>Ga0157370_10000050_pt1 | contig 123492 bp, 112 predicted proteins | sample C35metaG_FD_113463 | JGI IMG/M metagenome (GOLD analysis project Ga0157370, IMG submission 113463) | Corn rhizosphere microbial communities from Kellogg Biological Station, Michigan, USA - C3-5 metaG | ecosystem: Host-associated > Plants > Roots > Rhizosphere > Soil | place: USA: Michigan...
AAAAAACTGATATTGCCCCCGCTTCAAATTCAGCCCCCCTAAATCCTGGTTCGCCAGCTCCACCGCCTCAACAATCGCATCAGGATGCACCTTAAAAGCAGACATCCGCGCCACATCAGGCGTTAAACTGATCATAGAACTTTGCTGCCCACTCACATCCACCACAGACACCCCCGGCAATTGCTCCAAACGCCGTTTTAGAATCCGTTCCGTCAACTCAGAAACCCGCTCAAAATCAGCAGCAGCAGGCAAAACCTGCACCCTAAGCACCGGAATATCCGTTGTATTTAAGCGGATCACCTGCGGACGCTCCATACCCACCGGGAAAAAACCAGACAGCAGATCAATCTTCTCATTCACCTCTATATACGCCAGAGCCATATCCGCCCTATAATCAAAACCAAGCCGTATCACCCCCGCATGGTTCGATGCCTGAGTTTCCATAGACACCAAATTCCCCATCACCCCTAAACGCTCCCGTATAGGCTTTAAAACCCTATTTTCAATCTCCTGGGCAGAAGCATTCGGATCATTGACCCGCACCACCATAAACGGCACATCAATATTGGGCAATAAGGACACCGGCACCTTAAACACCAAGAAAACACCAGCAAGAATTAACGTGAAAAAGATGGACAGAACCGCCACCGGACGAGTAACAAAATACCTGATCATAAAGTAAAAAACATTTACTGAACATCCTCAGTAACAGGCGAGCCGTGAGAAAGCTGCGCATTATTAGAAACAATGACCCGATCACCCACCTTCAAACCCTTTATAATTTCCAATTCCTGACCATTATCACCACCCAGCACCACATCATGCCAAAACGCTTTACCATCCACCACTGTAAAAACCACATTCTTACCATGAATAGCCACCAAAGCCGTACTAGGGACCACCAAACCACTACCCGTACCCGCGTCAATCTCCGCAACACCATGCATCCCCGGAAAAAGAGATACCTTTGTACCAGGCGAAGCCCCACCTACAATACGCAACATCAGCCGCACCATACCCTTATCATTTACATAGGGATTGATATTGTCCACCACCGCATCAAAAGCATAAGCCGGATAAGAAAGCGCAGAAACCCTAGCCTTTAAACCCTTAACAATAGAAATCATAGACGTTTCCAGTACCTCAGTCTCCAGGTACAAATCCCGGTCAGAATACAGCCTAAACAACGCATCCCCCGCATTAAAATGCATACCCGGTTTAATCCGTACATCCGCAAGAACACCATCAAAACCCGCCTTCAAACCCGTCTTTTTCAGCAACTCATTCGTCTCCTTAATATCCTGTACAGCAAGGGCCAAGCCACTGCCAATAGACAATTTCTTTTTAATCGAATCCACCAGCCCCGCAGATTTCCCCTTTAACAGCTCACCATAACCCAACACCTGGCCCTGATACTCCTGATCTGCATTATAGCGCATCAATTCCGCACGTTCCAGTTTCAAAGCCAACAAAGAACCATCCAATACCGCCACCGTTTCCCCCCGCTTATACCTACGCCCGTTCAGCCCATCAAAAGATTGCACCACACCCGCCGCCTCAGCCACAAACACCTGTTCCTGAAACGCCTTAACCACACCCTCACACTTCATCACCGCATGAAAAGGCTGCACCTTACACACCACCGTTTGCACAGCAATAAGCCCAATCTCCGTAACCGACGAATCAGCAAGGCCAGAACCACCCACACCAGCAGATCCCGAAGAACAGGACCATAGCCAAAAGCAGCCCAGCACGACTACACCCAACCTCACTGTAACCTATTTTCTAACCAAGCCAAATTCTCCGCAATTTCATCATACATCAAGGTCGTCATACCCACCAACTGCCCACCATCTACCGTCATTAAAGTCATTAAACCACTACAAAACTTTTCTCTTATAAAAGCCGACTGCCCATCCAGAACCAAATTATTGGCTTTAAGCTGATCATCCGAATACTTGTCATTAAACACCTTTATGCCCCCCGTCTCACTGGTCAGGATAAACGTAATTTTGTCACTGTTCAAATGATGCAAAGAAAAAGACACGGTAGTATCTACGCAATGGTTACAGCCGTCTACTTGGATCAATAAATAATAGCCATCCTTTATCGTCTTACCATTATTCCTCAGCAAAGAATCAAACTTCAATTTCACAGCAGCATCCTCAACCAGTTTTAATTGCACAGGTTTAACCGGCTTCGCCTTAACAGCATCCTTTTTAGCCACGTTCTGCTGCCTACAAGCCGTACCACCCAAAGCAAGCATTAAAAACAATAGATACTTAAACATGCTCCTTAGAAATTTTAAAATGCGTGTAAGAAATAGAATCTTCATTCCTGTTTTTCCTAGCCGGATGGTTATTAGAAATGTACAGACCATCCTCACCAACAAACGTATCCCTAAAATAAAACTGTTTCGATTTCAACGTCGTTTCCCCCTTCACAGAAAAATCCTTACCATCAATAATCTGCACCACCATAGGTTTATCCGCCATTACCCTATAAAAATCCGTATAATTCATATCTTCCTCTAAAGGAAGAAATACAAAACGATAAAAAACATCCTGGTAAGGATCATACCTCAGTAAGTAATTCAAATAAACAGGCTTAACCAGTTTTACCATCATACCATCATGCCACTCTGTCCTAGACGGCTCTACCGGCACAAAACCCTCAACAGAAGGCACCCCATGCGCTTCAATCTTTTGCGTATTCAGATCATATACATAAATGGAATCCAAAGCTGGAAAACCATAGGCAATTTTCCCTTTAAAAGCACAAAAAGTAGGCTCCCAATAGGTACAAGCCCACCTTGTCCCATCCTGCCTAAAAAATTTTGGAAACTGGATAGCCCTAACCAATTTACGCCCAGCATTGCCCAACAAATCATACGTATAAAAAGGCAAATCCGTTAACCTAGTTCTATTCTCATCTGCATTTACACTAGGCAACAAAACCCCAAACACCTTATTCCCCATCAGCAAAGGCTTACCATTAGGCGTAAAATACAGTTGCCTAATCCTATCCATACCCTCAAACCTCAAATCCAGAGTTTTCTTAACTAAACCTGCGCTGTCCATCAAATACAATTTATGATCATCCTTTCCCCTCACCAGAATAGAATCATAATTGATAAAATGAGTAACAAACAAAGAACCAATACCATTAGGCCCATCTTTATCAAACACAATTCTCTTACTTAATTTTTTAGAAGTCAGGTTATAGATATTCAGCGTATTCAATTGCTGATGCACCACCGCCACAAAAGAAGAATCACCCAGTTTAAAAAAATCATTCAACATATACGTGGTACTCTGGGAATGATGGTCAATAGCAATACCCAGCGTATCCTTGGCCACTAAATGCCACATACCAATATGGTTTCGTGGCGTAGGAACTACCTTAAATAGAGGATCATGACAACTGAGGCAAACAACAAGCAAGGCAAGGGCAGCGCGAGCTTTTATACTGCGATAACACATGAGAGGAAAAAATTTATAATGAGCTAAAAAAGCCGGAGAGAAAAGCAGGCTAGAATACTCTAGCCTGCTAAAAATAGTACAATCTGTACTTTTTGTTTTATTCTATTCCCTTACTAATGACAAGGGCAGGTACTCTCAGTGGAGTAAAAACAGGAGCCGCCCGGAGGTAATAAGCATTTACCGTTACCTTGGTCGGGACCAGTAGCCATAGCTGAAAAGCTATAGGCTACGCTACCGCAGACTGCTACAACTGCAACTGCAAAAAGCATTAACTTCTTTTTCATTTTTTTGGATTTTTATTAGAGTTACACAATGATCCGGTGGCCACCAGGATTTGGCGCAATTTAAAAGAATTTTTATTTACCAGAACGTTAATGCCAAGTTAACAAAATGAAAAACAAACCATTACAGCCAAACACAGGCCCAAAAAAATATTTCTACTTCAACAAGCCCAGCAAAGTTTCCTTCACCTGTGCTGGCCCGCTCATACCATTCTCAAACACAAGCCCATCGGGCTTTATCAGCACATAATGCGGAAAACCATACACCTGATATGCATCAACGATTTTAGAAGTTTGCTCTGCATTAACAAACCAGTTCAGCCCATCCGGTTTTTCTTTTTTCAAAAAGGACAACCAATTATCCTGCTTACTCTGCATACACACATTCAACACCACCAGATCCTTACCCAAACTTTCAAACGCTAAAACCTTCTTTAATTTTAAGCCCTGTAAACAAGGCGTACACCAAGTTGCCCACAAATCCACATATACCCATTTGCCTTTTAAATCAGCCGTAGAAACCTGCCTACCATCCGCATCAAGCCCCACGATTACCGGAGCCACACTGCCCGCCTTAAGCACATGAAGCCCCTGCAAAGCCTCAGTCTTTTCCCTCAGCAAACGATCTACCAAACGCTCGTTCCACAACGTCCGAAACCCAGGCCGCAACTCATTCCACAACAATTGATAATCATTTAAAGCCGCAGCATTACCAGTATACGGGATCATAAAAGACAACCAATAGGTATTAAACAATTCCAAAACATCCGGTTCAGCACCATCCAATTTTAATGCCGTCAATACCTTACGATAACGCAAGCTATAAGGCTCTGTATTGATATCAGCCGCCTTTTTAAAATAGCCATAACACAACAAATTATAAAAACCTCTTTCCATTTTATTCAAAGCACTCCGAGGTTCTAACACCAGCCGCTTTAAAGAAGAATCCGCCGCCACCAAGTCCGTATAAGGAATCTGTTTAGCCGAAGCAGACATAAACTTAGCCGTTTGCGCATTCATTAAAATCAATTCCCGTTCTTTCGTTACAAACCAAAGTGGCAATAGCTTTTCCTTTCCCGTCAAAAAAGACAACTCCTGATTATGGTAAACATCAACAGTCGATAACAAATCCTGCAAAGGCAATTGAGTACCCAACATATAGGTACGCTCCACCGCATAGTAATAGCCCAAAGCCAGTTTTTTACTTTGATAATAAGTATTAATCTCCTTAGAACTCCCCTCAAAAGCCAAATGATCACCAAGCAAACCAAGCACTAATGTATCCTTTGGTATCAAATACACCTCATATTCCTGTACACTGTCCACCACCAGCTTAACCAATTGCGGCCTGTCTATTGCAAGCGATACCACCGCATCCTTATCCACGCTAAAAGCCGTATCCACCGTATTATTAGCGGGTAAAAAAGGATTAAAAGCAACACTCACTTTTAACGCCTTCTGCGTTTTATTGTTAAAATTCAACACAGCCCTATCCACCGGAAAACGCGAAACTTTTTCAACCGACCGGGCCACATCCACCTGAGCAACAACAGAAAAACAAGGAAAAAAAATAAAACACCCTACAGCCCTCACAAAGCGAGAAAACCGAAAATTAATTTTTGTCATTTTTAAAATTTAGGTTTAATATTATTTTTTTTATCTCACGGTAAAATAAAGAAACCTCAGCATTCAAAAATCAAATCAACAAATAAAAACATATAAACCGGTGTAACCATTATGACGTTTTTAACACCAGTAAGACTAATCCTCTTGTTCGCGGTGGCCACGTTTCTAGGGATTGTTTTATTACCAACTGTTAAAATCGATTTATTACCAACAAACACATCAAATACCTTATCTGTAAAGTTCCAGACCAGCAAAAGTACACCGCAACTTAACGAAGCGCAGTATACCGCAGTTTTTGAAAATGCTTTTTCACAACTGGCACAAATCAGGAACATACAATCTACCACAGATCAAAACGGTGGAGAAATCTTAGTACAATTTGACCGCAGTTCCAATTTGGAAAACAAGCGGTTTGAAATTTCTATGCTGGTACGCAGACTATACCAGCACCTACCCGCAGGCATCCAATACCCCAGCATAGAAACCGCCTCAGAACTCAATAAAAGAGAAGGGCAAGCCATCCGCGTGTACATGCTCAAAGCCCCCAACCAAAGCACAGACCTCAGCACCATAGCCCAGCAAAAAGTGGTCAAAGAATTTTACAACCTCACAGACCTCAAAGAAGTAGAACTCAACGGCACAACACCCTTAGAAATTGCTATTGATTACGACGAACAAAAATGCAAACTCTATCACATCAGCCCCCAAGAACTCAACAGTTCCCTACAAAACACTTTTAAAAGCAGCTATCCAGGCAGCATAAAAGACCCGAACGGACACCAGCTCTTTATCCATATAGGGCATGACAGCAGCAGCCTCGAAGAACTGCAAAACCTCATTATCAGCAGTCCCCAAAACCCAAACCTACACCTCAAAGATCTGACAAGTATACAAATAGCACCACAAGAAAACACCAGCTATCTACGCATAGACGGGCAGAACGGAATCAATATCAGCCTATACCCCAAAGCAAACATCAATTCCCTACAACTCTCTACACAGCTAGACCAAATGGCCGAAAAGATCAACCAGAAATTACCGGCTGGCTACAGCCTGAAACTCATTTATGATAAAACCGAATACCTACAAAAAGAACTCCATAAAAACTACCAGCGCACCGCGTTGTCCATCGGCATATTGCTACTCTTCATCTTAATCGCCTATAGAAGCCTAAGTGCAAGCATCATCCTCACCAGCAGCTTATTCGTTAATCTGAGCCTCACCCTGTTGCTGGTGATCATCTGTCGGGTAAACATCAACCTCTATGCCATCGGCGGGGTAACCATCGCCTTCGGGCTGATGGTAGACAATGCCATCGTGATGTTAGACCATTACCGCAAACGCCGCAATAGAAACATCATACCCGCACTCACCGGTGCCACCCTAAATATTGTCATGGCCCTCTCCCTGGTCTACCTCTTGCCAGCAAGGGAAAAAGCCATTTATCAAGACTTTGCCGCCATCATTATACTCTCCCTACTCAGCTCTATCCTGGTCGCTTTGGGCTTTACACCCGCCATAGCCAGCCTACTCAAAAGCTCCAGCAACAGCCACAGCTTTACACACAAAAAAACACAATGGCGTAACTATAAACACTACCTGGCCTGCATACAAACCCTAAGCAAATACAAATACATCCTCATTGCCTTTTTCATACTGCTTTTTGGCGGCGGCTTAAAGCTCTTTTTAAAAAACCTCAACGAACATGCAGGCATCCGCAACCCCGACCAAGTAAAACTATACATCACCTGCAATATGGGCGACGGACACACCACCGCCCAAATGAATGCCCTATTTATCCAAATAGACCAATACCTAAAACCACAAAAAGGCATAGAAAAATTCATCACCTATATAGAGAGCGGAAACTACGGAGGCATAGAAATCTTTTTAAAAAAACAATACAGCCACAACGGTTATCCCAGCCAGCTCAAAGCGCAGCTCATGGAACTTGGCGACAATATGCAAGGCGTAAAATGGTCTGTTTTTGGATTAGGACCAGATTACAATTCAGGCAACTCCGAAACCAGCGCAAGCTACAGCATCCTTTTAACCGGCTACAACATAGACCAATTACAAGAACAAGCTACACACCTGCAACAAAAATTAGAGCAGAACAAAAGAGTAAGCCATATCAATTTAAACGAACACTACGACTATAGGGACCGGAGCTATAACGTACACACCTATACCCAAAACGCAGAACAACTCCGCAATTGGCGCATAGACCCCAGCAAATTGCAATACCTGCTGCATCACCTCAGCACACAAAGCTACCCCGTAGCACAAAGCACCATCAAAGGACACACCTATCCCATTTTCCTCAGAAATACAGATTGGCAAAACCGCAACGAACACGATTTTTTACAAGCCGCACAACAAAGCGATACCAGCCAACAAATCCAACTCCGCCAATTCGGCCAGTTAGAAAGCCATACCGGCAGCAATACCCTCTACAAAAAGAATAGGCAATACCAGCAAGTAATCAGTTACGATTATTCTGGCGAAGCAGAATTTGCCACAGCACACCAGCAAACCGTCATAGAAGAAATGAACCGAGAAATGCCCGTAGGCTATACCGCCAGTAAACACGCCTATAATTTTGATGAACAGTCCAAGCAAAGCCACCCCATGCTGCTGCCCCTGTTGCTGTTTATGACCTTCCTTATCGGAACTATTCTCTTTGAAAACTTAAAGCAGCCCTTTCTAATCCTTACCCTAGTCCCCATATCCTTTATCGGTTTACTCTACACCTTCGGTTTAGGCAGCTTTACCATAGACCAAGGCGGCTACGCCGCTTTCATCATGCTGGCCGCATTAACCGCCAATGCAAGCATCTTTTTAATTAACGACTACAACCAACTTTTAAAACATAAAAAACAAAGCATCAATGCCAGCCTTGCCAAAGCCTTCTATGCAAGGAGCAGGCCCATCGTACTCACCGTACTTTCTTGCTGTTGCAGCCTATTGCCCTTTCTGTTCGATGGCAAAGACGAAGTATTTTGGTACGCCTTTGCCCTAGGCACAATGGGCGGCTTATTGTTCTCCTTTATATCACTTTTCATCTTTTTACCCACCATGATGTCTAAAAAAATCATCGCACTCTCTCTGGTCGGTTTGGTATTCCTGCAAAGTTGCGACCAGGCCAAACGCCAAGCAGAAAAACAGTACCTAGGGCAAGACAATGCCATCTGGACCGAGAGCCTATTTTTTCGGGGCCATAACCCCGTCACAGGCGATACACTGACCAAAGATTCAATGATCCATTACGCCAAAATCTTAAAAGAGCAACACATCAAGTACGCCTTCTTCTTTTCCGGCCCCTTTGGTAAAGACGGACATTTGCCCAGCTACCCCTTTTCAGATACCGCGCTCAACGCCGTAAAAACCTTTGCCAGCTATTACCCGGAGCTGGTCATTTTACCCTGGGTTGGCGGCATCCAAAACAAGAACGTATTCTTAGCAGACAGCACATGGGTAAACAACGCCACTAGTGATTGCAAAAAGCTGGTCAACTACCTAGGTGTAAAAGGCATACACATAGACTTTGAACACCTCTTACCACAATACGCCAGTATAGACACTGCCGTTATACAAAAAGGACCGGAAGAACTGGCTCAATATCCAGGCTATGTAAACGCCTTTCACAAACGCCTAAGAGATAGCCTACCATATGCCTTTATCAGCGCAGTAGTGACCTCTACACCACCACAAACAAAACACTGGAAACGCAAAACCAGCGTAAAAGAACTCAAATCTCTATTGTTAAACATAGATCAACTCGTATTTCTATTTTACGATACCTCAATAGACGACACCGATTTCTTTGCACAGGCCGCTGAACAGCAGATCCAAGATATACAAAGTCTTAAAAACACATGGAACATCCAGATGTTAATGGCTGTTGGCACCTTTACCAATCCAGAACAACTACAAACTTTTCGTCACCCCAATGTAGAAAACTTGTCCAACAGCTTAGAAACCATCAAGGCCGCCGCACTAAAGATTTGCCCCGATCAAAAAATCTTAGACGGCATAGGCATTTATGGCAACTGGACCACCGACAGTACAAAATGGCAATACATTTCTCAACACTATACAAACCTCTAAACATGCGCTTCTTAATCTTCCTGGTTTGCAGCTTAATCATGGTAAGCTGCCACAATGCCAACAACAGCAAAGAATCTCTAACCAAGTACACCGATTATCCAGAAGTAGACCAAAACTTTATGATACAAGGCGATTCAATACTCTACTTTATCCAGAACCGGCACCAAGAAAGCTATGTCTTTAGAATAAAAAACAATTTCATCGATACCGTCTTTACACAAAACCCCATACTCAGCAATATTTATCTGTCCAATGGCTCTATTGCTCACCTACGTGACAGTTGCGGTAATGAACAATACAACAGTGCTGATAAAGAAATCTGCCAGGCATTAAGCCAAGAAAAAATAGAACGGCTATACTCCGGCCACACCGGCAAATACCAGATCTATAAAACCACTACAGCACAAAACGTTTACCTCTATAGCTGGGAAACCAAGACCCAAAAGTTGTTACTCCCCAACACCATAAACTTTCAGCACGTTTGCTTTTCTAAAAATGATTCATTAGCCGTTTTTACAGAACAGGGCAAACTTTATTTGCTCTATTTACAAGAAGGCAAGTTCCGGGAAATCATCACCAAGCTCCAGACCGAAAAGCTCAATCCATCCTTTGCCGATAACGAAGTCTATTTTTGCAGCCGGGACACCGCAAACTTTACCGCCATTTACCGCATCAATATTGCCGATAGCCTAAGCACTGAAAAACTGGTATACCGGCAAAGCAAAAACGATTTGCGGATGCCCTTAAAACAAGGAAACGACCTATATTACATTCAAATCAGCCACAGCAATTACCTGTTGTACAGGAAAAACCTGCAAACAGACAGAACAGAACAGATTACCCATACCGGCGTAGTCTACACCTACCAATCTTTAGGAAAAAACATCTTATTTACTTACTCTAGTATCCGCTGCCCTAAAATCTTAGTGGGTTACCGCACTGATTCAAATCAATGCTTTTATGTGTTACCACTCCCCACAAGAGACACCAATATAGCGGCCATCCTGAACACCAAAGAAAGTACTGACAGCAACACCTATAACATCCTTTCAAACCAGAACAAAATGGCCAAAGCCATTATCTTATACATCCATCCAGGTGTACACAGTGACTTTTCACCGCGTTATGACCCCATTGTAGCCAGTTTTGCACACAAAGGCTACCAGATCATTGCACCAAACTATCCAGGCTCCACAGGCTACGGATGGAGCTATGCCATGCAGGGCCAAGACAGCGCGGTAGAATACCTCAATCAACTCAAACTGAGAATTAAAGCTCTGAACCCAAACAAACCGATCTTAGTACTCAGCCAAAGCTCCGGGAATGCACTGGCAGAAAAGCTCCTGAGCAAATACCCGGACCATATCACCGCCGCCGCATCGCTCTTTGGCGTATCGACTGGTAACACACCAAATTTCAAAGTTCCCTACATCTATATCTTAGGAACAAATGATCCAGTTGTAAAATGGCCGCAACGCATAGAAGAATTACAACAGTCTCCACAATACAATAGCACTGTACAAGTCTATAACTATCCATCAGAAGGCCACTGGTTCAGAAACCCTAAGCACATGGAAGATGCGATCAATAGGATTGAAGATTTTTTCATACAGCATTACCATTAGAAAGATGATCCAAATACTCAATAGAAATTATGGACGCGTAGATATCCGGTTTCTAAAATTTCTTGGTTACCTGATCAGTAAAGTGAACTGGGCAAGTTTTACGGTAGAAAACTATAAGCATTTTGGGAAAAGATGGAGGGCATTCGAAAAATATACCAATCATATTTATAGAACATCCCAACTTACACTCGATACCCTGGTGGCGTACAAAGAATTTCTCAAATCAGAGCGCAACTATGCACCCAACTCAATTAAATCAGATTTCAGAAAATTGCGTGCTGCCATCACCCTGTCTGATAAGGTTGGCTACAATACCTGTGCAGACCATTACTTTTACAGGATTACGGATAAGGAGGAACCTTATACCGTATACCTAAATGAATTTGAAATACTCTCTTTATTAAAGCTCAAACTAGGTGGGGCAAGAGAACACATCCGTGATCAATTTGTGATCGGCTGCTATACTGCACTCCGCTTTGGAGATTACAGTTTGTTGGATGAACACAACATCATTGATAACCGGTTTTTTACGCGCAGAACCAATAAAACCGGAGAAAGGGTACTCATTCCACTGCATCCAGTTGTAAAATTCATTTTGGAAAAATACGATTACAAGTTACCACCATCGTATTCAATTCAATATTTTAACCGCATCATAAAATTACTTGCAAAAGCAGCCGGAATTATAGATCCTATTTTTATAGAGAAACTAAAAGGCAATAATGTTATACGCCGCTTCGCACCGAAATGGTCTTTAGTAGGCACACATACTGCACGGCGGAGCGGAGCCACAAACATGTACCTTGCCGGAATCCCGGTAGGCAGGATCATGTTATTAACCGGACACCTCACCGAAACCGCATTTTTCCGTTACATCAAAATAGATAAAATTGAAAATGCACTTTATCTTGAAAAACATCTCTTTTTCCAACCCAGGTATGATTTGTATAAGATCCTGCATTCTGACAGCCTAGAACTTGATTCACCTTTACTTTTGGCCGAAAAAGAAGAAAGCCTTTTAGCTGAAATGATTTATTTAGGATGATCTGAAAAATATTATCTATCTCCTAAGTAACTGTAATGGGGTGACAATCGGGTTAATGTAGATTACATTAACATTCTACAACCAAGATCGACAGAACAGGCCGCACTTAACCTTAAAATCCCAATTTTATGAACAGAAAACAGAATGCACGTATCTGTATTCTAGCTATTGTACTATTAGCAACATTTGGAAGTATTTACGGAGCAAAAGAAAGATTAGGAGATACCGTTTATACGAGAACAAACCCTACTGCTACTATCTGTATATCTGGAATTACAGCCACATTTTTCAGTACTGGTGAATTTTTAACTGTTACGTTTGCTTCGACTATTGCGGGGCTTTGTTCTGACCGACACTCCATTTATGTGGGTGAATAACTTTAAAAATATAATTAACCTTAAAATCCAAAATTTATGAACAGAAAACAAAAAGCATTTAGCTGGCTGGTTGCAATTATTGCCCTGTCAGTATTTGGAGCAAGTTACGGAGCTAAAAGACGATTAGGCGACGTAGTTTGGATCAGATCAAATAATTTGATAAACAGTTGTGATTCATTTATACACCCGGTCACATTTGCAACCACTGGTAATTTTATCACAATAAAGTATGCTACTCTTGAAGCATATGCACTTTGTCCAATTCGACATTCAATTTATGTAGGAGAATAGCTTATTTAATACAATTAACCTTAAAATCCCAATTTTATGAACAGAGTACAAAAAGCCCGTATCTGTATGATTGCAATTATGACTTTAGCAATATGTGCAGCAGGCTATGGAGCTAAAAAAAGATTAGGAGATAGTGTTTATATTAGATTAGACGCAAGTATTAACAATTGTAATGTTGAGCTTTTCCCAGCTACATTTGCTACAACAGGTGCCTATTTAGCTAGTACTTTTGCCAGTTTAGTTCCAGGCCCTTGTCCTGTTAAACATGCAATTTATGTAGGAGATTGAATATTAAAATTTCATGAGGCAGGGAAATTACCTCTGCTTCATGAAATTAATTACTTTAAAATACAGGTTTAATAGCTTTAAGCATCCAATTTGGTGGCGTACTACCTTTCAAATAAACATCAAAAAAGCCTTTTACTTTTTCTTGAAAATCAATACGGTTTTTATATTTTAACAACATATGCTCTTCACCTTTGTATTGTACCCACCATACAGGCTTTTGTAAACTTCTTAACTGTATAAATAGCTTCTTACTATGCTCAACTGACACATTTTTATCATCATCATTGTGCATCAATAACATAGGTGTGTAAATACTTTTAGCATCAAAGATCGGAGAGTTTTCAATATAAACCTTTGGAATCTCATCTAATCCCCCCCCCATAACCAGCGCATTTTTTTTAACATAAGCTTGCTTAGAAAATCCTTCCCCTAAGAAAGTTTCATTATAAGAATCTACCATGCTAGAAGCACCAGCCGCTGACATTGCCGCTTTAAACCAGGTTGAATGAGCAACAATATAATCCGTTTCAAAACCGCCAAGGCTATGCCCCGAAACACCCATTTTTGACGTATCAATCCATGTAAAATTAGAGAGGTAATCAACAGCGGCAGAAACACTCACCAAAGCTGCCTCGCCAGGTGCGCCCTTCATACGGTAAATATTCGGAGTACATACGATATAACCATCACTAACCAAGAGAGGAATATTAACACCAACATAAGAAGGATTAGGCTCTTTAAAACGGTTAAATTGAGTTGTCATATCCAAATAATAATAAAAGATTACTGGATACTTTTTTTGGGGATTAAAGTTTTCTGGTCTATACAAAACACCTTCGCAAAAATTCCCCTTATTATCTTTGTAATTTATCAATTCAGTGGTAAACCAATTGTATTTTTTCTCAGGATAATTATTTGATATAGGAATTATTTTTCTAAAACCCGTAGTGTAAAAAAAATTTTGCGAAGTAGCAGCATTTCCTAAAGTTAATAAATATGCATTTGCTTTATTAGCCTTTTTAAAAATACTAGAGAAACTACCGTATGGCAAATCAAAAGCATTTTGATCGTTTAAGACTTGATGAAAATCCTTTTTACCGATAGTTAGTTTATACAAGCCAAATGCTTGCGTTTTTACATTCTGTCCTGTCATCAAATATATTTCACCTGATTTTAAATATCCAAACTGTGGAACCAATAATGAAAAAATAATCTTCTCCTTATTGCCCTTTCCTTCGGTTAAATTTATTGGGGCAGTCTTATTTTCAAGATCCAATTGCCATAAATCGAAAGTTCCATGAACAATTACAGAATGTGTACCCTCTATCCAGTATAAATCTGGAATAGCATCAGGTTTATCTTCGGGTATAAGTTGTGATCTGTCAATTGGAGAATAGGATATAAATGTTTCTGAAATACCTTTGCTTAGATTCTCAGATTTCTGTGTTTCTACATTGTAGGAAATATAACCCTTTTGCTCTGGGTCAAAATACAAAAGGTATTTTTGATCTGGCGATAAGGCGATTTGATTAATTGGAAATATGCAATTCTCTTTTATTGGTCTTAGCTCTTTTGTTTTTGTAAAACATATATAATAGGATGATTTTGAAGAATCGTTCCAAGGCAGTTCACTTGCAGGCCCGAATGCAGATTTTACAATGATTAGATTTTGATAAAACTCTGCTGTACTTGAAATAACCTTTTGTGTATCATTTAATAATTGATTAATTCTTTTTTGGCTGATGTTTAAACTACTGAGGTTAGTTCCATTCATTATACTTCGTTTAGAATAAGCCGCCGATCCCCCATATTCAGACATCAAAACATCATCCTTTGAGTTCCAGACTTTAACATCATCATTTTCAGAGTTGTTTGTTTGTTTAAGGTCTTGTGAAAAAAATAGTTCCTCAGCGTCTGCTCCAAATTTCCAGATGGCGTTTACAGCAATTTGATGATTTGTTTTAATCCCCTCTGAATGATCATTTGCAATCATTTGAGCGGCTGTCGTATTCTTATCATAATACCAAATCTGTTTATCGTTCTTATCACCGGTCACAAAGGCTGTTTTAGTTCCCGTTGGATCAAATATTTGATCGGAGGAATTAAGCCCCATGTAAATTACCTTCGAAACACCTGAAAGCAAATCTATCCAATACATTGTTTCTTGCATTGTAGTATCTATATTGCTCTTGGTAATTAGGGCTAAACCCGCTTTATTTACTGTATAACTCGTTACATTGGATAGTACATTCTTTTTAGCTGTCTTTAGATCTTCAATAGTTAGAGTTTGGTTCTCATCATTCAATTGATAAATGAAGAAATATTTCTTGTCTGTATTGATCAATTCATAGCTTTTGCAGTTAGGGATTAAAGTGATCTTATCCGTCCCTAATTGCAGTTTCATTAAGGTATCGCCATTCTTTGCGTACAAATAACGGCCATCTTCACTAAAGACAGAACCGGAATAAGAAACAAAACGTTTCTCATAAGTACTGTCTGCCGATACCACCACCAAGGTATTTTTACCGACCGGCATATTTTCAATATCATAGCTCACAAATTTCCCTGTGCTATTTATTTGTCCATACCGTAAGCTGGTCCATGTCTTATAACTCGTATCCGTCAGTATTGGCTTCTGCCCGTAAGACAATTGCATCAAAAGCAATAAGCAAAGCAAGGTTAGTATCTTCTTCATCTTTTTAAGATAGGTAAGTTTAATGCATCTAAACCGCAGCCTGTAATGCTACCCATGCGTTGACGGATCAAACCCCCATATGTACCACTGCTTAAAAAAATAAAGTTGCTTTGTTTAATTTTTACAAATAAATGGGCCATTCCTTAACATCATATTAAGAAATGGCCCATTAAAAAATGTAATACTTAATACTGTTTTACCGTTTCAATAATTTTTTCCAGGGCCTCTACCAGAATATCCTTATCCCGTTGCTCTCCCTGGTAGCTTTTGATCCTTACACTATCGGGCGAAAGGTCCGTTTCTTTTTGTGTAGAAATGAAAGGGATCATGTTGTTAAACACCGCAGAAACAGAACGCGAAATGATCAAATTCCTGTCTTTAGCTGCCCTTAAAAACAATGCAATCTGATCGGCACTCAGCGCACAGGTAATCTTGTAAGGAGCAGTCTTGTTCTTTTCGGCGTTGTAGGCTTCATTGGGTTGAAAACCGATTTTCTTTTTCTCCAGGTATTCAATTTCGCGCACAATATAGTCACCAAAGTACGCCTTCATCGATGGATAGCTGGGATCATAGATAAAGTCGGGCATCATAGGCAGCGTATAGATGTTCTTCAACTGAAGGCGCATAAAATCCAGTTGATCGTCTACCGATTCACTACTTTTCATAATCGCTTCCATACCAAGACTAAAATACCGGATACAAGCCCGTGAATTTAAATTCCAGTACACCAATAATTCATGCAGGCTAGGGCAATTAGACAAAGCCGTTTCCTGCCCCTTATAGTTTTCAATATCTTTGATGATAGATTGATGGTAGATCGTTTCACGTTCGGAAATAGAATCACCCGCAGCAATCCGCAGCGTAAAATCATCAAGCGCATCCATCACAATACTACTCACCTCGTCACCGTTTCCGGTCGCGTGTAACTTGTCTAAAATGGCCTGCCTTTTTTCGATGATTTCTTGCCGTACCTTCATTAAATCTATAAGGGGTAAAGCCTGCTCTGTACTGAGGTATTTGGCATAATTAGTTTTAAAAAAATTCCTCAGTTCTTGCAAACAGAACATTACGGTTTGCAGTACTTGAATAATGTTTGCTTTTTCAATGTTCTCATGATGAATGTGCTGATAGGTCTTATTCATCATGATCGTAATGGCATCAAAGTTTTTTACAATGAGCATTTCGCTACTGCCTTCTCCTTTTTCGGAGAAATATTGCTGGCGAAATTCATTTTGTAATTGTTGCAGTTCTTTTTTTACTTTTTCAACCATCGCCATGACCGTAGCAGCGGGCATAGGACTAGGGTAAGAAAAAGCAGGGTTCAATTCAAAATTGATCAGGTTGTCTAGCCATTCGAAGACGTAAACATTTCGGTTCTCCATAGGTTTTTTGTAGGGTTAGGTAGGCATGGGTTTTCTTAGATTAATTAATTAATTCAACAATACACTATAAAGAACGGTAGGGGAAAAATGAATTGATCAAACGTTTTACTTTTAAAGAATGAAATTTAAAAAACATTCAATGGAATTACTATCATTTTAACGTCATAATTACGCTTATTTTCCACTAACCCACTGCTGCACAGCGTCTAGTCAGATTACCGATATTGTACCTGACCTTAACCAATAAGCCATGCAGTTTACCATCTATGAAAAACAAATCCTAAGTGAAATTTACATGCAGATCGAATCAAATTTTAAGCAACACATTCCTATTGCAAATTTTGTTAACCAATACAAAATATCAGAAAGCACTATAACCAATGCCTTCAAAATGCTTTTTCAAAAAACAATTGATCAGCACAGGTTAGAAGTAGCCATCAATTACGCAAAGAAAAGATTGCAAGAAGGCGCACAGGTCAAAGCCATTGCATCAGAGTTAGGTTATGCCAATACCAGTAGTTTTTGCAGGACATTTAAAAAAGTGACAAAATGCAGTCCCTTAAAGTATAATCCCTAGCCCATTACCGGGCCAGCACTGCAAAACAATTGCAGCTATTTACGTTTTAGGTATGCACATTTAACTTTGTCAAATCAAAAACCTGCTATAGTTTTACATGAAGAAACAGCACAGTAAATTTTAATATCATTACGCTTAGGAAGTATCAAGTATCACAGGATTAGCCCGTTAACACCACAGCCCATTTTTTTTTAATCGCAGCTCATGAAACTACGTTCCGTTTGTTTGGCCATGCTATGTATGGTTTACCTGTCCGCCTGTAAGACAGATTCGTTAGCGAAATTCCCAAACTTTAGCTTCCGACTTTCTGATAGTACAACCATCATCAACACCAAGGCTATTCCTACAGACAAGCCCATTATACTGATCAGCTTTGAATCTGATTGCAGGGATTGCCAGCAAACCACAGATTCATTGCTGCAACAGATCAGTGCATTAAAGGACGTTAGGTTTTATTTCCTCAGCATGGAAAGTATGGATAAGGTTAGGCAGTTCCGAGATTACTATCAGCTGAATAAATTCCCTAACATCATCATTGGACAAGATGATCAGCGGATAGCCGCCAAGTATTATAAAGTTCGCGGTACACCCTTCATTGCCCTTTACAATTCCGATAAACAATTAGCAGGGATCTATCAGGGTAAACCTCAAGTACAAGAATTGATTGCCTCTATAAAACAATTGTATTAAATCCACCCATCATGAAAAGAGCCATCACCATAGACTGTATATGTTACGCTATCATATTGCTGTTTGTATATGCAGCCCTAAGCAAACTATTTTTATATAGTGTTTATGTGGGCGATTTGAAACGTTCGCCCTTTATCGCGCCATACGCTTCTTATCTGTCGCTTACTTTGCCCATTTTGGAACTGGCCATATCGGCCCTATTGATCGTGGAACGCACCAGGCTCATAGCCCTATGGGGTGCATTTATCCTCATGCTACTTTTTACAGGTTACGTTGCCCTAATTATAGGGGTAGTCAATGGCAAACCTTGTACCTGCGGTGGGCTGATCAGAAAGTTAAGCTGGGGCCAACATTTGGCTTTAAATATCTTTTACACCATTTTATCAATTACAGGGATATGGCTACAAAAAGCACAGGCAGCAGCATGGCAAAGGAATTAAGCACAACAGCAGATCAAATTGACCTTACAGACTATGCAGACATACTCACTGCACATGGGTTAACGGTATCAACAAATGATTTCTTTTTAATGACTGGAGAAATACCAGCAGAAAGAAAATGGGTATTACACCTGAGCATCATCCTGCCACAAATTACAACAGCCATAGACAGGATCATACCCTTAATTAAACAGACTGGTATTGTAGTGAGTATGGCCAAAAATTCAGAGGCCGCAATGTTTGTATTGAATGGTAAGCTGGGTTATATGAACTTTCCAAAAGTCATTACCTTTTACCCTATTAGCGACCTTCAAATTACCACGCTGGCCGAAGAATTGAAAAAGCGCACAATAGACCTACAAGGGCCAGAAATACCTACAGCAGCACCATTGGGTGGTGTGGTTTATGTAGAATATGTACAAGATCTGCCCTTTACACAAGATATGTGGCCTTTCCCCATCAAAATGCCTGTTCCAAAAACGGAGCATAGGAAAGTATTTAATGGGAAATATATGATTACCCACACCTTAAAACAAGATGTAAAGGGCTATGTATACAAAGGTTTATACTGGAAAGGTTTTTTAAGGTTGGCCTGGTGTGTCATTAAACAAGGTAAGGCCAATATGTGTACAGACGAGGCCAACCGGAACATGGGGCATAGATTAAGGTGGCAAATGCAATTGCAACAAGAGCTGCAAAGCATTGTCAATGTGCCTAAAATTATAGACCTGTATACAGCCGAAGGACATACCTATTTGGTGATGGAGTTTATTAAAGGCGAGCAGTTGTTCAATATCATTAGTAACACTTTCCGAAAATTGAAATGGAAAGATTTACCTGCGACAGCCCAACAAAAGATTGTAGGGTATCTGATTAGAATTATAGATATCTTAACGGAACTACATCAGCATGGCTATATCCACCGGGACGTTACACCGCCCAACTTTATCATTGATACTAAAGATCGGATTTACCTTATGGACTTGGAACTGACTTACAACGCCAAGACCAAGCAGCCCGAGCCACCCTTTAAGGAAGGTTCAACTGGATTTTGCTCTGAAGAGCAATTAAACTTGCAAACACCCACCCGGTACGAAGATATTTATGCACTTGGGGGCATGATGCTCTACTGCTTTACCAATATTATACCCGAAAATTTTGATTATAAACATCCCGAGCAACTCAGGATAGAACTGGAAAAGCATCTACAAGTACCCGAAATTATAGACCTGATCATCGCCTGTTACAGTCAGCAGCCAGAGGCCAGGCCAACCTTAACAGAAATAAAAAACACTTTACAATACCTCTTTGCGCAATAAAACGGCCTTTGCATGTAAAGGCATTCACAAACAATCCATTCAATAACATTTAAAAATTTAAAATTATGAGAATTTCAAAAATCGCTATCGGCATCAGTGCCGCAGTTCTTGCAGGTATCGGAGCATTTGCATCTGCAAAAACACATACCAATAATACCTATTGGTTGAAAAGTGGTGTACAGTGTATCTCTACTATTGTATCTTTCGCTTGTACCGTTACTACAGGTACAATTTGTACAAATGCAGCCGCTAAACCGCTGTTTTTAACAAACACCTGTAAAACACCGTTATACAAACTCTAGTAAAAAAGGACCGGCAAAATTTGCCGGTCTTTTTTGTTAATAACATTTAAAAATTTAACCTCATGAGGCTTTCAAAAATCGCAATAGGTATCAGTACCGCAGTTCTTGCAGGTATTGGAGCATTTGCTTCTGCAAAAACTTTTAGAAATAACACCTATTGGTTTAAAAGTGGTATTCAATGTATAGCCACTAACGTGCCTATTATATGTACAGCAACTCCAGGTGTAATCTGTACAAGTCCAACAACAGCTAAACCCTTATTTTTAAACAACGCCTGTAAAATACCTATGTATAAACTTTAGTAATAAAAGGGCAGGCAAATTTGCCTGCCCTTTTTATTTATTTTTTTGCCATGTTGTTATTTTCTTGGAGCAGATCAGGATCATCCCTCAATACAATCACTTCCATTTTTTTTGTGCCTTTAACCAGTTTTAAGCCAAAGTTCTCCAAATTTTTAATGATACTACTAGAATCCATCATATCCGCTTTAAAGTCCATATCAATAGCCCTGTCTATTCCAATATTGTTCAATACCGGAATGTCCAGGTGCATGGGCGCGGTTAAGTATTGATAAGCCTCTGCCATTGGCATATTTCTCATCATGCGTCCATTTATATTCCCATCCAAAGAAGATTTTCCTGGTTTGGCAGAAAAAAGTTTCTCCACTTTAGCACGGTCAGCTACTTCCATATAGTAAACAGGCATATCCCGTACTTCTTTTACTGCTTTATACCCGAAATATTTTTCCAGATCTAAGCGCATGGCTTTCATCATAAATTCGGGCGAAGCCCTTTCTACTGGAACAGATAAACTATACGCATATCTTGTTTTTTGCAAAGCCTTAAATGCCTCTTTATCTTTCATTTCTAAAATTAAATTAAAGGCTTTTGATGGATAGAGATCATCGTCCCATACCGTCCAATTGTTTGCACCAAAAAAAGCAGCGAGGTATAACGCGTCTAAATGCTCACCAAAAAATTCTAATTTGCCATGTTGAATATTTTGATAACTGGAATCAAACAACCGTACAAGATGGCTGGTCACTTGTGGCATAGCAGTCTGTGCAAACTTATGGAGAACCAATACAGAACGGTATAAATAACTGGTATCATTTCCGCCATTGGCCATTTTACCGGTTGTTAACAAGGGTAAACTGTCATTGTAGATTTTAGGCCGTGGTTCAGATCTTGAAAATGAGCGCAAAAGAACAGGTTTCCTGCCTTCCATTAATGCAGTAAGATCATCTTTACCAAGGTGGAGTGTTTTAGCTCTAATAATTCCATTAGGATCTATTACATAAATTTGTGGGATACCACCAACATCAAATTTCCTAAAAATCAAACTATCAAATGCAAATGTGACTTTTAAACCGTATTTAGCTTTCTTTCTTTGGTAAACAGTCTTGTTGTATTTTGTGTCCCTTTCCACCTTATTACCCGCCTCTGTTAAGCCCACCATAATCACCTGTGCCTTGTCTTTAAATTCCTGGGCCAAGGTATCCATGTTTGGGAAACTAGCTATACAGCCACCGCAAGAATATGCCCAAAAATCAATGACGAGCCATTTGCCCCGAAAATCTTTAAGAGAGACTTTGGGTTGCGGAAAATTTGCAAGGTCTGTAAAGGTATGGTCAGGCACCACTTCTCCAATGCTAGGATATGCCTTTGTGGTATTCTTTTGCGCTATAGTAGAGTGACATAGGCCAGCTATGCACATGACAATCAATATAATCGTTTTCATCTGTGTTTTTTAAATTAGTTGTAACCAGGGTTTTGTTTCAGATTGGGATCGTTATTGATCTCCGACTGAGGAATAGGCCATAACTGGAAATTGCTGTTCCAGGTAGTGCCTTTGATTGGTGCAACCGCATTCATTACCCCATCAACTTGACCGGTCCGTTTTAAATCCAACCACCGGTGGCCCCACTCTGCAAAAAACTCTTTTTGACGTTCTTTCATCACCACCGTAAGCAGCTCTGCTTTACCGATATTTGGATTGATATCTGCAATTAATGGAATGCCCGCACGTTTCCTGATCACATCCACATCAGCAATTGCCCCGCCTAAATTGCTCTGTTGCGCTCTAGCTTCTGCCCTGATTAAATACTGTTCTGCCACACGTAAAATCATAGAATACTCTGTAATATCCGGGCTTGTCCTTACCTTGTATTTGTAGGCGTAATAATAATCTACACCGGCACTTGTCAATTTACCTACCCAATTGATTTTGCGTTTATCTGTACTGTCATCAAATGCCGTTAGTAGTTGGCTACTGAGGGTGGTAGAGCCACCTGAACCTGTACGGGGTTTACCGGTCAAAATAAAAATGTTGCCTTCATAGGTATTGATATTATTGGCTGGTAAAGCTTTGCTGATCTGCCATATGGCCTCTTTACTGTTGGCCAGGAAAACACTGTTGATGTCTACCGTATCATACATCGCCTTATTGTTGATAATTACACTGGCCTGTGCCTCTGCATTGATATAGTCGCCAGTATACAGGTACACCCTGGCCAATAAGGCCGTAGCAGCGGCTACGTTTGGCCGTATCCGTTCCGAACTGCTGGCAATACTGGTGCCATCTACATAATTAGGGTTTAAATTGGCCTGTGCATTCTTTAAGTCTTTAATGATCTGTTGGTAAACCAGATCTTTCGAAGTCCTTGCCGCTGTTCTGTTCAGCTCATAATCTGTAGCCATAATAAGCGGCACGTCTCCGTACAGATTGACCAGGTAGAAATACCAATAGGCCCGGATAAATACCGCTTCGGCCATCAGTTGTTTTTTTACGGCGGAGCTTAAAGCAGTAGAAGCCGTACAACCCTCATACACTGCATTGGCTTGGTAAATATAATTATAGCTGGAACTCCATGTATTACTGGTTATAGGATTTACCGCTGGTATTGCATTTTGGTAAACAGGTGCAAACAGTGGATTATTTGTTTTGAGTTCATCGGCGGCCAAACCTGTAAATAAAGGCATTTGGGCCGCAAGCTGGCTCTCATTCATTTTGGTATAGATGCCCACAACCGCTGCAATTGCCGTATTGTCGTCTGTAAAAACAGTGCTGGCTACCGTTAAGGTTTTAGGCGCGTCTAGCTCTACAAACTTTTTGCAACCTGCAAACTGAAATAAAGCAATGAAGCTGAGTATATATAATTTATAATATTTCATGTCAATTGGTTTTAATGGTTTAAAGAGAAAGCTGGACACCTGCGGTAATGATCCTTAATAACGGAGAGGTTAACGTATAATTTCCGCGACTTTGCGTCATTTCAGGATCTAAGCCCTTAAACTTGGTAATGGTAAAGAGATTTTGTCCTTGCATAAAAATACGTGCGTTGTGCAGTTTTAAAGCATGCTGGTATTTTTCTGGTAAAGTCCAAGAAAGGGACACATTTTTCAAGCGGATAAAAGACGCATCGACCAGTATCCCATCGCTTTGCTTATATAGGCCATAAGCCGCGTTAGCTGCTGTACCATAACTTTGTGTAAACTGTTGGTGATCTCCGTTGATGGTAGCCAACACCTGGTTAGGGGCATCTGGATTTAAAATACCCGGTGCATCAGGACTTAACAAGCGGAAACCGTTTTGCTTTACAAACTGAAAGAAAAAATCTAGTTGCATACCTTTATAACTAAAACTGTTGTTGATGCCACCCGCAAATTTTTGACCTACAAACACCGGTTTTTTATCTATCGGATCGGTAATTTGACTGTCCTTATTGGTATCTTCAAAAGTATAGACATGGGTAGTTGGATCTATCCCCGTGTAGTGGTATAAAAAAACAACAGATAAAGGCTGCCCTACGGCATAGGTGGTGGAATAACCTGATCCGGCCAAGTTTGGATAAGAGATCAGTTCATTTTTAGGTACGCTGAGGTTACCGGAAATGGTCCAGTTCAAATGCTGCCCTTTTATGGCCAGTCCGGTGACTTCAAATTCCGTCCCCTGATTTTGAATTACAGCGGGTAAATTGGCCTTTACTGTGCTGAAACCAGTGATGGTAGGAAGAGCATAACCTACAAGCTGATTGCCCGTCCTATTTCTGTACCAAGAGGCATTCAACATCAGCCTTTGGTCTAACAGGCCGATATCAATACCGGCTTCCAATTTTTTAACGGTTTCCCAGCTAAATTTCGGGTTACTTAATGCCGTAGGGTTTATACCATTTACCCCTTGATAGCTCAGGTTATTATAGCTATAGGTGCTTAAAAAGGCATAGTCTTGTAATTGGTCATTACCGGTGATGCCATAACTTGCCCGGAGTTTGGCAAAAGACACATTAGGTAATACATTTTTAAACCAGTCCATATGCGAAACGATCCAAGCGGCACCTATAGCACCCAGGTTGGCAAATTGCTTGCCTGGTCCAAAGCGGCTGCTGGCATCCCGGCGGCCAGTTAAGTTTAAAATGTATTTATCCTGGTAATTGTAACCCACACGCGCATAAATGGCGTTGTACCGGTAACGGGTATCCGTAACTGTATTGGTAATAGATGTTGCCGCAGCAATATTGCTCATGGCACTTGTTGAAGTAAAACCACTGGCATATTGATAAAGACCTGTATAATCATTTTGTTGAATGCTGGCCCCCACCAAGGCATCCAGCTTTCCCTTACCAATTTCTCTACTGTAATTGATACCCGGCTCAATGATCCATGATTTAATCCGGTTATTGCCCGAACTCACACTTCTATAACTTGGATCGGCGGGTACTGCGGGGTCATAGTTCAGAAAAGGGTTAGTATTGGAGGCTGTGGTTTTAATGTCATTATAGCCCATTCTTGCAGATACAGAAAGTCCTTTGACCAGTTCATAACTGAGGTTCAATGCACCGTTTAAATTGTCTGTTACAGACAGCGTGGTAATGGTTTTGTACCAAAATGGATTTATCCAGGTAGAGTTTGCCCAATTCAACGTACCATCTGTATTGTATAGGTCTGGTGAATTGGGTGCAGATAAGATGAAAGAACTAAAATCTGTAGAAGGTATGCTGTTGTTGTCGTTTACATAGTTAATGGACAGGTTGGACCGGAAACGTTTGTTTTCTGAAACGTTATTGATGTTGGCATGAAAGGAGGCTTTACTGTTGCGGTAATCTCCGGGAAAAATGGTGCCTTCTCTGCGGTAACCGCCACCGTATAAAAACTGTGTGTTTTCATTTCCACCAGATACGGTTGTTTGTGCATCAATCACATGCCCTGTGCCGCCCAGCATAATCTTTTGCCAGTCGATATTGCGGTGCGGATCTCCCCATTGACCGTTGAGGTCATAATCGCCATCGCCCGGAGCCGTTAGGCCATCATTTTTTAAAGCCTGGTTCCGCATATCTAAATATTGCTCCGTATTGAGGACTTTAAGTTTAGAACCAGACTTTTCTATACCTGTATACACGTTAACGTCTACACGGGTTTTACCGGCCATCCCCTTTTTAGTGGTGATCAGGATCACCCCATTTGCCCCACGGGAACCGTAGATAGCGGTGGCATCGGCATCTTTCAATACCTCAATGCTTTCAATATCGTTTACACGGATATTGGCGAATGGGCTAAAGCCACTACTTAATGCTCCACCCAAATCTTGGACTGATAAACTGTTAGAGGTAAAGGGAACCCCATCTACAATGTACAAAGGGTTATTGCCGTTGGCTATGCTGTTCCTGCCCCGTATCCTCACGGTAGAGGACGAACCCGGTATACCTGATTGTTGCACAATGGAAAGCCCCGGTACATGCCCCTCTAAGGCATTTATAGGGTCGCCTACCGGATTTTTAGCCAGTTCTTTAGCGGTCACCACGCTCACGTTTCCGGTATTGGTGGCCTTGGTGGTGGAGTAGTAGCCCTTGTTAATGATCACCTCATTTAAATCGGAAGTATTCCTTTCCATGCGTATACTGAGAAAATCAGTAGAAGCCTTTATTTTATTGGGTTTAAAACCGACGTATGAAATTTCGACAATGGCATTTTCTTCTACCCCGCTTAAACTAAATTCCCCATTACTGTTAGATATGGTGGCCTTTCCATTTGCTTTTATGGAAGCTCCAGGTAAAGGTTTCCCCTCTTCATCAGTGATTTTTCCAGTAATGGTAATAGAAAGAAAAAAATCCTTGACCCTTTGCAGTATGGAGCTGTCTTTTTGTGTTTTAGATTTGATCACAATCACTTTATCATCAATCCTGTAGTTAAGAGGTTGGTCTGAAAAAATAATCTGTAAAGTTTTTTCAATATCTACCTGGTCCAAGTTCACCGTTACCGGTTTGGCTACATTCAGCACAGAGCTTGTGAATAAAAAGCTGTACCCGCTCTGCTTACGGATGCTTTGAAGCACTTCTCTCAATGAAGCATCTTTATACGATAGGCTGATCTTCTGCGAGTAAACACTTGCAGAGACGTTGAAACTTAAAATCAATATCGCAAGAAATAGCTTCATGGCTATACAATATTTTAATAATTTAAATGATGTCTCTACCTTTTTATGGGGTACAGACACGCCTTTGACATGAATAGTATTATTCATAGCTTTGTGGTTGGTTGGTTTAAATAAATGGTTTCTTACACGATTTCATTACAAGGCCGACTTTAACCGGGGTGTTGCATCATCCCGGTTATTTCTTTTAGCCTGTATTGTTGCTTTCTGAGCGTTGTTTGTCTGACTGGCTATTCCCTTATAATTCTCCTTTCTTTAATACTGAGTTTAATACCACTGCCTTGCTCAATTGCTCGAAGCACTTGCATGAGGCTTACACTTCTGGAAATTTCCCCGTCAAAAGTTTGATCAGGGATATTTGAATAATCTACATCCACATCGTACCATCTGCTAAGTTGTACGAGTACTGTTTTTAAATTGGTTTGATTAAACACAAATGAACCATCCTTCCAAGCAATTTCACCTAATGGATCAATGCTCTTAACTTTTATGCCGTTTGGATTAACTATAGACTGTTCTCCTGGCTTTAACGTGGTTATTTGAGTGGTAGAAGAGACTTGTACAATACCTTCTGCTAGTGTAGTTTTAACTGGCTCGTTGGCATATGAGCTAATATTAAAATGGGTTCCCAAAACTTTTACAGTCTGATTAAAGGAGTTAACAATAAAGGGTTGTTGAGGATTTTTAGTGATTTCGAAATAGCCTTCTCCCGTTAAAGATACCTTCCGTTCGTTTTTTTCAAAACGGGTGGGGTATTTTAGGCTACTGGCTGCGTTTAAATAGACATGGCTACCATCGGGGAGTATAATTTGATACTGCCCCCCTTTTGGGGTAGAAATCGTGTTAAAAGCGGTTTGGTTAGATCGCTCATTGCTACGTTCACTCGATATGACATTGTAAACGCGCTGATTGAGCAGTATTTTCTTACCATTGGCTAAAGTGAGTACTGCCCGGTTGCCACCTGCGGGTACATCTTCCAGGTTATGTGCAAAGGCATTTGGTTTTTGAGAGGGAAAATAATTGAAATAAGCTATACTGGCTGTAATGATCAGGGCAACAGTTGCAGCCACAGACCAGTAATATCTCAATTTAGTTCTGCGGGGTATTTTAGGGCTGCTAATATGTCTTTCATTAAGCTCATGAGCCACATTGTTCCAAATTCTGTCTCCTGCTTCTTCCAGCTCAGGCACAGGATCAGTCTTAGCAGCTAGGGCATGCTGTTGATCGGCCCAGCTATGTATAATGAGCTGTTCCTCTGCCGTACATTGCCCTGCATGGTATTTCTTTAGTAAATCTTCTGCTTCCTGAGTTGTCATTTTTTTACCGCTATACATACAAGACAGCTAAAATGGACAACATCACTACAAGGATGTAAAATATTTTTTATGTCAGCTCAAAAAAACAAGCCTAACACATTCTTCAATATCTTCAAAGCCCTGTTAATGTGCGTATCAACTGTACTTTCGGTCACATTTGCCGCCTTAGCTACTTCACGTCTCGAAAGAAACTGCTTGCGGCTCAACTCAAAGACTTCCTTCATTTTTGGAGGAAATGTAGCAATGGCCTCTTCAATCCTTTTGGTCATTTCCCGCTCTAAAACCAGTTCATCAGTTGCAAATACGCCTTGCTCAATAAAATCCTTTAAAGATTCAATGTACTTTTGTTTGTTTTTATCTCTATAGGATTGATTAATAACTGCATTGCGGATAGACCTGTATAGGTAAGATTGTAATGAAGTATGCTGAATTTGAAGATTGTCTAAATTAGAAACCAAATTGATAAAAAGATCTTGTATTAAATCTTCTGCGGCAGGGCTGTCTTTTAACATCCTGTAAGCGTAATCGTATAGACCAGACCAGTAGCGTAAATACACCTCTTCCAGCGCAGCCATATCCTGTCTGTTTAACCGGATAACCAGTTCAGTGTCAGCCAAGGATCGATAGACATTCATTATTTCAATATTAGACAATCACGTTAGCAAGCTATAAAGAATACATCAAAGTTAGATGTAATATGTGCCAAAAACAAGTGGTAGAACAATAAGTTAATATTAAAGCAGTCCCTTATAAATAAACGTATAATACGGCCTATAAGTTTTGACCAAGGAATAAAAAAAGGGCCGCCTTTTTGGGCAGCCCAATTGTTCATTTGAAAGCAAATACTGCTATGGATTATACATAAAATCAGGGGAAATAACCCATATCAGAGTGAATATAAGCTCTATTTTGTAGAAATAAGTTAATGCCAGGTTAAACAAAAAAAATAGGTTAAAATCGGATTTCCGTTTCCATTTCTGATATAAATTGCGGCCCAACCATCATTAAATTATTCATACCAATGAGAATACAATTTAATCCATCAGTTTATTTTGATCGCAGCGTTGAGGGCTGGACAGTAGATGTTTCCGGACTGGATACTACAGTTACAACCGGGGAAAGCATTAAGGGTAAGATTTTAGCGAGTGACAAAATAGATTGGTTCGATACCGACAAATTATATTTAGACTGCAAAATTAGAGCTGGACAAATGCCAGAGAAAACGTACACCTTATTTACTTTAAACCCAAACGGCACCGCAACAAGTTTGGAGGTGGTTGAGCATAGCCAAAATTGGGCAGTAGATCTATGGGATGAAATCAAAGCCTTCTTTGCAGAAAATGAATTTGCAGATGATGATCTGGTAGACTGTAACAATCCAATCTATCGATACTCAGATTTTGAACTGATCAATGAAGTGAACCGGAGAGGGATATTTTTATAAGTTGTAATTCCACTGACATAAAAGCCGGTGGCTAAAGCCACCGGCTTTTAATTTTAATTAATTTATGCTCTCCACTAAAGCATTGTATTGATGGATATCCGTTAGTTTTATTTTTTCAATAACTGCTTTAGAAATCTTGGAAATCTCAGTTACATCTATGGGAACTATAGACCTGTCAAATTGTTCCTCTAAATGCGAATATTCATTAACCATTCTAAAAATAAGTACCCTTGAAACCTGATCATCATCAAAAAACTTTTCTAAGCGTTGTTTAAAGGACATGTTGTGACTGGGGTACTTATAAAAAGTATAAGCCTCTAGGAATTTCCGCAAGTTGTTACCAAAATTATACTGATGATCAGAAACAATGATATCTTCTCCTACTTCCGAACATTTATATATCTGATGAAATAAGTAATTAAACTCTGTTATGTAGTCTCTTAAATAAGCGGGGGAATTTTTAAGTATCGAAACTCCTTTACCCTTCCGTTCTATCATAAAATGCTTAATATCAGATTGTGGTTTACTGTCTGGCTGCGGCTTATATTTTGGGATCGTTAACTGCTTTAAGTACTTTAAGAAATCTAGGTTGTGCGTAGAAATAAACAACTGCCCATATTTACCAGGTTTGGCAATCACATTTTCGATAAGGCTAAACATAAAAAAGATATGGTTGCAATCTAAACTTGAAATGGGATCGTCAACATAAATAATCAATTTGTTGCTGTTAGCCGGATCTTTGAGTTCATCTTCCATCTTTGCAATAAAATAGCAAAAGGAGATTAAACTACATTCGCCCTCACTTAAATTCGTGGCTTGTTTGTTGTCCCTTTGTATGGAGAAGCGCATCAGCGGAGTTTGCCCCTCAGCAACCAGTTTTAATTCATCATGGCCAAAAAAATGCGATAAGTGTTCATTAACCAGTTCTGCACCCTTACTTTCATCTTTAGCCTCAGCTTCTAATTTTCTCTTTTCCTCATTTAAAGTCTCAATCCTTGCTATTTTTGGCAATATGGATTTCTCCATTTCTGTGCGTTCCTCTTCTGATTTTTTGAGTTCACCCATCAATTTCAGGTAATCAATATCTTTTAAAAACTGTGCTATGTGAGAAAACCGGAGTAGTTTTCTATTCTGTAGCTGATCTTTAACTAAGGTGCTAGATTTAAGGTTATGCTGGGTGAGTAAAGCGTTAAATTTTTGTATCAGTTCAAAAATAGTAGATGAAAAATCATTCAGCGTAGGCAGGCCAGTATCTTGAAATATATTCGCCAGCCTGGTTTCTAAAGGAGTAATGAGCAGATCTATCCGGGATATATATTGCCCTACTGCCGAGGTCCATTCTTCATATAGTTGATCGTAATTTTCCTGCAAACTGAGGTAAAAAGCATTTTTGTTGGGTAGTGGAAAGGTAGATAAATTCCGTTTTGCCTGGTTTAGCTGTTCAATTTTACTGGTTATCCGGGTACGTAATTCTTCTGATTCTTTACTAAAGTGCGCCCCTAATTTATCCCAAAGATCTTTATCTAACGGATGGCCACAAAAACCGCAAGTTTCCCTAATGTCTTTATGTTTATCAATCCCCTGCCTTACCCATTCTTGTAGCAAGTTATCATTAAGGAGATCTGTTATCGTTTTACTAGGTTTTATCCTTTTTCCTAATAGTTCTGTTGTGCTGGCAACAAACTCCGCAAAACCAGGTTTTCCTTCTTTTAACGGGGAAATATCGGGAAGGTTGCTTTCTGTAAGGGTTTTCGCCAGTTCGGTAACCTTTTCAGTAGCAAGAATATGACTATCGATATTTGCTTTGATTAGGTCAATATCGGTTTTAATGTCATTTATCGCATAACTTTTTTTAACGGTAGTCCCTAAAAAAAGAGTGCTGTCGAGTTTAATTTTATCATTTGCCCTAATTCGCAGCTTTTCTTCAATCGCATTATTTTTAGCTGTACAGGATTGGCGTTTCTCTTCAACCTTACTTCTTTCTTCGGCACATTCGTGAAGCAGTCCTTTCGCTGCTTCTTCACTGCCTAAAAGCTCATTGATTTCGGTAATCCGCTTTTCAAGTTCTACATTTTTGGCACCCAAAATTGTAAAAGGTGCAATAGAACCATCTTCATTATGGAGCCAACTTAAATTTTCCCTAACAAAATCGGTGTTGTAAACCCTTACCTTATCTGTAAAACTGCTTAGGTTGTTGTGGCTAATTTTACTTTTGTCGTCAAGGGTTAAGGAGAAATCACAGTCGGGGTAGTCTTTATGCAGTTTTTGATCTTCTAAACACTTCAAAATCCTTGCAAGGGTTGTTTTTCCAGAATAATTTCTACCGTAAATGATATTCAACCTGCGGAAAGTTTCTTCTTTACTTATCGATTTGTCCCATTCGTATTCATTAAACAAGCCAAATTTTGAGATGTCAATTTTTGATAACATGGTGTTGGTTAGTTTTTGTCCTCTTTATCTTATTCACCAAGCTAATTAAACTTTGGCAATTAGTGTTAGCCCACCAGCGTTATTTCTGTAAATAGTCCTAATAAGCGTTGTAACTTTTAGTGTTGCCACTTCGTTTTATAAGCGTAACCTGGTCATAGCTTAGATGTATACTGTACGCCTGTAACCCTTCAACATACGTTCAACCTACGTTCAATCTTCCCTGTAATACCAGGTGTTAACCACATCTATCACTTTTTTAAAACTTTATTCTTATGGGAACTCAAAAACAAGGAATTTTAGGCGGTTTTTCCGGCAAAACAGGCCCCGTTGTAGGCAGCTATCACAAAGGGCAAAATACCATCAGGGCATTGCCCCATAAAACCAGCAGGCCACCCAGTCAAAAGCAGCTCAACCAACTCAACAAGTTTAGTTTTCTGGTCAATTTTCTGAGCTATATCAGTGATTTAATTGAGGTAGGCTTTAAAAACCATAAAATAACGCTGTCACCCATGAACGCGGCTGTTACTTACAATTTCAAATACGCCATAACGGCAACAGGAACACCGCCGGTTTACTCGATCAATCCCCTGCAGCTCTCTTTTAGCCGGGGCAAATTGATCGGTCCCAAAAACAGTTCGGTAGAATCTGTGGCCACAGCAAAAATTAAATTTGAGTGGACGGCCAATTCCGGTTCTACACCTTTAAACAATCCACTAGATCAGCTCACGGTTATGGTATATAACCCTTCAAAACAAGAGTTTGTAACGCTGATGAATGCTGTACCAAGATCTGCACTCAGTTATACACTCAATTGCCCTGTAGATTTTATAGGCGATGATGTGTATTGCTATATGGCCTTTACTGGTGTAAACGGCAAGGTAAGCAACAGCATATATGCTGGCACTGTTGCCATACTTTAATTCAAAACATACCTGGTTATTGGGTTATGCAGGGTACACCCAATAACCTTTTCGTTATTTCCGTTCCACCCGTCATTTCCCCCTCTCTCGTCATTTTCATCCCTTTCGTCATTTCGACGTAGGAGAAACCTAAAACTAATTAAAATGGCACGTTTTAAAAACAACCCGCTTGCAGCCTTACAGGGCGCATGTGGCCCGATAGAGATCTACCAGTGCAGAGGTCAGGTCATCGTGCGTTCCCGAAGGCGCAAAAGCACCAAAGCCTATTCCATGAAGCAAAGAGCTGAAAGGCAAAAGATGGCTTTAGTGAACCAGTTTCTAAGCTGCTTTACGCCCTTTATAAAAATCGGTTTTGCGGCTTCTGTAATCGGTAAAACCTATGCCGCTTACAATGCTGCTGTGTCTTACCAGCTTAGGAATACGGTTACAGGTATTTACCCGGATTTTAGTATTAATTATGTAAAGGTGAGACTAAGTGAAGGGCCAATACCGATAATGGATATTCAGGCAACCGTTGCCCTGGTAAACGAGCAATTATACTTTACATGGATACCGGAGCAGAGCTACCCCCACTGCAATGACCATGTTATGTTGTTGGCTTATGCACCAGGTCTGCAAGAGGCAGTATTTAACCTTTGCGGTGCAAAAAGAAGTACAGGATTGGAGGTATTGCCCCTACCAGATTTAAGCTGGAAAGGTCAGATAATGGAAACTTATCTGGCCTTTATGGAAGAGGGTAGTAGCGTTTGCAGCAATAGCCTGTATTTAGGTCAGATAGGATAACTGCGGCACCAGGTAAGTAACTTGTTGTATTTTCAGATTGGATGATAAAAACCTTATTTGTGATTTAACAATTTGTCTAAAACGATGAGGGCGATTTCTATCGCCCTTTTTTTACGGCTTGTCATTAAAGCCTGTCCCGTTGAAGAACGGGAACTATTAAAGGAATCTGTATGCAGTACGCTAATGTGCTGCTAACTGCGGCTTATTATAAATGGTATAGGTTTAAATTCATTCATATTTTTCGGAGTAATTCTAATTACTCTTAGCTTAAATGAATTGAGGGGCAATGTTCATTGTCCCTTTTATTCTTGGCGACAGTTCTCAAATCAAATGCTATCTCCAAATTTATATTCTCTATCTCCTAGGTTAGAACTGAATGGTACGAAGTACCTTTATATGGAACCCAACAAAGAAAGAATATAAAATCAGCTAATGGAACAGTATGTTACCTCGTTAACCAATCCAAATTACTAACAATATTATTTTGCTTTTTTCATAAACTGGTTTGGGTAATCTCCATTACCCCACCAGATATGAAAACATAAAATATTGTATTCCGGTTGGTGTATTGACAATGAAAGGGTTATTTCAATTATTCCACCGGAATACAATTTAACTAAATTCTTTCTCGCGAGGAAAAGGGGGAACCTGAAAACCCTAAGAAAAGAGTAGGGAAAACTCGAATTAATCTCAAAAATTATTTATTATGAAACGTGCAAAATTCATGCTGGCTGCTATCGCAGTATTAGCTATTGCTGGTGGTGTTTATGCTTCTAAGGCTAGAACTGGTGATATCGTTTTTGTTAGATCCAATGCTACTATAAACTCTTGCGATCTTGCTGTTCAACCAGCAACTTTTGCAACTACAGGAGCATTTAAAAGTTTTACTTATGCAACATTGGTTGAAGGACCTTGCACAATTAAAACATCCTATTATGTAGGTGAATAATTAATAAAAAATGAGGGTTATATAAAATAACCCTCATTTTTCAATTCTTTAATAAAAAACAGTGTTAATCAAAAAAACAATGAAGTTTTTTTAAGTTAAAAAATCTCCGTAATTCCTGCTTTTTTTATACTGTTTAGGTTGCATTCCAGTTATCTTTTTAAAAAACCTTGAAAAATAGGAAGGGTCATACATTCCCAATTCATAAGAAATTTCTTTAATGGACTTATCTGTGTATAATAACAATAAAACAGCTTCTTTAATGATACGGTATCGAATTAGCTCATAGAGTGTTTTGCCTGTTAGCTTTTTAACTTTTGTATTCAAAACTTTAGTGCTTAAAGACAATTGATCGGCATAAAAAGTAGTTGTTTTATTTTCTTTAAAATACTTTTCTATTAAATTGTTCAGACCTTTTATTATTGTTGCATCTGGTTGGATAATATCCTCTGGAAAGGAATGAATTTCAATTTCAGCAATTGCATGCACTATCATTTTTAATATTTACTTAAAGTTAGATAAACATTCCTCAAAAGAAGTTCTGCACATTGAGCTATTCCCAAGTTGGTCTATTCTCGTGCATTTTTCTTAATACCTCTTCAAAGATTTGAACATTATTTCTATTATTCTTTTTCGCCATACTTAGGGCAATTTCCTCGTGCTTTATTGCTTCTTCTTTTCTACCAACTTTATACAGTAAATTCGCATAGGTATCTAACCAATTATCTCTCGTAGGGTTATTTTTCAATATCAATTCCATGTAACCAATTGCTTTATTTAAGGCATAAGGATCATTACTGTGTTGAAAAATAACATTATAAGACAAATTATTAATGCCCACTGCTGCCATTCCCACAGTATCCAAACCTTCACTTTCTAACTGTTCAATATTATATTTAATGACGTTGTTCCAATCTTTTGTATAATTATACCAGCCCAATTTCGCGCCAACAACTAGGCGTCTTGCTGTTTTAGGATCATAAGTTTTTGTTATTTTCTTTTCAATTGCCCCCCAATCTGGTAGTGTGCTAATATAATTCCCATGAGGTCTTATTATCGAATTAATTAACTCATTTGCAATTAGATTGTCTGATACCCTACGAGCATACCCTTTTATCCTCATCATAGAATCTGCAAGAACTGGCTTGTGATACATAAATTTTATAATTGGGTCATGAGCAGAAAGTAAACTATAAAAATCACTTATAAAAGAAGGTAGTAAATCATTTATAGCCTTTTCTGGTTTGGATTGATCTATAAATCTTTTTTTATATTGCTTAGCTATCTCTAAAGCCAATGTTTCCTGATGGTTCTCTTTTGCTTTTAATGCCAAGCTCAAAAGCTCATTATTGGGAAATTTACCCGCTTTAAAAGCCTTTACCTTTCCAGCATAATTTTGCTCTGTATCGTTTGCCTGTTTTAGTAAAATCAAAAATTTATCTGCATCCTGGTAACCGACTTCCCTTTGAAGCAATCCCCCTTCTGGAGATATAAACAAAAAGGTTGGAAAGGCTTCGATATAGTAGTGTTCTAGCAAATACTTCGAATCTGCATACCAATTTTTTATTTGTTCAACATCTCTATCCGTCTGATCAAATTGTACCTTAACAGCAATAAAATTTGAGTTTACAAATTCACCAACTTGGGCATTAGGATATACTTCTTTTTCCATTTGTTTACATGGTCCGCACCAAGTAGTAAAGGCATCTACAAAAATATTTTTATGGCTTTCTTTAGCTTTATTTAATACCTCTTGCCAATTCTCAAAATTTTGAAACTGTATTTGGGCATTCGCTAAAACTGGTATAAACCAGCATAATATCAAGACAATCTTTTTCATCTATGCATGTATTTTTTTATGTAGTTCATCCTGATAATTGCTTATTCAGGATGAACTTTAAATAAGAAGAGCTATTAAAAAAAAAATCAATTCGTATACCCTGGATTCTGGGTTAGGGCAGAATTCAATAAAATATCTGAAACTGGTATTGGGTAAAGTGATTTGTAATTGATCCAAGTACCACCTTTATATAGTTCCGCGGTTGTCATTACCGCATCAATTGTACTTGCTCCTAAGCGTTTTAAATCAAACCATCGATGCCCCCATTCTGTAAACAATTCCACGCGCCTTTCTTTCATTATAGCAGTTCTAATTTGTCCCTGTGAAAGTGTACTTGCTAGATTTGGCAGTGGATTAGGTACTTCTACTGTTGATGCTGCTCTTGACCTGATGCGGAGTGCATTTAAATCATCTACAGCACCCGTTGTATTTCCTTGTTCATTCCTTGCCTCAGCTCGTATTAAATATTGCTCTGCCAAACGCAAGACTATGGTATATTCTTTGGCAGGGACAATCACATCTGTTACAGCAACATAGGGTATTTTATATTTGGCTGGATACCAATAGGTATTACCATCTGCTATAACATTGCCCAACCAATTGTTTTTACGATCATCTCCAGGTTCAAAACTATTGACTAAGGAAGTTGAGGCATATACGGGGCGGTCATAGTCTGGTCCCGTAGAAGGTAAGGTGTATAATTGCCCTTCACCAGTGTTAAAGCCATTGTCTACCGGTTGTAAAGCCCAAATGGTTTCTTTGCTGTTTTTTAAAAAAACCGTGTTTAATGGAGTAAAACTGTACATGCCTGATTGATTAATTACTTTTGTTGCAGCAGCTTCGGAAGCTGTATAATCCTTTAGGTATAAATTTACTCTTGCTTGTAATGCGTTCACTGCGGCCAAATTGGGTCTTACCCTCTCTGACGTGGTTTGAGTAACATCTAAAGCAGCATAATTGTAATTCAGTAAAGTTTCGGCCTTAGCTAAATCTGCAATGATCTGTGTGTAAACATTCGTCGCAGATGTTTTACCCATTTTTGAATTGATGGTATAATCTGATGTTAAGACTAAAGGTACACCACCATATAAATTCACCAAATAGAAGTAGTTAAATGCTCTTAAAAAATAGGCTTCTCCAAGTAGTCGTTTGGAGACAGCGGGTGTTAACACCGTATTATTGGTTAAGGCTTCAATAGAGGTATTAATGGTGTACAATAGGCTGTAGCTATTTGTCCAATAGGTTACATTCCCTGTCGCAGCATATGTAGGGTCTAAATTATTTTGATAATAAGTGGCTAGATCACTTCTTCCGTCTACATCAAATAACACCAAATTATCGGCTGAGAGTTCTTCATAAAATGAAGTAGCCGGTAGACTTACTGCATTAATATAATTCTTAGTTAATTGTGCATATATACCTGTTAAAACTGCTGTTGCAGAATTATCATCTTTATAAGCAGTTTGCGTACTGATTTTAGTTTCTGGTGCATCCAATTGCAAAAACTTTTTACAACTGCTAAAGCTCAATAGGCATAATAAGAAACAAGCCAATTCTTTTATGCGTTTTTTATATAACTTTTTCATTGAATTTGGATTTAGATTTAATTTTATAAACTGACCTGAACACCTATAGTATACATTCTTAATGGGGGGAGATAAAAAATTGCTTTTGTTTCTGGATCAGTTCCTATAAAATTCGTAATTGTAATTAAATTCTGACCTTGCATATACAACCTTGCACTGGAAATTCGAGCTTTTTTTAGCCACTCTGTAGGTAAAGTATAAGAAAGAGATACATTTTTCAACCGCACATAGGAGGCGTCGCTATATGCCGCGTCACTATTTTTAGCACGTAATGCTGGCGTCAAAGTCTTGCTTAGGTTTGCTGAAAACATTTGTTGGCTCGCTTCATCGCCTGGTTTTGTCCAACGGTCTAACACCCCTATAGGTTCATTTCCTAAGACTGCGCTACCCACCCCCGGGTAACGTCCAAACCTATAGTTTGGAGCCATCTGTTTAACAGCTTGTATCAAAAAATCCAGTTGAAAGCCTTTATATTGAAAACTGTTACTGAAACCACCATACCATTTAGGATTGGGATCAATTAAAACTGTTCGATCTGTAGTCGCGTCTACGCTAGAGACAGTTTCACCTTTACTATTGATGAATTGATATAATCCTGTTGTTGGGTTTACCCCTGCAAATTTATAAGCTTGAACGATATTGATGGGCTGCCCAATAATGTACTTATAAGCATAACTACTGGTTGCCAAATTTGGAAAAGCAATCAATTTGTTCTTTGGATTAGTAAAATTTAGAGAAGATTGCCAATTAAAATTTTTTGCTCTTATTGGAGAGAAATTCAATAAAATTTCTATTCCAGAATTTTGTACTGTCGCATCAAAATTCTTTGTGATTCCAGTGAATCCAGTAGTGCTAGGAAGGATGTAAGCGATTAATTGATTAGAGGAACGGTTACGGAAATAATTCACATCTAATTGTATTCTATCTTTCAAAAAGCCCAAATTAGTACCAACATTTAATTTACGTGTTTCTTCCCATTGTAAATAAGGATTGGAGATACTGGTAGGGTAAATACTTGTTCCGCCTTGATAAGGTACATCTACTGGATAAATATCTAATAGACTTTGGTAAGTATAATCCGCAATTTGATCGTTGCCAGTAGTACCGTAACTCATTCTCAATTTACCGGTACTTAGCCAGGTTAAATTATTTTTTACGATCTCTTCGTCTCGAAACAACCAGGCTGCACCAGCAGCATAAAAAGTGTGTTGTTTGTTGGCATCTCCGAAACGACTGCTTCCATCTCTACGGGCGGTTAGGTCAAGAATGTATTTGTCTTGAAAACGATAATTGAGCCTTGCAAAAATAGCATCATATTTATACATTGTTTTAAATACGGTGTTGATATTCACTGTAGATGCAGCTTGAATATTTAGCAGTTGAGAATCGTCTGTATAGCCTGTCCCTGTTTGACCTAATACATCATTTTTTGTTTGTTGGAAAGTACCGCCTAGTAATGCATCGAATGTCCCAAAATTGGTATTTTTAGTATAGGTTAATTGTGGTTCAATAATCCAAGAAGTAATTGATTTAGTAAGATAACTCGCCGATCTGGTTTTAGTAGGGGCATCTGGCTTAGATGCTGTAATAGGTACGATGCTTGTTTCATCACCTATTAGTTTATTGTATCCTGCACTTACTTTAGCTTGTAATCCTGAAACTAGCTCATAACTGATGGAATTATTCGCGGTCAGATTACTGGTATTTCCAGTATAAAGGAGTTTAGTATAATATAAAGGGTTTTGAAAAGCATATTTTGCAGGGTTATTAGGGTAAGGCCCCCAATTCAATGAACCATCGACATTGTATAAAGCTGGTGCATTAGGAGGGAGATTAATAGCACTATTCATTAAATCCGTACTGTTCAATTTGTTCTTGTCTTGTAGATAAGTGGCCGAAAATTGGTATTTGAACTTATTATCATTAGAATTATGACTTAAATTAAAATGCACATTACCTTTTTTATCGGCTAAACTGTTTGGATATACGGTAGTTTGCCTGCTGTAGTTATAGCCTACCAAGAATTGTGTATTTTGAGAGCCACCCGATACGGAAACCTCAGCATTGGTAAAATGAGCAGTTCCGCCCACTAAAACATCTTGCCAATCCGTGTAACGATTGGGATCATACACAGTTAAATCAAAATTAGAATTACTTGGTGGAGTTGCAGAAGTTGGTATAGCCGAGCCATCATTTTTATAGCCTTCTCTCCGCATTTCTAAATATTGCTGAGTATTGAGCAATTTCATTTTATGGTCTATTTCTCCCCAACCATTTTGAAAGTTTACATCTATTTTAGTTTTACCTGCTTTCCCCTTTTTTGTTGTTATCAAAATGGCCCCATTTGCAGCCCTAGAACCATAAATAGCTGTAGCATCTGCATCTTTCAAAATGGAAATACTTTCTATATCTGCTGGATTGATAAAACTAAAGGCACTCCCAGCACCACCTAAAGCACCGCCGGCCAGTGTGTAACCAGTAAATTGTGGGGAATAAGGAACGCCATCAATTACATAAAAAGGATCATTACCGCTTTGCAAGGAATTTTGACCTTGTATCGTTACATTTACACCTGCCCCACTCACTCCCGATACTTGTTCTATAAACAATCCTGGTACTCTTCCTTGCAGGGCCAACAGTGGGTTTGATACGGGTTGCTGGGCAATCTCCTTAGCTCCAACGGTAGCAATGGTATTGGTGCTAAACTTCTTTTGTTGTGTACCATAAGCAATAACCTGTATCTCCTTCAAGTCCGCATCAATCTCTTTAATCACAATACTCCCCACAGTGAAATTCTGATAAGATACACGCCTGGTTTCATGCCCCAGCATCCTAATCAACAATGTGCCATTTTCTGGTGCATTAGCAAAGCGAAATCGGCCTTGACTATCTGTAATGGTGCCTCTATTGCTCTGATCATTCAAAATGACCGTAGCACCCTCTAATGGTTTGTTTTTATCATCTACCACTATACCGTTCAGTTCTCTTTGCTCCAGGTTTTCTTTTTGGACTGGCGTTTTTTTTTCTGTCTGTGGTTTTAATTTGATCATAATGACCATCCCGTCAAATTCATAAAGGAATGGCTGATCTATAAATAGTTTTTGTAGCGTTGTTTCAATAGTAGCTGCGTTTAAGGTAAGGGTTACAGGATGTGCATACTGCGCATTTACAGTGGTGATGATAAAGTTATACCCTGTTTGTTTTCTAATGCTGGAGAGTACATCTAACAGTGGCTTATCTTTTACGTTAAGGGAAATATGCTGTGCATAGGCAGCGGATACGTGTAAACTAATGGCGACGAGTAGTACAGTAAGTTTTGTCATTACGATGCACTTTATGAATGGTTTGTACCTTAAAGATCGGCTATTCCGAAAAGAAAAGCGCATACCTTTAACGGCATGAATTAAAAAATCCATAGTTTTGTGGTTTAGTAGTTGGTTGTTGATTTAGTTACAATTCTCTGTGGCTACATGATATACAACTGACTTTCCGGGAGTGTAGCAAGCACTTCCGGTTTCTTTTTTTTATACCATGCTGATTTTGGTTGTTGCTGTTTTCGTTTCTATTTCTTGCTGATCACTTGCCCCCCTTCAAGTTTTAGTTGTAGGTCTGAAGAATAATTTAGAATGTTGAGTACATGGTTTAATGTGAGTGTTTTGGACAGTTCTCCCTCTATGGTTACGTTGGGGAGCGCACTGTAGTCACATTGTACATTATACCACCTGCAAATTTGTTTCATGGCCTGTTTAAGCTGGATTTTCCTGAATATGAAAAGTCCATCTTTCCAGGCAATTTCATCTTGGATATTAACTTGTTTTACGAAAAAGCCGGTTGATAAAAGCACGGCCTGTTGGTTGGGGAAAAGTGGCTGGCGGTGGTTTGTTGAGGGTTGAAGAAGTGTTACACCGCCTTCGGCTAGTGTAGTTTTTACGGTGTCAGCATCGTATGCACTGACATTAAATTTAGTACCTGTTACGGTAAGCTGTTGTCCTTTAACGTAAACGCGGAATGGTTTCTTGGGGTTTTTGGCTACTTCGAAATAGGCTTCTCCTTGAAGCGTTACTTCCCGTAAGGAGCCAGCAAAACAGGAAGGAAATTTTAATGAACTGGTAGCGTTTAGAAAAACGCGCGTCCCATCAGATAGTACCAGGTGGTATTGACCACCGACCGGGGTACTGATGGTGTTCACTCCGTCGGATTCTCTCACGTAATTTGTACCTTCCTGTTTGCTGCTGCCCTTTGAAGTATAAATTACAACGCCGTTAGCGTTGTTGTTCGTAATGCTAACCCCGCCGGATATGGTGGCCACCTTACCATTGGAGTGTGCATCTAAAACTATTTTTTGTCCATTGGCCAGGGTGAGTGTTGCTTTGTTGCCACCCGGCTGTATGTCTGTTATTTGAATTTGTTTGTTTTGGTTATGATACAATGCAAATAAGGTTGCTAATCCTACAACGGCTATTATGGCTGCTGCGTAGCGTAATAGAGATCCAAAGGTATAGGTTGGTGTTTTATGTTTTACGTTTAACTTGTTCCATACGCGTTTGGTGACCAATTCGATGTTTTGGGGCATTCCTGCATCGGGCAAGCCTTCAACGCTTTTGTTGAATAGCTGGTTACATAAGTTTATTTCTTCGGGGCTTGCGGTTCCCGAAGTGTACTTATCTAGCAGTTCCTTTATTTCATTATCGCTCATCCTTATTTTGACATTCTCGTTGTGAGTGTAGACGGATCATGTAATAAAAAGTACCACTGGTACTAAAAATATTTTTTTATCGGCTTTTATGAAACCATAAAATGGCCCACATCAGGTTTAAGAGGAATACGGAGAACAGGCGCGATTTTATTTTCATGCTTGCTCTATACAACAGATTTTTTACGGTTTGTGGTGATATGCCTTCTTCGATGGCAATTTCTTGTATGCTTCGGTATTGCTTACGGCTCAGTAGAAAAACGGCTTTCATCCGTGGGGGCAGTTTATCGATTTCATTTTCTATATGCTTTCGGAGGTCGTTTTCTATAACTTGGCTTTCTGTATTTTGTATGCCTTTACTATAGATGTCTTTAAATGCGTTGATGTAATCGATCCGGGTTTGTCGCTTTCGGGCTAGGTCGATCATGACGTTGCGGATGCTTTGGTACAGATAGTCTTTGATCGAATAGATTTGTAGATGCCCCATTTTTTCTAATAGGTTAAAAAAGATTTGCTGGGTAGCTTCTTCTGCTTGACTGTCGTTTTGTAATACTTTTCGGGCAAAGTTGTAGATGATGGGGAAATAGCGGTTATAGACGGATTCGAAGGCATGGGTATCCTCTTGGCATAATAATTCCGTAAGCTGTTCGTCTGTATAAGATTCGTATTCGCGGTTCCTCATTGTTGGGAAGTCTAGTTTAATCCACACCTTTGAGTTTCTAAGTTAGAAAGTTAAAAGTCTAAAACCAAATATCACAATTATTTAAGCAACTGACAAGGTTGCACGTTTTTCTAAAGCCAAATATTGTTCCGTTGCAGCAAGGTTATTGTTGTTTAATTTAATCGATGCCAATGAAAAAAGAAATTCCTCACCAATCTTGATAGAATACAAGTACTCCTATTTGCATTGTTTCGTATATCGAATCGGCTATAAAGGTCGTACTTATAGAACTTTCATTCGTTAATGCCACGTTAACGTAGGGTAATTATATCGTCCCAATTGGTGGTGTAATTGCGGGAGATATGCCTTTGTTTCATCTTCCAGGCGTGATATTGCCCCTCTGAGGCTATTTTAATGGTTCCCTTTCCAAATCTATGGTTAAGATCGTCTAGGGCTTGGCTTACTTTGTCTAATTTTTCTCCTTGGTATTTTGCAAACATGTGGAGTTGTATTTCTGCTTCTGGTAGCAGTCCCGTGAGGGTGATTTCTACCTTTTGGTATTCGAGTTCTTTTTTAAAGATACATCGCAATCCGGCCTGTGCTGCTTTAATCAGGTTGTGGGTATTGTTTACGGGATGGTGCAAGGGTATACTGATATAGGGGCTGTAGGTGGGTTGGTCTTTTTTAAATCTGCTGGTGAGCAGCCGTACACTGAGTATGGTGGCGGATAATTTTTCTTTTCTGAGTTTTTGGGCTAGTCTGGTGGTGTAATTGGTGGTGGCCTGGTGAAGTTCTTGGTAGTCGTTAGTGAGTTTTCCGAATCCTTTTGCGGTGCTTAGGGCTTGCTTTGGGTCTAGGATGGTGCTTAGGGGTATGCAGCTTTGGCCATGCAGTTCTTGCCAGGTTCTTGCTCCGGTAACGGTCATGTTTTTGGCTACCCAGGCTAAGGGCAGGAAACGGAATTGTTGGGCAGTGTGTATGTTCATGCTCTGGAGCTTTTTTTCATATTGTTTTCCAATGCCCCAAACGTCGCCAATGCTGAAATTTTCTAATGCGGCGGTAATGGCTGCTTCTGTGTCTAATACAAGTGTGCCGCTTTGTTTTTTGGCAATTTTGTTGGCTACTTTGGCGAGGGTTTTGGTTTGGGCTACGCCTATGGATATGGGTATGCCTGTATTGTGTACTACGGTATCTCTGATGGTGGTGGTGTATTGGTGCAGGTTGCTAAATCCGCTGAGGTCTAAAAAACATTCGTCTATGCTGTATACTTCTACATTGGGTGTGAAACGTGCTAGATTTTGCATTACTCTTGCACTGGTATCTGCGTATAGCGCATAATTGCTGCTGTATATTTTGATGTTGAAATGTTGTACTTCTTCTTGGATCTTAGCAAAGACGGCTCCCATTGGTATGCCTAATGCTTTGGCTTCGTTGGATCTGGCAATAACGCATCCGTCGTTATTGCTCAATACGACGACGGGCTTGCCGTTGTATTGCGGCTCCCACAGTCGTTGACAGGAGACATAAAAGTTATTGCAGTCTGCTATGCCGTACATGGTGTTCTAGTTTTGCTGTTTTATTTGTGGCATCAGGGAATGGCAGATCCAGCGGATTACGCCCCATAACAGATAGGGCGTATCGGTTTGGCGCAGGTTGATCAGCTTGCCTTTTTTATCGGACAGTAGGATGTCTCTATTGTGGAGTAAGACTTCGCAGACCATCCAGGTGCCGTTGCCATAGCATACGATGGTGGCGTTGTTAAATATTTTTATGGATCGATCAACCACGAGTATATCGTTATCGTAAATGTGGAACTTGGTGAGTTCATGGCCTTTTGCTTTGAAGTAATAGGTGTTGGTTGGGTCTTTGATTAAGAGTTGCGACAGGTGCAGTCGTTTTTGTTCATAGTCTTGTGCGGGTGATGGGAAGCCGCTGGCGGCTCCTGGGTGCTGCAATGGTTCATACAGTTCTTCTTCTTTTTCACTTAACAGGTGCAGCATGTTGGCTCGTATTTTCACAATAGTACTACATTATTTTCTATTTGCTAATATTTTTAGTATTTCTTGTTTTAGGAATTGTTCCTTAATTTTTTAGGTATGGTGTTTTTTTAGATATCCCCCTTGTTTTTTGCGTGGGGTGTGTATCACACGTTTGTGTTATTTTCCCTTTAACAAACTGGTAACGCGGTGTGATGGCCGCGCGGCTTAATTTACGGGCAGTTTGTTAATGGTTTAATCTTTTAAAAAATGAATTATGAGACAATTGTTTTTATTTGCTGGGCTGGTGGTTTTGGTGTCTGGTTGTTTTATGGCTTCTGATCAAAGGAGCATGAGTAAGGAGGAAGCGTACCATTTGCTAAAAAAAATGGTTATGGCTAAGGATACGGTTTATTTACCTTTTTCAACGGGCGATTTTATGGTGTTGCGCAATCCTGCTTTGCCTACTTTGGAAAGGGAAAAACTGATCAAGGTAAACCGTGGGCGTGTGATTGGTGGTTCGCCTTATGTGACTATTGCGGATTTGGGGGCGAAAGATACGGTGCGTAGTCCTGCTAAGGATACGACGGAAAAATTATTGCGTTTGGCCAACAAGGTTTTGAACATTAAGCGTGTTGTTCCGGGTGAGGAAGATGGGCTTCCGGTGGTTTTGGTTGATTACCGGATTTCTTATACTGATGTTTCGCGCTTTGCGCTGTTACAGTCGAAGGATTTTGCTGCTGTGGATGGTACGGTAAAGTTGGTCAGGAAAAATAACAAATGGGTTAGAATACACCGAAACTAGGACTTTCCGTGGGTTAATAAGGGTTACCTGTGGAGATAGGGAACGAAGGAGGCTGCATAGTCTCCTTTCGTTTTTTATATAGTATCTGCTTTATTAACTTCTTATAAACGTTGTGGCGTATCGCTATAGCTTAATTTGCGCATTATCTCATGTAATTTAAATTCTACTGTTTATGAAGTTTGTAGTTTTTGTTTTGTCGGTTACGGCAATGGTCGCTTGTAATCAGCCTACTAAACAGATGCCCGTTAAAGTGGCTATGACACGCGAAGAGGCTATTCCTTTGATTTCCGGCACTTTACAGGATTATGAGTATGAAGATATTGCAATGAATGTTAAGGATTTGGCAGACGATTCTGTTTATCAGCTATTGGCACACCAGGGTTTTCTAAACATTGACTTGAAGGACAGGGGCAATCATTACGTTAGGTTAACAAAGGATGGAGAAAAATATTCTGTACCTGCAACATCCGCTGGAACTTACCGGGTTAGGGTGGCTACGGCCAAACTTGGTGACCGTATTGCGTTTAAAGATACTTTGATTAATGGCCAGGCTTGCACTAAGGTGGTTTATCAGTATTTATTAAGTGATTTTACGCCTTTTAAGGTTTTAGCTATTGAAACGGATAGTGTGTTAGATGGCGAACGCACCTATCAGCGAAAGGGAGATGAATGGGAATTGTTGTATGGAAGTTTATAGGCTTGTTGAAGGATTTTATTGAGGGTACGAAAAAGAGGCTGCATGGCCTCTTTTTTGTTTTTAGGCTGGTGTAAGGTGGGTTTCTTTGATGATTTGATGTTTGAATTTATAGTCGAAACTGATCACTTGGTGCAGGAACCTTTGTAGGAGTTCTTCTTTGTAGTTGTTGTATAGGTCGGCTTCTTTGAGTGTGGAGCCGAAATAGAGAAATCGTTTAGTCAAAGGGACTGGTATTTGCCCTAGGAAACGTTTTTCGCTGGGGCTTCTTTGAATTTCTTGGAGTATGTCATGCATTTGGAGAAGGACTTCTTTGTCTCCAGTGAAATAGAGTTCGTCTTGGTTTTGGTTGTGGCTGATGCTGGGTATTTGTAGTTCTTGTACGGAGAGTTTGGGCAACAGGTCCATATCAAGTATGGTGAGGGACCGATAGTTCCATTTTGAGTAGTTTAAAGCGATTCTATGTTCATGGATGTAGTGGAGTTCCATCACAAAGCGGTAGAAATGTTTAAGGTCGTTTTGATAGTCTTTGAGCTTTTCTTCTTCTTGGCTATGGAAAAACTTTAGGGTATAGCTGTATTTTTCTCTCCTGGTTTCTCTATTGACAATGCTTTCTTGTTCATCGTAGTTTAATAGGTTATATATGGGTTCTGCAAATTCTGTATTTTCAAATTCTGGCCCTATGCTGCAAACATAAATGTAGATGCTGGCTAAATCTTGTATTTTTCTGACTTGTTTTTTGAGTATTTCTTTGAAGGGCTTTGTTAAACTCTGGTTCATGAAGAATCCCTGTCCGTAGTCTTTTTTCAGCTTTTCTATGCTTTTTAAGATAAAGAGGTCTTTATCATTTTTGATTAGGTTTTTGAGCTTATTTTGTAGGCTTCCACTGCTATAGAGCATGGTGTATAACCGCCCCAATGAGGTGTGAAAATGGTCTGTTTCGACAACTACGATTTTAATAAAATCTTCTAGTTCTTGCAGAAATTCTTCTTTGGTTTTTTGTGGACCAGGTTGAGAATTACTCATGTGCTTTGTTTTTATGAATTTAGGGTATTTCTATGATGGTAATGGTTGGTGTGTTTGCAAGGATGGGGTCTGTAAACCAGCTTTCAATATACTCGACCATTTTATATAACTCATTGGTTAATTTGGAGCGGTATTCGTAGGCAAATGTTCTGTTAATGGCTTTGTTCACGAAGGGGAATCGTGTTGCAAAGGAGCCTATTTCGCCAAAGTGGGATTTAGTCCAGCTATGGTCTACGGGATGGTTTTGCATGTCGGTTAACATGTCGTTCATGATTTCAAAGATTTCTTTATGGCCTGTAAATTTTGTGATGCGGTCAAGGTCTTTGCTGAATTTAGGGACACTGCGGATATTTGTACCGGAGAGTTTTAGTGCAAGATCCTCGTCTAATATGGTGGTATGAAAATGATATTCTTTGTCGTAGGTGGTTGCGATACCGTAGGTTTGAAAGTAATAGAGTTTTTGTAGGTAGTTATAGAGGTCCATAAAAATAAAATCGTAATCGGAAGGCTCACCGTAGATAGAGAGTACTTTGTTTTTATCGGTAAAGGTTACGGTGTACAGGTAGGTTTCTTTTTTTATTTCTTTTTCTACGAGTTCAATTTGTTCTTTATAGCTTAAACGTTGGTCAGGGTATTCTTTAACGCCTGCTTTTCTTTTAGCTTGTTTGCTGAGTTTGTTTTGTTGGGTACGGAGGAAGTTTTTGATAAATTGGTTAAAGGGTGCTGTAAATTTTTCATCTTTGAACAGGGAGGCTTCAAAGTTTTTTTGCAGGTTTTCTATAGCAAGTTGGTTCAGCATAAATTGATCTATCCTTAGGAGTGTGTTGAGTTTGTTGTATACTGTTCCTTCTGTATTGCGCATTTCATACAGGCATTCTAAGGATTTAAGAGGATCTATGCCTTGCAGGTTATCTTCGGTTCTCATAATGAGTTCTTCCCAAAAGTTTTGTTCTTTGCCTTCGAAGCTGTGATCGGTGTGCTTAGAGAATTTTTCCATGTTTTTACGTTTAGGTGTTGGTGTTAGATGGTTTCTATGGTGGGTATACCTATGAGTTCGTTTTTTTGGTATAGCCTGGTGCTGAGTTTATACACGATATCGAAAAAGGTTTGTGTGAGTTGATAGGTGTATGTTTCTGGTAGTTTGTTGTTGGTGAAGGTTTGGAACAGATAGGGCCACCGTTCGGGGAGTTCATTGTAGTTTTCCAGGTAGCTTGTTTTTATGGGTGCTGCTTTGATTTCTGGTATCATGGTGTTCATGATGGTAAAGATTGCTGCGTCACCAAGAGAACACATTTGGTTATTGTCGGCGTGTTCATTGGCCAGTGGTGTGTGTAGTTTACTCAGGGAGAGTTTTTCTACGTGTTCTGGTGCCAATACGGCCAGGTTGCGGTGTATAAATTCATGGTAGTTTACGGCTAGTTTATGGGTGTCGATATAATAGATTTCCCAAAGGAAGTTATACAGGTCTGTAAATTCATCGCGGCATTGCCGTAGTTCTTCTGCATTTTTCCAATGGGTAAATTGTATTCTGTACAGGTGTTTGTCTTTGGCCAGTTCTTTTGCGACGAGTTCTTGTTGTTCTTGTTCATTGAGTACTTTGAATGGAAATTCTTCTGCGTCTACATGGCTGTGGCCTATGTTTTCCTCTCTTTTGAGGATGGTGTTTAGTTTGGCGGTAAATTGTTTGGTTTGGTCTTGGTCTATCAACTGGTGATAGTTGTACTTTCGGTATAGTTCTTTTAGGCTTTGGTGCAGTTGCAGGTCTGAACTTATTCTACTCAACCTGAATAGTTTATGTGATAGCTCTCCAGGTGTGTGCCTGAGTTCATAGAGGTAAAATAGGGTGATGATTGGATCGTTACGCTTGATGAGTTGCGTTTCGATCATATTGATCAGGTAGTTAACCGGACTGATTTCCGTGGCCCCTTGGCTCAGGGTATTAATGGCTGAGGTTTGTTGCATATTGGTGGTTTTTATTGTTTTTCTTCTTCTTTTATTTCTTCAATTAGTGGCACTTTTATAATTTGTCCGTTTTGGATATAGGTGTTGTTTATCCTGCCAAGGATGCTGAAAAATTCGTCTTGCAGTTTTTCTCTTCCTTTTTTATACAGGGGTGCTGCGTGGAGTTGTTTCATGGGAAAGGGAAAAAATAGGTCTGGTTCTTTTATCATTTCTTCTAGGCTGGTGCTATCCACATTGGGGATAAGCAGGTGGAAGATGTTTTCTATGGGTTTTATCGCATCGGAATTGCCTTTGAAAACAATTTTGTATTTAAGCAGGTCATTTCCGTGCAGGGATTGCAGGCCGTGGGCAAAATTGATCTCTTGGGCTAGACTTGTATTTAGTACGGTGCATTGTGTGGTATCAAAGTCGAAATAGCTTGTTGCAAAGTTATTGCTGCTGAGGTAAATGATCTTTCTAAAATAGTCGTAGAGTTGTTCGAAGTGTATTTTAAAGCCGGATAATTGTTTCTGTACTTTGTTAAAGGTGACGGTACAGTGGGACTTTGGAACGGTGAGGCATTTTTCTACCATGCTCTGTTGTTCGGAAAAGCCCATGAGCTGAATACGTTTGTTAAATGACAGGGTTACTGATGCTTTGCTGAGGTAGTGAACAAATCTTTCATAGGTGTCTAAGTTTCTAAAGGTTTCTTCGGTGTATTTTTTTAACAGGTCATTTAGGAGTTTGTCTACTTCGGGTTCTATTTCGTGCTGAAGGAGTACGCTTATTTTTTGCCGGACATCGCCGGGATTGTAAAGTATTTGGTAATAGATTTCTAGTTTTTGCTGGGTGATTTGTGTGGCTTTTATGAAGTTGCCTATGAGTTCATCCAGCTCTCCAAGAAATTCAAAATTAGCTTCGTTTCCTTCTTTTGTAGAATACATGGTATTGTGTTTTTATTGTTCTTTTATTGTTCGAATGCTTTGATGATGGGTAGTGTATCGATTAGGCAATTGTCAAAACAGGTTTGCAGTTTGGCGATGCTGTCTAAGAAAGATATTTTTATTTCTTCCTGCTGTGTGTCGGGCATCTTTGCAGATTGTAATTGTTTGTTTAATTCCTGATAGCTTTCAAAGGGCAAACTGGTGTGCTGTTGGGCCTTGGGATTTTCTGCTACTTTTAATCCGGTCTTTAGGTTTTTGTTCATCAGTTCTAAGAGCCAGGTTTGCCCGTAAAAGGTGATTTGATAATCATCTGCCGTGTTTAGTCCTCTTTTAAAGGTTTGTTTGACATTTAGGCATTGGGCCTGATGCAGTTCTAAGATGTTGTAGGTATTTACAGGGTATTGGTTCCAGGTTTCGCAAATGTGATAGTTTCCCTGATAATGAAGTGTTCTAATGGTGTTGTGTAGGTTGTTGAGGTGGTCGAACAGGTCCGTTGCTTCGCGTTCGTATATGGGTTGCTTGCCGGTCAGGGTGTACGACGATATCTTTTTTCCCATTTCTTGGTTCACAAAGGGGCCTAATTGGGCGTAACTGTGCAGTACTGCATGGTTGCTTTGTATGTTTTCTATATAGACTTGCAGCATGAGTATAAATCCTTCTATGACGAGTATGCTAGTTTTGTCTTGTTTGTGGAGTTGTTTTTGAAATTTTGTTAGGAGGTCTTTTGTATTTGTTTCGAGATTGAATTGAAGGAGTTGGTTTACTTTGTTGCCCAGGTCTCCTTCTGCGAATATGATGGTGTATAGTACTAATAGTTGTTGGTCTGGCTCCAGGTTGTCCAGCCATCCAGCGGTGATAAATGCAGCCATTGCGTCCCACAAACGGCTTTGTTCTTGTAGGGCGATGCTATTGATTTTGTCCATGATTTCGTTGTTCATGATCTATAGATGTTAAAGTTGACGATTGAAAATTCTGTTTGCACTGGTATTTCTTGTTCGTTGTTTTTGATAAACCAATGTTGTAAGCCGTGGATGGCTTTAATGAATTGGTTGGTTATCCTATTGGCATGGGTTGGTGGTAGGTTTAGGCTGGCTAATTGCTGCCCAAACTTTGGAAAGTGTTCGTAGGGTTCTAGGCTGATGTTTAGGGCTTCGGTACTTTGTTGTTTTGCGTTTAGGAGTTGTTTAAAAATCTCTGTCACTTGGTTTAAAACGGGTCTTATGCCGAGATAGGAATGGCAGTGCGGGAGGTTATAGAGGTTTGCCATTTCTATGATATTGGTGTGCAGGTGCAGTTTTTGGGCTTGTTCTTTGTCGAGTACTGTATAAAGTAAGGGGTCGAAGCCGATGTATTGGTCGGTGATTTTATCTGCCTGTAAATAGTATTGGGTGTGTACGAGTTTGTATAGTTTTTGCAGGTAATCGTTAAGGTTTTTTTTGTCTGTTGGTGTGATGGTTTGATCACGGTAAAAGGTATACCGGTTGAGGGTTTGGCGTTTTTGTTTTTCTACAAATTCTTGTTGTTCTTGGTAGTTTTTGAGTGTTGGTATTTCGTTTTGTAGGTATAGGATATTTTTATTTAGCGATTGGTTAAAGTAGTCGGTGAATAAGGGGTCTTTTAGGCATTCGTGTAGGGGTTGCTGTTGCAACTGCTGGAATGCAATGCGTTTGCTGGGTGGTATGAGCTGGGTGTTTAGCCAGTCGAGTTTATCTTGTACGGTGCCTGCGAGTTGCAGGGTTTGGTACAGCGTTTCTAGTTTACTTTCTGGTCCTCTATTTTTCAGGATTTCTTGCAAAATAAAGGTGCTGATTTGGTCTAGTAGTTGGTGTTTTTGATTTTCCATTTATTGTGGTTTGTAGGTTGGTAAGGTGGTGATGTGCTTTTCGTGTAGGAGGCCACTGATTCTAAGCAGGCTCTTTCTGAGTTGCAGGTCTATTTTTTCTCTGGCGGTGTTGGTGATGTTTAAGTTGTTGATTTGTTGATAGAGGTCTGCAAAGCGTATTGGTGCATTTGTTAGTACGTCCATAGGGGTGTCGTGATTTTCGGTATTGAATAGTGTTTCGAATACTTGGTATATGGAGCCTAGGACTGCACTATGGCCGTTGATGGTGATGGTGCCATTTTCTTCTGCTTTATATTCTACTTTTGTATTTTTCTTATGCTGTTGGGCTAGTCTTGGTTCGATCACTGTGTATTGGGATGGTCTGATATCTTCATTGTAGGTAAAGGTGAATTTGTATTCGTGTATGTGGTACAGGGTATGGAGGGTTTCATACAGTGGGTGTATATCAATTTTCAATTGCTTTACTGGATTTTTTGCGGTGGTTTCTTGTTTGATGTTGAGTGTTCCTGTTTTGGCGTACAGGAGCTTACGGACTTTTTTTTGTTGTTCGGACTTACTGAATATCGTGGGGTGTTGGTTTTGGTATTTTATGATTAGATCTGCGAGTTCTTTGTTAAAGATTTCGTTAACGAGTTGACTTTTATAACGGTGGTTATAGAGGTCGGGAAATTGGCTAAATTGTTTGTTGAGTTTTTCTTTGAGTTCTGGTTCTTGTGTGCTGTGGTGTATCTGTATAATTTTTTCGGTGACATTGCCTTGATGGTGCAACATGGTATATAGCCAGTCCAGGTGTTGGTCTGGATTGGTTTCGTTATACAGGCCGTTGATAAATTTAATGGCTATATCTATACATGCTCTGGATGTTGTATCCAGGTAGGTGTTATGTGTTTGTGTCATACTGTTCACAATTTTTGTTTCCGGGAATTTGCGGCATATGTTAGAAGGGCCCCGCAGTAGATCAGCAGGGCACATATATACCTATGTCAACTTGAGTTTATTTGTACAGGTTGTTTTTAGGCGACCTGTTTTTTGGTGTCTGGAATGTTTTTATTGGCAATTGTCAGTGAAAATGCAATCAGGTTGGGATCAACCCGGATGGTTTTGGAAGTAACACTCTTAGGAAAATAATTTCCCATAGATTGCCTTATTTTAGGAATTGTAATAAAGTTTTTCTCTGCTTTTTATGGCAGGTAAGTTGGTTGTTTGTTGTTATTATGGAATTGGTGATTTTAACCCGGTTTGGGTTATTGCTGGCAGCTCCGTGAGACATATTGGGTATTAGCATTCGCAAGTTATTTTGGTGTTTGGATCGCATGGCGGTCCAGAATTATTACAAACTACATGAGAACACGATATTCGTAATTTTTTGTTTATCAACTCGTTAATGCGATGTTAACGATTACATTTTTTTGGAATAGTGTTTTTTTATATATGGTTGGGTTTGTTAATATGTGGTTATTGATTTTGATCTGTGTTTAATTAAAAAGGAATTGAGGCAGTTATCTGGCTTTGCCAGATCCGCGCTTTCCGCTGTATGTTTTTCGTACCTCTAAACGATGCCGCTGCAATCGACTAACTGATGATTGTAGCGGATACTAGTTATTTTTCTCCTGATATGTTTACCACCTCGTCATTCCTTCCCCCGTCATTCCGGACTTGATCCGGAATCTCTATACTCCTTTACGTTTTAATTAGAGTGTGTGCATACTCGTTATATTCCCCCTTCTTCATAATAACGGCTCAATCATCTTAGCCCCCTCGCCATCCCGGACTTGATCCGGGATCTCAATATTTCTTTCTCTTCTTTTTCTCTTGGTGTTTGTTGCTTCTGGCTGTTTTTTCATTCGCTGGCGAATGAAAAAACAGGGGGATAATATCATTATCCCCAAAGGAAGGGAAGCGACCGTAAAGAACATTGAACCTACAACCTGGCGGAATGCGAAAGTGCATAATGCCATTTCGTTTTTGATTTCCTACGGGCATGGCCCCCTTCGGGACTTATAACTTTCAAATTCCTCGTGCCAGGTTGTCTCCTTTAATGTCTTTACGGGCTTCCTTCCTTTTGGGGGGAATGATATCGGCGGGCGGAGGACGAGAAAAAATATTGATAACGCTAAAATATGTTGTATGAAATTTTTTGACGGATGTAACACTCAGGAAGAAGTAAAAGCTAGGTACAGACAGTTAGCAATGGAGCATCACCCGGACAAGGGGGGCAGTGAAGAAATGATGAAGGAGATTAATAGTGAGTATGAGTTTATCTGTGCAAAGATTTTGAAAGGTGAAAATCTCAACCAGGAAGAAACGGAAGAGCGCGTAAAGGACAACGTAATGTACCGCGAAATTTTAGAAAAATTGATGTCGCTAGAGGGTATTGTTATTGAAATTATTGGCCTGTGGGTATGGGTATCAGGTAATACTTACCCCCTGCGTAAAACACTTAGCGAAATCGGTTTAAAGTTCGCTCCCAAGAAAAAGGTATGGTATTACCACGCTGACTATTTAACCAGCTTAGGCAGAGGTAACAAAACTATGGACGAAATCCGCGCAAAGTTTGGTAGTGAGACGGTGCAGGGAAAGTACAAGGGTAAAAAAGAACTTCATAATTAACGCTGGTGCCTATACGGCACCGGCTCCCGGATTGAAATTTTATTCTTTGATTTTAAACTTTATATCATGTCTATTTTATTAATTGATTTAGCAATTTTTCACGCAGTAGCGGAAAGGTTAGTTTCTCCTGATCCGCATGAAGGTCATTTTGATACTTGCTTTTCTTTGGAGGCTTCCAAGTTGCAGCGTATGGTTAAACATTGGTATAACCTGAACAGGGCTACTCATATTGCTATCCACAGAGATTTTACCGTTATCGATACTAATTATGTGTATGAGCAAACGCCGCTTTCAACAGTACAATTTCTAAAATGGTTGAGGTGTATCAAAAAGAATATTGATGCGGATATCATAGGACTGCATATAAGTATAGCCAGCGCGGAAGAGTACGCCGTAGTTTTTTTGGATAGGATTATTGATGAAGTACAATCCAAACTGATTGAAGATTTAGCGCAATGTGAAGAGGCTGCAAATGCTGCTTGTTTGTAGTGGTGGTTTGCTGGGAGTAGAGCGCGATACTCCTAGCTTGTTTTTATTTCATCTTTAAAAAATTCAAAATTATGTTTTACGAGATCAATATTTCAAAAGACGGAACACATTTTTTTGCTACTGCACCGCGTAGCATTCAAACAACTGGCGCATTGATAGAAGTCTTTTCTGTGCTGGATTATAAGTTCCCCGAAACGGAAGGGTATAAACTTATGATAAGGTTTAACCCAGAAACTAGCATTTGCCGCGATCTGAACGAAATAAGGGGAGCAATTGCAGTTTCAAACGAAATGGAAATTGAACAACTTTTTGAATCTAAATTTTAAATCATGTCTATATCTAAAGATTCTACAATTGTAGAGAAGGCAACAGAATTTTTTTGGCTTTTCCCGGATGAAATACCGGTTTTTATTAAATCCTTGAAAAAGTACTCCTACACGGTTGTAAATCATCGTAAGGAGCTTAAAAAATTATGTAAGCCAGAGCAAATTAGTCAGTATAACTTGTTTGTATTGTCTGCTCAAAGAATAATTGAAATACTTAAAGAGCATAAGGATACAATTGATAAAGAGATTAAAGTTTTTGCTTATTCTCTTTTTGGCTGGTTATATGTTGACTTTGTTATTAATTATTTAAAAATCTATGCTGAGAGTGAAACGGGAAATGAAGCATTAACGGTGTTTGTTAGCAAGTATTTCAAATAATCTTTTTCCCTCAAAATTTCCTTTTTCATCAAGTTATTTTTTAACAGGCTTAAATTATAGATCATGGGCTTTATATGGCATTTAATTGTTGTTGTGTTTCATTTTTCAGTGAATTTTGTTGAGCATTTAACAAGGTTGCAGGCGATTGGTTTGATATTGTTTGTTTATGGGTATAAAAAGCGTTTAGGTGTTCGCAGGAATAGGTATGAACGTTGGAGAAGTGGAAAGCGATTTGATTTAACTTTCGATGAAGATCGTCATATTTCGTACTCAGAAAAATTCACCCGGTTTGTGGGTAATATTATTAGAGTTATTGGCTTGTTTTTAGCCGGTTTAGAGATTTGCAGCCGTATTCCGATGAAATGGTGGTAGTTGCCAGCGGATAGAGAACTGGAACGGCCTAGCCGTTCCAGAGACAAAGGAAAATGCTTGTTATCCTATGACCCCAACAACATTTGCAGGAAATGCAAATGTTGTTGGGGCGTTTTGTTGTTTACGCGAATGCCGTCCCGTTCCGGGCCTGGCCTTTTTTCCACCGCTCGTCGATGGCGTCGGTGGCCAGATGTCTGTTTGTTAAACAAATAGAATTTTCATCCCCTCCCCCGGGACTGCCGAGAGGGGTCATAAATGCAGGATTTAGACAAAAAACGGTTGAACGATTCTATCAAAAGAGGGATAAAGTGAGTACTTTATCCCTCTTCCCTATTTGCTATTTAGCGACTTCAGCTTCTGGCTGAGTTCCGTTAAGCCTGCTTTTTGCAGGCATTCATTAGCAAATCCAGTGAGCTGTTCAGCTAAATCTGGAGGTACGTTTTCCAACAGCCCGTTACTGCTTTCATCCTTCGGGTTTAGCCCCCGACTAATCACGCTACTTAACAGTAGCACATTCTTGCGAGAGATCTTCAGATCTACTTTCACAACATCTAACATTCCTGGCGTTAGGAGTATCGTATCAAATACTTTTGCCACATCGCTTGCACTCATCATAACTCACATTTTTTCGTTCAACATTGAGAACAAAAATAGAGATCAGGGACAAGAACAACCCTATAGAAAATCGTCGTGGATTGGCAGGAATGTTAAACACCATTACCTTTGTTATCGTCAGCATTGGTAATGCAAAGTAGACGGATTAGATAACGTGAAAAGGACAATGTGATGAGTAAGAAAAATTTAAACCGTACCCGGATAATCGGATTGAGATTAAGCCCTGAAGAATACCAATCCCTCACTAAAAAATGGGAAACAAGTGATTGTCCAAGATTGAGCGACTACGCCCGAAAAAAACTTTTTGACAAAGCCATTATCAAGTCTTACCGTAACAAATCCCTCGATGATTTTATGTTGGAAATGATAGAGATGCGAAAGGGATTAGAGCGTGCCTTAGTTGGCTTCGAACAAAGTGTAAAAAAGTTATACGTCATGGACAAAAAGGCTGATGTCTTGACTTGGATTAGATTACATGACTTAGAGAAAAAGACAGTACTCATTAAAGTCGAAGAGATTAAACAAAAGATCAATAAAATCGCAGATCAATGGTTGCGGTAATTAAGCATGGAAAGTCCATTCGAAATGTAATCACTTATAATGAAAACAAGGTACGATTAGGGGTTGCTGAGTGTATCCATGCCGTCAACTATCCAAAAGATTTGGAACACCTTAGTTTTGATAATAAACTAACTCGATTAACCAAACAAGCAGCGCTGAATAAACGTGTAACCTCAAACAGTGTACATTTCTCTTTGAATTTTGATCCAAGTGAAAATTTAAGCAAGGAAAAGTTGATTGCTATAGCAGATACGTACATGAGAAAATTAGGAATGGATGATCTTCCTTATGTGGTTTATCAGCATCACGATGCGGCTCATCCACATATCCACATTGCGACGGTTAAAGTACGCGCCAATGGAAAAAGGGTTAATATGGATTGGATGGGGAAAAACCAGTCTTCTCAAGCTAGAGAAGAAATCGAAATTGAATTTGGCTTAGTTAAAGCTAAGGGTCGTGGAGACGGTAGTGAATATGAGGTAGCACCTGTAAATGTTCAAAAAGCTTTATATGGAAGAATACAAACCAAACGTGCCATTACGATCGTGTTAGAAGAAGTTATTGGTAAATACAAGTTCACTTCTTTATCCGAATTGAACTCCGTACTATCTAGATATAATGTTTATGCAGATAAAGGTTCCGAAGATTCTAGAGTTGGCAAAAATGGTGGCTTGCTTTATCGGATGTTAGACGACCAGGGCAATAGAGTTGGGGTTCCGATTAAGGCCAGCTCATTTTTTAACGAGCCAACACTTAAGAATTTAGAAAAGAAATTTGGCCGCAACGAAGTTAAAAGAGTAGGCGATATCAAGCCCTTAAAAAATCAGATCGACAGGTATTTCCTAGGTGGTGGAGAGAAATCATTGGAAGGTCTTCAAGAGAGTTTGCTTAAAGAAAAAATCGCTATGGTATTTAATAAGAACAAACAGGGAGGCATCAGTGGGGTCAGTTATGTGGACCATGAAAGGAAAAGTGTTTTCAAAGGAAGCGACCTGGGAAAGGCATATGGCTTAAATGGCATTAAAAACAGATTTACTGTTCCTATGCCAGAGCAAGAACTCACGAAAAAAGAAATCAAGGCCAAAGAATCCCTTTCGTCTCCTGCGCAACGCACATCCTCTCCTGCAAATGTTAACAAAAAAGGACGCTACTCTTCTAAGAAAACAGCGGCCCCGAAAGGTCTCGCAAAAACACCTTATCAAAAATCTAAAAAACGGGTTTATCCTCCCAATAATTTTGACAAAAGCCTCTTCAAAGCTCCGTACAAACCAAGTAGAAATCCGGCAATCTTTGCCGCTTATAAAGCAAATGGTTGGGTAGATATCTGGTTATCTCCTACAGATAGCGGAGAAAACATGCCATACGAATTGACCAGTAGAGGCTACAAAAAGAAGAAAAAGAAAAAACAAAGCACTTAATTTTTAACACCTAAGACAAAACAAGATGAGTATGCAAACCGGAGAAAACGAACAGGCGCTTAGGAAGATCCTGGACATGACGAGATTGATAGCAGTTATCCTGCTCTCTTTACACTTTTATTACTACTGCTATCGTGCCTTTCATGATTGGCATTTGAGTAGTTCATTTACAGACCGCGTATTAGGTAATATCCGAAATACTGGTGTATTAAAAAATTTCCACCTATCTAAATGTTGGGCACTTGGATTTCTTGTCATCTCTTTAATCGGAGCGAGAGGAAAGAAAGATGAAAAGATGAGTTTTAAAACCGCTTTTGGCTATATCATCACGGGCCTGTCCATCTACTTCGTCAGCTTCCTAACCATGCATATCCCCCTACCCTTTACAACTGTTACCATCATTTACATTGGGATCACTTCACTCGGCTTCCTATTGATCCTATCAGGAGGAACTTTACTATCCAGAATTATTAAAGGAAGTCTAAACAATGATATTTTCAATAGTGAAAACGAGACCTTTCCACAAGAGGAACGACTGCTTGAAGACGATTACTCCGTAAACCTACCCGCGATCTATAACCTTAGAGGAAGAATGAGAAAAAGTTGGATCAACTTTATCAATATTGCACGCGGTGTACTGGTATTGGGCACACCAGGTTCCGGTAAAAGTTTCTTTGTGATCCGGCATTTCATCACCCAAACCATAGAGAAAAACTACACCTGCCTGGTTTACGATATGAAATACCCAGATTTAAGCATCATTGCTTACAATGCCTGGCTAAAAAACAGAAAAAGCTACAAGGTAGAACCTAAATTCTATGCCATCAATTTCGACGACCTATCCCGCAGCAATCGCTGTAATCCTTTGGACCCAACAACGATGCTGGACATCACCGATGCGACAGAGTCCGCACGGACCATTTTACTCGGCTTAAACCGGGAATGGATCAAAAAACAAGGTGACTTTTTCGTGGAATCGCCAATCAACTTAGTAACAGGAATCATATGGTTCTTGCGCAAATTCCAGAACGGTCAGTACTGCACTCTACCCCATGTCATTGAATTCCTACAGCTCGAATACGACGATCTATTCACCTTATTAAGAATGGAAAAAGAAATTGAAGTACTGATCAATCCTTTTGTGAACGCTTACCTCAATGATGTTATGGAGCAACTTGAAGGACAGATTGCTTCCGCCAAGGTAGCCATGGGCCGCCTATCCTCCCCGCAGCTTTATTATGTGATGTCTGGCAACGACTTTAAACTGGACATCAACAACCCAGATGATCCTAAGATCCTTTGCTTAGGCAATAACCCTCAGAAACTACAGATCTATGGCGCTGTGCTTTCTCTATATGTCAACCGCTTGCTGAAGCTCGTTAACCAAAAAGGAAAACTTAAAAACGCTTTGATCTTTGATGAGTTTCCAACCATATTCCTGAACGGAATCTCCAACCACATCGCAGTCGCTCGTGGATACAAGTCAGCAACAGTCTTAGGACTGCAGGACTTGAGCCAACTCCGCAAAGACTACGGCCGGGAAGAAGCCGATGTGATTTTTGGAATCGTGGGTAATATCATTTCCGGACAGGTTACAGGCGACACAGCCAAGCAACTATCCGATCGCATCGGAAGGATTATGCAAGACCGCCAAAGTCTGTCCATCAACTCTTCAGACACCTCAGTTAGCAAAAGTAAACAGTTAGAAGCAGCCGTTCCCGCCTCTAAGATCGCCGGACTATCCAGCGGTGAATTTGTTGGTCTCGTAGCCGATAACCCAGACAATAAGATAGAACTCAAATCCTTTCACTGCCAGATCCAAAACGACATCCCAGCCTTACAAAGAGAAGAAGCCGCCTACGAAGAAATACCCGTAATCCGGGAGATCAATCCGAGTACCGTCCAAAATAATTACTTGCAAATCAAACAGGACGTCCAAGACATTGTTCAAATAGTTATAGATGAACTCATCCATGACCCCACCCGATCACACCTAATCATAAAAAAATAGAAAATGAATCACCACCTCGTCATGCTGAATTCATTTCAGCATCCAGAACTTGCTATCACCTCCCTGCGTCATGCTATAAAGCATTTCGCTATCACCGCCACGTCATCCTGAATTTAGTTCAGGATCTCGGACTCGCTATTTCAAGGTAACCTATTCACATAAAACAACAATTAACATGGCCAAAAATTTTAACTTCTTCGAATACACCGACATGCTGAAAAGTGAATACAAAGACTTCTCCCCCAGCAAGCTGTTAACCCTTGGAACCCGAATCGCAGAACTAGAATTCGACAAGCATAGCCAGCACTTCTACACTCGGAAATTTGACAAATATGCATTAATGTTAAAAGATGCCTTAGAAATGCTTAAGAAGGTCGCAAACGACCGATCAAGTGTTCCCGGACCAGATATAGATCAACAACAGAAAAACGCTATATACGCTGCTAATAAACTCCACAACAAATTAGACATCTCAAACAAAGAGGATGCTGGCCTGATCAGCATCCTTCAAACCATTAATAGCACAATCAGCTACCTAAAAACAGAAGACCCGCTGTATATGATTTCAGTATGGCGAGCCCCAGCCATCTACAATATTGAAAAGAACGGCAAGGATATCCCCTTGCCCAGCCAGTATAAGCATTATAAACTCTTCAAGGCCGAATTCAAAGACCAAATTGACTTGTTATGGAAGTTAAAACGGAAATTGGAGGTTTAGAAACAGAAATATCTATTTTTTCATTTTTATAAATAAGACAAAAAAATACTTAATATTTAATTTTAAATATTTAACATGAATTACACATATTCTTCTTTTTCATTACTGGAACGATTAGGTAGAATTGGACATCATTCGACGTCAGATCATCATGGGTTATGGCCAGAGTTTTTATAAAATTTTGATTTGGAGGTCATAAGTTTATATTTGTTTATTAACCATTTAATGATTTTTAAAGTATTTGATATAAACTGAGCTCATTTAAAGAATGAATGCTTCAACTTACTTATTTTTATGGAAAAACGAATCAATTGGCTCCACATTTCTGACCTACATTGTGGACAAGACTCACAAGCATTACTATTTCCCAAACTGAAATGGGAAATACTAAAAGATATAGAACGAATTATTAAAACGATTGGTCCTTTAGATATCGTATTCTTTTCTGGTGATCTTACACAATCGGGTTCGAAAAAGGAGTTTGTTGATTTAACTAATTTTTTAGTGGATTTTTGGGAGCTTTTTGACAAATTAGATAACAGACCATATTTGTTGGCAGTACCTGGGAATCATGATTTGGATAGGTCAGGTCTGAATAAAATGACCGTTAGGGCATTAAAGTCCTACCCAGAAGATCATGAAATAAGAGAAGAATTCTGGTTGGACATCACGTCGAAAGGTGACTACTTTTCAGTAATATCAAATTGCTTCAAGAATTATTTCGACTGGTATGAGCAGGTGAATCTTCCAAAACCCAATTTAAAACATGGTTTAATGCCGGGTGATTTTAGCTCAACTTTGGAAATCAATGACCTTAGGGTCAATATAATGGGGTTGAATTCAACTTTTTTAGAGATGTCCAACGATGATTTCAAGGGTAGGCTTGCTTTAAATAACCATCAATTACACGCTTTGGCAGGCTTTAAATACCATAACTGGTTGGAATCTGGTGATCTTAATCTTCTTATGACCCATCAAGACCCCTCATGGTATGAAAAAGATTCTTTAGAATTCTATAATAGCGAGTTAAACTCTCCCAATTCGTATTTTGCTCATTTATGTGGCCATTTGCATTCCCCATCGGCTTTGTTATCGGGCCAATTAGGCACAACGCCCAGGCGAATTCAACTGGCGCCTTCGTTATTTGGTCTTCAAAAAATAAATGGAAAAATTGATAGAATTCATGGCTATTTTGCAGGCAGCTATATTTTCAATGATAGTGGAATGACAGACCTTTTTTATCCTAGAAGAAAGGGAGATAAGATTGATGGGAGCTACTCCATTGAAGCACATACAGGTTTCGATTTCAATAGAAGTGGGCATATACTAACTTTAAATCCGAATTTAGTTCCGAAAAAAAAAGCGACCTCTGAATCAATAGGTATAGATTTGATTGCCGACTCGGCGGATGCTTTTTCTGATGTCATCGACGTGATGGACCTAAAAGCTGTTGTTGTAACAGGATTGGAAAAAGTGCCCAGAATACAGTATCCTTACCTGCCTCAACACGGTAAAATACGTGTGCTCGAACAGAAGAATTTTGTTAATGAATTAACATCCAAACGGATATGCTGGCTAGTGACTGATTGGGGTTTTGGTGAAGAGGGTTTTATAGGAAGCGTACACCATGAGTTGGACATAATGGATACCCACAATAATTTTATCCTAGACTGTGAAGATTTTAGTACTATTGAAGAATTTCAAGACGGTTTTCTTGAACAGTTTGGAATCGCATTTTTGAAGTTTTGCTCAGTTTTAGCCAAACTTGACAACCACACATTGCAGTTTAACAAGGTAAATCCAACATTATACCAGTCTATTTCCCAATCAACAAGGTTTGAATCGCTTCTAAATACACTTATAGACTATTGCCCAAAAACTTATATAATTTTAACAACCAGGGAAATTCCAAAATTCCTTAATGGTAGCAATATAATTAAGTTAAATATACTGGATGCACCTGATGTACGATCTTATGTAGATAATCATTTAAGTAAAGACAAATCGCTAGATAGGTCGGAAAATTTTAGTCGGCTGTTTGATCAAACAGGTGGGCTACCGAATCACATTGATAATTTTTTACAGAAATTAAGAATCTATACAATAGAGGAAATACTTGAGGATGCAGATGAGGCTAGCATTGAACTAATTGATACTGAATTAATTGACAAAACACTGCAGCAAGCAGTTCTTTTACTAAAAGATAGTGGAAATAAGACCACAGAACGAAGTTTTAGATTGCTTAAAATACTAACGGTCTTAAGCCACGGAGAGACCCTTGGAAACTTAAAACGATTTGAGGGTTCTGATCCTTTTTTACACACTCACGCTTTACAACTCGAAAGCTCATCCCTACTGGAAATCACAACCGTAAATCGATTGCTATCTCAAATGTCAGAATTTGAAACCGACCAGGTTAAAATTGTAAGGATACCAAGACATGTACGTGATTATGTAAATACATTAATTTCAGAGGCCGAAAGATTAGAAATCTTAAAAAAAGGTTGCGATTTATACTTTGGCAATAAATGGAAAGAAGGGAATATCAAAAACGTACACTCCACAATTCTGAAAAGTCGAGAAAAATTCCTTAATACGGATAACTGTAAGCTAATTATCAAACTTATGCTATCTTTAGCAATACAGTCAAAAAATGAACTAGAAATTGGTCGGGCAGCAATGCTAGCTGTAAATTACTGCGTCCATGTTTTTGACAACCAAGATTTCAAAAATGCAGGAAGTTGTGCTGAAGAAGTCTACCATCTTCTGAAAGGCACAAATCTTGAGCAGCAAAAAGCAATTATAGCTAGAACATACGGTAAATCATTGAGAATGAGCAATCAGCCCAATCTATCAATGGAAATATTAAATGAAGCGCTAAATATGAAGCCTATACTCTTTTCAAATTCAGAAAGAGCATCTATGCTAATCAATCTCGGTTATATTTATGAAAGAAAAGGGCAGTATAAAGAGGCCGTTGAAATACTAAAAGACGTTGAAAGGTTAGCAGGTAAGGGCAGTGCTTTCGCTCTAACTGCTCAATATATTATTGCGATATGCACTCTTCAAGGAGAAAACTTATTGCGTAAGTTAAGAGGTTTGGAAACTAGTGCGAAAAAAATCGGATCAATTGTCCTAGCAAATAATATATCAATTTCTATCTCTGGCCTTTCAATCCCCGAAAGTGATAAAAATAAAAGATATGAGAAAATATTAAGCGAGTCCAATGACAATTATAATGTGATCAGAGCAATTGCCACTAAGTCATTACAGATTCTCGAAAAGAACAAGGGAGATATCTCAGACCAAGATTTACTATTATTAAGCAAAGCTTATTCATATCTACACAGTCAAAAAATGCCAGAACTATTTTTACAATGCCATAAAGCACTATGGTTGATCTGTATAAAGAGGGATCTGATTGCAAATTTGGTGAATCTGTTCCGATACAGCTCATTTTTTTGGAGAATCCAAGGTTTTGTTGAGCCGGAGCAAAAATATTTCGATGAGTTAAACAAGAACTATGGCATTAAAATAAACGAACTATTAGCTACGGGACAAATTAATATTAACGGAGAGTATTTTAACCGACGAAAAATTGAATTTGAAAAATCAATGCTGCTCCTTCAGTAGCAACATGCTTGAGTACAACTCTATTCTACTTAGGAATAAGAAGTATTATTAATTAACTAACTAAATAAACGTGATCACCAAAGAAACATTATTGAAATTCCTGGACCACCTTCAGATCTCTAGCCCCCATGGAAATGATCAGAGAAAGCTCTTAACCCATATCATTCCTAACCTGGAGGAAGTAATCGAATTGCTTTTTTCCATATTAGATGATTCTAACCTGGTAACGGACTTAGAAAGAATCAAAGATGATTTTTTCACACACTGTAATACTATAATTGAATTTCGAATAGTAGAGTATCCAATCGCTATTGAAGGACTCGCCCAAAAGTTTGAAGCTTTTTTAAAATTAATCGGATTTTTCCGATATAAGGAAACAGAATTTTGGTTTGGAAATGAAACAAGCCTAGGTATCAAGGATGCAACACTTGAAACTTTGATTGAAGGAACATTACCCAACAAAGCACATATCCCAGTTGGGCAACGACGAGTAAAACTTCCATATTCCATTTTAGAAAACAATGGCCTGAGTGCAAAAATATTCTTCCATCTTCGGAAATCTCTTCGAAATGCAGTTCATAATGCCCCGCAATATCAAAAAAAAGATTTAGTAGCATATTCGGAATTCGTAATCATAGCCTACCTTTTTGCCATCCGTGATAATTTCGATTTACTTGCAGAACGATATCTACCGGAAAACCTTCAGCGAAAACGATTAATCACAGCACATCAAAAATGGGATGAAAAGTATATTCACACACAACTTTTTGAAACTGGGATCTCCGGGCTGGCAGACATTTCCCCAACAATAGTAGAGGCTGAATGGGACCAGACAAGAGATTCAGCCGAGGGAGTCATCCAACGCAAAGGTAAAGTGCTCGAGATCTTCGATCAAGTCTCGCAAATGGTTATTCTAGGTGATCCCGGCCTTGGTAAAACGACTACACTAGAATATCTCGCCTATCATCTCTCACTGAAAAATAACAAAACGCCTGTTTTCTTTTCTCTCCGGGAATACATTAAAGGTACTCCCCTTTTTCAGCAGATAGCATTTGCCAACAAGTTAAACGTATCAGATGCACAGAAGATCAGCGAGAAAGAAAATATGGTTATCCTGTTAGACGGACTAAATGAGGTTATCATTGAACAGGATCGTATCGTTCTTAAAAATGAACTGATCTCTCTACTTCGCCAGCCAAAGTCACCCGCATTGATCATCACCTCTAGGCAATCTGCGTACCACAATGAATTGAAACTACCAAGTTTCGACCTGCAACCTCTTAGTGACCAGGAGATTTTGGACTATATTACTCATTTCGACCAAACCACCGGAAACACCTTGTCTCTTTCGATCAATCAGCATCCAAAGATAAAAGAACTCTGCAGAAACCCGCTGTTACTGAAGATACTTCTTCACATATCTAAAAGCGGAAAAGAAGTACCGGCCAATAAAGGACTGATTCTAAAACGTTTTCTGGGCGATATATTGTCCCGTGAGGTTCAAAAAAACCCGCTTTTTAACAAAGAATTATACGAACGATACCTAATTGGACTAGCATTTGAGACACGGCGACAAAAAAAAGTAAGCTTCACAGTAGATCAGGGTATTCAAATTATTTCTGAAATGGCGCAGGTTATACAGCCTGCAGCAGACCGATACCATATCATGGGCACGCTAAAAGATCTTGGCCTAATACAGAAACACAATAATTTCTTGAGTTTTAGCCACGAATTATACCAAGAATACCTTGCCGCTGAGGGTATAATGCTTGGCCTATTATCCGAGCAACAAATGGTGGAAATTGTCAAAGATCAGCATTGGGAACAGCCGATTATACTGTATTCAGGACTAGTTAGTCAGGCCGCCTCATTTATCCAATCGGTTGCTGAAGTATCTCCTTTACTTGCCTCCAAGTGTCTTGACAATTCCGATCTAAACGATCAGCAACTTATTAATCTTATCGCAGAAAAAGCATTTAACGCCTCGCAAAATATCGAAAACCTATCGTCCATTTCTGATGGAATGCTGACTCTGCTGAAGCTAGGTAAGTCAGATATGATATCTAAATCCATAAATACTAGTTTGGCCAAGTATGGAAAGACTGCACACCGCTTTTTAGGGCCCGTCAGTTCCGGACTGATCAGCAATATTGACATCGATCAGCTCGTACCTATGATCAAACTTACGATTCAGATTAGCAAAGACTTCGCGAGGTCCATAATACGAAGTTTAGAGCGTAGGGATAAATCTGAAGTGGCAAAGTACAGCACAAAAATATTTAATGAATTCGTGAAAATTGGTTTCAGTGAAATTCCTCTTGTATCTCTTTTCAGGCTTTTTAAAATACTTGATATTGTAGAACTCCCCCTCTCTCAACTCCAGGAAGTCAAAAAATATTGCTTAAAACTCGCAAGCCATGGAAACGTTATATCAGACTACAAAGTTTCGGAGCTCGGTAGAATGCTCATCCATTACAACCTGATTCAGGATCGAGAATTTGTGATAAAAACTATTGAGGCACTAGGAAGCAAGCCTGGTTTAAATCACGGATTCATACAATTCGTTGCCTCCAACAATGAGGAAATCATTCCATATATCATACCTTATTGCCTAAATGCAGCAAACATTTCAGTCCAAGCAGCCGGCATTTATTTTTGCCGAAAAGCAAACTTGACCAGCCTGTACCAGAATAGCATTGAAAAATCAATTGTCTATCAAAACAAGTTTTACAGGAGCTTGGTCAATAAGATTTCACCTGGAAAATCTTATCTACATGGTATTATTAAAATTGGTAATCATGATGAAGTGCGAAAGTATCTGGAACGTTGTAAACTTAATCAAATGCTTACCTGCAGAGTTTTGGCACATTCAAAAGAAGGCTATTATTCATTGGAGGTGCCTGATTCGCTAGTAAAGGCAAGAATCTATAACCAGGAAGTTTGTCCAGAGGTAAAAATTGAATTGAGAAAAAAATATAAATTGCGGATTTCCTTTATTGACCACACTACCCAAACGCTGCAGCTTTCCATGCTAGATTCCGGAAATACAAACTACGAACCTAATTTAAGACCATTGAACAATGGTACGAAGCTAATGGCATTCGTTACTAAAATCCAACCTAATTATATTCTATTGTCATTAGAGAACCAATTGACAGCTGTATTAAAACTTAGCCATGTCGATACACATCGAAAGTTTAATTTGGAAGAAAAGCTAACAGTCTTTATCAGTGGTTATGATCACCATAGAAAGCAATATTTGGTAAGTCTCAGTCAAGAGTTCCCATTTCTACAAAAATCCGTTAAAAAAAAGATCGCTGAAAAGAAAGAGGTTAATACTGATAAAGTGATCAAAATAAGGGAATCGGTTACAAAACAAGACAATAGCAGATCAAAAACTAAACACTCGAACAATAAATCAAATTAGAATAAACCATGGGCCCGCTAATTAAAGATTATAAATTACACCTCTGTGGCATGTTTAGCTTCAGTGCAAATCAACGAAAAAAAATAACTGCACAGGCATTTTATAAACCTTATCAGGCTGCCCCTGAAGTCGCAAGCATTATAAGTAAACAATACTATCCTGCATTTCGTCATATCATAACTAATACAGCACCAGGTAGCACCCACATCGAACTAATCGGTAGTAGCCTCGTCCCATTTTCGGATTGTAGCTTTATTAACTATCAAAACAGCGGCAATTCCGCAACATCTCCGACATTCTGCATCCAGAATGTTTCGCTTACCTTTTATGATGATCATTTCGGCATCGGCATATACAGCTTTGAATTGCAATGCTTTGATCCGGTAGAAGGACCCATAGCCATTTCCTTTGATGACCTTACCTCCTTTACCTTGTTCGCGCGGGAATTTGGAAATATCATCAAGATAGGATCCGAAACGATGACCATGGCCGAGTTTATAGAGAAAAAATTACTCAAACTGGATGATAATGGAAATACAATTAAAATCACCGAGAACTCAGGATCATCTTTTTATAGCGGATCAAAGATGAAAACTTGGACCACAGTAGATATCCCTGGATTACAGGCCGAAGAGTACACCCAGTTACTCTATGAACTAGGTACGTGTGGTAAATACGGAACTGCCCTTTCCGGAGATCTATTTAGCTCCAGTCAAAGTTATTTCCTAGAGAAAACAGCAGACGCCATTAGCGTATACAACAATTGGTCTGCATTATGTTTATGGGACAGTTTCTCTATGATCGGCAATGGCTACAAAGGTAATTCCTATAGCGTATGGAGTGAATCCTATTTTAAGATATATAAATTCAACCTGTACTGCAAATTCTACCTTTTTAAAATAAACTCCGACCTAGCTACTAGCGGCAAACTTGGAATCACCCGCAATGAACTGGTAAACTTCATCACCAAATACGATCTAGAAGTGATCTCCTATAACTTTCTCCCAAACCTTCTTTTCCAGCGTATCAAAACAGCCCTTGGAATCAAAGCTGAATCAGAAGCACTTCTGGCAAAAATACAGTCTCGCAATAATTTGCTGCAGGAACAATCGGCACTTTTTTTAAATTGGTTTCTAGGCATCATCGCATTTCTCAGTCTGGTATCCATCGTCGGGGACGCAAGCGGTCTTTATGATAAATTATATGGCGTAGTATGCCCAAATCAACAGATCGTCAAACTTAACACGTGGCTAACCCTTGGATTTTTATGCTTCACAATAGTACTTGTATTGATCATTTACCAGATTAAACGTCATTCTCAAATCAAACATAAATGACAACAGAAGCCTTTCAATAAAGGCACTTGATTTAGAAATATGCCGTTGCATAGTACTCCATGAGAGGCCGTTTCATCGTATAAATAAAATGCTAAATATATCAGTATTTCCAGCATCTTTGTCCTTCCATTTTCGGAAATGGGGAATTGATTTGTTGAAATGTATATTAATTCTCATCAAAATTGACACATTTATTAATATCTATATAGAATACTCTTCAAATTACAGGCCTTCACCTGAATTCTATAGCGGAGTCAAACTTAGTCTACTTTTTGGAGCCCGAAATTCGGCAATAGTATATCAGACTATGATTGATTTACCCCAAAACTCTTAAATTTCAATTAGAGAATGAATAAAATTAGATTGCCCTGCACGAAATATTTATTGATCGTAGCGAGAGCAGACATAAGTATGGGTATAATATTCCTAAAAGTTCGCATTTATTCTGATAACCAAAAATGGCGGGAACAACTGTTGTTTCTCCATTATGGACGAAGTTATTGCGAACAGCGTACACGATTGTAAGCACCTCACACTGCGTCAGGATGAATGGACCTAGTGAAATTTTGGCTAGAATCGATGACAATCTTACTTTTTGCGTTCCTAAAGCCTCAGGGAGGCAGTAATTCAAATAATCTCTTAATTCATCTCGTTTGTTTACGGTATCATACGTAATTCTAAAGCCCTGATTAGCGGTATCTAGTGTGCTAGTTAATATCGCATCGTTGACATAATTATTATGGGCAATAGTGCTGAGCCAAGTGATTTTATTTTTCGCAACTCCTGTTATGCTTGCAAACATTTTGATAAAAGTTTCATAAGCAAACCACAAATCGGCCAGCTTATAATAAAGCAAATGACACATTTTAAGATCACCTTCTTTATCTTGGACAAATACATTATTCAACCGGATTTCACGTATGCCAAAAGCCAGTCTCATTTTGACATCTAGATTTAAAAATTCATTGTAAATGAGCGTTAATCGTTCTGTTTTTTGAACATCTCCAATATTATTCTGTATTGAGGTCTGTATGTGCTCATCAATGTTGCGATAGTCATTGTACTCATTTTGGAAATTCTGAAAGTCAAGCTCCATATCCGTTAGTTAATCTGCCAACAATAGTATTTTTTATCAAATTTATGTACTCACTGACTGTTTTTAATAACTTAGTTAGACTTGGAATTTGTTGAAGTAAAATAACCGCAGCTAACTCAGAGTTAAAATATATCAACCGTCAATCTTTCGATAAAACTCGTCCGTTAAGTGTTTATCATTTACCTGTGCATGTAGTACTCTGATGTCAATATCTGAATAATTTCTATCTAAGTTGCCATAATATCCAATTTGCTTGTCAATTTGCATATCTTCCACTTCTTTTAATATTTGGCAAATTATTTCCGATAATTGGAGATAAGATACAGCTGTGTCAACCAAATCCCGCGTTTTGAAATCAGTAATTATGTATCGATGTACAACCTTATTCGTTTCTTTATAAAGGTGCTCAAGCTGGTTGAATAAATCTTCGGTTAGTATGCCTTCATTTTTTGAAAGATCATATATTTTTCTCTCCATCACGGCTTTATCTGTATCTCCTTGATATAGTAAAGAAATATTTATCCGGTTAGAATTTTCATCAAGTTGCTTCTTTAGCATAAGTGACATTCTCAAATAGGCATCTATTTGATTGGCAACAACTATAATCATTTCTATGAGTGAGACATTTTCCATTGCCTTGTTCCTAAGATCAAATGAAGCAGCTAAAGAGGCAACAAAATTCGCTACTCTAAAATTTCCTACCACAACTTCACGCCGATCTTCACTGATCAACTCTAGTGTAGTTAATGCCTGCTCTACTTTCAGAAGCTCTTTTTTTCAGCTTCTGAATTTTTCATCGCCAGATCACAGACATACTTGATGATAAAAGTATGATCTTCCACTATCGCGAACCAAAGATGTGTCAGAAATTTACCATCCTCCATTCCCGTTCTGATGAACTTCAAATCTGGAGTATTGTAGGCTTGTATAGCAACATTCTTTTTTATTGACAACTCGTCTTTTGAATAACAGCTAATCTGAAATGACCCACTTTGTGACGCATCGTATGGCTGAAAACAAAATGGTGATCTTTCTTCATATCCGGCTCCTGGATTAGCATATTGCCATTGTATTGGTACCTTAATTGCAAATTTTCCACTGGGTTCAAAAAAATATTTCACACATCGCAATATATCAAAAATCGATGAAACAGCCTGTCATTCAGAGTCTCTGCACAATTTTTTCGTACTGTGGGGATATTCGGAGTTTTATTAATCCCCCTTATTGTGACTACATCATTAAGCCGCCCACCATCTGGCGGGCGGCGCTCCGGGCTTTTCGAGCTTAATGATAAAGTACTTGAACCATCAGCTTAAATTTTTCATTCGTACTCACCTCATCCGCATATTTAATGATACGGTCGTTAACAAAAATGGCCTGCAAGTTGAAACAGAGCTGCTCCGAAAATACCTTGCTGCTACGAATGATGTCGCGCTCAAATGCTTTTATTCTCTGCATGGTTTGCCGGGAAAGGCTCAGCCATTGATCAAAGCGAAAGAAGCCGAAATCAAAGCGCTCCCAGTCCTCCCTATGCCGGCAACACTGGAAACCTGAACTTTCTTGACCGGAACGACATTCAACATTGGCTACATCCGTTTAGCCAGCTCCATGGCGGCCAGAATTGAGCAAGTCTTTACCACACCCATTCCAGCGAATCGGCAAAAATCAGCCAGTTCCAGATCAGACAGCTTTGTATAAGCCGTAAGAAAATGACTGTAATTGCGTATTCATTCTGGTAATTAGTCTATAACGGCTGGCGATGATGTTTAAAATTTTCGGGCGTGGGTGTTTATGAGGATTACCAAGGCCAAAATTAAACACCACGACTGTTGTCTCATTCAGTTTTCGAAAGATAGTTGAACTCCAATTTGTTTCCGCTCCATGATGCGGTATCTGACAGACACGAATCAAACTGAGGTTGATGTCGGAAGGTAGATTGAGCCCCTTCAAAGCACAATCCCCCATTAACAATGTTGCGTTTCGCTCCGGCTTATTTTCTATCCAGTTTTCTTCCCACCATATAAACACGTTAACCAGAGGAAGATGATATACGATCACTGAGGAGAAATTTAAATCTTTGTCCTTGAAATGGGTTCTATACAATGCTGCGAACTCTCCATACTTTTCGAATACTGACTTAATGATCATAGTCTTTGACATACCGGCGACTTTGGAAATCTTCAGTATACGGTAAGCAGCTTTTCTGAAGGCAGTTACTTTTGACATATGTCCTGCCTTTGCCGGCTCGGAATAAAATATAAATTCCCAGATTCTATCGATAAATATTTTGCCTCCAGAAAAAAACCCTACCTCAAATTTCCCCTTAGCATTTATCAATCTGGCATACTCTGTAGCTGGAGGGAGCCGGTGGGATTTTATATTGCTATCATCAACAGTATATCCGTTTGTTTCCGATTGATTTTTTCTGTTGAACCCAGTACGACTTGTTGGACCCTGAGGAGCTGTATCTACATTATTAATTTCGTCATCATTATTTCCACCATTTCCTATAAAAATAATTTCTTTGACCTTATATCTATTTAAAAATGCTACTGGATCAGTCATAAAAGCACCATAACTGGATGCTGGCGAATCTTCTCCATCTTCTTCCGACCGCGACTTGAAATAAAGGTACATTCGTTCTTCCGGAGTTAAGTATGGAAGTATAACACGATCTATGCTTAAGATGCCTCGAAGTAATGTCGCAACCTGGTTTACGTGATCCTGATCAAAATGAGAGATTATGAGCAAGTTTAAGGTATTTCCAGAATGCCTTAGCTGGCTTTTAAACTCCTTAATCTCCTCTTTTAAGTAAGTAACTGTACTTTTTGTACCACAATCATATACCATGAAAAATGGTCTTTTTTCGACGTAAATAGTGCCCGAATAAAAGCATCCTTGTCCAGCTCTATTGAATGTGAATTTTGCGTCAACTTGCATCCTTTTGATTGAATTTAGAAGTGTAAAGTAGCTAATTAAAAGCAATTTTGCCGTAATTACGAGTTGATCAATGCTTCAAACGGTGGCAGATATGCTGGCGATGTAATTGTTATATTTATAGCTAAATTACTAAAAATGGTATTTCAAGAACAAGACATAAATTTTGACAGAATTGATTGGAGAGAATTCGAGGAGCTCTGCTTTGATCTGCTTATGAAGTACCAATATCATGATATGATCTGGCACCAGGGCAGTGCAGATGCAGGGCGCGATATTGAAGCCTTAGCCACTGTTGTTAATCCTTTGCTTGGAACCTATGTTGAAAAGTGGTTTTTTGAGTGTAAGTTTTACAGTTCTGGAGTTCCAATGGTCGAACTTGTTAGTAAAATCGCTTGGGCAGAAGCTAATAGAGTGAAACATTTTGTGTTGATGACCAACACGCATCCTACAAAAGACGCTTGGGATTTCTTAAAATTGAAACAACAAATTGTTAACTTCAAAATCCATGTAATTGACGGTAAACTGATAAAATCAAAATTGCTTGCCTTTCCAGACATTATTGTAAAATATTTTGCTGATGATACAGTGGTATGGGTGAAAAACCTTGTCAGACAATGGGTGTTTCAAGATGCATTGCCTGATATTAAAACACTTTCCAAACTTAGGGAAGTTGTTGAGCCAAGTAAGTTAGGTAAGGAAGATCTTGTTTTTATCTTGTTTGCTTTTCAGCAAAGTGATTATGATGAGGATCTGTTACCATACGATATAGAACCTTTTGATTTTGAATTTATCTGGACTGAAGTTTCCAAGCACGCTAATACCTCTTATCCAATTGATTTAACTGAAGATTTTGGATCAGATGAAGATTGGGGCAGAATAATTTCAATGAGTAATGAAATTGAACAACTGGATAAATTTGTATATGTTGCTCAGAGTCATAATGATGCCGACAAGCAGAACGTCCAAATTTTACTGAAGCGTTATGCAAGACAGATAACGGTTAAAATTGCCAACGGCAATGATACTATGGAAAACCTTTAGACAATTGTATACCAGTGGCCGCAGATCGAACGTCGAAGGAAATAATATACAGTGATTTAGTAATGGCGATTTATGATGGATTTCGAAAGATGACCTTTCAATCTGCTAATTGATATATTTGTTTATAGAAACATTTGACACGCCTAATCTTCGAAACCTTTATCTTCGATTAAAATACTGGCAATGGAAAAAAAGCAGTTTGAATTATTCGACCAGGTAGCGCTAATCAAAACCAGGTTTATTAAAGACGGTTGGGCAACTGTCTATCAAAGTAATAAAGCTGAAGTAGATACCCAGATTTATTGCAACATCGTTCATGATGAATACTTGACGAAATATCTGGATCATCCCAACTGGATGATTGAACCTGGAAGAGAGGGCAGACCGAGTATCATCTCCAGGGGTGGACAGCAAAGCAGCTACCATGCCTTTTCCGAAAACGGTATTGAACCGTTTCTATACTACAAATTCTTCACCCATAATAAAGAGAAATATATCGACGTTTCCGAAGAGTTTACTAACTACTTTCACCTGTACGAAACCGGGTCGTCTAAGCAGAATCGCACATACTTTTTCACCGATGAAAACGGAGATCTGGAGGAAGCCATAAAAATAGAAGCAGACCTGGTACAGGTAAAGCTACGCTTCCTGATGGAATATATTTCTGTGCGTAATGTGCATTTCACGGTTTGTTTTGACTTCATCTGTATGAGCAGTGAAAAATTATCAAACTTTGGACTTGAAGAGAAGCACGTATCTTTCAAAGACGAATATACTCATTACACGCACTTGATAAGAGTTCTACCTTTCACCGGCGCAGGGGAACTTCAAAGCTGGATCCATGGCAAAGTGATGATCAAAAACATGGAAAGCAGGCGTCACAGCTATTGGTTTGATGCAGGCTCGGAGGATTTCGCCTCATTTATCATAGGTTATGATCAGGCTGGCGATCTCGATAGGGTTCCCTGCGATTCTGAGGAGCATAAATTTTTTACCCTGACTTATTTTTCGAAGACAGTACTGGACAAATATTACAACAATCCTAATAAATACAAAGTGAGCGGCTACAATGTACGATGCGACTATTTCAGTTTAAAAATAGATAACCATCATCAAGAGTACGTTGCTGTCTTTCTCAAAGACCTAACTTATCTTCCCTATAAGGAGCAGCTTCATTGGCAACTGTACAATATCCCGCCGAAGGAAGGAATCAGTCAGGCTTATTACAACACCATGGTTTTAGGGGAATGGGGAGGGAAATCCGGAGCATTGGACATACAATTTAAAGCAGAATATCAGAGCTTCAATAAAAAATGGGAAGACAACTTTGGTTGGCCGTTTTATAAGCCCATGAAGGGACTGGATATCAAAGGCTTTGAAGCCCTGCACCTTCCTGCAGAAAATAACTTTAAATCTTTTGCTGAGCAGGTACTGGTGATGGTCAAACTAACCATCGATAGTCTAAATGAACAGTTGCTCGTAGAAGGGCTAGAAAAAACAGACAATGAAAAGGGGATTAGCAAGTTGGAGCGTTTTTTAACTTCAAAGGGCTGTCAGCTTCCGGACATGATTCTTTTTCTCCGGAACTTGCAGTACCTGCGGTCCGGAATGATTGCACACAAATTTAGCCCTTCAAACAAAAACTGTCAAAAAGCAAAGACCTATTTTGGACTTCGAGATGATAATTACCGTGAGGTTGCCAAATACATTTTTGAAAAATCTCTGGTGACACTTTTAACGTTGGACGAATACGTAATTCAAGAAAAAACGCCATTGCCAACATTCACTAAATAATTTATATGTAACTCGGCATTTAGTTAACACCTAATCTGGTATTGAACTTCTAATTGCATCACAACTGAACGTTTTGAATAATGCTGATTTGATTGTGTAAATACCTATATTGTAACCAACAAACCTTTTATCTATTAATGGCTCAAACTTCTACAGCGCAGGATGCGATTCGGCTCTTATTCATTTTTGTTCGCGGCTGTGAACCGCTGGGCGAAAATCCTTTTGATTATGCGGGCTGTTTTGAAGGGAAGACCAAACTGCACGCCATGGATTTCTGGGTTCGTTATCCTGATTATCTGGCCTACCAGCTACTCAATAAATACGAAGCGGAGAAAGAGGAAGGCTATTTGACAAAGGCAAGAGAAATCCTGCGCAGCGAAGAACCGGACATTAGGTCAATTCCAATGATACGTTACCGCTATGGTGCCTATGACAACATTAATGAGCCACTTTCTATCTTACTTTCCAAGGGTCTTATTGTGACTGACGGTGAAAAATCAAATGGCAAGATCATCAACTATGAATTCTATGTCACAAAAAGAGCAAAAGAATTGGTTGATTCGATTGCTATAGAATTCCCGATACTTAAGTGGTTCGACGATCGGGCGAAGCTGGTAACTGAGATTGCCGGAAAACTTGGTGGCCAGGCGCTTAAAGAGATTCAGTACCAGCATATGACCTATGCCAAAACCAGCCTGGGAACCCTGATCCCGTCCATCAAAACGGAGGTCACCTCCAGACTCATCAAAATCATAGCAAACCATGACTAAGGAAAATACAACAACCGCGCCGCTGAGTTGGCAGGAGGGCGTTGCCAAACGCGCCAAATGTTCTAAGAAGGAGGTGCAGGATTTTGTGAAAAAATACAAAGTTCCATTAACTCCTTCAATTGGCAATCCCAAAAGGATCCACATCACCGGTATTGTATTCAGCGGTAAAAAGGAAGGGTTGCATACTAATGATTTTGAGTTCAGGTTTGAAAAAATGAGTCCAGGTATCTGGGGCCTATTTTCAGACAAAAACAGCAAGGGTAAGTCAACCGTATTGGAAGTGATCAAATGGTTATTTAAAGGCAAAGTATCCCAAGGTGGACTTCAGGAAGGGGTGAAAAGCTGGATCAAATATGCCGGACTGAGTTTTAAAGTCGATCAAATGGATTACCGGATTGAAGTCCAGCAGGATGGAGAGGATTTCAACGGCGAAATAAAACGGGCTCCTGAGGGTCAGGACTTAAGAGCATATAAGACTTTCAGTTCAGAGGTGGAAATGGCAGCAACGATATCAGATTTTATGCTGGATCAGTTGGAGCTAGACCAATTTGCCTCTTACAAAAAAGGAGAGCATGAGCTGGACAGTGGATCAGAAGTCACACACGGATGGCCCGCTTTGGCCGCAGCTATGTTTATCGGGACCAGTTACGAGGCAATATTCGGAGATGTTGCGATGTCTGGACTCCCGAACCGGATCCTAAACATGTATATGGGGCTACCCTGGATTCCAACGCAGGCCGCGCTGAAAGCATTGTCAGGACAGTTAAAAGGAGAAACAACAGTAGAAAACCTGCACAACGACCGGGCAAAAGAAGACCGAAGGAAGCGTCTGGCTGAGATACGGGCTCAGCTCGAGGAAAAAACAAAATTGCAGGAGCAGCTAGCCACACCTCAAAAATCCAAACTGGAGTACAATAAAAAGATTGAAGAATACAACAGAGCCTATGAGCAGACCAATGAAGCCAACAAGCGGTTAATGGATGTCAAAGCAGAGTTTGGATTAATTGAGGCCAGCTATAAAGAAGATAAGATCGCCTTGCAAAATTTCAGGGAAGACCATGCTGCTAATAGAATTTTCAAGCAGCTTAACCCGACCTGCTGTCCCCATTGTGAGCAAAAGATCACCCAGGCGCAACTCGAAAAAGAGAAAACAGAACACACTTGTGCGATTTGCGATAGGGCTATGCTTGATGGGGAAGATGCGGAAGAAGTTTTAAATGAGCTTACAGTTAAGGCAGAGGCCACAAACCAGGCTTATCAGGATAACAAACAGCTCTGCAACACACGAGCTAATGCACTTAAAAATTTTGAAGCCAACATGCGGGAACTTTGGCAAATCGCGGCAAGCTATAAAGAAGAACTGGATGCTGAACAACAGCAAAGTACCGTATATAACGCCATAAAAGAAGATATTGCCCGACTTAAGATTCTTGAGAAAGAATATGCAGAAGAACTTCCTGAACCATCTATAACTCCGGCACCGGCAGCAACCACGGCCGTTGCGAAGGTCAGCATAGACGAAACTGCGCTGCTGAATGCAGCAATAAAAGAAACTGAATCCCGATTCAAAGGACTGCAAGAGGATCTATTGCAGGGAGTGAATGAAAAGATGATGGAATATTGTGCAAAGGTAGGCCTGGCGCAATACACCGATTTAAAATTGAATGCAGGTCCAACACTGGCAATTAAAAAAGACGGTGGAGACACCAGTTTCTCCCGTGTTTCTAAAGGCGAAAAGCTCCGCTTGAAGGTCCTGGCAACAATTGCGCTGATATCAGTAGCCGAAGAGCGCAAGCTCGGCAGGCATCCAGGATTTTTAATTATTGATTCCCCCGCCGCTCAGGAAGTTAACCAGGAAGATCTAAATAACTTAATCGCAGGACTGGAAGAACTCCGCACTTCGCTACCTTCCCTGCAAATCATTCTGGCGTCAGTCGCCAATGACACCTTGCTTGAGCATGTGGATGAGGAACATCGCATATACGCAAAAGGCGAAAATTATCTTTGGTAATAATGGCATACCACATTCATCCTATTGAAACTTATATTATCAGCCAACTGGAAAACCACCAAATTCCCGATATTAGCAATATTGGTGGGCTTGATGCAGTATACCAACATCGAAAAGAACTTTCTAAATCGCCAATTGCTGAGGAAATACTGAGGGCAGTAATCTCCGGCACGGAGGACCAAGGCCAGCAGCAAAACAAAATGGTTAGCGATCTCTTCAGCGAAGTATTCCTGCATAACCAGGATCCCATTGCCATAAGAGAAGTTCTACGATTGCTGGCTGCAAACGCAGACCGTCTAAAAAAATGCTTTTCTACTTTACTCGAGCTTTCCGGGGACGCAACCAGAGCTGGCATTTTAAGAAGATATTATCTAGCAGCGACTTTTGAAATCGCATTAAACGACCCGGCAAAAAAGCATAGCCTGATTGGTTATCTACTGGAAGCCGACGGCAACGAAGATCCTGAATATCTAACCCATCTGATCAAAATTATTGGCCTTAGCTTCACCTATTTTGACCAGCAAGATCTCTTTACTAAACTCGAAAGTTTGGAGAACTGTGCCAATGAAGAAAGATATTTTGAACTGGGGATGGGATGGCTTCATAACGGATTGAATGCTGTTGACCGTGAAGAAAGTACGATATGCTTCAAGAATGCTCTTGAACAGTTTACACTCGCCATTGATTACGGTCGTGAAGATGCCAGGAACTACACCTTTGTACTTGACTTGCTGGATAAGTTTACAAAAAGAGCGCCAGCTAGCGAAATACAACCGCTGATCAACAGCTTTCAAAATGGAGTCATGATCTATTCCGCTTGGAACCCTTCTGACACCGCCCTAAGTTGGGCTGGCTTGCGAAATACAGAGCTGATGAACTGGAATCTGCTTGCCGAAAAACTTGGAACACTGACCGTAAATCTTAATGAATTAAGTTGGTTTGAACCACGCATGGTCATTGAAGAATATCTTTTAAAGATATATTCCAGCAGTCGCTCGATCTTAAATAAAAAGCATGGCCATGGAGTAGACCAGCTCATTCAGCCGGTGATCAGAGAGCGAATGGCGGACCAGCATACCCAGGTCTATTTGCTGGAGGAATGGCTGAAAAAAAAACCGGAACATGAACTTTGGCCGATTGCCCAGGAACTAAAATTACAAATAGCGAGTTTCAAAGCGACGCAACCATCGGGAAATGAACAGGGGACAACAACCCTCTCGAATGTTGTCCCCGCAGTAGCCAAATTTGATGGCAAAGAGAGAACCGAATTCCAAAACTTTATTGCAGCTTATATACAAACTAATTCGGCTTCCACTTCCAAAAACGTCGTAACAGTTTTTGAAAAAATCTGCGATCAGCTCACCGAAGTCCCATCATTCAATGACGAGGAAGTGAAACTTAGCTTTCAAACCATCCTGTATCAGTCCCTAGTCTTTCTCAAACTAAGGATGGATCATACCAAAAAGAATCACCCTGCAATGGGCTACCTATTTAAAAGTAGTAAAAACGCTCTGGAAAGTGCGTTACAAGAAGATTACTATACCTATATGAGTGCACAACCTGGTCTTGGTGATGTGCAGACAGAAACTATGGATGTTGCAAGCGGACGGGCAGACGTCTCATTTAATTTTGGATCCTATCGCATTTTCACCGAAGTAAAACGGGAAATAGACGATTGCAGCTTTGATAACCTGTGCAACCTGTACCTCGGTCAGGTTATGGAATATGGCAATACCTCTGCGAAACTGAGTATCCTGCTCGTCCTTGACCTGACAGATAAGTCACATGGTGTCGGATCTTTTGAAAGCCAGGTCAAGCATCAAATCTCTTCTGCGCCGTTAGACCAGGAGAAGCGGGGTGTAGTAATCATTAAAGTGCCGGCTAACCGGCTTACGCCCAGCGCGGTAAAAAGTCGCAGTGTCCAACCGAAATAGTAATCAAAGATCAGAAAAGAATGACAGGATCAATAGCGGAGAAACTGCAAAGAGTCGAAGAGCTGTATGAAGTAGAAGTAGATGACGGAATGGGTTTGCCTACAGGATTGTTGCGGCATGCCGTATTGAACTCCATTCCTTTAACAGAACTGGTAAAGTTTTTCATTGAAGAAGGATCCTACTTTAAGGCAGATTCTGCAAATCTTTGTAAAAGACTGTCACAAGAAAAGGATACGCAGAAAATTTACGACCAGGTATTTGAAGCTTTAAAAGAATCCACCTACCTGAAGCGTCAACGCCTGCGACAACTACTTGAAGTGATGATCCCAGGTCTGGACGAGTTCCGCCAATTGGAATACATTACCCATTTGCTCTCTTCCAACTACATTTACGAACAAATAAGCGCAGCAGAACTGGCGGAAAAGGTATGGAATAAAGACATCCAGTCTCAGCTCATAAATGCCTATCATCGCTCCGGACACCATAAATTGCTGGCCGTGGTCATCATTCATGCCGATGAAGAACAAGCGCTGCAGCTCATCAGGGAATACTGGACAGACTGGGTACCCAAAGCATTGATTGTTAAATTTCTCAGCAGGCTTAAAGGCAGATCAGTAGAAGAACTGGATTTTGTGCGAACTATTGATCCTGCTAATTATATCGCTCTGCTGCGCCATGCAAAAGGAAGTATTAGTAATGAGAAACTCATGGAATGTTATTATGCTATCGAGGTAAAAACCCGTCCCTTTGCCTTATGGAACATTGGACATCTGGGAAAATGGGAGCTGATTGAAAAGGAAACCGGCAATTTCCTCAATGATCCGACAGGGACATTTCGTGGTTTTTCAGATCACTTATTCGAAAAATAAATACGCCTTTTGTCAGGACTAGCGCTTGGAAGGATATTGAAAAATAGCTAAAAGACAATCAAAGAGGCACATTTAAGGGTACCCCCTGAATGTTTATAAAAAAAAGGAAGTACCGCTTGGAACACATCTTTTTTGTCATTTTGAGATTTGCTACCTTCCTCCACTCAATTGTAATAAAATATATAAAACGTCTTTTTGTCATAAAAAACAACTAACGTAGCGATACTAAAGTATATATGCTTTAGTATCGCTACCATGTCGTATACAATCTTGCTAAGAGACCCCATTAAATTCTTTACAGCGACCACTTGACATTGTCAATAAAAAACGAGGTCCCGACGAGAATCGAACTCATATCAAAAAATGTTAAAACCGCTACCATCAGATATCCCCCTACCCATTCCCCTCATTCAATACCAAATAAACACAACTCGCATCGTTCTTCTTAAAAGAAGGCACATACCTTATATATCCAAAACTATCCAGCTCTTTCAAACACTTATGATAAGTGCTACAGGCCTCTATCTTAGCAATAGACATAATCTCATGGCTAAACACCTTAATCGGACTCGGATAATCACGTGTCTGCCAGTAATAAAGGATCGAGCTATAAATCGCAATATGGGTCTTACTAATCCTAAAATCGGTTCTAATGGCTAGAAAAAATTCCGCCAATGGCTTTAATGGTTCCATAAGATCAAGCGGCTTTAGTTCTGTGGCGGACAGGCACTCTTCTTATAGGTTGTTTATTTCCATTTTTTTGACCAACCTTCTCACCTGTCTTTAGGGGATTATTTAATTTCTCTCTAACAGCAGAATACGGCACTGGCTTATTATTCAAGTCAAAATACTTCATAAGCCCCGGTTTGTCGCCAATTTGTATATGAACATTAGTTTTTCCTTTTTCTTCCAGAGGAATCAGTCTCTTTTTTCCTTCGCATAAATCGTCAACCAACTGTTTTTTATAGTCTTCTGTAGTCCCTGGTGGATGAGGAAGCGCATTGACCACATCATTAATATGCTTGCGATCTACAACATATTCGTTCAACCTCATATCATGAGGGTTATTTTTCATATCATTTTCATTCAAACTATATAATCTCTCCTGAACCTCACCATTCGCGTTCTCAGTTTTCCTATAAATTTTTTCTCCAGAAAGAAGTTTATAAGCCTCTGAACTAGAAGGTGTGTTCATTCCATCGACTCCGATTTTCGCACTTTTATAACTACCAGGATTGTCTTCATCTTTCATTCCGACTTCAAAAGAATTGAACCGGATAGTTCCATTATCATTTTTTGAAAAATTAAGATGATAACCCACAACTTTATCACCGATAATCTTATGTGTTTGTAATTGAAAGTTCTTATCACCTTTATCGATGGCTTCATTTAACGCAGGAATAGCACTGGAAAATTGCTTTTCTTTCAAAAAATCTCTGAGTTGATCTGGTTGGGAAGTCTTATCCCGAAGTACTTGGGCAGGATCGAAAGTTTCCATAACCTTCCCAGAAACTGTAATTTCAGATCCAAAAACTTGATCTTTTTTTTGAGTTTCCACAACCCCAGGCCGTAACTCCATACCTTTATCCACCTCCTTGACTAGAAAAGCCAATACTTTTGAAAGATTGCCAATTATAGGAGTGTTGTCGTTCTCGGCCCGTTGGATCATACCATCCTCAAAACTCTTTATAGGCTTAGTAAGCTTTTCAAAAATTTCACCAGCTTTTGAAGCCCAAGCCTTAAACCCATTTTTCACCTGCTCCTTAACTTTATCTTTAAAGTCAACAAAAGGCTTAGTTGCTTTAGACCATAAGGCAGCGGAAACACTTTTCGGAAACCTCTTAGCAAATGCTCTACCTAACTTCTTTAAAGGTGTATCATACACCTTATTAATCTGTTCAGCCTGATTAATTTTGGCGTGTTCATACCAACGTGCTTCGTCTGGATTAGCAATATCCTTTTTATAGGTTGAAACAAGCCGATTCAAATAGTTGATTTTCTCTAAATCAAGTTTTTTTTCGTTTCCTGGCGATCCTAGATTGGCTTTTAATGAACCATCTTCAGCATTTCTTTCTACCAGATCCTTCCTGATTCTGTTTTTAACTTCCTCTTCCTTTTCCATGACTGTCGAATTAAGTGAATACTCCTATGAATTGATTTCGACCAATTTGACCTGGTCGGATAAATTAGAATAAATGACCCTGCTTGTGCAAAGCAGCTGTTTCTTCTGGACTTAATACCTTAAATGCACTATTGCTGACTTTAATGCATTTGTTTATTGCATCAACCTCTAGGTAATGCTCCACAGCAACCCCGTCAATGTTGATAAAAGCTTTAGAAAGATTACCTTTCTTTAAAGACTCAATTAGGCCGCTATCGGTATTTTTCCCCGGTAAATCTTCAATGGGAAATTTTTCCAATTCTCTGACTAGATCAAAATCGTAGCCTTGCTCGGGATCAAATGTGATGATTTCAAAATCTTGGCCATTAGGCTTGAATCGTGTAAAATCGAGCAGTAGCCAAACTTCCTTAATAAAATTATCTTGATCTGGAGTTTCCTTGCAAACAGAGCCCCCGCACAAAAGGTTATAAGCCTCCCTAACCGTAATATTTCTATTCTTGATGTGCTTTTCAGGTAGCTCTTGATCTGCTTCCGTTAAGGGTCTCCTCTTAATCTGTGAATTATTGAAAACCTTTACTTCGAAATTCCTGGCTAAAACTTGCTCGTTGTTCCAGCCCAAAACACCTAAATGGTAGGAATTAAAATAATAGAAACCATTTTTTTCCGATCGATCAAACCACAATACCGCTTGTAATTCATCATTTCCAACCATATAGGCGTATTTTAAAGTAAAGGCTTTAACCCCTTTGGACATGTTTTCCTTCAAGGCGACTCTTAGATCTATAAATTCGTTTGTAAAGCCGATCACATTTCTTCCAAATCCAGTATGCTCAACTTGTTTTTCTAGGAAATCTAAATTTTCTTCTACCATGACATTTCTTTTTAAGTTTAACATTGAATAAACCTTGCCTCTAGCTTTTATAGAAAACTTGCCTTGATGAGATTCCGGTTTTCTACTTTCATCACCAAATGTCTTCCCCCATTTGTTTCCTGCAACTGAACAAGCAATTCCTTTTTATCTGGAATGGTGAATTTATGGATGGCGACAACAAGGGTTTGTTTGGATTTACTGTTAATGACTTTATTATTTCCTAAAATCTGAACCGGAGTCAATTCCACTTCTTGACTGGCCGTACGCTTTGATTTTTTCTGATCGTGAATAAAAAAGCGCAATTGATCAATAGCGTAATTAACGTTGGAATTATTTTCTAGCTGTAGCTGAAAATAATAGAGATCATTTTCGATGTAAATCCCAGTTAAACGCATCGCGATGGAAAACTTACTGTCCTTAATATTATTGATGCTCCTAAACTTTACGGCAACTTTTTCCGCGGTTTGGTTCATTAGGGCATCATTGTCCTTCTCTGCAGAAAATTGAACAACAGGTTTATCCATGTTTTTGGATTCAAACCTGATATTTAACATGGGTGGTTGGTCTGAATATTTTAAGATAAAGGAATACAACTGCCCATCTGCCGTAATTACGGTAAGATTGGTATCTGTAAAGCCAAGTTTAGCAGCTTTGACCTGAAGTACATTTTCAACGCCATTCGCTTTTTGCACCAATACATCTTTACTGCCTTTATCTACACTCTTAATGGCATAAGGAAATATAAAATTGCTTGTTTTTGTAAAAGACAACCAAAAAACCAATGGTATCTGTGGATCTTTCATTTCAATATTTGCGCCTTGCGCGAAAAGATGCCCGGTTAACAACATTAACCACATCCCTACCAGTACACTTATCTTTTTCATGCTGTTTGATTCTAATTTTTATAGTTTGATGATATATATGACGATTATCTTTGGTTGGCATCTTTCAGCAAAACCATATATCCTGCTTTAACTGTTACCTTAACCAACTTTATTTTCTTAGACATTAGACTTTTTGCAGCCTCCAATCCTGCACCCACAGCCTGCATTCCCAGAGAGGGATCTAAGGTGTTTCCCATCGTTACACTTTGCAGAGCTTGGTCCGCAGAAGCTTTGCTCACATCTCTGCTGATGGCACCAGGAATATAGATGCCATCTAAACCATCTAAATCAAAAACCGAAAGCTTTACAGGAAATAATGATTTACCATACCTTAAGTTAGTCACCTCTATAACTAGCCTTTCACCATTTACACTAGCCGTTCCGAAAACAAATGTATTTTTAGGCACTAATTGCCCATTGATATAGACGTCATTGGTTAAACGTAATTTAACTATTGATCCTGTGGTGATGGTTTGTTGTTCATGTACTACGGCTTCAATAGCATTCTGTGTCTTATCTTCTGCTGCTGCCTCGTCAATTGAAAAGAAACCGTTTCCTGTACTGGGCTTTCCTTTAATAGGCTTATCTAATGTAGATATTAGGTTAGGTTTTACATTAGAGCTTACAGCGTATACCTGGCCTTTATTCTTATTTGAAGTCTCTTTTAGCCTTTCTTGAACACGTTCTGGATGCTGAATATCTAAAATTTGGGTAAGAACCGAATTGATTTGTTGCATTTCAGGATCGCCACCACCATTGCCTCCCTGAACGCTACCAATCATACTTTCTAGTCTATCAATGTCTGCCGTACTCGTAGCTGATGTAGCCTTAGGTTGATAGGGATCTTCTATATTGGGTGTTTTAGGTTGTGCCGCTTGGTTTAGAGAAGCATTCAAAGCTGCAAGTTTCTCCTGCACACGTCTTTCATTTGGATCATTGTAAGAACGGCCTGAATAGGCATTCGAACTCGATCCGACCAGTGACTGTCCAAACGTAGAATTTGGAGCGGCAGTCGCAGTTGGATCATGCACGATGGTAGAATCAAACGAACCATTTAAAGCTCCATTCTGCTTATAGTAGGGATCATTTTGATCATCTTTAGTTTTCTGGATAGAGTCTTTTCTGGCCAAATCATAAAATGCCATTTTATCCAAGGTACTATCCGCAGCGTTGTCGGCCTTTGGTAAATCCATGTTCATACCATTCTGCTTTTTATTTACCGGTTCGCCAGTTCCTTTTCCTCCATCCAAGGCCCAGAAACCTAGGGTCACAAAAGGTAAGCCCAATAAGGGTACAACCATTAAGAACTTACGGTGGTTCAAATAAGCTTTCGAGTGGGGTTGCTTTTCCATAATCTTCATCATTTTAAAAATTGGTTTATGTTATTTATAGGTATTGAGCATTCGCAATTATTCTTTTTTCGGATAGGTTTTTACCAAAAAATTAAGACTATCCATAAGGCCAGGATGTGCTTTAAGGATCCTAGCTTTTACAACTCTTCCTTCATTGGTCAGTTCCAGGCTATCCATATATCTACTAAAGCTTTTCAGCCTTTCAAAAACTGCGGTATCCTCATCAATCGACTGTTTTTCTTTAACTGGTTGATGAAAGGTGATAGATCCAGAACCTACACTATTTTTTGAGGTAATATCCTTAACAACGAATCCTTGAACAATCAAAAACCCGCTATAACCGCCCATCAAAGCCACCAAACCAAACAACCAAAGCTTTTTTCCAAGAACTGAAAAGCCTTCAAAATGTCTTTGCATCCACTTGGCCCAGCCTACTTGTAAACGAAGAAATCTTGTAGCAATGGCACCTGCAATCTGGTCTTTTCCATCTGCCTGATCTTTGGGGTCGGACGTTTGTCTTTTAAATAGTCTAAACATGTTTACCTCCTTTTTATAGATAAGTCTTTATTCTCTATCGTTTCCCATTTCTCAATCAAAAAACCGTGGGAATTATTTTCTGACCGGTTGACATTCCTTAAGTATCCCGTGGTCACTAGGTTTCGCATAACTATCGTTGTAGGCCGGGTAATTTGCTGCGTACCATAACAGCGGAACAGATAAGGATATTGATTGATATCCAAGTAAACGCTATCAATTTGGATGGTCTGGTTTATATTCCCGCTGATGATATTATTATAATAGTTACTTTCTTTCAAATTATCATAAGCTATTTTCGCCGATCCATCTGCTAAGTATAAACTCTTCGCAATATTTGAATTGATGGCCTTTTCATCTGGGGAGAGGGTAAAAAACAATTGATGAAAGGTTTTTATATGATCCTTGGCCTCTGCAGGAATATTATCTTTCCGATCCGCACCATAAGCCTCCAAGGCTTTCCCATTGGCCAATACATATACTTTTTGTTGCGCTTCTGCAACTAAGGAGTAACTTTTATAGATAGCAAAACAACACACTACAAAACTCCCGCTGACGCAAACCATCGTAAACATTTTAATGTGCCGAAAAGCCCCATCAATATTTTTCATTTTTTTAAATACCATATTCACTGTTCTAATTCACGTTTTTAAAAAGGCATTATAACCCGTTAATAATTCTATGATTTACCAGAAATCCTGTCTTTCATATATGGAGATTCTGATCCACCGCCACCAGCCATACGTCCTAATGCTCCTGCAACACCAGATCCCCAGCCATGCTCTTTACCATCACTGTAGCTTTTTGCAGTATCTGCAGCTTTACCCAATCCGGATACGACTGAACCTGGCGACATGCTGCTTAACATACTGCTTACTTTTTGTACCAATGGGCTACCTCCGCCTGCATTCATAATGTACCCAGCCACAGTTGGTACTGTGCTATAGCCCATAATGCCAATGACTAGGAAAATGATATAAGCCACATCATGAGGGGACCAAGAGGTCATTCCTGCATTGAGGATTTGCCCTGTATCTAATTTGATCATCCCCTCTTGTACCTTCCCAAGAATGGAACTAAAAATATTGCAGACGGGCAACCAAAGAAAAATATTAATATACTTCGCCAACCAAGCTGCAAGTGTATGTTGAAATCCATCAAAAACAGCTAACCCAAAAACAATTGGGCCGAGGATGGCTAATACAATCAATTGAAAAGTCCGGATGGTGTTTATACACAAGGCCGCAGCTTCATATAGAATTTGAAGCACATTACTTAAAAACTCTTTAACGGAATTCTGAAATTTATACTCGATTTTAGACATTGCGAAAGTGATATCTGTGTCTAAGCTTTCCAAAAAACCCTCGCTCACATCACTGGTATCAGCGCCTTCTGTCTTCTTGAGATACTTCAGCCATTTTTCTTTGTCTCCTTTATCATCGTTTCCGACATACATTTTCCATAAATCAGTAGTCTTTAAAGCATCCTCCTTCTCTTTCAATAAGCGTTCGACCGCCTTGTTTGAATCTTGCACCATATCATTGGTTGCTGCTACAGTGGGCTCCAGCAATCCGTCAATTAAGCCGATCACCATTGGAAACCAGATAATACAAAAGCCCAAAACAAACGGCCTGAACAAAGGATAAAAATCAATTGCTTCTGCATTTAAAATAGATTTATAAACACGTGTTGCAATCACCCAAAGTGCTGCAAAACCAGCTATACCTCTGCCAACTTTTGTCAATTTATCGCACATAGGCACCATTTCCTTACGTACACCATCCAATACCGACTGTAAGCCGTGTAATTCAGTTGCAACTTGCGCATTCGCAACAGAGGATACACCCACCATCACCACGACCAATAAGGCCACTCCTTTCCACTGTCTCATCTTGTTTATTTATTTGGTTTATTGCTGCACTTTAATTCCTTGAATCCGTCTTGAACTGTTGATCTCAAATTTCTTCTTCTCCCGTTGCAGGGAAAGCAAGGCGGTATCATCGTTGAAACTGTGTAGAAAAGAAACCTTGTCTTCCATATCCACATAAATCCTATCAATGGCTCTTAATCTTTCATCATCACTCATCCGCATCTTTCCTGCCGTTGTAACCGTAATCAGTTCATCTAGGTTTTCTAAACTTTGATTAAACAAGTTCTCATAAACGCCTGATAAATAATTAAGCTCCTGTGGACTGAAATTGCCTTGTCTTCTGAACCTTTTATAGGCAGCCTTATATTCTTTGACCAGGCGGATCTGGTACTCAACAATTTTTGGGATCTTAGGGTACTTGGCCACAGTTGGGCTTACTTGCATTAGGGCATCAAGGAATACTTTATGGATGTTAAAATTACCTTCAGATAGGTCCTTTACCGTTCCATATCCCTTACTTACTATTTTGTACCCAGCCTTCAAGTCGGAAAGTACCCCTTTTAGTTGGGCTAATTTATCCACGTTCAGGCCTAATTGTATAATCAACTCTGCTATCGACTGTGAATTGGCCCGTGTCCATATCCCCTGAGCTATGAGCAGAGGGAATAATATGATCAGTATTTTCTTCATCATAGTATTTATTTAGTTAAGATTATGTAGTGCTCGTAGACTATTGATTTCTTTTCCTTCTTTTTGCCTTGAAGCGCCCAACACTAGAGCTTCATTTGAAAAGCTACCAGCAAACTCATGCATATCTACCATATCATCATAAATTAAATCAATGCGTTGCATGCGCTCGTCATCTCTTAATTCTAATTTAGAAGCTGTAGTTAGGACAATCAATTGGTCCAAAACCGCATCACAATCTGCAAATAGCCTTTCAAAAACTTCATTGACATAATTCATTTCGGAACTAGAATACAATCCGCTGGCACCAACCTGTTTATAGGTTTTCTTACACCTCTTCACAATATTGACCTGCATATTTATAATCTCAGCCACTTTGCTATAGTTTTTAATACTCGGATTAATGGATTTTAAAGAATTGAAGTAATCGTTGTGTAAGTCAAATTCACCTTTTTTGAGGTCACCAATGGCCGTGAGACCACCCTTAACAATTTTATACCCTCCCTTCAGTACTTTTTTATAAGCATTTATGGCTGCGATTGAGGCAATTAGGTTTTTCTTTTGTTGGGCATTTTGTGTAAATACATTACTTAGAAACTGAGATTTTACCTGTAAACCTATTCCAATAAGCATAAAGAAGATTAATAGCATTTTCATAACATTTTATTTAAGTCCATATAACTGTTTTATCATACTGATATCTGCGGCGTCCTTGCTTCTCTGTAAACTTAAAATCGCGTTCTGAGAATTAAACTGTAGTAGATCTGCATAATTCTGATCGATTTTATCTGCCGCTGCATCTATAATTTCCATTCTTTTTGCATCACTCATTTCAGTTTTAAAAGAATTGATCACCAACATGATTTGGTCTAAGTTCTCCACACTCTCGTCTAGGATACCATTGTATACCCTACCCATATATTGTATTTCATCAGATGAAAAATGGCCATCTTTTCGTATCAGTCCCCAAGCTTTTTGATATGCCCTAAAAAGACCAGCCTGCTTTTGTGCAATAGACTTGATGCGTTGATAGTAGACTATAATGGACCTCACTTTTTGAAGCTCCTCATAATACTTTTTATACTGCTCCTTCTGTTTTTTTGTCCACTCTGTAATTTCTCCAAGTCTGGTCTCGCTCAACGCATTCTCTAACACCTTTTGAGCATTTTGAAGCCATATCACTTTATTCTGTTGACGCTGGATCTGTAAATCTGCTGCTTTTAATGCTTTCTTAACAGCTGCGTTTATAACGACCCAGAAAAAAGCATGACTTTTTTGTATTGGAAGTATAATTAATGCCGTGCAAAACCAAAAGGTCATTATTATCTTTTTCATAGTATTAGGCTTTAGGGTTTCTAATATCTGATGCCATTGCAGCAATTCCTTTTCGGATATCTCCACCAAATTTTGCTGCGTATTCCATCATTTTTACTTTCTCGCTTTGTTCTGTAGTATAGGCCAGGTACTCTTCTAATGATACTTCTGTGCGGTATACCTTAGAACTGACACCGCCCAGACTAATGAATACCTCTTTGTACTTAAGTTTTGGGTCATTGGCTTTATTTACAGAAAGCACCATGGCTTTTTCTTTATCCGTTAAGCCCAATAATTCCTGTATTTGATCAAATTTGTTTTGATATTTACTTTGATCCAATAGAATTTTACAATCGCTATTGTTGATAATGGCTTGCTTGACAATTGGGGAGGAAATGATGTCTTCTACCTCTTGCGTTACTACAATAGCTTCTCCAAAAAACTTACGAACAGTCTTAAATAAGTATTTGATGTATTCGGCAAAACCCTCCTTCATCAAAGCTTTCCAAGCCTCCTCAATAAGGATCATCTTTCTTAAACCTTTTAATTTCCTCATCTTATTGATGAATACCTCCATGATAATGATCGTTACAATTGGAAAAAGAATGGGGTGATCCTTGATATTATCCAATTCGAAAACGATGAAACGTTCTTGCAAAAGGTTCAAGTTTTCTGTTGCGTTGAGTAGGTAATCAAACTCTCCTTTTTTGTAATAGGGCCTTAACACATACAAGAAATTATTAATATCAAAATCTTTCTCCTTCACGTTATCATTCTGTAAAACTTCAACAAAATCATCTCTTAGAAATTCAAAAAAGGTATTGAAGCTTGGAAATATGGAAGGGTCTTTATCCAACTTTTCATAATAGAGCTGTATAGCATTGGAAAGAGCTACATATTCACTTCGCTTAAAACTCTCATCGTCCTTTTTCCACAGTGCAGTTAAAAGAGTCTTAATACTCTCTTTCTTCTCGGTATCGAGATTATCACCCTCCCCGATAAAAAAGGGATTAAAGCGGATCGGATTACTCTCCTCGTAAGTGAAATAATAGCCGTTCACCATATCACAAAGGCCTTTATAACTATGACCCACATCGACAATAACCACGTGCGTCCCCTGTTCATAATAACTTCTTACAAAATGGTTTGTCCAAAAACTTTTGCCCGATCCACTGGGTCCTAATACAAATTTATTGCGGTTCGTACAGTAGCCTTTTAGAATTGGTTCATCAGAAATATCCACATGCAAAGGTCTTCCTGTCAATCTATCTCCCATTCGAATGCCAACCGGGCTTGTAGAGGTTCGATAATTGGTCTCCAGGTTTAAAAAACATGTAGCCTGAGCAGCAAACGTATCGAATGTATCATTTTCTGGAAAGTCAGCAGCATTACCAGGAATTCCAGCCCAAAAGATCTGTGCCGCTCCTGCAGATTCCATTTTGGCCACAGCATCCATTTGGGCCAATGCAGAACTCACCGCATTTTTAAGATCTTTTAGTTGGTCCTTGTCATCGGTCCAAACCATTATATTAAAATGTGCTTTGACTGGAAGTCGTTGTTCTGAAATCGCTTCGTTCAAAAAATCGTTTGTGGCGTCTCTAGAAATAGCATTTTCTCTACTATAGGCAGATAAGGATTGTAATCGAAGGCGTTTACTTTCCATCTTTTGAATGGTTTTTTGCGCATCATCAATAATGATGTATTGGTTATAGATATGGCTATAAGGTAAAAGCTGACCTAAAGTACTGGCAAAACCAATAGAGAATTTTGTACGATCCGTACTATATTTATCATAATTGATCCTTGAGCCGCATAAAGCAGGTAAATCTTCTGCGTCACCTAGGGTATAAATTTGTACATGCTGGTCTCCAATTTTAATCCCGTCTTCAAAGACCATATCTTTCATTATAAAATCACTTTCCCTTTCAGACAAAAAGCAATAGCGTTCAATCAGCCCCGATTTTGTTTGATGGCTTTCTAAATCTTCATTCTTTAACCTGGTGAGGCTCACAAAGCCGCTATCTTGAAGAATTTGTTTAAACTGACCACAGCAATCCAGAAAATCCTGAAATAAAATTGGATTAATGGTTTGTTCAGGGACAATAGAAGATCGGATCAAACTAGAAAACATACTGCTGCTTGGTTTTCTTCCAACAGGTTTCTTAGTCAAAAAGATAAAGCAAGAATGATCTAAATAGGGCCTCTCATTAAAAAAACGGTCACTGCTACGAGATAGAAAACTATGATCATCTTTTGTAAAGTCAGCCTCGTATTTTGAATCAATGAACCAATCTTGTTTATGCAGAATGCTGTGTTTTGGCATAACTTTAATCGCTTTGCCCCAAGCTTGATGAAAGGCTTCGTAATCTTGGTCACTGAGCGTAAAAATTTCTGGCAAATCGGCCTTAAAAACCACTGTTATATCGCCCTGTTTGGAAAGTATACAGTCATGCTCTATACTCATAATAGGCAAAATATCTCCTAGCCACTTTTCCATATTCAAAATTTTTACATCTGTTAATTTTTATTAGGCTTATGCAATCCAATGCTTTGTCTTCTTTGAAAATTAGCTTTAGTGAATTCTCAACCTTTTTGTTGGTATATTTTTGATCGGGGTTTTGATTTCCTTTAACTCTGCGTCAGTAATGATTTGCTTCGGTACTTTGAATTGATTGGGCAACTTTGGTTCATGGTAGCCTTTTTCTTGATTGGCATAATAATCTTCTCCAATCGGAATTTTTAGAAAGACAATTTTCTTTCCTGAAACCATCTCCGGAGCCATTTTGACTGCTTCTTCAGGCATTCTATACAGGTTCAAAATTGTTCCATAATCACTATTAAGGTGCCGATATCTAGTGTCTAGCGTTTCATCAAAAAGACATTGCATAGGTAAGGTATCCAGCTTTAATTCCTTAAAGTAAGGATGATCATTGATGTCTATTGTTGAGATTGCGCCGGTTAACTGTAAACCTTTAAGTTTGTGGCACAGCTCTGTTCCCCACTCTTTCTCGTAACTGTTCTTGTTATAATTGTATACTAAATCACGGTCCTCACTCAAGTCTTCCTGAAATGCACGTTCGGGAAAGTAGAAAGCAACTCCCTCTCCTTTCTTATGTTCTTCAACAGAAATCTGTTTACCTCCTAAATCCAAATAAAACACGTGCATACCTTCCTTGGGAATACTTTGCGAAAGATCTACTGGCGATCCATGGTCTTGCAGTGGCATTAGCTTTTTCCGATCCATATCTATTGTAAATGGCTCATCCTCAATAAGCATTACCGGATGATATTTTCTGTCGTAGGTTTTCATCTAAATAAGATTTATGTATAATTATTTGATGCCTTTTTTTTTTTGACCGGGTTATTTTTTGAGGAGAGGTTTTCTTTTGCTCTCCAATCGTATTCTTTTCTTTTACCCAAAGATTTTTCCATGGAACGACTCTAGCCACTACGCTATCTTTATAGGGAAACTGTACAAGCATGTCGTGGGCAGGTTTACCCCATTTTAGAGCTTCTCCAACTGCATCTAATCTTAACGGATTAGGAATTCTTACCAAGACCAAGTGATCGGGAATAGGTTCCTTTTCGTTTAAAAAATCCTCTGATTGCTTCGTTTTTTTATTGTAAATGAATTGTAAGCACTTCAGGTCTTCTACTTCCCTCATATATTTTGTACTGATAGTGATGCTGTCGTCAATGAGGTGTATGAGCATCTGCTTTTCATGGTGAAATCTGAAAGGTTCTTCTTCAATGAATACAAGCGGCCGTTTTCCGCTTATCCTAGACCTACTTGCACTGTTTAAAATTTGAAAATTTGATTTTTCTTCAAAACTCTTTTCATTGATCTCTTTTATTAATCTCTCATTATTTCCAAACTCTTTTTCAAAAATGGATCTTGGCAATTTTATTTTTTTCATGAAAGCGTGCAAAAGAGGATTGTCTATCTTAGGCTCATAGGCACTCCTACTGTCAGGATCAAAGTCAATAACCATTTTATCTCCTTCTTGCTTAAATGCAGAAAAAGGAATGGAGTTAAACCGGTTTCCTGTTTCTACAAACCGTTTACGCTGTCTATCTACTTCAAATAGTGTATTATATAAAATAACTTGGTCATCTATTACTGGCATAGCATTCGAATTAGGTTATACTTTTAACTTAACAGGTCTTTTATTTATTAAAGGTGGAAGCCCTTCCCGTTTACGGTTCTCTTGAATCTTATCCATGACTTGCTTCGGACATGGTATCCTTTCGGCTACATGGCGTGCTTTATAGGGATGGTTAGCCAAATACTCCGTATCAGAAAAATGCCCTGATCGTCGCGCAACACCAACTGAATCCAATTCCAATTCGTCACCTATTTTTACAAATACAATATGAGGTGGAATTTCTGTAATCGTGTTTAGGTCAAGTTTAGCCAAGGTTTGTGTCTTTGTATCGAAGGCGAACCGATGGCCGGATTCTCCACTATCCAAGTTGCAATTTTTCAATAGAATATCTTTTGATCCTACAAGTGACCTTAAATAGGGGTCTTTACCTTCCAAAAAAACCTCAAAATCAACATTTTCAATTGTAACTACAGATGGCTTTCCTTTAAACCTTTCCCTATCTTCATCAGTAATAAAATGAAACTTCATTTTTTGACTAGCAGAACGTTCGTTATAGCTTTTAAGGATTCTTTGGTCTGTAATATTCCCTTCTAAGGCAAGAATTGGAATATTTACTTTTACCAATTCTCCAAAGTCAAGTAGCCTTGGGTCTATACCACTATAATGATTTCTAATTCCGGTATGATAATCTAGGGTAATCATAGAACCTCTTTCCCTACCACTAAATGCATCATATTCAATAAAATTCGACTTATTTTTAGTATCCAAAAATCGCCGGTTCCTTTTATCATGCTTAAACACATCCGTCACAACTACTATTTCTAATTCCTTTCCCATGATCAGATCTATGATTTAAAAATGTTGACTGAATTTTCTTCTGGACGTTTTAAGACCCTTTTTGTTCAAAATATCTATTGATTTCATCTTCAGATCCCGGTAATCACTATTCGAAAATGGAAGTACTTCAGCTTTATGGTGTTTCACAGGTGGGTAGGTCCTTAACCAGTTTCTTTTGGTACCATAAGCAAAGGAGTCCAAATTAAGATGGTTAGGTATCCTGACATAGGCAATTCCAGTTGGAAATTCATCCATACTTTCTATTTTTTTTGGATTAAAAGCCCGGCCCGTATGCAAATCAATATACCCAACTAGGTTCTTGTGATCCGTTGAAAGCTCAAAGTCTGCAAGGCTAATTTTAACTTTAGGATTCTCCGTATTGATTAGGCTGTTTTCTTTGATACTAACTTCATATTGATAATGGAATATCCCTACAGTTGGACGTATGCCCTTTTTTCTTTCTGCCAGCACGTCTGAGTTAATGGTGAGTTCAAAGTCTGTCTTGTCTTTTGTTGATTCAATAGTCAAGTCATATTTGGCCGCCATCCCTTGTCTATCCAAATCGACCATGGATAGTACAGTGACGTTAATTATTTGACCTAGATCATCATCGAACGGACAATAGGCCATCTTAGTACTTAGATCATAGTCAAATGTATAGTATGCTCCCATATCAGTCATTACATCAAAAGGAATCACCCTACCGGGATATTTCTCATGTCGAAGGTGGGCCTTTTCTACATCTACAATAAACCAGTCCTCGCCAATTTGATGTCTAGGTAATTCCTGTTCAGGTCTGTTCCTTACTGGATCAAAGATGAGTTCAACACCATTTTCGAAATGTGTTCCGTTATAGGCATCTACATAGCTTAAGTTTTTGCTAAAAGGCTGTAATAACGCCTTAATTGGAATAGAAACCTCATGATCAAAAGATCCCTGCAAATGCTCGTTGGTATTTTTTCTTTCTGGGTCATAGTATAAAAGCATGAACGCACCAGCATTGATCATTTCGTCAAAGAAAATAATATTATTATGATCACTGGTCTGGTAAAGCAGCTGACGTTGTCTGTCTATCGTAAATTTGGTTCCTTTAATTTTGATTTCGTTAATTTCATTTTGCATGACTACTGCCCTTTAGTTTGATAAATCCACTTCTACTACTTGACCTAACGAGTTTGGGAATGCTTCGTTTTGCCATCATTTTCATCAATCCATACTCACCATATTTATTGCTGAGTTGGAAAATTTTCAAAAACAATCCTCCTCCAACCGCAAATGCAATAATTAAACAGATGTACTGGCTGATGCCAATGGCATAGAGAATTCCAAACAGGGCCAATACAACCACAATTCCACCGCCGAGATACCAGATGTATTGGGCTTTTAGACCTTTGAACTCAATACTTTTATTAATCCCCTTATTTATTGTATATACACTATTCATCATTTGAAACAGGGTTTACTATACTATACGCCAAAAAAGGATTTAATCACCGTAGCAACAACAACCAAAAAGATGCAGCTTCCAAACCAACTGGCTGCGACTTTACTGGTATCAGGTTCTCCAGCATTCCACTTAGTGTATACTTTGACTGCACCGATCAAGCCTAAAATGGCCCCGACAGCATACATTAACTTTTCACCAGCACCAAAATATCCATTAACTGTAGACGTAGCTGTATTAATACCATCTGTCCCGCTTTGAGCATAAATTGTCATGCAATTAATGGCCAATAAGACTACCAATACTGATGCTTTCTTGTAATTCTCTTTAATTAAAACACATTTTCTCATATCTATAATCGTTTAGTAAAATTTGCTAATGAATCTCTGAAGATCCCCGCCGGCTCAAAGGCGGGGATTCAGAAATATATGACCTTCGCTCTCTCCTCTCTCACAATCGCTCTCTCAGCACGAAGAAGGATGGTCATAGTTTTTTAGGAACCGCCGTATTCTTTCACTTATCCGCTCATCTTCTACACCCCTCTAATGTTTAAGAATAACGGCGGTTTTTCTTTGCTGCTGTTTAATTATCCCCAAAGCCCTTCTACATCACTTTCATCGAGGGTAGCGAGGCCATATTTTGAACATTCGGCTAGAATGAGTTCATTGATTGCCGATTTATATGGTGTATATTTTAGGGACTGATACTTTTCTATAATTTGCTTAAGCTCTTGAGCTACATTATCGTTAACAAGGAGAGACTTGGATTCGACCTCCATATATTGCTTGAGCTCTTCAATCAACAACTCAATTTTTTCAAATGAATCATCAGTAATTTCGGATGTTGTCTGCGCACTTTGATAAGATGGTTCTTCCACTTCGGTTGTATTCCTGTAGGAAGTAGCCGCATCAGGGACTGGTTGTTTCCTTTGGCCTGGTCCTTTTTGTAAATCTGAAGCATAGTATCTTATGAACACATACAGGTAATACACAACAAGAATCGCTAAGACTGTGGTTAGGTATTGGCTCCAACTAATTTTTGATAACATCTTCTTTCATATTTTCGATTAAACACTAGAACTGAATTCGTTATCCATCAGCTCGTTAACTATGATTCAAAGTAACTGTGTAATCGAATATCAATAAAGCACGGCGTCGGCTGTACCTTCTTCGTACCTTTTGTAACTATCTGTATATCAGAAAGAAAAAAATATATTTTTTTCTTAATAAACTACAAGTAATTTTTCAACCGGTCTATATGAAGCAGATTTCTAATTTTATCAAAAGCCCGTTCGCGAAGTTGTCTGAGTCGCTCCTTACTGATCCCCATTTCATCAGCCAAGGATTCCATATCGGTTGAAGTTTCAAAATTTACTCCAAACAGACGCTTTAGAACCATTTGCTCTCTGTGGGGTAAGTGACGAAGTACATTTTCAACCTCAATTTTTAGAGACTCTAACTCAATTGTTTCAGAAATGGTCATCATAGAAGAATCCTCAAGAGTATCTATTAAACGGAACCCACTTTCTTCGTTGATCATCAGCATTAAATGCTGCTCTTGTTGCCCCACAGTTAGCCAATATCTAACTTTATCAATGTCCATTTTAGCCTCCTCAGCAAGTTCATTTACTGTAGGCGTTCTCTCTAAACGCTGTTCAAGGGTGGCCCCACATCTGTATAAAATGGATAGATAAGACCCGACGTTCATAGGCAATCGAACGGATCGCTCATGATGACCAATAGCCATAATAATATTTTGACGAATATGCCATACCGCAAAACTGATAAATTTGAATCCTCTAGTTTCATCATAACGTTTGGCTGCTTGAATTAGGCCTAAGTTACCTTCGGAAATTAGGTCAGCAAGTGGAAGTCCTCTTCCTATGTACTTTTTGGCAACGGAAACGACGAAACGTAAATTAGTAGACACCAATTTTTCAAGGGCCTGGTGATCACCTTCTCTGATTCTTTTAGCTAAACTGACCTCTTCTTCATTACTCAGCAGGTTTATTTTACTTAACTCGTTGAGGTAACGAAAAATGGAGTCTGTAGAAGATATGGTAATGGCTTGGGTAATTTTGAGATCCCTCATTTCTTATATAGCTTGCCTGGTGGTTGGTCTATCCTTTTGCTTTCAAAAATAGATTTACGACCGCTGTTAAAATGGGACATTAAGTTAAATTCATGGTGTTTTAAAAAAACAAAAGGGGCTTTTCTATCCAGATCAGCCCCTTTCCCAAACTTTAACATAACATAAAAATGGCAACGGTTAGGCAATAACCGTTAACACAATTGCTAAAACTGAACCACCAATTCTAGCAATATCTTCTAGAAAGAAGTCATCAATTGACTTTTCGTTCTCTCTTTTAATTCCTTAATTGCTCTTCTCATGATTTGCCTTACCCGCTCTTTACTTAAATTCAGCTTCAAACCGATATCTTCTAACGTAATTGGATATACCCCATCTAGGCCATAGAAGAGTTTTAATACCTCTTGTTCTCTTTCTGGAAGTTTCTTTATGAGCCTATCGACATCTTGGTTCAAGGAAAATTTAACTAATGAACTGTCTGGAGCCTCGATCTCTGTGTCTTGTAAAACCTCAAGCAAAGTAAGGCCCTCTCCTTCATCGGAATCATTTGCCCTATCCAGGGACAGCGACATAGGCATATTCATCTGAAAATCCAAAACTTTGTACTCGCTCATTTCTGTATGAACAGCCAGTTCTTGTAGTGTTGGCTGGCGTTCTAAAACTTGTTCTAATTCTGCTGTTGCCTGAGTAATTTTTGAAATCCCGGCATTGTAATTTACAGGAAGCCTTACTATTCTTCGCTTGTCAGCCAAACTCATAATGATACTTTGACGAATCCACCAAACAGCAAAAGAGATGAATTTAAATCCCCTAGTTGAATCGTACCTATGGGCCGCTTTGATCAATCCGATGTTACCTTCTGATATTAAATCGTCGATTCCTAAACCCAGATTTTGATATTTCTTTGCAATAGAAATGACAAACCGTAAATTACTTTTTATGAGTTGTTCCATAGCTGCAGGGTCACCACTTTTAACGTTATTAGCGAGTGCTTCTTCTTCCGCAGGTGTCAACACCAAATATTGGGCTACTTCACTTATATATTTATCTGTTATGGTTGTTCGTTGAGTTACAGATTGGGTAATTTTAAATGCTCTCATTTTAGGATAAAAGATCGTTAGATAACAATCAGCAAATTATAAGATTACAAATAGAAAAAATGGGACAATAACACAAAATAATGGTGTTTTAAAAAAATAAAACACCATTATTTCGATTTATAACACCATATTTATGAACGAGTGTTGCCTATATTTATTGATAATTAGTTCTCTCTAATTAATACCATAAGAATCATTTCCTATTTACCTAGACTAAAGAAATTTGTGGGCTTTCATACGGCTCACAGATAGGTGAATAAATAATAATAAAAAGAATGGGTTCCTGGATGGGAGCCCATTCTTTTTTTAAATTGCTTTTTTACAGCCTTACAATAATAAAACTGACTAAATAAGCAACAAATAATGCTCCTGACAAATATTGAAGTATAATAAATCCCAATACGAAAAAGTTCCTAATTCTCAACGAACTCAAGTCCAGCCTCAGTGCCCAAAATAGATATGAAGTATAAAGAAAAATGCCAAACAAGTAGTAAAAGAAATATTGAGTTTTTCTCTGTTGTTCAACTGGACCTAAATATTTGTATTCAATTCTCACATTATAATCTTTAAAAACATCGGGCATATAAGTGTTTTTTAGACGATTAAAGAATAAATAATTACCAACTATATAAAAAGAAAAAATCAATAGAGAAAACATCAAAACGCGACCTCTATTGTGTCCTTTATTCCACCATATTCTATTCACCCAATTTCTAACGGCCCTATGATTACCTTCATCCAAAATATCTGTATATTGTTCATTATAGTAGTTATAACTTGAATACACCACCGCATCTGAAAGATTTTTCAACAACTTCTCGTAAATCCATTTGCGGTGCATAAAATCTTGTAGGGTATCAATATGAAAATTTATTCTGTCATAAGGCAGTTTAAATTTATCAAGATCGGTATCACTAATCCTAATGGTACGATCTAAATCAAAAGAACCTGGCGTTGATGTATTTAGATGACGCAAACGCGTAAAATCTATCAGTTTGGATACGTTGCATAAATCTAAAGTATCCAATGTAATTAAACGAGGTAAAAAAGTATACTCAAAATTGCCGCTGTCAAGTCTGACCTGTTTCAAAGTGAAACTCTTAGATATCTCGGCATTTTTTACATTAAGATAATCCAGTTGGCTTTTTCTAAAATACAAATCCTTGATTGCAATATTTTCCAGATTTGCCTCCCGAATAATCGCATTATCTACGAAAATGGAATTAATCTTAAACCCATCTCTTAAACGGTGGCTTGTATTATAAATAAAGACCCTCTCTTTCAAACCTCCTTTGATTCTTAAAACATTTACCTGTTCTAGACCTATTCTTACGGGAATATGCACTGCATCACCATGTATATATAATGAAACATTCCTATCTGTTTTAATATATAAACGAATCGAATCCTTAAACAGCTGTATAACAGAATCCTTAAACTTTGTTTCGTTACTTTTTTGAACCGTTTTTTGAAAAGAGGCTGGGTAAATTTCTATATTGAAATTTTTGTTTGATGGACCAATAGTTATTGATTTTAATGGCTTCTTTCCTTCTGGAACCTGAGCATTTAAATTAAAACCCAGGAATAAAAATAAGATTAGAACCTTAAATAATTGAAAAGCATTAATTAATTTCATTTTTTGGTTTGGTTATATATAATAAAATTGACCTTCTCTTGGAGTTCGTTACTTACTTGCCGGTTTAGCTGCGCTATCGGCAGCCGGTGCTGCTGCCTGCTGTGTTTTCTTTCCACTCAAAGAATAAGAAAATCCAATAAACCCACCCGTTTTGATCTTATTAAAGGTATCTAAAGTCCCTGCCTCTTTTGGCTGACGGATCAAAACTCCTTGATCGTCAAAATATTTAGCCGACAGCATCTTCACACTGCTAAAATTAATCCCTCCGGATAGCGCAAATCGGTTCCGCTTGCCAAACATAATGCTTCCGCCCGCAAGAACAGAGTAATTCAGATCTAAAGCTTTACCGAATCCGAAGCTAAAGGAGGGTTGTAGATTACCCAAACGAGGATACACATGCATTAAGGCCATTACCCCCACCGTACCCTTTCCGTTTTGATCGCCATTTTCACCTCGGATATCTTTACCTCTTAAGGTATCAGTCACCATATAATCGCGCAAAGCATACTTAGAATTGCTAATGGATGAATAATATAAGCCTGTGCTAAAATCAACTTTAACTCCACCACGGATAGGAATACTAATAGGCTGGTTCAATACGCGTATGTTCCCTTTTTTATCCTTTTTCGGCTCAATATTCAAGCTGAAGTTCAGAAAATCTGCATTGTCCAATTGAGGAATGTTATACTGATATTCGAATTTGGTATTCATGATCATCAAAAGTACCTTTCTGGTTTCACGCACCAAGGAATCTGGTGTTATCGGCAAGCTGTATAGGTCTTGAACTTCTTTATTAAAATCATAAGGTTTTTCTGCACTTTCATTTTCCTGAATGAACTTGGCCTTTAAGCTCTCATAATTTTGGGCAAAACTACTTTCTATTGGACCTGGACCAAACACTTTGGTGATATTGGCTCCTATCGCTATTTTTTCCTTTTCAAACTGATCTGAGGACGGGCAAGCATCTTGTATGATCTTCTCCGCTAAATATCTTTTCAAATCGGCATTCAGTTTAACTTGTTTGGCCATTTCCTCTTTCAGCTCATCAGTTGCAGCAGAGTGAGCTTCTGCAGTACCACCGGAGATCAGTGTATACACTGTCTTGAAAAGTTCAGGTTCTTCAGTAGCAAGGTTCTCGTATTCGCTCCCTACAGTCACATCATATATAAAGGTGTTTATATTCTTAACCAGAAATACAACACCTTTATTCTTTTCAGCGCGACTGTAGTACCTCAAGGAGCCTTTTATAACCTCCTTTTTCTTAGTTGTGTCGGTTGAATCCATATCTCTGATTTTATAACAATTGCAGCATGGATCATAAGTAACCATAGGATACCTGCATTCCAATTGCTTAACAGCTGTTCGTTCCGCTGGCAAAGTACCGCTCAAAAAATCAACCGAAAATTCTTTCACTCTTTCGCCTGGTGTTATGGGTATGGCACCATTTGGCTGAGCAGACCCTGGCTGGATTTTCGAAGCTGCAATAACTCCATCTGGCTGTACATAAAAAGAAAAACCATAGCCTTTATCCCCTTCCTTGTTCTGATCTGCCAGAATGGTGAATGTGATTTCGTTGGTCTTGTCTTTAAAGATGGATTTGATTGGTACAGAAGTTTCCTTCGAACAATCCAATTTTACAGGCTTAAGCGCAGCTGATTTATAAAGCAGCTCAACCTGAAATGTTTTTGAAAATGGGATCTCACAATGCTTTAAACTAATTAAGAGTGGCTTGTTTACATCTACTTTTGTGGTACTGAGTTTTAAGGGTGCCGAATAATCTAAAACAATGGCATTGTTTTGTGCTTTACTCTGACTAGCAGCGAGACACAAAGAGAGCAGGAATAATAAAAATTTGTTCATTTGATTGGGGATTGAGGGTTAACATTAGATTTATATTTGAAATTGAAGGGTGAGTCTGGATTCGAGTAGAGTAGCTTGAATGGCATAAGAATAGGTTCCATCTCCCATTACAATAATTCCGGCTACCTGATTTGCCGCATTTAACACAAAGGCTCCCGAATCTCCTTTTTCCGAAAAAGGCTTTCCTGTAGGTGTTCCAATCCGGATCAGGTTATGTAAATAATGAATGGAGGTTTCGGTTTCATACCTAAAACCAAGCATAGGCGTAAAACCAAGAAACTGTCCATAGGTATCTTGGGTGGTGGCCCCATACTTTCTTAGCCATGTGCCCCGGTCATCATCGGATAAGGCGATTAACCCATTTGTTTTCCCAAATATGGGTATGGATGGATCAATGGTATTTCCTGGTTGCGCATGGATCATGGCTGCATCGACATCACCATCTCTAAAACAGCGTTCTACTGCTGCAGCTTCGTTGAAAACACCATTTTGAGCAACGCTTACACCAGCATAAATTGGATTGGGTGTAAATTCGTCCCATTTCATTTTGTCCATGAAAACACAGTGGTAGCAAGTGAGCATAACCAGGTTACCCGCAGCGTTACGCACAGGTCCTCCAACAGTACCGAAATCAGTGGTGGGCTTATGACTGTTGATCAGGCGTTGTCCAGGAGCGATCAGCATATTAACGGTGTAAATTGGTCAGATTGAACTCTATGTTGTCGCCAGAAAAATAGTCTTTATACCACTTCTGTTCTTCGGCTCCTGGAAGCTGGTTGAAAAATTTCAGATGCAGTGTTAGGATACCGTCGATAATAAATACATCGTATCCGGCAAAATCTTTGAGTTGCTTCAATTTTGGCAATACGGTTTCCGTTTTTTGGACCAGTTTGTTCTTTAAAACATCTATAGAGTTATCTGGGGCAACGGCTTGAGCTTGTTGCTCTGCTAATGATTTCTTTAAATTAGCAACTTGTAGCACGATATCCAGCATATCATGCCAAAACTTGGAACCCAGGCTAATGAATACTCCAGAAAGAAATATGCCGATAAGCGTTTTAGGGATAAGAAAAGACAGGTCCTTTTCTTTAATTAAATCAGCATAGGTAACCAATTTTCCCTTTTCGATCAAGGTAAAAAAATCGGCTCCAGAGAACAAGGCAACAATGCAACCACTTATTATGGCAAGCCACATAATGCCTCTTTCTCTATCTTTCTCCCCAGAGGGAGAAACCCTTTTCAATTTTAGATGATTAGTTTTTAGTTTGACCAGATTGGAAATCCGTTCTGAGATCATACTGAGTATGAAGAGTATCGTTACAATGGTGTATAACAGATTGAGGGCATCTGGACTCATAGCGTTAATATTTTAAGTAAAACCAGTATTCTAATTTAACAATTAAAACACTAATATTCAACACTTTAAATATTAACATTATTTTAAATAAATGATGGAACAATAATGAAATAATATGGTGTTTTAGTGTCGCTTCCTAAAAGAGCTAAAAAACTAATTCCTTCGCACATCTTCATCCTTTGTTCGCATAAACCTCATATAAACATGGGTTAAAGTACTTTTTTGCGAACATGGTATGAAGAAGGGATGAGGATGACCTCAGGATGTTCGTCCTGATATAGCTTAACATCGTGTCTCGTTCGGAATTAGGTTTACGATTTTGAGCAATTTAAACTCAATAAAAAATGAAAATTGTAAAGCATTATTCGGACGAGACACGATTATATATTTGTACATCTATATATTAATATATTATCCATTCTAACGGAGTTACTATTGAATTATTTACTATGCTTTTTAAAATAAAAATCTATATTTTAAATTCTGAAAATCAATTAGTTAAAACATAAATCGATAAAGATGGAGAAGGAAAGAAAATGTGAAAATTGTGGAGAAATTATAAAGGGAAGGTCGGACAAAAAATTTTGTGATGATTATTGTCGAAGTGGATTCTTCTATCATAAAAAATCTGGGAAAACGACGACTTTGATAACGCAAACCAACGCAATTCTTCGTAAAAACAGACAGATTTTACTTGGGTTAAATATCACTGGTCTATCATTAACAACCAAAAGTATCTTAGTTAACAAAGGGTTTGACTTCAACTATTTTACAGGGATTTTCAAAACAAAAGGTGGTACACCCTATTTCTTTTGTTATGAAATGGGATACCGGACCATAAAGGAAGAAGAGGTATTACTAGTCAAAAAGATGATCTTTAACGATTGATGGCTAATGAGTGTATTAAACGTTTAATGTTATCCGTATAGAAACGTTTAATCACGGGATAGTGCTTTAATTCTCTTTGAAATTTACAACTGCCATTTGGCTGCCTTTCAAGAATATTGATTGAGCCGGGCACGATTGAAGAGAGATTTAAAAGCAATATCATGGAGACAAATACAAGTTATGGACAGAGTGTGTCCCAATTTTCATTGTTATCAAAGGAGACAAGGTTTATTCCGCAAATTGGATTACCGGTTAGACCTGAAGATCTATTCGTATTAATAGGTTGCGAAGAGAGCCAAGCTATCGCTAATGCCTTTAGAAGGCTTGGTGTACAAGCTTACAGCTGTGATTTAAAACCTTGTTCTGGTGGCCATCCGGAGTATCATCTACAAATGGATGTCTTCGAAGCCATCAGACTTAGAAAGTGGCATGCGGCTATATTCCATCCGGAGTGTACTTATTTAAGTAATGCGGCAAATCGATGGTATAAAGATCAACCGGAAAAAACATCAGGGATATTGGTTGGCGCAGCTCGCAGAGAAGCGAGAGAGAAAGCTATTGCTTTTTTTATGAGACTTTATAATTGTGGCATTCCACATATTGCAGTTGAGAATCCTATTGGGGTGATGGGCAGAAGGTTTCGAAAAGCTGATCAGATTTTACAGCCTTGGATGTTTGGACATGGGGAAACCAAAGCAACTTGCCTGTGGTTAAAGGGATTTCCGAAGGTTAAAGCTACGAATGTTGTGACAGGGAGGGAGCCGGTTTTGTTTAGGCTCCCTCCTTCTAAGGACCGGGCTGAATTGAGGAGCAAGACTTATGAGGGGATTGCTAGAGCGATAGCGGAACAGTATACGGAGTTTTTGGTGGGTATGGTTAACTCTTATATCCAGCATTAAAAATGGATAGGAAATCTAGTGTTGAAATATCCGATGGCGTTCCTAAAGTGCTGTCTTTCTTTTCCGGTGCCATGGGGCTTGACATTGGTTTGGGAATGGCTGGTTTTAAGACATTATTAGCTTGTGAAGTTGACAAGTCTAGTCGAGAGACGATTTTGTTCAACAAAACGGAACACAAAGAAACGTAGAAACGTAACTAATTTACATCTTAATGAAATTTTACAAGAAATAGGCAAACAAATGATCGTTGGCAAAGTAAGCTGGCCTCAAATTTCTATATTTGCAACACAAAAGGAAAAAAATAGATGGTTTCAGTTGTTAGTTTGTTTAGTGGATGTGGGGGGCTTGACATAGGTTTTCATAATGACTATTTTCAGTTAAAGATGGCATATGACAATGATCCTGCTGCGATAAGATGTTTAAAATATAACTTAAATGCACAGGCGGAGGTATTGGATGTCACTTCCGAGGATTTTTTGAATAAACTTGCCAATCTTGGCGAGGCCGATGTTGTTCTCGGGGGTTTTCCATGTCAAGGTTTTTCTAAAGCGGGCCCTAAAAATAACGAAGACCCTCGTAATCAGTTATACCGTTCGATGTTAAAAGCAGTTGAAGCTCTTAAACCAAAAATCTTCCTAGCAGAAAATGTCGATGGACTAGCGCAGAATTTCAATGGTACTTATGTCGACAAAATAATTAGTGATTTCTCTGATATCGGATATAATGTAGAATATAGGATATTAAACGCAGTAAATTACGGTGTACCTCAGTATAGAAGACGAATTATATTCGTTGGAACCTTAAACTCAAATACAGTAAAATTCGCTTGGCCGCAACCTACTTATTTTGGAGTAAGAAGGAATGGAGAGTTTAAGACGCAATGGGATGTTGATAGTAACGGCCTATTATTTGATGAGACACGAAATCTACAACCTGCGATCACTATTGAAAAAGCAATTACAGATCTTCTCGACAATAATGAAAACTTCGACGATCACAGAACCGTTGAAAAGCTGAAGAAAGGTGATTTGGAGATTCTAAAAGCGATAAAACCTGGACAAAAACTTTGTAATGTTCGATTCTCCCCTACATCTGTTTATACTTGGCAGATTCCTGATGTGTATGGTGAAACAACTCTAAAAGAAAAAAGAATTCTAGAAACAATCGGTAAAAATAGACGAAAAAAAATATACGGTGATATCCCGAATGGAAATCCACTTTCAATTTCTGTTATCAATGAGCTAACTGGTTTTGTTGTTACGGAGAATGAACTGATTTCACTCGTTGATAGAAAGTATTTACGAGCTCGGGAAGAAAAATATGATCTGACTGGTGCTATGTTCTGTTCTGGGCTTTATAAACGTCCATTATGGAATGAACCTAGTCCAACAGTACTTACTGTGTTTCATAATCCGAGGTTTTTGGCACATCCCTTAAAAAATAGGCCGTTTACCATTAGGGAATGTGCTAGACTTCAGTCGTTTCCAGATAACTTTAAATTCTTAGAAAGTGGAATAAGCATTGAAGATGCGTACCGATTAATAGGGAACGCAGTACCTCCAATTTTATCTGAACATTTAGCAAAATCTGTTAAAGAATATCTCATTAACCTCTTAAAAAATTATGAAACTCAATCCGCCGAAGCTATCTTTCACTGAAAAACTTGACGAATTCGATTTTTGGATCACACCTGCATTAGGGGAGATCCGATCTTCTAGCAAGTACAAAGCTGTACTTGCTTCTACCTGTTCCTTGATTGAAATCATTGGCTCAAGAACGAACCAATTTGGAGCGATCAGCGATCTTAGCTCTGAAAAAATGGCTGATGCAATTATTGCTCATGCAAAAAATTTAACAAGTCAGGAAAAAATGGACGCGATTGAATCATTGGCGACCTTCCTGTTCTTAGTGACGGGCAAGACAGACAACAATAGTAAATGCCAGTTTCCTATCTTCTTACGGGACATTGCCCGAATAGATGGGTATCCAAAAATTTCAGGGGGCCGAACAAAAAAAATACTTTCACAAACCGATATACCTCGCGAGATCAAAAGCGAAAAGATTGCCAGACTTTTTAGCGAACTCAGCGACTTTCCAGCAAAACAATATGAGTTTCTCAGTCAATATATAAGTTTTATTCTCGACGGAGATGCTTATATAAAGTCATTATGGACTATAGGTAACAGCTACTTTGAATCGAAAAAACTAGGGCTACAAGAAGAATTTCTACAACCCCTGATAATCTTTCAAGTTCGGGGATCAGTTAGCGCATCTGGCGGGCACGAACCTGAAGATCTTCTTAGAGAAAGAATGTTAGAATGGGGGCTAAGGGCTAACATCGATTTTAACAATTCAGATATAATAATTGGAGAATTGGCTTTGGCCAATGCTAACACTGATCAAGTTGTAGGGAAACCCACCAAGATTAAAGAGATAGCAAACGATACTAGTGACATAGAAGTTATAGTTTCAGTCGGGGATACTGTGGAGGAAGTCATCGAAAAAGTTGAAGAAACTATAAAAAATAAAACAAGAGCATACGATTTCGTATTACCTTATAACGTCCCCAATTGGAAACAACATCTATTCATTCAATGCCAATTTTATGCAGGCGATAGTGGAAGTGTAAGTCATAAAAATGTAGACCAAACACGTACTTCTAGGGAATTTGTTAAAACCAAAAGGGAAGATCCAGTATTCATCGAATATATCGATGGCGCTGGTTATTTCAGTTCGCTCTGGGGAGATCTTAAAAAAATTCTGTTCATGGAAGACACCGATGATTTCTTTCAAGTTAGAACATCGGTTATTAAGTTACGTGCAAAATTACAATCATTGGGTTTCTTAACCCCATTAGAAATTGTTCATGCATGGGCTTTGATGGGAGCTAATATAAATGAAATCAAGCAGCATCTTTTAGCAGAGGGTTATGAAATAAAAGAAATCAACCGAGTACTTCTTCATGACTACTTTAAAATAAATGAAAATACACTTATTGTCCATGAAGAATGCATTGAGATTAGCCGTCGATACTTATTATTGGATTTTATCGCTACAAAAGGCAGAAAGTTTATAGAATTTAAGGATATGCATGGCGTTTTACTTGTTCCAGCATTTGGAAAATTTTTTGGTATCAGAGTTGATGAAGTTATTGAAAATATAGTTCTTGAAGCGGGAAAATTCAGCGAGGATTGGTCTCAAACTGCTGTCATACTTAAAGACATCCAATTTTTGGCTGATAAGGGGTGGATTGCACAGAGATAGATATTCCTATAGACGAGGAAGTGTAAAGTGAACTGTCGTGTGAACATCACTTCTTTTTCGGTGGAAACTTTAAATCTAACCAAATTTAATATGTAGTTGAGGGCTCCAAAATTATTCAATGTAAAAGTTTAAAAGAGTTAAAACAGTTAAGCGTAGACAATAAGCCGTTCCTCACAGCTTCAGTTATAAACTCCATATATGATAAATTTCTTCGGCTAGCTCGCTCAACCATTTTATTAGCGCTGCCTTTAAACAATAAATATACGTAACTACTATAATATGAATAACATCTAAAACATAATCAACTAATAATAGCCTGTTCATTAGTTGATTATGTTGGATTTGGTAAATAAGTCAGATCATCAAAACTTGCATCGATTCGCATATGAAATTGAGCGAATCGATGCAAGTTTTGATGATGAATCTGATGCTCCACCTTGGTACAAAGGTGGAACCTTTTACTAAAAGATTTGAAGTTGTCGGTGTCGATAAAATTAAATTCTTAAGATCAACCCATCTTTTCATTTATAGTCGGATACAATTTGTCGCTTCATGTATACTTGGTAATTTTTAGATGACTTCAACATATAGCACCTTCCCTCAATTACAAAACCATCCAAATTGTGCTCTACGGTATAAGAAGAGAGGTCTGTTATATTATTTATGAATCCCCTTCCATTGAAATTTAGCGAGGTATTACATAAGACCCCATAACCGGTACGTGCTCTGAACGCTAAAAGCAACTGATATAAATGACTATTCGTTAAAGAAGACACTGTTTGGATGCGAGCCGTTCGGTTTACATGTGTCACAGCAGCAAGTGCATCTGTAGAAACTAGCTGTGTGTATAACATAAATGGGCTTTTTTGTTTGCAGCTAAACCATCTTTCAGCATCGTCCTCCAAACAGACAGGTGCAATCGGACGAAATTGTTCACGTTGTTTAATCTGATTCAAACGCACCCTCGTACTTTCCAAGAATGGAGAAGCAAGAATCGAACGATTACCTAACGCCCGTGGACCAATTTCATATTTTCCATTTACCCAGCCAATAATTAAGTCGTTGTCAAGCATTTCTGCAACCATTTTATAGTCAGTTTCGAAAACATCAAATAAAGATGAATCAAAAGTACCATCTGTGGCAAATTGAAGCCCGGAGTAAACATTCCATTCTATTTTGGGGTTGCCTGTAAAATGGAACTGAGCATCAATAGCTGTTCCGATAGCCGATCCTGAATCGTTGGCAACAGGTGGTACAAATACTTCTGAAAAAAAGTTGGTTTCTCTCCATTTTGTATTCCAATCGCAATTAAGTCCGCATCCTCCAGAAATCAGCAATGGCATACCTTGTTTCATATTAGATTTGGCATATTCATAGAAGCGATCAAATATTTTATCGCTGACTATACCGGCGAAGTTACGAAATTCCGGATCCTCAAGCCCTACATTGTAGTGTGGCAAATCCCTTAACGTTTCACATTCCTTGGGTTTAAGATGTGAACAGTCTTGCATCAGAAACTTTATTATCTTCTCCTCTTCATTTGATGGCTTATTTCGTTTTGAAAATGAAGCTAGAGCCATAAGTTTCCCAGCGTCAGAAAATCTGGAGAATTCAGCAGTACTTTTATCAAAAGTTGGATCTGCGAGACCGTAAAGCAGGGCATAACGATGTCCGGGTTCAGGCATTACATCTGCAAGCTTAGTCACGTTCAAGGCAGCGTCAATTTCGTAAAATGATCCGATCACACCTTCCCAAAGCAACGCATAACACGGCGTGCCTTTGGGAAAACTCGACATGCCAAAAGCACATAGTATATGGGAGCGTTCGTGAGAAGATGAGAAATATTTAACTCTCTTTCCAAAAAATCGTTGTTGGCCAATGATTATATCTCTGTTGCTGGTGCCGTAATACCCTGCCTGAAGGTTCTGTTCAGATAAATGCGTATCGCCAGGCCACCAACCACCTCTACAAAGTACGTCAGGAATATCTTTGAGCTCAGCAAGAATATTGAACATATCAGGAATGGAAACTGGTGAATGACGATAACGAGAGTGTTTCTCGGCCTCAATAGATGTTACCAAATGTCCATCATCAAGATAGGCGAATGCGCCGTCATGGCCTGGATTGAATGATAATATTTTCATTGTGTTGGATGGTTTAGATTAATATTTTCAGATTTATATTTAGGGTGCTGTCGATCCTCCGTTTGAGAGGAGGTGAGTACCGAATTTGCTTCTAAGGCAAGTTCACTTACGATTGTGGTCGCAGGAAAAAGTCGGTTATTGATTCTTCCGGCAAGCTGAGTTGAACGAGTTAGCCAACTGTTAACATGGAATGTCATTGGAAGATTCGGAATTGGTGTAGGATTCCAGATCACACGCTTATGTATTAATTTATCGTCAACGAACCAACGAATCTCATTTTGAGTCCATTCAATACCGTAGCGATGACATCCTTTAGAAGCATCAAATCCAAGCTCTATATACGTTGGCGTCCCTCTATATCCATAGTCAAAATTTGCTCCTTCATCACCGGGATTGTAGAAAACATTTACTATAAGTTGATCCGACCGATTGCCCGTAATTTCTATGTCTATTTCTTGTCGTGGTGAATTTCGATGAAGGAAAATACCGGTCACCACACCGGGTACATTAGACGCTTGAACGACTGCTTCGAACTTTCCAAATAAATATTGATCAACACTGCATAACGATGCCCCAGAATAGTCTCTAACACCTAGGGGACTCTCTTTAATTGAAAACACTGCTCCGTTTTCTGAACTAAATTCGACGTTCGAAGGACGAAACAAGGCTAAATTGTCATTAAAGGTATCGCTTCTTAACAGCCAATGCTGTGTATTGAGACTTTTCAACCGATCGTTGATTTTAATTAATGTTCCATTTCTGCCTTGTCTATCTTTTGCTGAGGAAACATTAAAACCTTTCCACCAGCCACGATTCTCAACCAACCATGGTGAGTTATCCTGTTTGGATATTTTACACTTTAGACCTTTCTCCGCTTTGTTTTCTTCGATAATCGATCTTTGGCCATAGTCTTCTAATGCTGGAAAAGAGCATGTAGGCGGAGCGCATCTGAGGTGCTTACAAATGACTTGCCATTTCTTTAATTCATTTAGGTGAAGCACAGCTATGTCGGCACCTTTGAGATCATCATCTGAAATAGACGCGCAGGAATCTATAGGTATACTATTTCCAGTGGTAATAATAAATTTTGCTTTTGGGTAGCGATTTCGAAGTATACTAATCTTCGAGGTCAAAGAACCAATATTTACATATGCGTTAAAAATCCGATCCTTTTTTCCTTCAAGAAGCCGCATCATCTCAGGAGAGGGCAAATTGTCGAAATCACTACAGCATTTATATCCCAACATCGACAGAGCCATCGCTAACGATGAAAGTCCAGTACCTTCTGGACCAAAAGCAAACACAGGTTCCTCAATTGGCCGGATATTGAATAAGGATGCTCCTTCACTGTTAATAGCTCCGATTTTAGTAAGCGAAGGAAGTATCGAGTATGAATTGCTAGATTTAATATCACGCCGTTGACCAATTAAAGACTTTTTAGTCGCAAGTACATTCAGTACTTCAAAATGATGATTGATCCAAAGATCAATCGGTCCTCGACAAGGAAGTAGTCCAAGTAGCTTTACCGCACCTTCCCTAGAAAGAACATATCCCGACAAATGCCAAAGTCCTCGCACTGGCCTGAATATATTTTCTGAAAGATTTGTTTTTGGTGCTCCGTGTTTCACTTCAAGATACGATACATAAAGAATATCAAATTTGCTGTTTCCATCATTTTCTGTTACGATTTCCGACCATGCTTGATCGAGGTATTGAGAAAATTTAAAATTAAACCAAGTGTCATCTTCAAGGATAAGTACATACTCCTGATCACCATAGGCAATCTTTTTCCAAATATTAATATGCGACTGGGCGACTGCAACCTCGGCACGGCTCATTCGAATAGGGGCATCTAATTCTATTTGTGTCGGAAGAGATAAGGGCTGAGGTTCTACAAATAGCTGGTCTGCTAATGTATAAATTGGATCAATCTCGGCGTCCTTAAAGGGATTCCGAGAAAACTGCTTCCCATCGGTTGCCACATGACGATCAGTAATCTCGAGAACTTGGGCTCCAGATGAATCTAAAATGCGCATAAGCTCTTGTTTCATCTTGAACCATCGTCCTGGCTCCCGATCGAGGTTAATGACATAAATTTTTTCGATTGTTGGGCCTTTTTGTACACCTCGAGCAGCAAATGCCCTACATTTTTGCTTGGGAAGTAAGTGGCGAAGAGCCAACCAAAATCGGAAAACATAACCGATTACTGCCATTGATGGTCGTGCTAAGTTCATTTTTCCTCTGCCCCTTGTGACGGTTGATAAGTTTGCTGATTTGACAATCTCCAGTTTCTCTTGTCATTTCGATAACTGAGCGGCCATTTACTTGTTGAGATCTTCTCCCAATCACGAGCAATGAATAGTGCTTCCACTGGACAACGTTTCTCAGTTATTACTTCAAATACGGATCTTGTCAGATTACCCGGCCCTGTGCTAGCTTGGACTTCAGGCAGTTGATCTTTTAATTCTTCTTCAAGGGCTATTGTAGCATTTAGCAGCGCACGTTCTATTATAGGATGATTGGGCCCTGCTATCATAGGAGTAGTATTGAAGTAGAAAATCCAATAAAAGTTGTCAGTCTCAGGAGTAAGAAAAATTGAAGGTGAAACCATCTGAGCTGTTACAATATCATAGCAAAATGGTTGAAGTTTCAGCCTTCCATCAGTAAAGAAGTGATCTACTTCAACCCCACTATAAACATCGTCAGCGTCAATATAAAAGCCTCCTTTTACGAAGATATAGCTATAACGAAAATAATCCGACTTCATTGAAGGGTGGTAGCACTTGTTAAAGGCCTTCTCGTATCTTGGCCCCAAGTGAACCAAAATAAATTCTCTTGCTGAGTTTTCATCGAAAACCTCAAGATCGAATCCCGACTGTTCAAGTATCTTCCACGATTCCATGCACTCCTTAACGTCCTGCGGTAGGCGTTCAAGATCATCCCAAAATTGTACAATACATCTTGGTGGCGCGGTCAAGTATGCTTCTGGGGCTTGGGCTGGTTCATTGCAACGCTGTACCAATTCTCGGACAAAATTGGAACGATAGCGTTCATTTTTTACTAGTGGATCTGTTTTTTTGTTTTCGTAATCGCTCATTTAGTCTCTTTTATGTTTTTAATCTCAATCCTATTGGATGTCTTTATATAAAAAGAATGAATATTTAACTTTTCATAATCAATATTGCCTTCCTTATTTTTTTGAACAAAACCTATAATATACATGTTCGAAGATTCCATTAATGGTTTAAGGTGCTTCCAATCGTGAAGCAGAATCGTGATCACCAGCTGTAATAACAATTTGCAAAGTAGGATTAGCTTTGGTGTATGATATAACACTGCAAAGCAGCATCAGCAATAAAAGATTTTTCATGATCGAGAGCCGTTAAAAATTCTATCTGTATCTTATGATACAGATAGAATAGTTGGTTACTTCAAATCTTGTTATTTTATCTCAAATAAACAATGAGTCCAAACTTTTATTCTAAAAAAACTCAATGTATAGATTAGCCTCCATTATTAAGTTATCCAGTCAAAATCGATGAGATGCCTAAGGTTATCTGTTAATTTATCATCACGATTAGATCTAAGATATTTTCCATTTTCTCCGTGGACTACTTCAACCGTTTCTCCAATACTCCACCCTGAAGTCTTATAATTCCAAACCCATGTAACTGCTGTATTACCCGATTTTTCCAGCATTGCAATCGCATCGGATTTTGTTGTTTTAATTGCTTTAGATGTTGAATTCACTCCAACAGTATGAAAAGCATAATGGGTAATGACTTGATTTTGGTTTATCCAAATTCCGCTAACTCTGTACTCTGACATAGTATATTTAATTAATAGTTTTTGTGAAAAATTTCCTTTCTTATTGATATGCTCAAATGTATCAGCGCGCAAACAGATTTTTTTACGGGAAACCAGATTGAGTCTATATTTCGATAGGAATCGGATCTAGTATTCCGTTATTCTTCGAAATTCCGTCCTGAAATCACTTTCAATGCTCTTCAAATTCCGGAAAACCGTAAAAATTCCATAAATTCCATATCTATTTTTACGCTTTAATTTTTGAAAAATGCCTGAAAATTATCAAGTTAGAGTTTTCGCTGCCTATGAAGAAAAGTTGGCGAAAGGTGACCTAAAACTTTTAGAAAATGCAACTACTGCAAAATTAAAAAATGCCTGTTTAAAGATTTACGATAATAGGTACAAACCAGAAGATAATGATATTTTTTCAGAGTTTTTTGATCTGGATAAAGTGGGAGTCAACTTTCGAGAAAAGATATCAGAGGCAAAAACTGGAGTATTTAGGCCACTATTAAACCATTTAAAAGGCGAAACGACGACAACACACAACAGAAACAGCGAGCTTCTGGCTTGGCTAATTGACTTCCAACCTAGGCCAAGTATAGCGTACTATAAAAGTTTCCATTCAATACCTCTTGTCGATGATGATGATCCTCCTCCTAATGAATATGACGAACCTCCTGTTTCTGACGAGGATCAAAATGATGGGCCTGGTGAAAATGACTTCCCTCCTCCTCCACCAAACAACAATGAAGGATTAAACAAGAAGATTGCGACTGCACTTCTTATTCTGCTTATTTCAGGCGGTACCATCTCTTTATTTTCCACCAATGTCATAGGCACAGACTACCATGAACCGCTTCCCAACGAGAAATGTATGGTTTGGAAAAGTGATCGTTATGAACCAATTCCATGTGATATAAATCTTAATGATAGGATCATACTTCCTCTAGATAAAGAGCAATTAACTCATCAAAGAAAAATCACCCAACCGGATACACTGACCACAAACTCTTTAGGAAAAGTATGGTATACCAAGATCAATGGTACACCAGAATTTTATACAGATAGTGGAATGCATCCCGCAGATACGCTTAGAAGACTGAAGCCATTAACAAATTATATTTTAACAAAGTATGTTTCTTATTATAGGTATTTATTAAAACTCTTAGCCTGGTCAATTTCCATTATAATCTTTTTTGTTCTTTGTGTGGTTTGCATAATAACAATTAGAAAGAATCGTAAAACAGTATAATCCTAGATCCCCAGCAGTTGCTATAAAAAGACATCACTTTATTAATCCCAACCGAAAGCCGCCTTTAATTCAATTGAATTAAAGGCGGCTTTCGGTCATTATAGGGAAGAACTATTCCTCCCTTTCATTAGTAAAACCACCTCCTTTGTAGCCAAAAAAAATATTCTTATAAGAATTGTTGAGTGAATTTTAGCGGAATTCCGGAATTCCTAAAGTATTTCAGGGAATTATTTAGGAACGGAGGGAATTCACGGAATTCACTGAAATATAGATGATTAACCACACTAAATTTGCTTCAGAAATCAATTCAAGTATCTAATAACTATCGAAACAGATTACAAGAATTGATTTTCAAAGTGAGAGGAAAGAGCGGTGGTTAGTGGCCGGTTTGGGAAGCAGTTTACAAGCTCCCGCAATTGAATCTCATTACTTCCCAAAAATTTCAGAGGCGCCTCTGATTGCAACTGTAGCAACCCCCGCGATAAGGTTCGCGGGGACCTACCAAGTGATTAACCTTTAAATTTTTGACTCATGTTTTTTCAAATCATTTTAGCAATGTTATTGGGATTGGTATGTCCACACCACAATAATACAACAAACAATAATGGTACTACTGTAACTGCACAGGACACTCCTTCTATTCCTGATACCCCTCCTGATACAGGTGGCGAAACAGGGAATAACCCTCCAAGATAACAACTGAAAAAAACGGGCAAATATTTGCCCGTTTTTTTTTTATAAATTAGAGAAATAATAACGATTTCTTGAAAAAATATATTACGCTTCTTCTATTATTTGTATTCGCTTCTTGTCATAAAGAGAATATAAAAGATAAACTCCGGGTTACTACCCCCTATTATGATAAAGCCTGGTCCTTCTCGGATAAAGGAATGGTCGACAGCAGTTTCGTTTACTTTAATAAAGCCAAGGAAGAATCCTTAAAAAATGGCGATAGTATTTTAGTAGCGAAGAGTCTGATCAATATGGCGATCATTAGCGGTGATCAGGGCGACTATTTTGGTAGTCAGGAGTTATCGCTTTCTGCAATTAAGTACCTTAATATTTCTAATGCAAAGCAAAAAGAAATCCTATCCTCCAATTATAATAATCTGGGAAAAATGGCTCATCTCTTAAAGAACTATGATGAAGCAACCTCCTTCTACATTAAAGCAATTGCACTCTCCAACAATGAGCAATCTAAAATTATATACTCAAATAATATTGCGATTAACCTTTCTGCTCAAAAGCGATACCATGAGTCTTTAAAATATTTTGAGCAGCTTCTGAGAAATAAAGATGTACAAAAGAACAACAACAACTTTTCCAGGATCCTATCTAATATTTCAAAAACGAAATGGCTTCAAAACCCAAATTATAACGCAGCGCCAGATTTACTAAGAGCCTTGCACATTCGGGAGAAAGAAAATGACCTCTGGGGTCAAAATGCGAGTTTTTCACATCTATCAGATTATTACACCAAGAAACAACCGGATTCAGCTCTATTTTATTCGCGTAAGATGTATCAGGTTGCAAAGGAAATCAAAAGCCCGGATGATCAATTACAGGCACTGCAGAAGCTCGTAAAGCTGAGCCACCAGGAAGATACAAAACGATATTTTGGACTTTACCAAAAATTAGAGGACAGCGTTCAGACGGCACGTAATGCGGCCAAGAATCAGTTTGCTGTTATCCGTTATGAAACGGAGAAAAATAAGGCAGATAACCTATTGTTGCAAAAGGACAATACGGAAAAAAAGTATCAGATCATTAAACAAAAAATAGTTTCCATCAGTACCATCTTTGTATTGGTTGCAGCTTCTATTATCGCTGTTCTTTGGTACAAGAAGAGAAAACAGCGACTGGAACTGGAAGCACAAACGGCCATCCGGGAAAATCAACTTAAAACCTCTAAGAAAGTACATGATGTTGTAGCCAATGGATTGTACAGAGTAATGACTGAAATTGAAAACCAGGAGGAGATTGATAAAGACCGTGTACTGGATAAGATAGAGGATTTGTACGAGAAATCGCGAGATATATCTTATGAGGAGGTTAAATTTACTGATCAGAATTTCCACGAAAGGGTTTCGGATCTCATCAAATCTTTCGCCAATGAAACAACAAAAGTGGCTCTGGCAGGAAACGATCCTCAGTTGTGGAAAAAAGTATCTGCACAGGTAAAGTACGAAATTGAGCATATTCTGCAGGAACTGATGGTGAATATGAAGAAACATAGCGGCGCCAGTAACGTGGCTGTTAGGTTTGAACAGAAACAGAATAAAATCAATATTTATTATACAGATAATGGAATTGGGATGCCTGAGGAAATGAGGTTCAACAATGGATTGAGAAATACGGGAACCCGTATAGAAAGTATTCGTGGGGAAATTACTTTTGACACCAAAGTTGAGAAAGGACTGAAAATTCAGATTTCTTTTCCCATTACCTAAATAGAAGAATGATGTTCGAAAGAGTTTTAATTGCAGAAGACCACGAATCTTCCAACATCTCCGTAAGGAAGACATTGGAAGATCTCGGAATAGAGATTGCCCATTATGTATTTTATTGCGATGATGCTTTAACCTGGATACAAAAGGCGCGTCAAAATGACGAACCTTATGATTTACTGATTACCGATCTTTCTTTCGAAGAGGATCATAATAAACAAAGGATTACGGGTGGTACAGAGCTGATCAAAGCGGTAAGACAGGTACAACCTAATTTAAAGATCCTCGTTTTTTCTGCAGAAAACAAAGCTGCTGTTATTGATGCGCTTTATGACGAGCTTAGGATCAATGCTTATGTGCGCAAAGCGCGTAACGACGCTCAGGAGCTTAAACTGGCTATAAACACCATTTATAAATCTAATAAGTATATTTCTGCTAATTTAAGGCAGAATATAAAGGCCAAAAATGCGCACGAATTTACCGATGCCGATATTGCCATCATTTCCCTGCTTTCGCAAGGAATACCTCAGAAAAACATTCCTTTTTACCTGCAGGAAAAAGGGATTAGACCTGCGGGCTTAAGCAGTGTTGAAAAACGTCTGAACCTGATGAGAGAGACTTTGGAGTTCTCCAAGAATGAACAATTGGTGGTGTACTGTAAGGACTTTGGGCTCATCTAACCATAGCTTTATGATTTGTTTGAAATAGCGCCCTGGGTTACGGTTTCCCGTAAGAAAGGCAGTGGTTGCCTGGCTACTTTTGGGAAATAAACAATTTAAACCCTAAAAGCGCAAGCAGAAATGGATCTTAAACTTAAGTTAGAACAGCTTCACCAAAGAGTGGTTGGATTAAAAGACCAGATCAATACCGAAGAGGCAACCAAAAATGCATTTGTAATGCCCTTTATCCAGATTCTGGGCTATGATATTTTTAATCCGACAGAAGTTATTCCGGAGCATATTTGTGATATCGGAACGAAAAAAGGAGAGAAAGTAGATTACGTTATTCGCAATAACAATGAGCCTATACTGATCTTTGAATGCAAGCATTGGAAAGAAAACGCTGATGCTCACAATTCCCAGCTTCACCGGTATTATCATGTTTCTAAAGCAAGATTTGGCGTATTGACCAATGGTACAGTCTACAATTTCTATACAGATTTGGAAAAGCCCAACATTATGGATGAGAAGCCTTTCTTAACCATAGATATTGAGGATCTGAAGGATAACTCCATTAAAATTCTGGAAAGCTTTACTAAAAATGAATACAATTTAGAAAGCATTCTTGATTCGGCCGAAGGTTTAAAATACATTAAGGCGATCCGGAAGGAATTTGAGAAAGAAATAGATAGCCCATCTGATGAGATTGTTAAGTTATTGGTCAATAGATTCTTTGACAAGCCCTTAACTGCAAACCGGATGATTGCCTTTAAGGAGTATACGAAGAAGGCTTTAGCGGTTTCTATTAATGAATCTATCAGCGACAGGTTGAAATCTGCCTTGAACATCAATGAGAAGATTGAGAAAAAGGACGAGGGTAAGGCCAGTCTGCTTATTGATGATAACAATG
>Ga0157370_10000051_pt1 | contig 123374 bp, 99 predicted proteins | sample C35metaG_FD_113463 | JGI IMG/M metagenome (GOLD analysis project Ga0157370, IMG submission 113463) | Corn rhizosphere microbial communities from Kellogg Biological Station, Michigan, USA - C3-5 metaG | ecosystem: Host-associated > Plants > Roots > Rhizosphere > Soil | place: USA: Michigan...
ACGGAGGACGTTGCGCGATGCAGGTGAAGTGACAGTTTGCGGGGCGATGCCCGCGTGGGATGGGTACAGCTTGGGTCGGTTGATCCATTGTCTTGCCTCTGGTTGAGTGAGGAGCCACCCACCGGTGAGGGTGGGCGGGCACACGACAAGGTCTGCAATACCGATCAACTACTCCAAAACCGGCAGGGCCGAAGCCCTCCCTGCCGGGCCCGCCCATAGGGACGAACGACGGCACGCGAGGGCTATAACGGCACTCACGGGAATAGTTGAATTCGGGATTGCAGTCCCGGCTGCGCTTGTTGGCGCAGCGGGGTGGAGTTTAGCGGGCGGGGCTGTCGGGGAGCAAGTCAGAGAATGTCTCGCCATGCCGAGTTGCGTGTGCGAAAGGCACTCGAACATGGGCAACCTGAATCAATCCGCTCCAGACGAATCTTGATTCTTGAGTTCAGCGAATTTGGCGGCCATCGTGGGATTGCCACGCGTCAGCTTCTTGATCGTTACATCCTGCGCCTTGTCATTCGCAAGCCGAAGATTTCGATCCGCGCCGAGCAGCGCCTCCTTCGTCTTTTGCAAGTGGTCGATCGACTTGTCGATCTCATCAATTGCCGTTTGGAAGCGGCGGGACGCCAAATCGTAGTTCTTTGCGAATGCGGTCTTGAACCCCTCAAGCTCAGTTTCAAAGTTCGTGATATCGATGTTCTGCGCTCTAACGAGGGCCAACTCCGACTTGTACTTCAGCGAATTCATGGCGGCATTCCGTAGCAACGTAATGATCGGAATGAAGAACTGCGGCCGCACGACATACATCTTCGGGTAACGGTGGAACACGTCAACGATGCCGGTGTTGTAAAGCTCGCTCTCCGGCTCCAGCAAAGAGACGAGGACGGCGTACTCGCACCCCTTCTCGACGCGATCTTTGTCGAGCTCTTTCAGAAAATCTTCGTTCTTGTTCTTAGTTGCAGTGTGATCGTTCTCGTTTTTCATTTCGAACATGATCGAGACGATCTCTGTGCCTGCCTCGTCCGAGTCGCGGAAGATGTAGTCCCCCTTACTGCCGCTCCGCGCGTCGTTGTCCTTCTCGAAATACGCACGCGGAAACGCCGTTGCGCGAAGGCGGTTGAACTCAGTCTCGCAATGTTGCTCGAGCGTTTCACCAACCATCTTCGTCGACAGACGAGCTTTCATATCTCGGAGACGCTCGATCGCCTCATCGCGATCCTTGATTTGCGTCTCGTATTTGTCCTTGAGTGATTTCTCCGCGAGCTGTTTTTCCAGCTCCGCCCTTTCGAGACCGCTCTTCAGTTCATCGCGTTCCTTCTCGACAGCGCTGACTGCCTCGGTGATCGCGAGCTTCTGCGCAAGCTCAATGGCGTCAAGCTTCGCTTTCAAAGCCTGGACCTCTGCATCCTTAGTCGCAGTGGTCTTCTGCAATTCGCTCGCGAGCATGGCCTGAGCCAATTGGTCAGCCGCTTGCCTCTCACGCTTCGCCTGCTCAAGCTCGTTCGCGAGCTCGTCCCGGCTTCTTTCCACTGCACTGAGAGCCTCTGCCACTGCAAGTTTTTGTGCGACCTCTCCAGCGTCGAGCTTCGCTTTCAGGCTATGGATTTCGGCATCCTTCGCCAAAGCAGCCTTCTGCAACTCGCTGGCAGCTCTGGTCTCCGCTAGCTCGACGGCATTGCGCTTCTCCTGCTCAGCCAATTCAAGTCGATCGTGCAACTGCTTCTCGAAGTCGCTATCGCGAACTTGCTTAAGGATGTCTGCGTATCCTGCTTCGTCGATCTTGAAAGCTTTGCCGCAGTGCGGACAAATGATTTCATGCATAACTAGTTCCCTTTCGCTTTTATAAGTATTTGCTCAAGCATCGCTGGTACCGTCCCCTCAGCTTTCAGAGTCGCAATCCGGTACGCAATTTGGTTTTTTGACAGTTTGATGCCTGCATTCGCTTCAACAGCCTTGCAGGCGGCATCCCATTCCGGCCACTCCTCCGACAAAAACGCTTCAAGGTGATCCGAAAAAATCGCGACCTCTTCATGTACGGCAGCGGATGGAAAGTCCTCTTCAGGTAGATGGAAGTACTTCAACATCAACCGATTCACATCTGCATGGTTTTTTCGCTCGCCCTCAATCTTCTCCGGAGCCTTTCCATTCTCCTTGGCACGCACCTCGAATCCAGCATCTGCATCGAAGAGCGCAAATACCGGGATACCTACAGAAGTGAGGATCGCGTGAGCAAGAGGAATCGAATTTTTACCCCCGACTGGAACGATGGCGATGCCCATAGCCTCTAGCGAACCGTAAGAGTTTCTATCCCCAATGCCGTACAGCACGGATGACTCAGTCGTGCCTTCAACTAGCAGGGCACGATTCGCGAAGAGCGCCACGGAAAGCTCGTTCGTAACGAACGCGTCCAATTGACGCGCCACCTTGTCGCCATCCAACACTCCCGCCAGCTTGGCTTTCACATCATCGACAGTGGTGTAGTGGACAGTAACCACCGGATTCTCGCCCGACGTTCTCGTTAGCCGCCTGACTTGGTCGAAATGCCGCGCCTCTACGAAGTAGGGGCTATGTGTGGCAAAGGCGACCTGAATGCGCTTACCGGCATCCTCCGCGAGTGCGCGTAACACCTTGGCGAAGGTCTGAATCTGAATAGGGTGCTGAAATAGTTCAGGTTCTTCGATCGCTAGACAGATAACACCTTCTGTCGACGCAGCACCTGATTGCGCCAAGAGTTGAAGGGCCGATATCAGAAGGGTGCGCTGAAATCCGTGGCCCTGTCGCTCCACGGCGGTCTCAGTTTTACCATCCAGCACCGCCACCTCAAACGTAGTTCGAGGAGCCTTGAGTTCCACCTCTGCTGGAGACACCATGACAGCCCGGCCCGGCGAGTATGTCGTGACGACCTCGTTGAGTGCTTTCGTGATCGCCTCAAGCTGCGTCCTGAACTTCTCCTCGTAGATACTCTGTTGCTTTGTACGTGACTCCTCAACAACCTTTGCAATCTCTTCATCGGCGGTGGCACGGTCAATCGAACGTTCCAGAATGCGACCGATGATGCTCGATCTACCATCAATCGACTCCTCGCTGGCGCGAAGATCTGCAGTGACTAAGACGTAGTCGAAAAGACCACTCATTTTGCTGCCGCTGTTGAAGCCGAAGAAATTGGTCTGCAAGAAATCTGGCGCTTCATCAAGCCGGTCAGTGTGAGCTGACTCCCAAGCCGTCATAGCTTGATTAGCGGCTTCGAGGTTAGTCCACGCTGGGAGACCGAGCGATGTATCTGCAGCCCGCAATTCGTTGTAAGCGACCTTTTTTTCGCCTGCAGAGCCCATGGCTCGAATGTCATTGAACGGCGGGTAGCTCTTCGAGTTTGCCGACAAGGTCTCCGCCCCGTTAGAGGCACGACGCTTCCACGCCGTAAATGTCGTAGCTCCCGCCGGGGCGTACTTGCCAAGCTCAGTCCGATCCTTGTCGGTGAGGTCGCCGAATGTCACTCGCACTTCAATATCTTCGTCCATCGCCCCGAAGGAGCAGTCTTTCTCTGATAGCGAACCAGGCTTGCCGTTAAAGTACCAATCGAGCGCACGAAGCACCGTGGACTTGCCTGCGCCATTTGGCCCGATGAAAGTAGTGACGGAATCAAAGGAAATCGTCACGTCTTTCAGCGTGCGGAAGTTTTTTATTCCAACGGATTGGATCTTCATTGCTTGCCTTCACCCCCCCCTTTCTTCCGAAGACTGGAGTGACGAACACCTACCGGCCGCCCGCAAAGATTGATCTCCTGCGGGAGGCTTCCTGTAACGATAAGTTCGTCTCCGCCTGACGGCCTATGGCAGTCCGGCTTGGTGCCACACAAGAAAGCCGTTGTTCAAAACAGCAAACGCCCCGAGGGCACGATGACACGTGGTCACTCGACAGGCTTCAAGTGATGCCGCTAGCCGGCCAAACATCCGGGTATCAGCGCTTAGCGAAGCTTTTGAGCATAATTTTTCCTTACAAATCGAGAGATGAAACTATTCAATCCTTGACCCAACTTGGCTAAACGTTGCATCTCTGCGATGTTGGCTGGACCGGCGCTCGCGTTTGTATAAACATAAATCGAACCGTCACGAAACTGAACGGTTATTGAACCTTGTCCAATTTCGTATCCGCGCACGGCAGACGCCCCACTTAGATTTGCATAATTTTCCAAAATTCCCCCCCTACCTTTAAGTTTCAAAATCACTGCGGCGACCGCCACCATATTCAAGCGGATCGCCCCATCTGCAACGTATACCGACACCCCGTCCGGTAATTGCTGCACCCCCAAAACGCCCCACTCTTCCCATTCCGCGCCACCAGCTTCACCCCACAAGCCGGGCACGAAGGCGTCCGGTAATCCCCCTCAAACACCTTCGCCAACAGCGCGGCCCGCTTGTCTTCGGCCAGCGCGCGAATGCGCTCAAGCACCGCCGGCCCGTCCAATAGCTGGATACCGGCAAGCTCTGAAAACTCCTGCACCGGGTTGCCGACATAACCCGACAAAGACCAGAACACGCCCCGCTTGACCTTGTGCGCCAGCATGGAGCCGCCCAGCGCCCGCACCTGCTCCACCTTCACGGGCTTGGACCACGCCTTGCACTGGACCACCGCCACGGGCGCGTCCTGGCCGGCCTTGTACAGCGTGGCGTCTATGCCGCCGTCTGCGCCGTGCGGCACCGTCTTCACCGCAAACCCCATCTGTTCGTAGTACTGCACGCACAGCAGCTCAAACCGCTTCCACTCAAGCGACTGGATGGCCTCCAGCGTCCAGCTCTGGGGCGTGGCGGGTTCTGCCGGTGTGGGGGCTTGCGGGGGTGTGGTGGTGTTGCGTGCGGGGTTGGGCGTGTTGCTGCCCGCGGCGTTGCGGGCGGGCTGGGGTGGCGCCTTCGGTGGCCGGGCGCGCCCAGTCGGTTCAACGCGCGGGGGGCCGAGCCGGGCATCGGCCTGCTGGCTGCGCTCCCGCAGGTACGACAGCACGGCAAAGAAGGCGAGCAGCAGCGCGGGCATCCAGGCCAGCCCGCGCGCCAGCATCCCCAGGCCGCTCAAGATGGGGTTGGCCGCAAACGCGGCTGGGAGGATGTTGTGAAAAATCAGGTAACTGGCTGCCGAGCCAATCGCCAGCATCCACCACGGCAGCGCCAACAGCACATCGCTGGTGGATGCTTGTTTTCTCCTCCGCCCCATTTACCGCCCCCGGCCTAATGCTTTTAGATATTTAGGACTAGGCGCTTTCTCTGATAATCCGATTCAAATCAGGGCGCCGGTTTTTAATTGGGAAACAGCATAGGCGATGCATCGGGATTGCGCTGCCCCCGTTGGTGGGGTCTTTAGAGGTTTTTTGGGCGGGAGTTGATAAAGATCGAATGTGGGATGCTGATTTATGTTTGGTGAAAATCTGAATTAAGAGTTGGGCATATCTTGGGGCTATGGTGACGCGCGGCGCTGCGTGGCTGCGGGTGCCGGTCCTTTTTGCACTTACTCACGCAAAGACTCTCCGGTACGATTCGGCACCTATTTCCCATATCGTCATGGCTCTCACGCTCCATGAGAATCGCCGCCCTCTCCGATATTCACGGCAACCTCGCTGCGCTGGACGCCGTGCTGGAAGACATTCAGGCCCAGGGCGTCGATCTGATCGTGAACCTGGGCGATATTGCGTCTGGCCCGCTGCAACCGCGCGAAACGGTGGATCGGTTGATGGCACTGAACCTACCGACCATTCGCGGCAATCACGAAAGGCAGGTTCTTGCGGGTGATCCATCACGCATGGGCGCGTCGGATCAGTACGCGTTTGAGCAGTTGCGGCCGGATCAGCTCGCGTGGTTTGCCAGCCTGCCCGTGCTTCGGTACATCGACGACGATGTGCTGCTCGTCCACGGGTCTGCCCAGCACGACCAGACCTACTTTCTGGAATCGTTTTGCGAGAAAGGATGCCGCGCGGCGACGCACGATGAAGTGCTCTATCGCGCAGAAGATGCCGAAGCCAAGCTCGTGCTGTGCGGCCACACCCATATGCCACGCGCGATGAAGCTGGTGGATGGCCGCTTTATCGTCAACCCAGGCAGTGTCGGCCTGCAGGCTTACAGCGATGCCTATCCGTTTGCCCACTCGATTGAAACCGGCAGCCCGCATGCGCGCTATGCCATCGTGACTGAACAGGCGGGTGAATGGAGTGCGGAATTCCGTGCGGTTGAGTACGCGTGGGATGATGCAGCGGCAATTGCGGAGCAGCGGGGTCGACCGGATTGGGCGGTTGCGTTGCGCACTGGCAAGGTGGGCCAAGGGGACTAGACATGCTCAACGACCTATTGAAACCGTTGCCCGCGATGCCCAAGATGTCGCGCGAGCAGTACACGGCGTATCGATGACGCCTCGTGTGGATGCTGGTGGCGTGGGTCGTGTTTGCGTTCGCGTTCTACATGAGCTGGGAACACACGGGCACTTTCGTCCGCCGCATCTTGAGCGTCATCGGCTATATCTTCGTGCCGGGCTTTTCCATCATCGAAGGCATTTTTACGTCGTATGAGACGTACGTAGCGCCGTACGAGAAATACGAGAAGAAATAAGCCGTCGCCGCCATCCTCCACACGCCACCCCAACTCCCCCCATGCCCGAGCACATGAACGTCGCCATCATGCTGGAGCGCGCGACATCGCCCGCAGATCGGCTAACGACCATCTCCGCACTGGCAACTGCGTTTGCTCGTTTCTATGGTGAGCCCAAGGAGGTCTGCCGCATCAACTACGTGACGGGCGCGTCGGAATGCGAAGCGTGGTCCGCAGCCCCGCGCCTGCTTGAAGAGCGGCCCGGCGAGCATGAACTGCTCTTCGTCTATGGCAACCGGGTGGCGCTGCTCGATGGCTCGCGCAGCAGCATCCATACGGAAAGCAACGGCATGCGGGCGAGATTCGTGGTGTCTTTGCCTGTGCCGCTGAGTTTGGCGCTCTCCAAACTGGAGCCCTACGTTCTGGACGCTGCACAAGCCATCTGCCGTGTGGCAGACACGTTTGTAATTGCTGGGGGCTGGGAGCTAGAACTGAGCGTGGACTTGCAACTGCAAGACGTGTTGCAAGGCAACTTCACAGACTTCCCGTTGTGCCGGTGGTTGGCGGGACCCACGCCGATGTTTTCAAGAGGGCCGATGGGTTTTGCAGAGGTGAGCAGGTCGGACGCTATCACGCTGCTCCGGCGCGTCTGAGTTAGTAGCCGCAGCGTTGCCCGCAGCGCTGGGCAACGATACAGACACCACGGCATGTATTGCCGGCGGGTTGGCTGGGCTGCTTTACGGCGAGGCCAGCATTCCGAAGCGCTGGCGTTCAGCGTTGGCCGGCAAAGCAATCGCTGAAACATTGTTGGCGCAGCTCTGACAACAACTGCGCCAGACCCAGGGCCCAACGCATCCGGTACCCAGGGCGACGGACTCAATCAACGCCTTCTTCAGCCGCGCAAATGGCGCATGATGAATTCGTCGTGGGATGGGTAGGCATCGTCCTCGGAATCGGACTGCACCTCCCTCAGCAGTTGCCCGGCCTGCTTTGTTGATACATCGTGACCGGCCTTCTGCATTTCGTCGCGAAAGACCTTTGCATTGGCACCTGCGGGGCTACGCTTCGAGCCAAGCACGTGTGCCGGGGGAATCGAGTCTCTGGTACGCAGCGCAGGCCCTTCAGAGTAGGGGTCCTGCTCTAGATGGACGTTGTTTGCAACGCCAATGGTGCGCACAAGCGCGGGCCGATCCGGGTCGGCATACATGGCGAAGTCTTTCGCCATCTGACGGCTGCTTGATAGGTAGTGGTGTTCGCTGGAAGCGGTGACGCCGCCACTACTGAATCGCATCATGAAGTTGCCACCGCCGCCCTCCGTCGCTCCGTCGCTTTTGCGTTCCTTCTGGAAGCCGTTTTTGCGGATCGATGGCACGTGCTCGCGCTTGGTGCCGTGGTAAAGCGTGCTGTCTTCGTACACGCGTCTTGCCAACGGGACCAGACCGCTCAACGCTGCATCAGGACGCGAGCCCTGCGACGACGTGGCGCGGTTGTTTCGTGTTTCGACGTCCGATTCGTATCCATCGGAACCATATGTGACGGGACCGTGCGCCCCGCCCGTTTTAGAGATGCAGCCGCCCATAGTGATCGGAGTGTTTGGTTAGCGATGAACTCCATTGTTGTCGCGCGCCGGCGCGGGCATGGCAACCGTAGCGAAGGTATGGGCACGATCCCGAAGCGATTCATCAAGCCGCCCATTCTCGATCTCTTATAAAAAACCCGAAAGCCGGCAACCAGCTTTCGGGTGACGTAATGACTGATCGACGGATCGTTGATCGACCAGCCCTCCCCACCTCAATTGCTATAGATCAGCCCACGAGCGGCACCGTTGACGTAGATGCGACCGTACGTGTTCCAGTCGCCCGCGATCACGCTGGAGTCGCCGAACTGGTGTGCGTCGTCGTTGAAGCGCGACCACGTTGCGCCGCCGTCGTCAGAGCGGTAGATGCCCCAGACGCCGTTGAGCGTGCCTTCCACGTAGACGGCGGCGGAGTAAGGCGCGCCCGCCTGTGCCTTGCCCAGCGTGAGCACGGTGGCGCCCATCGCACCGTTGGCGGGTGCAAAGGCGTTGAGCTTTGTCCACGTGGCGCCGGAATTGACCGAGTGGTACACGGCAGTGCCGTCAGCCAGCCAGATATCACCTTCCGCGTTCGGGTTGACCGCCATCGATGTATCTCGCCACGCATTCCAGGCCATGTTGGCGTTCACCGAGCCCTGGCTCAGCGTGAACGTGTGGCCGCCATCGTTCGAGACGTAGACCTTGCCGCGCTGCCCGCTCCAGGGCGCGCCGCCGGAGTCGTAGGCATAGACCTTGTTCGGGTTCTTGCGGTCTGCGGCCAGGCGGTAAGCACGCGGGAATCCGGTCCAGGTGGCGCTGAACGCCGGCAGGTTGGTGGCCGTCCAGCTCGCGCCATTGTTGGCGGTGTACGACGGCACCGAGTCGGGCGGTGCCCAGGCCACGTTGTTGCGCGACGGCACGACCAGGTTGCCCACGTTGCTCTGGCTTGCGGCGGCGCCGTTGGGCAGCGACGCAAACGTCGACCAGCTATTGCCGCTGTCGCCAGACCAGAAGCCCTTGACGACATGGCCGTTGAGGTTGTCGACGCCGGCGGCGGCGATGTACGTTGGGTCAGCCCACGACATGTCTGCCGAATTGCCGCTGCTCCACGTGTTCAACGGGCCTTTGGTGGGCCTTGTCGTGAGGTCTGTATCGACCCACGTGCCAATGTCGCCGGCGCTGTTGATGAAGTTGTACGAGGCGCCGGGCGGTGCCGTAACCACCGCCAGCGTGACGGTCTCTTCAAGGTTGTCGACCTTGGGGCTCCAGGTTGGCGTGAGCGACGAGGCATTCATGGTTTCGCAAATGCCGCCACCATGCACGTGCATGATGTGGTCGCGGTTGGCGGGGTCGATCACGACGCTCTCGACCCAGCCGGCGCAGCCACCAGAGGCAATGCCGGTATGCGGCATGCCGGCCTCGATTTCGTGCCAGTTGCCGCCGCCGTCGTTAGATATCTGGATGATCTTGCTGGTGTCGCTCCAGCCCGTCATGCCGAGTGCGATGCGGGCAGACGCGCCAACACCGGAGACGGACAAGCCACCGAAGCCGTTGGTGGTGGAGCTTTTGAGCGGCGTCCAGTTGCTGTCGTTGCTGCCCCCGAATTTGTAGAGGTAGCTTGGCCCGCCAATGCCTTGGCCGACGCCCGCGTTGAACACCATGTAAAAGGTGCCATCGGAAGTGCGCACGACGTGTGGGATGTAGTAGCCCGAAACCGTCTGCGGAACGGACACCGGCGTCCAGGAGAACCCGCCATTGGTGGACTTGTACAGGGTCGACGTCAGGCCCGCCGCGTTGGCGTAGTCCGGCGCAACGGTGGCCCACATGATCCAGGTCGGCTGGCCGCTCCCCTTACCCGAGGTATCGAAAATCACCTGCTCCACGCCAATCGGGGAGCTGCCGCCGCTGATTTTGGTGGAAGACAGGGCTGTGACTTGCGCCCAGGTGTGGCCTGAATCCGTACTCCTCCACAGGCCGGCCGTGCGCGAGCCGTAGAACAGCGTCGTGGGGTTGTTCGGGTCGACTTGCAGCCGCTCGCCGGTGCCGCGTCCGTTGTCGTTGCCACCTACCGGGAACGGCAGATCGTAGTGCGTCCAGGTGTTGCCGCGGTCGCCGGAGATATAGATGCGGCCGTTGTGACCCTGCGTCACGGTAAAGCCGGTCATCATGTAGACGAGCTGGTCGTTGTTCGGGTCGAGCGCGATGCTTTCAACGCCGTGGAAATCGCCCTCGCCTGCGCCGAAGCCGATACCGTCGGTGATGGGCGTCCACGTGGAGTTGGCCGCATTCCAACGGTAAGCGCCGCCCACGTCGGTGCGCGCATACAGAAGGCTCGCGTTGCTCGGGTGATAGAGGAGGCCGGTCACATAGCCACCACCGCCCCACTTGACGCTGGTCCAGTTGGTTCCCGGCTGGTTGCCGCCGGCCGAGACGCCGGTGCCTGGTGTTGTAGTCGGTGTAGTCGGTGTAGTTGTAGTTGGTGTAGTTGTGGCCGTTGGGGCCGCTGGGGCTGTGCCGTCGTTACCGGCGACGCTGCTTTCCCCACCCCCGCAGCCAGCCAGAAGAGCTGCCAGAAGGGCCGGGATGAGGACGTTGCAATTTCTATTCATCGTGGTTCTCAAGACTTCGATTGTTCGATTGATCGATAGGCCAGAAGGACGGGCAACTCTGCAGCGCTGCTGTAACCGGCGCCGCTGGCTAAGAGGGCGGTGGCTGCTGGCGCACGCCCCCCTACTAAAGTGGGGTATCGCGCACTGAGTGCGATAAGACACCCGCGCGCTGGCATGGGTCAACGCAAAGTGAGTTTTGTTGAGAGTTGGGCCTGAACCGCCTGATGGCGTTGGCTTTGCGTGCAGGGTAGAGCGCCGAGTTGGTGCGCGCAGAATGGGCGCACGTAGCGGGTGACGTGCCACCGGACAAACTTATAATGTCGGCCGGCCACCCGCCCAGGCCGCCACCGCTTGCCGCGCACAAAACTTGCGCCGCACCCGCAGTGGCGCCACCGGGCTGCACCATCACCCGGCCAAGCCCTTTTGCCCAACGCCATGCCCTACCGCTTCCGTCCGTTGTCTGTTTTGTGCGCTGCTGCCAGCATCGCTGCCGCTTTGGCTGCGTGCAGCTCTGCGCCCACGCCGCTTTATCAGCAGGAGCAGTTTGATGCGGCGGCAAGCCCCTATGCGCGCACCTTCCACGCCAAATCTGACGCGACGTGCGAGGCGGCACGCCGGGCGCTGCTGAGCCAGGGGTATGTGTCGAGCTCGCCCCGCCCCGACACGATCGACGGCAGCAAGAACTTCCAGCCGAGCAACGATTCGCACGTGGTGATCTCGTTCCACGTGGTGTGCGCAGAGGCCAATACCGAGGGCACGTCGAGCACGGCCTATGTGAATGCGGTGCAAGACCGCTACACGCTCAAGAAGACGAGCACGTCGGCAAGCGTGGGCTTGAGCATCCTGGGCTCGGTGTCGCTGCCCATCGGCTCGGGTGACGATTCGATGGTGAAGGTGGCAAGCGAGACGATTCCGGCCGGGGTGTTTTACGAGCGCTACTTCAACCTGGTCGACCATTTCCTGAAGATCGACCCCGCCCGCCAAGACCGCAAGGTCGCCAAGGCAGCGGAGAAGGAACACGTGGCCCCGCTGCCCGAGCCCGCCCCCACGCCGCAGGGCGAGCCGATGAAGATGACCACGCCGGTGGTGCCCACGCCCGCCGCGCCGCCTGTGCCGGTGGCGGCGCCGGCATCGGCTCCGGCTGCTGCACCGGCGTCTGCGCCTGCAGCGGCGCCTGTGGTTGCGCCGGCTTCGAAGGCGCCGGTTGAAGCTGCGCCGGCGTCGGCCCCTGCAGTGACGACCCCGGCACCAGCGCCGAATACCGCGCCCGCGTCTGAACCGGCGAGTTCGACAACGGGCGGCGCGAGCTGAGCGCGATGCACGCGTCGATTGCCGCTACATAAAAAGAAAGCCGCCTTTGGGGCGGCTTTTTTGTGGGGGCGCTGTATTAGAGCGCTTCTGGCTTCTGCGGGCGTCAGTCAGGCAAGCACGTACGCAACGTTCGTGCGAGACGGGCCGCTTCACTCGCATCCGCAATGTTGGCGAAGCCGATCACAAGGCCGCGTGGCGCGTGCGGCATTCGGGCATTTGCATACCAGATCGAAAGTGGCAGCACGGCGAGCCCCGCCTCACGGGCACGCGCGGCAACGGCAACATCGTCGACAGGGCCGTCTGCCCCTTCGGTGAACTGCACGGCGAACTGGACGCCACCGGGCGGCAACTCGACATGCAATCGGTCGCCAAACGCACGCTCCAGCGCGTGCGCGATCAGCATGCGCCGCTGCCCATACAACGCGCGCATGCGCTTTACGTGGCGCGCGAAATGTCCTTCGTCCATGAAGTCTGCAACCGCCGCCTGCAACAGCGTTGGGGAGCCGGCGTTCATGCTGCATGCCACCCGCGTGACGCGCTCGATGGCGCGCTCAGGCACGACCGCATACGCGAGCCGCAAGCCCGGGAACATCATCTTGCTGAACGTGCCGCAATAGATGACGTGATCATGCCGGTCGAGGCTCTTCAACGCGGGCAACGGCCGCCCTTGATAGCGGAACTCGCTGTCGTAGTCGTCTTCGACGATCCAGCGAGACCCCTTCTCTGCCCAATCCAGAAGCGCCATGCGTCTTGCGAGCGAAAGTGTGTGCCCCAGCGGGCTCTGATGAGACGGCGTGACCAAGGCAAAGCGCGCCTGCGTATCCAGTTCGATACCGCGCTCGACGTTGAGCCCTTCTTCATCCACCGGCACCGGTACGAGCTGCATGCCCGTCTCGGCCAGAAAGCTGCGCGCGAGCAGGTAGCCCGGGTCTTCAAACCATACGTGGTCGTTCGGCTGGGCGAGGCTGCGCAAGACGAGTTCCAGCGTTGCGCGATAGCCGCCGGTTACAAACACCTGCTCCGGCAAACAGGTGACACCGCGTGACAACCCAAGATAGGTCGCGATGTGTTCGCGCAGCGGCCGGTAGCCAGCCGGGTCTGGGTACGCAAGCACCGCGCGCTCGCCACTGCGCGCGTGGCGCGAAATGAGCCGATTCCATACCTTGCGCGGAAAGGCGTCGAGGGCGGGCAGACCCGGCTGCAACGGCCGGGGCTCGCCGCTCATGGCTACGGCGATTGTCAACGGGCGCGCGGGGGTCGGCGGTATCCGATCTGATGTGTCCGAGGTCTTGTGTTCCCGCCTTTTCCCAGCGCCACGCTTGCTGCCTGCGGCTTCAGGCGCTTCCCGGCGTGACGAACGCACGACCGACGCCGGCAGCGACGGCGACACAAACGTGCCCGCCGCCCCGCGCATCTGCAGGTAGCCCTCATCCACAAGGATCGTGTAGGCCAGCTCGACGGTGCCGCGCGCCGTGTTCAGTTGCGCCGCCAGGCCCCGCAATGCAGGCACCCGATCGCCGGGGCGCAGATGCCCGGCCGCGATCGCCGTTCTGAAACGCTCACAAATCTGCAGATAGATCGGCAATGCCTCTTGCCGGTCGATTTCGATGGTCAGTGCGGGTGTGGGGGCGGTCATGGCGGTCTCGTCGGCAAGAGAGGCGCAAACGACTTGGACTAGTCATTTCGACAATTCTTGGCCCTTATTTATAGGGCGTGATTGTTCCACACTGGGTCTCAAGCGATGCGACGACAGCGACATGTTCAGACGGCGCCGCGCCCCTCCGGCACCTTGTGCGTTCACTGACTCTCATTCGGAGAATCTGCCGTGAAGATTGTCGTAATTGGTGGTTCGGGCCTGATCGGCTCACGTGTTGTCACGCTGCTCGGCGAAGCAGGCCATACGGTGCTTGCCGCCTCGCCGCGCAACGGCGTGAATTCCGTGACGGGCGAGGGCCTGAGCAATGCACTCACGGACGCTGATGTCGTTGTGGATGTGACGAATGCGCCGTCGTGGGAGCCGCAAGCAGTGCTCGAGTTCTTCCGCAGCTCGGCGCGCAATCTTGGCAAGGCAGAGGTTGCCGCGGGGGTACGCCATCACGTCGCGCTGTCCATCGTCGGCACTGATCGGATGGCGGACAACGCCTATTTCACCGCCAAAGTCGCGCAGGAAGAGGCGATCGAAGCGGCCGGTGTGCCGTACACGATTGTGCGTGCGACGCAGTTCATGGAGTTCATCGGGGGCATTGCCGACTTCAGCACGGTCGCAGGCACGGTGCGCGTCGGTAACGGTTTGTTCCAGCCGATCGCGGCCGACGATATTGCGGCGATCCTCGCGCAGGTGGCAGTCGCGGCACCGCTGAACGGCACGATCGACATTGCCGGACCGGACCGCGCGCCGTTCGCCCAGATCATCGCGCGCTATCTGAAGTCGATCGGCGATACGCGCCAGGTCGTGACGGATCCCGACGCGCGGTACTACGGCGGCCTGGTCGAGGAACTGTCGCTCGTGCCGCTCGGCGACGCTCGAATCGGCCGCATCAGTCTCGATCAGTGGCTCGACGCACAGGCAAAAAGCCACTGACCACCGACTCACACATCCCACCAGGTCCGGGGCCGCGCATTACGCCGCTGCCGGGCACCGCCACGCGGTCATCTCATCAGGAGCGCATCATGACGCAACGCCTCAACTACTTTCAGCAATCTCCCGAACTGAGCAAGAAGCTCGTGGAGCTCAACACGCTGCTTCAGAAAACGACCATCGAGACGCACATCCGCGAGCTTGTCGAGCTGCGCGTGTCGCAAATCAATGGCTGCGCCTTCTGCGTCGACATGCACGTCAAGATGGCGAAGATCCACGGCGAGCGTGAACTGCGCCTGTACCACGTGGCGATCTGGCGCGAATCGACGCTGTTCTCGCCGCGCGAACGCGCCGCGCTGGCATGGGCTGAGGTGCTGACCCAGATTCCCGCCCTGGGCGTGTCAGACGAAATCTACGACAGCGTGCGTGCCCAGTACTCCGAAAAAGAGCTGGCCGATCTGACGTTCCTTGTGGGCGCGATCAACAGCTGGAACCGCCTGAACGTGGCGTTCCGCATGGTGCCCGGGTCATCCGACAAGGCATTCGGGCTCGACAAGGCCCATCTGGAGTGATGCCATGAAAAATCCAGTGTCCTTTGCTGCAGCCGTGGTGTGCTCGTGCCTGCTGATGGCGCAGTTGGTCAAGGCTGCGCCGGAAGCAAGCGTGACGCCGCTGCGCACGGAATCGTTGCCGGAGTACGCGGGCAAAGAGGTTCAGATGATCGTGGTGGACTATCCGCCCGGCTCGGTCGACCCCGTGCATCGCCATGACGCGCACGCCTTTGTCTATGTGCTCGAAGGCAGCATCGTCATGAGTTTGAACGGCGGCAAGGAGGTCACACTCAAGGCTGGCGATACGTTCCACGAAGGCCCCAACGACGTCCATACCGTCGGGCGCAACGCCAGTGCCACGCAGCCGGCCAAGTTTGTGGTGTTCCTGATCAAGAAGAAAGGCGCGCCGATCCTGACGCCGGTGAAGTAGCCGAGTCTTCTACGCAGGCATCGGCAACGCCGATGCCCTTGCAGGCGGGCAAGAAGAGCTCCACCGCAGCGTTCTTGCCTCGCACCTTGCTTCCCTAAGAGAGCTGATCTGCCGATCCGCGCACAAGCGGAGGGCGCCGCTTTGCCATTCGACACAACATGCGAGCTGGATCATGAGCACGTCGATAACGAAACTCTCGCGCCACGATCTACGGATGGGCCGTTCGCTGGGCGATGACCGGGCACGCCTGGTCAGCCCCGCTGTGCGCGTTCTTCCCGTTCTGGTGGCCGCCGTGCTGGCCGGCTGTGCCAACTATGCCGGCATCACAAGCGATAAGCGCATCGCCAATGCCAGCGACTTCGCCGCCTCGCAGAGCATCCCCGCCGAGCAAGGCCGCTGGCCATCAGCTGACTGGGCAGCCCAGTTTGGCGACGCACAACTCAAGGCGTTGATCGACGAGGCACTGCAGAGCAGCCCCTCGCTGGAAAAGGCCCGTGCCCGTGTGGCCGCCGCCGCCGCGTTCAGCGAGGGCGCCAATGCCAACACCTTGCCGCAAGTGGGCGCCGGTTATTCATGGACGCGCCAGCGATTTTCCGAAAGCGCGCTGGTACCGCCGCCGTTTGCAGGCGCCTGGCAGTCGGAGAACAAGGCGTTCACCACTGCATCGTATGCACTGGACGTGTGGGGCAAGAACCGTGAGGCGCTCAGGTCTGCGGTGTCCGCACTGCATGCCAGCGAAGCCGAGGCGGAGCAGGTCAAGCTGACGCTCAGCGGTGCGATTGCCCGCGCCTATAACGAGCTGGCTCGTCTCTACGCGCTGCACGATATCGCACAGGATGAGGTCAGGCAGCGCCGCGAAGTGCTGCGCGTGACCAACGGGCGCGTCACGCTGGGCCTGGATACTGAGGTGGAGAAGCGCACCGCAGAAGCCAATCTGGCTGCCAGCGAGGTGGCACTCTCGTCGCTCGACGGCAGTCTTCAACGCACGCGCTATCAGCTTGGTGCACTGCTCGGGCAAGGGCCGGATCGCGGCCTTGCGATCCACCGCCCCGCTCTGGGCGAAGGCGATGCCGTCCGCTTGCCGGACAACCTGCCTGCCGATCTGATTTCGCGCCGCCCCGACATCGTCGCTGCGCGCTGGCGCGTGGACGCGACTTTGCACGACATCAAGGTGGCCAAGGCGGAGTTCTATCCGGACATCAACCTGAGCGCCATGATCGGCCTCGATGCCTTTGGCTGGGGCCGCTTCCTGCGCAGCGCCAGCCGTACCGCCTCGTTTGGCCCGGCGATCCACCTACCGATTTTCGATGGTGGCGCTTTGCGCGCCCAGCTCAAGGGCCGCTATGCCGAATTCGACTTCGCCGTAGCGCACTACAACGAGACGCTGGTCAACGCCTTGACCGAGGTCGCCAGCCAGCTCTCGGACATCCGCGCCGTCGACGCGCAGATCGACAACGCCGTGCGCGCCGATACCGCCGCGCGCCGCGCACAAACCCTGGCGCTGGCGCAGTACAAGGCCGGCCTGACCACACAGTTGACGGCGCTGAACGCACAGACCAACGCGCTGGTCAGCAGCCAGGCGCTTGCCAACCTGCGCATGACGCGCCGCGACCAGCAGATCGCCCTGGCAGCTGCATTGGGCGGCGGCTATACGGAGCCCGCCGTGAGCGAACACGAAAAGGTGATGCGATGAACCAAACAACCCACTCAGCCCCCGCCGCCGAACAGACCGGCGCCAAAACCACCGCCGCTACCCAGCCGGCCGGCAAGCGGTCCCGCAAACGCCTGTTGATCCTGCTTGGCCTGAGCGCCGCGCTCGTCGCAGCAGGTTATGGCGCGTACTACTACACCGTTGCGCGCTTTCACGAGGAAACCGATGACGCTTATGTCAACGGCAACCTGATCCAGCTCACACCGCAAGTGAGCGGCACGGTGGTCTCCGTCAACGCTGACGACACACAGATCGTCAAGGCCGGCGAACCCGTGGTCACGCTCGACACTGCCGATGCAAAGGTCGCGCTGGCTGCAGCTGAGGCGGCGCTCGGCCAAACCGTGCGACAAGTCAGTGCGCTTTATGCCAACAACAATGTGCTCGCGGCGACGGTGCAGCAGCGCCAGATCGACCTGGCTCGCGCACGAGGCGATCTGCGCCGCCGCGCCGAGGTGGTCGAATCCGGCGCGGTGGCTGCGGAAGACCTGGCCCACGCCCGCGACGCAGTCACCGCCGCCGAAGCCGCGCTCGACACTGCGCGTCAGCAGCTTGCTTCCAACCGTACGTTGACCGACCAGGCCACCGTGACCGCCCACCCCAGCGTCCTGGCCGCTGCGGCCAAGGTGCGCGAAGCCTATCTTGCCGATGCCCGCAATGCGCTTCCCGCGCCAGTCACCGGTTACGTGGCGCGCCGATCCGTGCAGGTAGGCCAGCGCGTGGCCCCCGGCAACTCGCTGATGGCGATCGTGCCGCTCGACGGTGTGTGGGTCGATGCCAACTTCAAGGAAGTCCAGCTCCAGCACATCCGGATTGGTCAGCCGGTCGAACTGCATGCCGATGTGTATGGCGGCAAGGTGACCTACCACGGCAAGGTTGTGGGTTTTTCTGCCGGCACCGGCAGCGCGTTTTCGGCCCTGCCCGCGCAGAACGCCACGGGCAACTGGATCAAAGTGGTGCAGCGCGTGCCCGTGCGCGTTCAGCTCGATCCAGCGGAGTTGCGCGAGCATCCGTTGCAGGTCGGACTGTCGATGCAGGTCGACGTGCAAACGCGCCGGGAAGACGGTTCGCGCCTTGCCAGCAGTCGCCGCAGTGGTGGCGAAGCACCGGTCCGCACGACCTACCGCACCGACGTATTTCAGCGCTACGGCGAGCAGGCCGATCGTGAAATCGCTCGGATCATCTCGCAGAACCACAACGCACCGGTCAGCACGGAACAGGCGGCCGAACGCGTAGCGCTGCAGAAGCCGAAGACGGTGCTGCAGCCGGAGCAGAACCGGTTGCGTGCGGCTCCCGGCGCGGCCGCACATCGCGCGGGGCTGGCAGCGGCCTAGGCAATACGTCGCGCCTGCGGCCTGTCTTTTCGCATTTGCCTGCCGTATCAGCTTTTCATGTGACCCACTCCCCAGGGAGCGCATCATGCAGTCCCAAGCCCAGACCTCAGCCGTGCCGCCTCCGTTGACCGGAGCCAGGCTCGTCATGGGGAGCTTTGCCGTGGCCCTGGCCACTTTCATGAACGTGCTGGACTCGTCGATCGCCAACGTCGCGATCCCGACAATTTCCGGCAACCTAGGTGTTTCGGTGGATGAAGGCACGTGGGTCATCACACTGTTCGCGGCCGCAAACGCCGTGGCCATCCCGCTGACCGGGTGGCTGACCCAGCGCGTGGGCCAAGTGCGCCTGTTCGTTGGGGCCATCCTGATGTTCGTGTTGTCGTCGTGGCTGTGCGGCATCGCGCCCAACCTCGTCACGCTGCTGGCCGCGCGCATCCTGCAGGGCGCGGTGGCAGGCCCGCTGATTCCGCTATCGCAGGCGATCCTGCTGTCCTCTTATCCCAAGGAGAAGAGTGCCGCGGCGCTGGCGCTGTGGGCGATGACGGCCACGGTAGGACCGATCGCCGGCCCCGCGTTGGGCGGCTGGATGACCGACAGCTATTCCTGGTCGTGGATCTTCTACATCAATGTGCCGGTCGGCCTGTTCGCCGCCGCCGTCACTTGGGCCATCTACCGTGACCGCGAAACCGCCACACGCGTGCTGCCGATTGACCTCGTGGGCCTCGCTTCGCTCATCACCTGGGTGGCATCACTGCAGATCATGCTCGACAAGGGCAAGGACCTCGACTGGTTCAGTTCACCGGTCATCGTCGCCCTAGCCATCGTCGCGCTACTCAGCTTCCTCTTCTTCGTGATCTGGGAGCTGACCGAACCGAATCCGATCATCGACTTGCGCCTGTTCAAAGGCCGCAATTTCTTGGCAGGCACGGTCGCCATCTCGGTGGCCTTTGCCATCTTCTTTGCCAACCTCGTGGTGCTGCCGCAGTGGATGCAGCAATACCTGGCCTATCCCGCCCTCAACGCAGGGCTGGCGATGGCGCCGTTGGGTATTTTTGCCGTGCTGCTGGCGCCGGTCGTGGGCAAGATCCTGCCCAAGTCGGAATTGCGCGTGCTTGCCACGCTGTCCTTCCTCGGCTTTGCCGGCGTGTTCTACATGCGATCGCAATTCAGCACCGGCGTGGACATGTTCACGCTGGTGCTTCCCACGTTGCTGCAAGGCATTCCGACCGCGCTGTTCTTCGTTCCGCTGACGGCAATCATCCTGTCGGGCCTGCCGCCGGAGAAAATTCCGGCCGCTGCCGGGCTGTCCAACTTCGTCAGAGTCTTCTGCGGAGCAGTGGGCACGTCGTTGGCCACGACCGTCTGGAACGACCGGGCCGTGCTGCACCATGCGCGTCTGGTGGAACAGGCCAGCCCAGGCAACCCGCTGTATGCCGCGGCGCTTCAGTCGATCGAGTCGACCCTGGGCTTCAGTCCCGCACAAGCCGCTGCCTACTTCGAACGTGGCCTGAACACGCAAGCCATCATGCTTGGACTGAACGACATATTCTGGATTTCAGGCGTGATCTTTGCCGCAGTCATTCCGCTGATCTGGTTCACGAAGCCCGACAAAGGGGCCGCATCCAGCACTGCGGCCGCGGCCCACTGACACCAGGAACCGATATGTCGGACAGCGCTCTGCCGCACCGTTGAGAGAGGCACACCATGCACCTGGGGAAATCGTACTCACTGTTCGAGTTCACGCTCTGGTCGAGACGGCAGCTCTACGCCTCTCTGGCATGTGGTTCGCTGCCCGTTCTCCTCTACCAGTTCCTCGGGTTGAAATGGCTGTCGATTCCGGTGTCGGTTGTGGTGCTGCTGGGCACGGCCACGTCATTCATCGTCGGTTTCAGGAATGTGCAGACCTACGGCAGAGCCTTGGAAGCACAGCAAATCTGGACGGAAATCCTGAGCCTCAGCCGAAGCCTGGGTGTCATGGCGCGAGACTTTCCGGCAGCGCCGGCCGCCGGACGAGAACTGATTCTCCGGCATTGCGCATGGTTGACGGCACTTCGCTATCAACTGAGAAGCCCGCGAGTGTGGGAAAACACCGGCAAGGCGGCCAACATGGAGTACCGGAAGTACTACCAGGTGCCCGAGTGGGAAACATCATTGGAACAGGCGCTCGCGCGATATCTGCCACAGGCCGAGCTCGACTCGGTTCTGCATGCCGAAAGCAGGACGACCCGACTGCTCGGAACCCAAGCGGCCGCAATCAAACGGCTGCTTTCCTCCGGCGAGATCAGCAATGCCTTCTACCTAGAGTTGGGAGGAGTGATCCGAAGCCTGTTCGTACAGCAAGGGCGGGCGGAGCGCGTCAAGGAGTACCCGTATCCCAGGCAATATGAGGTCATCAACAAGCTCTTTGTCAGTACCTTTTGTCTGCTGCTGCCTTTCGGCATTCTGACTGAGTTCGAAAAGCTCAATGCCAGCGTCACAGGTGTCATGCATGGCCACATGATCTGGCTCGTCATTCCCTTCAGCACGATGATCTCGTGGATGTACCTCGCGCTGGAGCAAGTGGGCGAAAGCACGGAGAACCCGTTCGAAGGCAACCCGAATGACGTGCCCATGGCTCGGATCTGCAGGAAGATCGAACGCGAACTCATGGACATGCTTGGCGAGAAGAGCGATGTCGTCGAACCGGTGGCAGCGCACGGTATTGTCCTGTAGGCGCTCAGAGCCGTTCCACCGGCCAAAGGCTCAAGCAACTGACCTTTCGCGGCCGTGGCCATCTTCTTTTTTCTGGCCGAGGCGTTACCGCAATTCACCGAAGAAAAATCACGCGTGCATCACTGGCATGGCCGGCAACCCGCGAAACCGGCCGACCGCCACTCAACCTGCCAACGGCGCATGGCGCGCCATCAGCTCATCCACCCACCCCATGAACGCACGCAGCTTTGCGCTCGCGTGCCGGTTGGGCGGAAACACCAAGTACATCGGCATTGGAGCCAGGTGCCAATCGGCAAACAGCGGCACCAGTTCGCCGCGCGCCACGTGGGGCTCGCCCATGTAGTGCGGCAACCAGACCACGCCCATCCCGGCCACGCCGGCCGCCAGGTAGGCATTGCCGTCATCGAGTGCGACCACATAGCGCGCCCTCACATGGAAGGTGTCTTCGTCGCGCTGCAGGGTGAGCGGCCTGAGCTTGCCGCTGAGGGTGCTCAGGAAGCCGACAATGCGGTGGCGTGGGTCTTCCAGATCGCCCGGGTGCAGCGGCGTGCCGGCCTGCTGCAGATAGCTTGGTGCGGCATACACCCCGAGGCGCAACGCGCCCACGCGGCGGGCCTGTAGAGAAGAGTCGGCAAGCTCGCCGCCGCGCAGCACGCAATCTACGTTGTCGCCAATCACGTCAACCATGCGGTCGCTGGCACCAATGTGAAGTTGGATGTCGGGATAGCGGGCGTGGAATTCAGGCAATGCGGGGGCGAGTATCAAACGCGCAAATGGGCTGGGCACATCTACGCGCAGGCGCCCGCGCGGTGCGGCGGACGCGGTGGACAGGCTGGTGTCGGCGTCTTCAAGGTCAGCCAGCAGGCGCACGGCGCGCTCGTAATAGGCAGCGCCATCTTCGGTGACGTTGACCTGCCGCGTGGTGCGGTTCAGCAGCTTGACGCGCAACCGCGCCTCCAATTGCTGAACCAGTTGGGTGACGGTGGTCTTGCTGATCTGCAGGGTCTGCGCGGCCTTGGTAAAGCTGCCGGCCTCCACCACGCGAACGAAGGCCTGCAGTGCATCGAAACGGTCCACGTTAGCTCCTGCCCCGGGAAGATTGTTTGGCAACCACAAACAGTGATTGTAGGCATGGGCGGTTTATTCACGCGGTGGGAATGCTTACAGTGCCCTGGCTGCGCAGCCCAACTAGCCAACGCCCTATTCACCCTGCAAGGAAGCGATTCATGTCTGCACGCGATGTTGTGTTTCCGGCCGCGCGCCAAGCCCTGTATGAGCAAAACCGCTATTCACCGGCCATCCGCTCCAACGGTTTTCTGTTTGTGTCGGGCCAGGTGGGCAGCCGGCCAGATGGCTCGCCCGAGCCCGATCTGCAGAAGCAGGTGAGGCTGGCTTTCGACAACCTGAACGCGATCCTGTCTGCTGCGGGGTGCACGTTCCAGGACGTGATTGATGCGACGGTCTTTATCGTCAACCCGGAAACGCAGCTCGAGCCCATCTGGAAGGTGGTCGGAGAGCATTGGGGCGAAGCGCCCTACCCCACGCTCACGGGCATTGGCGTGACGTGGCTCTACGGCTTTCAGTTCGAGATCAAGGTGATCGCAAAGCTGCCCGAGCCGGCATGACGGATGCGTCAAAACCTACGAGAAACAGTACCCGCTGCTGCCGGTGGAGTGTGAGAGAGTGCAAGCCACGGCAATGGCATCCACGTCACATCACGGGCACGCGCACGCTGTGGAATGCCTCGACCGCAAATGCCGATGCCCGCCCCTTGAGGAGACACACATGGTCAGCAAGAACACGATCTGTCTGTGGTACGACCGCGATGCGCTGGATGCGGCCAACTTCTACGCCAAGACCTTCCCAGACAGCAAAGTCACCGCCGTGCACCGTGCGCCCGGCAACTACCCCTCCGGCCAGGAAGGCGATGTGCTGACGGTGGAGTTCACCGTGGCGGGCATTCCGTGCCTGGGGCTGAACGGCGGCCCGCAGTTCAAGCACAGCGAGGCGTTTTCGTTCCAGATTGCGACCGACGACCAAGCCGAAACCGATCGGCTGTGGAACGCCATCGTCAGCAACGGCGGGCAGGAAAGCGCGTGCGGCTGGTGCAAGGACAAGTGGGGGCTGTCGTGGCAGATCACGCCGCGTGCGCTCACCGCGGCATTTACTGATCCGGACCGCGCAGCAGCCAAGCGTGCCTTTGACGCGATGATGACGATGGGCAAGATCGACATCGCCAAGATCGAGGCGGCGCGGCGCGGCTAAGTTCACCGGTTGCCGCATCTGCATTGCCGAGCGCCAGCGACTCGGCATTGCAGACCAATGCGTTGATCAGGCCGCGCTGGTTTGGCAAGGCCGCGCGGTCACTTCTGCGCCTGCGTGCCGGCCCCCTGGTTTTGGCGCGGGTCATAGCCGGTGAAGTACCAATGCCCGTCTGCTCCTAGCTGGAAACTCACCTTCTCGTAGACGATGCGGCCGTCGGTCAGCCGCGTTGCGTAGTCGACGTTGGCATACAGACCGTCGGGAACGTCTTTGACCTTCGTATAGGTGAGCCGCGTAACCGAAGCCCAGCCGCGCTGGTTGACAGTCCCCACCGATTTGCGCGCTTGCGTGAGCCCGCTGGCAAAGCGATCCGGCGTGTAGAACCCGCGTACGAAAGGCGCCGTCTGCTGCCAGAGCGCGGTGTAGTCGCCCGCGTCGATGCGCTTGAGCGCGAGCGCGGCGTTGCCGAGCAACTCATCTGCAGAGTCGCCCGCTTCTGCGCCGTGAGCCAGCACGGAAGCGGCGGCAAGGGCGCACGCCGCAGCCATCTTGAATGCGCCGTTAAAACGTTTCATCAACCACTCTCCTTCGAATCTGTCTGGTTACTGCGCGGGCTTTGCCGGTGCAAAGGTTTCGCACTGCGGGTCGGCCCATCGCGTCTTGGTCACGCGGTTGTCGTCGTCAAACTGGATCTGGTACTGACACGCGACGGGCTTGTCTGCGCTGCGGAAGTGGAACAGGTAGTTCCACACGCGCACGCGAAACACGCTCTCATGAAAATGCGGCACGCCGATCAGGTCATAGACTTGGCCCTTCGTCATGCCGGGCTCGACCATGCGCAGGTGGTCAACGTTGGGGAACGAACCTTCAGGCGTCATCGCCGTGTCCAGTTTGGGGAACGCGGTATCGGTGGGGCCAGGGCCCGCGCATGCCGCAAGGGCGAAGATGCACGAGAGCGTTGCGATGCAGGCTGGGATTGAGCGCTTGTTCATATCAGGAATCCGAAAGTGTCACGTTGCGGTGGTTGCTGTGCTGCGGCTGGCCTCACCACTGATACCCGGCACCGACCACGGCGCCATACGTGCCGCGCGTGTTGGTGGAAACGGCGGCCTTGTAGATCCAGCGGTTGTTTTCCGACACCGTTGAGATACCGAGCGCCTGCCCCGATTGGCCGTTGTAGACACTGCCTGCCACCGCGACCATGCTCTTGCCGGGCCCCGTGGGTTGCGGCAGGCCCGCCATTGCCATGGCCATGGCGGTGCCACCTTCTGCGTCGCGCCGGTACGAATCGATGCTGTTGCGCAGGCCCGCGACCTGGTTGTCGGTGTAGTTGTTGGCTTGCGTGACGGCGTTGTTCAGCTGTGACACGTTGACGGCATCGGTGGGTGCCGTGCCGGCGGCCACGTTGATGACCTGCCGCGACAAGGTAGTGGAGCCCACCGAGACGACATCCGTGCGGCCGCCGTCATTGCTGCCTGCGCCAATGGCGGTCGACCCGCTGCCCGTGGCCACGGCGCCGGTACCAACGGCGGTGGTGTTGTTGCCGGTGGCCTGCGAGCTATTGCCCAGCGCCGTGCTGTTGCTGCCCGATGCCACCGAACCCGTGCCCCCCGCCGAAGAGTTCGGCCCCGGCGTGGTTGGCGGCGTGTTGTTGGTGGTGCCGTTGGGCGAGGTAGAGGTGAACGGGCCACCGCTGTTGCTGATGATCGTTGAGAGTTGCTGCTGGACTGCCTGCAACTGCGACACGTTCACCGCATCCGTACCCAGGCGGCCGGCAGCCACGCCCGTGATCTGGCGGTTGCCAACATTCAGCTCACCCGACGACGTTTGCGGCGCCGTCAGCCCGAATGCCATGTAGTTGGTCAACGCGCCCACGGAGGTGAGCGAACCGGCGCCCAGCGCAACGCTGTTGGCAAAGGTGGCGTTGGCGCCAGAGCCCAGCGCCATTGCATCAACGGCAGTGCTCTTGGCACCCGAGCCAATGGCGATGCCGCCCGCCAACGCGGCGTTTGCGTTGGCGCCCTGCGCGATGGACTGCGCACCGTTTGCCGTCGATCCGCTGCCCAATGCAATCGCATCGGCCTGGCCGGAGGTCGATGCCTGCCCAATGGCGATACCGCCAGGCGCGGTTTGCTGGACGATCGCGCCGTTGCCGATGCCGACACCGTTGTCACCGTTGACCACCGTTGTCGGCCCAACGGCCACCGACTGCGAACCGACCGCGAGCGAATCGGCCGCTGTCGAGTTGGCGTGGAAGTACAGCGTGGGCGTGACCGCGAAGGATTGCAGCGCGCCGGTCAACTGGCGGATCGTTGCCGCATCGTGCTGGCCCGTGCCGTCGGCCACGTTGGTCAACTGGCGGTACGTATTGCCTGCCGCGCTACCGAACGACACGGCGCCCAGCAGTGTCCCGTCGGACGTGTTGAACGGCACGGCCTGACTCCCTGCGGGAATCGACCCGATACCAGAAGCAATGGGGCGGTCAGAGATCGCGCCAGAGCCGATCGCAACACCGCCTGCCACCGACACCGTCGACAGCGAACCGAGCGCGAGCGCGTTGGCCGTTTGCGCCTGCGCGCCATTGCCCGCTGCAAGGCTCGTGGCGCCGGCTGCAACCGCCAGCGGCCCAATGGCCACGCTGTCGGTGCCGGTGGCCTGGCTGTCCGCCGCCGTTGAGTTGGCGTGGAAGTACTTGATGCCGCCGCCGTTCTGGATGTTGGTGATCGAGTTGCCCAGGTTCGTGACGTTCTGGTTGGTGGCGAAGAGCTGCGAGCCATTCACCGCATCCGTGCTGGTGGCATTCAACGCGCCCGGCGCAACGTTGGTGATGATGTTCGGGCCCGTGCCGCCGTGGTTGGCACTGAAGGCGCCCGTGCCGCCGTTGGCGGTCGGGTCCCACAGCAGCGCGTCGTTCTTCGTCTGCGTCAGCTCGGTTTGCACCGACTGCAACTGGCTCACGTTCACGGCATCCGTTGCCGCAGAGCCTGCAGCCACGTTGGTGATGCGGCGCTCGTTGCCGGCCGAACCCACCGAGACCTCGCCCACCGGCGAGGTGCCTGCCAGCGCTGCCGTGCCGGGGTTGTACGCGGCGGCGCCCAGGTTGGCGGTGGTGGTGGAATTGGCGCCGAGCGCGACGGAGTTGGCAGCCGTGGCCTGCGCGCCGTTACCCATGGCCACGCTGTTCGCGCCGCTGGCAACCGCAAGCGGCCCCACGGCCACGCTTTCCGTGCCGGTGGCCTGGCTATCCGCCGCCGTGGAATTGGCGTGGAAGTACTTGATGCCCCCGCCGTTCTGGATGTTGTTGACCGTGGTGAAGATGCCGTCCACCGCCTGATTGGTCGCAAACAACTGCGAGCCGTTGACGGCATCGGTGCTCGAATTGCTCAGGCGCCCGGCAGCGACATTGGTGATCTGACGCTCTGCGCCGAGCGCACCGACGCTCACAACGCTGGTCGGGTTGGTCCCTGCGAAATTGCGCGTGGCACCGGCGATGACAGCGCTCCCCGTCGGATTGGATGCGGCGGTAACGGAGCCGGAGCCGAGTGCCACATCTCCTGCATTGGTTGCACGTGCAGTCGCACCAAGCGCAAGCGCGTTCGCGGCCTGTGCCTGGGCACCATTACCCGTCGCAACGCTGTTCGCCCCACTGGCGACCGCGAGCGGGCCCACGGCGACGCTGTCCGTGCCGGTGGCCTGACTATCTGCCGCTGTGGAGTTGGCGTGGAAGTACTTGATGCCCGCGCCGCTCTGAATGTTGTTGACGGTGGTGAAGATGCCGTCCACCGCCTGATTGGTCGCGAAGAGTTGCGAGCCATTGACCGCATCGGTGCTCGAGTTGCTGAGGCGGCCTGCGGCGACGTTGGTGATCTGACGCTCTGCGCCGAGCGCACCGACGCTCACAACGCTGGTCGGGTTGGTCCCTGCGAAATTGCGCGTGGCACCGGCAACCACCGCGCTCGCTGTCGGGTTGGATGCGGCGGTAACGGAACCGGAGCCGAGTGCCACATCTCCGGCATTGGTGGCCCGTGCAGTCGCGCCCAGTGCAAGCGCGCTGGTGGCTTGCGCTTGCGCACCGTTGCCGGCTGCCACGCTGTTCACCCCACTGGCGACCGCGAGCGGCCCCACGGCGACGCTGTCCGTGCCGGTGGCTTGGCTATCCGCCGCCGTGGAGTTGGCGTGGAAGTACTTGATGCCCGCGCCGCTCTGGATGTTGTTGACGGTGGTGGAAACACCATCGATGGCCTGGTTGGTCGCAAAGAGTTGCGAGCCGTTGACGGCATCGGTGCTCGAGTTGCTGAGGCGGCCGGCGGCGACGTTGGTGATCTGACGCTCTGCGCCGAGCGCACCGACACTCACGACGCTGGTCGGGGTCGCACCCGCAAAGTTGCGCGTGACACCGGCAACCACCGCGCTCCCTGTCGGGTTGGATGCGGCGGTAACGGAGCCGGAGCCCAGTGCCACATCCCCTGCATTGGTTGCACGTGCAGTGGCGCCGAGTGCCAGCGCGTTGGCGGCCTGTGCCTGGGCTCCGTTACCCGTCGCAACGCTGTTCGCCCCACTGGCGACCGCGAGCGGGCCCACGGCGACGCTGTCCGTGCCGGTGGCCTGACTATCCGCCGCTGTGGAGTTGGCGTGGAAGTACTTGATGCCGGCGCCGTTCTGGATGTTGTTGACGGTGGTGGAGACGCCATTCACCGCTTGGTTGGTCGCAAACAACTGCGAGCCGTTGACCGCGTCGGTCGAGCTGCTGCTAAGCCGTCCGGCTGCGACATTCTGGATCTGCCGCGGCGCGGCAGCCGAGCCCACACTGACGACATCGCCCGCCGCCGGCGTACCGCCCGCGAACGTATAGGTCGTCCCTGCGATCGTGGCGTTCGGCGTCTGCACCGCCGCCGACACGGTCGAGGCATTGCCGAGGACAACTGCGCCATCCAGGCCGCCGGCTACCGTCACGCCGTTGCCCACGACGAACGCGTTGTTCGCATTGATCGTGTTGTTGTTACCGAGCGAATACGAACCCGAGCCCGTGATGGTGCTGGGATCGCCGATCGCCCCAGAATTCGCCCCGCTGACGACGTTGTTTGTGCCGATGCTCACGCTGTTGGTGGCCGTGGCCCGCGCGCCCAGACCCATCGCAACGGCGTTCGTGCCGGAGGCCACCGCGTTGTTTCCGATGGCCGTGCCTGACACACCCGACGCCGTTGCACCGCTGCCCATGGCAGTTGCGCCACTTTGTGAAGCCACCGACGCGTTGCCCACCGCCACGCCAAAACCGCCCGCGGCCGTCGACTGAACGCCGATGGCGATCGATCCGGTGGCTGATGCTTTGGCGTTCAGGCCGACCGAGGTGGTGCCGTTTGCTGTCACGCCGATGCCCGCATTCGTGCCGATCGCGACGTTGTCGTTGCCGGATACCAAATTACCTGCGGAAGCGGCCAGCGTACCGTCATACGTGACCGTGCCGTCGCCCGTGCCGAACGCGACGTTGCGCGTGCCGGTGACGCCAGACCCCGCGCCGCGCATCGCGCTCGCGATACCGCCGCCGACTGCGGTGTTCTGCGCGCCGCTCACGAGCGTGCCGGTGGCGATACCGACGGCGACCGAGCCGGTGTTGCCCGTGGTCGAGCCCGCGCCGGCGCCCTGACCCGCCGCAACGGTGCCGTCGCCGATGGCAAGCGCCTGTCCGCCGAGCGCAAGAGCCGTGTTGCCGCTGGCTTTAGCGCCGTTACCGACAGCGGTGGCGGCGGCACTCGTCGCCTGGGCATTTGCGCCAAGCGCGACGGCGTTGTCTGCGGTTGCCTTTGCCAAAGCCCCGACGGCCGTCGACAAGTTACCGCTGGCAACGCTTTGAACGCCAATACCAATGCCCGCCGTGCCGCTGGCAGTGACGTCCGTACCGATACCGATCGTCGAATCGGCAGTTGCACCCGTGCCCGGGGCGGTGCGTGCCCCCACGTTGATGGAGTTGGTCCCGGAGGCAATGGATTGGAAGCCGACTGCTATTGCGTTAAGCCCAGTACTGTTGGCGCCATAACCGACGGCCGTGGCCCCGCCTTGCGTGGCGATCGACATGAAACCGACGCACGTCGTGGAGCCGCTGTAGAAGTTGTACGGCGCGGTGGAGCAGTTCACCTGCGCATATGCCGCCCCAGGAAGAACAGAACCCAGGAGCGCCACGGCGGCTGCAACCAATGTCATCGCACCGCCGGCCGAGTTCTGGCAAGCGCGCCGCACGACCGTGCCGCCCTTTCCTTTTGCCCGGTCCAGCTCCGATGCGGCCACCCAAGCGCCCAGCGCCTCATTCCAAATCGTTTTATATGATTTGTTCATATTGATTCCATCGTGCTCGCCGTGAGCTCAAGAAAAGAAATAGAAAAACGGGTGAGCCATCGCGCGGCGCAAAACATAAGGACGAGCGCGCCCTTGGCACCCGCAAAGGCTGCGGGTTCCCGATTGATTGGAACTGCCAGAAAATCAATGGACGATGACCAAGCGGCTTTAAAACGGACGCAGCAACTCAGCGCTCCCTTTGGAAGCGTCTTCAATACAACACGAGTTGGGTGTTGGTCCGCCGAGCCTAACGTTTAGTGGTCAACGGCTTGGCCCGTAAGGGGCACAGGAAATCAGGGAGGATCAAAGGGCCACTTGATAGCGACATGAATGGCATGGGCTGGGCATGGATTGACACGTCGCAGGTGCCTTGTATTTGCCCAAACGTTTGCCCTGACCGTGTAGCTCGTCGTATTCATTGCTACCGTACCCCCGGCAGTGCGGCTTTCTTATTGACGAAGGAGCGCTATCTCGTGCACAGACCCGTCTTGATGTGCAGGGGCTGAGATAGGCGCAGAGAGAAAAACTTCAAATACTGAAGAAAAATAGTCGAGTTTGAATATTGTGTCTAGATCTTTAGTACTAAGAAACGCGGGTTTTTTACAATTTGAATCACCACCCATGCGCATTTCTGTGCATGCGTTGGTTTAGACATACTTAGTCATGCGTCATTGTTAACGTATTGAAATATTCTGCCGATATCGATGACTAAACCCACGCTCACGCAGTGGTTAATATCGACGGTTTCATTTCAAAGAAAACGTTGCGCAAAGAACGAGAAAAAGCGGCACGCCTCATATCGGGGCGTGCCGCTTTTTTATCGCGCACACATTAGGGGATTTGGACTGCCGCTGCACCGGCGGCGTGCGTTTGGTGCATTTGTGCCGTTAGACGAGTGTGTTCACTTTCACTGCGCGGCTGGGCGCGGCATTGCTGCACGAAACCGATGCGCAAGCGTGTGATAGAACGACGGCGTCAGCGCCTTGGATACCTGGCTGGACAGCAACGCCACCGCCATGAGCGGCAAGACCATCTCGTGGCCGTCGATCATCTCCATCACGATCACAAACGATGTGATGGGCGACTGGGTGACCGCCGCCAGGTAGCCGACCATGCAGAGCGCGGCAAGACTGGGCAGCGGTATCGCCGATGTTACGAGCGACATGACGTTGCCCAGCCCCGCCCCAATTGCCAGAGACGGCGCGAAGATGCCGCCCGGAATACCGGACAGGTACGACGCGATCAGCGCGCAGAACTTGAGCACTGCATAGAACGGCGAAAGCGCCTGATGGGTCTCCAGCAGGCCCCGCGCTTCTGCATAACCGCTGCCGAACGTGGTACCGCCTGAAACCAGGCCGATCAGCGCGATGGCGATACCGCACAGAAAAGCGAACCACACCGGTTGCGCTTGTCGGATATCAACCAGCCGCGCGGGCATCCAGCGCGGTATGTTGAGCAGCAGCCAGCAGAACGCGCCGCCGGCCACGCCCGAGATGACGCTCGCGGCAATCACCACAGGCACCAGCGCCAGATGAAACTGCCCAATGGCCTGGATGCGCCCGAAGTACAGGTAGTTGCCTTGCAGGCCCAGGGCGACCACGCCGGAAAAAATAATGGCCGTAATGAGCGTGCCGCTGTTACGGGCCACGAAACTGCGCGTCAGTTCTTCAATGGCAAACACGACGCCCGCCAGCGGCGTATTGAACGCAGCCGCAAGCCCCGCCGCTGCGCCCGCGAGCGCGAGTTGTCGCTCGATGTGCTTGCTGCTTCGACGATAGCCCCGCCGCATGGCGTACATCAGCGATGCACCGATCTGCACCGTGGGCCCCTCACGGCCGATCGTGAAGCCACAGAGGATGCCCAGGAACGAGACCACGATCTTGCCGAACATGATGCGCAGGGAGAGCAGCGCACTCGACAGCCGCCCATCCTCCAGCGTCGCAATGACCTGCGGAATGCCACTGCCCTCGGCACCACGAAAAAACTGGCGCGTCAGCCAGATGGCAAGCGCCGCACCAACCGGTGTAATGATGATCGGCAGCCAGAACGCGTGCGACACCATGCCTCGAAAAAGCTCGAAGCCAGCATCGATGAGCTTGGCGTAAGCGACGGATACCAGACCCACGAGGACGGCACCAAGCCAGAAGATGCCGTAGTTTGCCCAGAGTCTCCTGGCTCGACGCGCTGATCGATCGGCGATGTGGAGAGGAGAAAACATGGTGGTTTGGGCGCTGGTCCGTGAAACGGAGATTATAGGACCCGACGCGAGACGGCCTCCGTGCGGGTTACCGCTAACGCCCCGCAATCGACAGCAGCGAATCAAACAAGCTGTTTGCTGCCTGCATCACCTTGGCTGATGCCTGGTAGGCCTGCTGATATCGCATCAGGTTCATTGCCTCTTCATCGAGGCTCACGCCCGACACCGATTGCTGCTGTCGCGTTGAGCCTGCCAGCAGCGCCGTCTGCGAGGTGAGGTTGCCGCTGGCCTGGTGGGTCTGCACGCCCACCTGCGTGACGAGGTTGTTCCATGCCGAGCCCATCGACGTGGTACCGCCATCGAGCAGCGTGGCATTGCGCAGCTTGGCAAATGCGCTGGCGTTGCCGTTGTCGGTGCTGTTGGCAATATTGGGCGAGAGCTTGAAGGTGTCGCCATTGGCGGGTGTGCCCGTCATCGTCATCTGCACGCCGTTGAACGCGTACGTTGCACCCTGGGCGTAGGGCGCCGTGCCGGTGTACGTAGTCGACGTGCCGTTGACGGTGACGGTGACGGTCACGCTGCCCGGAAAGCCCGAGAGGGAACCGCCACCTGCCGCGTTGTAGCTGAGCGTGACAGGGGATGCGAGCGGCGCACTCGCATAGCCCGCATTCACGCCCACGGCCGTAACCGCCCCGCTGCCCTTGTTGTTGCTGCCCACGTCTGCCACCACGGGCGATGCGGCGGCAATGGCGCGCGGATCGCTCGTCAGCGTCTTCATGCTCGACGCGGCATCGGCCGTCGGGCGCACGAGGAACGAATCACCGTTGTTCATCGTGCCGCTCAGGTTGAGCGTGACGCCATCCACAGTGGTCGGCCAGCTCGTTACCGTGACCGCGCCGCTGCCATCCGGATAGCGCGACACCGTATAAGCGCCGCCCTGGAACTTCACCTGATAGTCGTAACCCTGCCCAGCACTGGTGTTGGTGATGCTAGCGGTGAGCGCGCCGCTTCCGGTGTTGCTGGTGCTGGGTGCGACGCTGGGGCCAGCCACGGAGAACACATCTGCACCCAGCTTGCCGTTGGCGTCCATGCCAAGCCTGTTCTGTGCATTCACACTGGCCGACACGGCGGCCGCCAGACGCCCCAGGCTGTTCTGCGCAGGGATAAGCGTGTTGCGGCGAAACTCCATCAGGCCACCCAGCGCGCCGCCGCCGAGCTGGCTGTCGTCCATGCTGACCGTGCCGGCAGGGCTCTTGTAGCCCACCGACAGTTGCGTCGGGTCATACGGCGACGACATCGCCGTCAATTCGAAACTCTGGTTGCCCTGCACCAGAGCCTGCCCGTTGCCGACGTAGACGTTGTACTGGCCGTCGCCCGTCTGCACTGCACTGGCCTTGATCGACTTGTTGAGCGTCTGCACGAGCTGGTCGCGCTGGTCACGCAAGTCATTCGCCGGCTGGCCGGTGGCGCTTTCTGCCTTGGCGATCTGCTCGTTGAGTGCGGCGAGCTGTTTGGCTGCGCTGTTGACGGTGCTGATGTGCGTCTGCACCTGCGTGTTGACCTGGTTCGTCAGCGCCGTCATCTGCCCCGCCACCGCATTGAAGCGGCTTTGCAGGCCCGAGACGGCGTTCATAAAGACCTGCCGCGCGGTGGTATCCGACGGTTTGGAAGCCAAGCCATCCGCGGCGTTGAAGAAACCCGTGAGCGCTGAACTCAGCCCGCTGTTCGGGTCCGCCAGGTATTTGTCCAGGCCCGTGAGCAGGCTGCTGAGCTGGCTGGCGGCGCTGGTGGCGGCCTGGCCGTTCTGCACCTGCGTGGTCAGAAACTGGTCGTAGATCCGCTTGACGGTGGCCACGTTGGCCCCCTGGCCCAGAAACCCGACGCCGGTTTGCAGCGGAATGTTCTGCGTCTGCACTGCTTCCTGGCGCGAGTACCCGGGCGTGTTGGCGTTGGCGATGTTGTTGCCCGTCACCTGCAGGTGAATGCCTGCCGTGCGCAAGCCCGATGCGCCAATGTTCAGAAGAGAGGAACTCATATGTGCACCTGCATCACCTCATTACTTGAGTTGCGCAACCTTCTCCAGCATGCGGTCGGCCGTCTGCACGGCTTTGCTGTTGATCTCGTACGCGCGCTGCGTCTGGATCATCTGGATCATTTCTTCCACCACGTTCACGTTGGACGTTTCTACGTAGTTCTGATTGAGCGCGCCCACGCCGTTGGAGCCGGGGTTGGCCAGGTTGGCCGTGCCGGAGGCTTCGGTTTCGGCGTACAGGTTTTCGCCCAGGCTGCGCAGGCCTGCCGGGTTGATGAAGTTGGCCAGCTGGAACGTGCCCACCTGCGTGCTGTTGACCGTGCCCGGCGTGGTGACCGTCACAACCCCGTCCTTGCCGATGGTCAGGCTGGTGGCGTTCTGCGGCACCGTCACGGCCGGCTGCACCGGGTAACCGCTTGAGGTCACAAGCTGCCCCTGGGCGTTGATCTGGAAATTGCCATCACGCGTGTAGGCCAGCGTGCCATCGGGCATCTGCACCTGGAAGAAGCCGTTGCCGTTGATGGCCACGTCGGTGGAATTGCCAGTTTTGGTCAGGTTGCCCTGCGTGTGCAGCCGCTCGGTCGTGACCACGCGCGTGCCGGTGCCGATCTGCAGACCGGAGGGCAACGTGGTCTGCTGCGAAGACTGGGCCCCCGGCTCGCGCGCGTTCTGATACAGCAAATCTTCGAACACGGCGCGCGAACGCTTGAAGCCCGTCGTGTTGACGTTTGCCAGGTTGTTGGACACGACGTCCAGCTGTGTTTGCTGGGCGTCCATCCCGGTCTTGGAAATCCACAGGGAGCGGATCAATTGGTGGCCTCGTCAGAGTCAGAATCAGCAACGTGGGCGATCAACGCAAGCTAACCAGCGTCTGCAGGATCGTGTCCTGCGTCTTGATGGTCTGTGCGTTGGCCTGATACGAGCGTTGCGCAACGATCATGTTGACGAGCTCGGCAGACAGATCCACGTTCGACTGCTCCGCAGATTGCGATTGCAACAAGCCGAATGACCCCATGCCCGGCGTGCCGAGATTGGCCGCACCCGAATCGACCGTCTCCACCCACTGGTTACCGCCGATGTTCTGCAGGCCGTCCGGCGCCTTGAAGTTGGCCATCGCAAACTGGCCCAGCACGGCGGTGCGGCCGTTGGAGTAGCGCGCCATCACCGTGCCGTCGTTGCCCACGGCATAGCTGGCAAGGCGCCCGGTGGCGTAGCCGTCTTGCGAGACGCCCGGCGCCGTGTCGTTGTAGCCACCGCCGTATTGCGTGGTGCCCGTCATGTCGATGCTGCCGATGCTCATGCCGGCAAAGGCCACGTTCACTTTGGACGGCGTGGAGGTCAACTGCCCGCTGCCGTTGAAGGTGAGCGTACTGATCGGGTTGCCGCCCGTGGGTGCCGCGCCGTCCACCATGGCGTGAACGTCCCACCCCGTGGCGGTGCGCACGTAGTAATTGGTGAGCGTATGAGCTTTGCCCGTGCCGTCGTACACCTGCTGCGACACCGAGTGGTTGAACGTGGCCGAGTTGGTGGCCGAGAACGGCGTGGGGGCGGGCACCTTGGCACCCGCATCCAGATTGACGCCAAACACGGTGCTGGTGGTGGCCAGCGGCGCCAGATCGTTCACGGGAATCTGCAGGTTCACCAGCGCAGCCGTGTTGACCTTGCCCGTTGCATCCACGCCGTAGCCGGTCAGGTTCTGGCCCGTGGCGGAGACAATGTAGCCGTTCTTGTCGGTATGAAACTGGCCGTTGCGCGTGAATGAAACCTGGCCGCTGCCCGGGTCCACCATGCGGTAAAACCCCGTGCCATTGATAGCGATGTCCAGCGGATTGCCCGTCCGCGTGACATTGCCCTGGGTGAAAGACTGCGACACGCGGGTCACGTTCACGCCTTGCACGATCTGGTTGTCCGACGCGCCCACCAGCGAGCGTGCATACACGTCGCCAAACACGGTGGTCGCTTTCTTGTAGCCGACGGTGTTGGCATTGGCGATGTTGCTGCCGATGGTGTCTAGCGATTTGGACGCGGCATTCAGGCCGCTCAGCCCTTGTTGGAATCCCATGATGTTCTCGCTTGGAAAGTTGTACCGCCGTTCCGGGGGCCAGCCAGTTGGAACGGCCTGCTTGCGTTAAAGACTTCGGAGTCGACCTCACGGCATCGCCATCCGCTCATCGACCATGATGTTTTCGTCTTTAACCTGCGTGTTGCTTTTCCCTTGCGAACACCTTATTCAGCCTGTTTTTAAAGCGCTTTCTTACGATCCTTACGAGATTCTGATGTCGAAACTTTGAATTAAAAGGCTAAAAGCACCGCATCATTTTGAATTGAATCTGGGCGTTTCATGATGCATGGTCAGTCAGGCTCGCCAAACCAGCGCATGGCGGCTTGACCCAGTTCCGCCTGGCTCACTGCACCCTCGGCCGCCCACGCGACGATGCCGTCTGGGCGCACCAGCACGGCGCTCAGGCCCTGCGCGTCGGTCGCGTCGCCAGCGACCTGGACGAGGCGATCATTCCACCCGTCTGCCAGCGTTTGCAGCGACGCGCCTGCGGTGAAATCCAGCAACAGGCCTCTGCCATTGCGCAGGCGCTCGCCAAGGCGGGTGCCGTCGGCAAGCGCAAAGTCGGGCGCGCTGCGGCCAGCCAGCGGGTGGCCGTCGCCCAGGTCATAACGCAGCGAGAGACCCCAGACGCGGCTTGCAAAATAGGTCGCCCCGTCGCGCGTCTCGATCAGGTCGCGGATGATCGCTGCGAGCGCGCGCGTGCTGGGGCTTGGCCGCATGAGCGCAACCTGCGCGCGCGACCAATCGAGAATCTGCGCGCCCACGGGGTGCCGTTCCAGCGTGTAGCTGTCGAGCAAACCGTCGGGCGCGTCGCCACGAATGGTGGCGGCGAGCTTCCACCCGAGATTCATGGCATCGCCCAGGCCGAGGTTCAGCCCCTGGCCGCCCAGCGGTGAATGCGTGTGCGCTGCATCGCCAGCGAGCAGCACGCGCCCGTTGCGGTAGGTGGTCGCTTGAAACGCGCGGTCCGTCCAGGTGGTCACAAGCTTGAGCGCCGCGACGGTGACATCCGCGCCGGAAACCCGCCGTAACACCGCTTGCACGTGTTCCAGCGTGACCGGCTGCGTGCGATGAAACGCGCCGCCATCAAAGTCGACCATGGCGATGGTGCCGGGCGGTTGGTAAGTGAACATGCCGGTCGGCGTGTAGTGACGGCCCGGTGCGAGCGTATGCGGCGCTGCCAGTTCAACTTCAGCGGAATAACCGGTGAACTCCGGGTCCGTGCCGCCAAATTCGAAACCGCCCGCTTTGCGTACCGTGCTGCGGCCGCCATCGCATCCGACCAGCCAGCGTGCATGGAAGGTCTCACTGCCCGCATGGATGGTCACAGCGTCGCCGGTCTGCTCGAGGCCGGTCACACCGGCGCCACGCCGGATCTCTGCGCCCATTGCGTTGGCGCGCGTGGCCAGCACGGATTCGATGTGTGCCATGTCGCTGGCCATATGGGTGTCGGCCGGACTTGGTAAGCGATACGGCCAGCGCGCGCTATCGATATCGATCTTGTCGTGGAAAAACTGGATGCCCGCAAAGTGGCCGCCTGGGCGACGCTGGTGTTGCATCCAGTGCGCGGTCGACGCGTTGCGGTGGCTATGTGCATCTTGCGCGCGAGGCTGCGCCGCAATGTCGGCCAGCAAACCGCGACGGTAGAACGCTTCGATGGAGGGAGATGACAGCCCGCGCATCCCGAACGGGAGCTGCTTCAAGGGTGAGTGCGGGGTTTCGGCTTGCTCAAGCACCAGCACCGAGAGACGGGCGAGGCGCAACTCGCAGGCGAGGAACAAACCAACCGGGCCGGCGCCGGCAATGACAACGTCGTAGACAGTTGTGTCGTGCATGAACTACTCCTGTGTGGTCGTTCGACCGGAGCGGCTCGTCGTGTCTCCATCTAGAACCGCACGGACGAACAATGGGCGCCGGAATGGCGTCCGATGTTCGTCGGGGGACTAGTGCACACGGCACGGCCAGAGCTTCCGCTGCGCGCAATGCAAGTGCAGGGAAGGACTTGGGCTTACCAAACCAAGTCTGCCTTTTTCGACAAGGTCGTAATGTAGCGCTGCGGCTGGCGGGCAGCAATGAGAGGCGCGCTGGGCTGTGGCCAATTCACACAGGTGCGCGTGATAGAGTCGACCGCCATCCCGTACCTGATCGTGTAGCCCTATGTCGACATTCGCGCTTGTCCCCAAGCAAACGGCGTTGTTGGTCATGCACTACCAGACCGACATCATGGCGTTGTTTCCATCGGTCGCGCCCACGCTGCTCTCCAACACCCGCACGCTGTGCGACGCTGCGCGAGCCAAGGGCGTCAGCGTCTATTTTGCGAAGTTCCACTTCAGCCCCGGCTATCCGGAAGTCAGCCCATTGAACAAGAACGGGCAAGGCGTCAAGCAATTGGGGCTGTTCGTTGAAGACCGCATCTCGCCGGAACTCGGCCGGCAGCCCGATGAGTCGATCATCATTGCGCACCGCGCCAGCGTTTTCTACGGCACCGATCTGCAGGTGCGGTTATCCGCCAGGGGCATCGATACCTTGATCATGGTGGGCGTTGCGTCGACGGGCGTGATGCTGTCGTCCATTGCTCACGCGAGCGATGCGGACTACCGCCTGTTCACCGTGAAGGACTGCTGCTACGACCCGGACCCGATCGTGCACGACCGTCTTTTTGCCACGGCGTTTGAATCGCGCACGACGGTGCTGTCGCTGGCAGATGCGTTGTCGCTGCTGGAGTAATCACAGCGTTTTTTAGCGAGCCTCAGGTGCTGACCACCTTGTTCTTGCCGGCGCGCTTGGCCTGATACATGCCGCGGTCAGCGCGGTGGACGGCCGCCATGGGTGGTTCGTCCTTGCCGACTTCCGCCACGCCAGCAGAGAACGTGATGAACAGCCGCGTGTCACCCGCCGCAAAGAAGCGCTGCGTGAGCGCCCGCTGCAGGCGGACGATGGTCTGCACGCCCTCTTCCAGCGGCGTGTCCGGCATCAGGATCACGAACTCCTCGCCGCCAAAGCGGGCGAGCGTATCTTGCGGACGCATCGACTCGCGGGCCACCTGGGCCAGGTGCGACAGCGCATCGTCGCCAAAGCTGTGGCCGTGCGTGTCGTTGATCGACTTGAAGTCGTCGATGTCCAGAAACGCAATGGAGAGTGTGGTGTTCTGGCGCGCGGCCCGGGCAACTTCGCGCTCCAGCGCCTCTTCCAGACCTTTGCGGTTGAGCGCGCCGGTCAGCAGGTCGTGGCGCGCTGAAGCCGATGCCATGTCGAGCGCCTTGCGCAGTTGCGCCACCTCGGCGGCGGCCTCTTCGGCCTTGACCTTCATTGCCGACAGCACATCGCGATTGCGGGCCGACTCCACCGACATCCAGCGGGTGGCCGACAGCGCATCCTGAATGGCCGGCGCGATCTCCGCGATGCTGTTGGCCGATTCGATCTTCTTGGCGCAGGCTTCCATCTGGCGGTGATGCTCGCCCGAGGTTTCGGCGGCGGCCGACAGGCGCTCCATGAAGGCGGCCAGCAGCCGCTTCATTTCTTCCTGGGCTTCGATCGATTTCGACTTCAGCGAGCTTTGCTTCTGGATCACCTCCATGAGGCGGCGCCGCAGGTCATCCAGCCGGCGCAGGCTCACGGGGGCTTCGCTGGCTTTCATCAGGGCTTCGATCTGGCCGCGCAGCCAGCGGTCGTCCAATGACAGCTCGCCGATGTTCTCGAACACCAGTTGCAGCAGGCCCAGCAACGCCCGACGGATCTCGCTCTGGTCTTCGGCCGCGAGCGACAGCCGGTGGTTGAACGTCGAGAGCTTGGCGGTCAGGTTGGCCAGGCTTTCGAATTCGGAGCGGCAGGCCCGGATCAGCGCCCAGGCGGCGGGGCCGATGCTGGCATCGTCTTCACCGAGCACCGGAAGGCAGCATTCCACCGTGCGCGCGAGCTGTTCGCACAACTCCCGTACCAGCGCCATCCGTTCGGCGTCTGAAGCGTCTCCGTTTGGCTTGCTGCCTGCGATTTCGTAGTAGATCGAGGCAAAGTTGTCTGGCGTGGGCGCCAACCTGCGTGAGGCCAGCAGCCTGAGGGCGTGCCGGGCAGTCTCCGAGGGATTGTTTTCTGTCATTCCGAACTACAGGTTGGCGAGCAGGGTTGGAGCGCGATTCTCCACGGTTCCGGCCCGACCGAAAAGCCGTCCAAAGGGTTATGTGGGCTTTGCGCTGCACGGCTAAAGCTCGCTAAATTGGGTGTCGCGGCAAGCATCTACGCGAAGAGCGTGACCCCGTTTGGCAGGATCGCCGCGCACGGCGTTTAGTCACCCGGGCGTGCGCCGCCAGCAATGATGCCCTGCGCCCCGCGCCGCCATCAAAGCGTCTGGATATGCCTCAGGAATGCAGGGGATTTATCTCGTGCGCCGTAGAACCGGATGACGCCCGACACGTCGCCGTACCGCCGTATCAGGCCTTCTGCAGCAGCACGAACGCGTCGAACCTCTGGCACCTTGTTCAGAAAGCGCTCCACCAGCGTCGGGTCAAAGTATTGGCCGCTTCGGTCTGCCAGCGCATCGAGTGCGTCGTCTTCCGGCATCGCTTGACGGTAGACGCGCGGCTCCAGCATGGCGTCGAACGCGTCTGCGATGGCCACGATGCGTGCGGCAAGCGGGACGTCTTCACCCGCAAGGCCGGCGGGATACCCGCTGCCGTCAAAATGCTCGTGATGATGGCGCGCAACGCTCGCCGCCATTTGCAGGATCGGGTCGGGCGTTCCGGCAAGCAGGTCGGCACCGATGTCCGAGTGCCGTTGCATGATCTCGTGCTCTGCATCGGTCAGGGATGCGGGCTTGAGCAACACGTCATCCGGAATGCCCAGCTTGCCGATGTCGTGCACGGGAGCCACAAGGTAGATGTGCCGCTGCTCGGTGTCGCCGAGCTCCAAAACGTTTGCCAGATACGCCGCAACAGCGGCCGTCCGGAGCAGATGGCCCAGAGCCGACGGATAGCGCGACCCGCCAGCAAGCGTCAGGCTGGCGAGGATGATGTGGGGGCGGTTTTGTTGTGCCATGGTGTTGACCTTCTTGGTCGCGCACCTGTCGGTACGCAGTGAGGCTCTATGGAGCATTGCACGATAGTCACCCTGCCGGTCGACCGCAACACCCGCGCCGCTGATTATTGATCTAGCCCATCTGCAACCGTCGCCACAGCGTCGTCTTGCTGATGCCAAGCGCCGCGCAGACCGCATCCCGGTCGCCGCCGTGCGCCGCCAGCGCCACGCGTATCTCTTCGGCTTCCACGCCCCGGCTGCGCTCGCGCAGCGTCAATGCCGCCGATTTGCCCGGCGTGGCGTGGGCAAACACTTCCGGCGCAATCAGCCGCAGCACGTCTTGCGTGACGGCGCCGGCGTCTTCGGTGTACGCCAGCTCCACGGCGATCCGTTCGACCACGCTCTGCAATTCGCGCACGTTGCCGGCCCAGGCGTAGCGCCGCAGCGGCTCGGCAACGCCGGCCAGCACGCGGGCAGCCTCCTCGGTATCGGCAATACGCAGCAGCAGGCGCGGTTCGCGGCGCGCGGCTTGCACGAGCAGTTCAGCGGCCAGGGGCATCACGTCGTCGGGCCGTTCTCGCAGCGGGGGCAGCGCAATGCTCAGGATATTGAGCCGGTAGTAAAGGTCGGCGCGGAACGTGCCGGCCTCTACCGCGTCCGTCAGCGCGCGGTGCGTGGCGGCCATCACGCGGATATCGACGCGTGTGGGCTCGGTAGAACCCAGCCGCACCACCTCGCGCTCCTGCAGCACGCGCAGCAGGCGGCTTTGCAGCGGCAGCGGCATCTCGCCGATTTCATCGAGGAACAGCGTGCCACGGTGCGCGGCCTCAATCAGCCCGGTCTTGCCGCCCTTGCGCGCACCCGTGAAAGCGCCCTCCTCGTAGCCGAACAGTTCGCTTTCCAGCAGCGCCTCGGGAAATGCGCCGCAGTTGATGGCGACAAATGGAAAATCGCGCCGCGCGCTGAGCTGATGCATGCCCTGCGCGACCATCTCCTTGCCCGTGCCGGATTCGCCCAGCACGAGCACGGTGGCGTCGGATTTGGCATAGCGACGCACCAGCGTGCGCACGCGCTCCATCGGCAGCGACTCGCCCACGAGGTCTTCGAGCCGGTAGCGCGCGCTGAACTGCTGCGGGCGCTGGCGCGAGCGCAGCGTGCGGTCCAGCCGCTCCACCGCGCGGGATTCCTGGAAGGTGAAGATCGTGCCTTCGGCCGCGCCGGTGCCGGTGCTCGTCAGCGGGCCACGGTGGATGACGTAGTTGACGCCCCGCACGGTGCCCAGCGTGTCGCCGTCGGCATCGGGCAGCAAGCCGAGCAGGTTGGGCGCGATGCTGAGCAGCGGTTGCCCGATGGCCTGCTTGGCCTCGATGCCCAGCGCAGTGGCCAGCCGCTGGTTGATGGCTTCCACACGGCCCTGCGCATCCAGCGCAACCACACCGTCACGCAGATGCTGCAGCAGGTTGTCCAGCCGCTGGCGGCGCAGCGTTTCGCGGCGCGTGGCCTGTACGACTTCCAGCGCGGTATCGAATGCGGCCCGCACAGAGTCACGCGAATACAGGAACACGGCGTTCATGCCCGCCTGCGTTGCGAGGTCCGTCACTAAGCCGGGGCCGACCACCACGCCCACGCCGCGGTCGCGCAAGTCCAGCACGCAGCTCTCCGCGCCCTGGCGCGAGGTGTACGAGGCAAACACCACATCCATGCCATAGGCGGCGACAAAGCGGCGCACTTCCTCGGGCGTGTCGCCGTGGGTGACGAGCGCCACCGATTCCGCATCGCGCCGGGCACGGGCCAGCGCGTGCATCACGTCAAAACCCGTCGGGTTGATGACGACCACGGGCAGCGACAGACGCGGCTTCAGATAGGCGCCGTTGGACCCGCCCGCCACCACCACGTCGGGGCGGTCAGCGCCGGCGGCATCGATCTCGCGCACGATGTCTTCAAAGCCGCGTGTGATGACGCGCAGCTCGGCGCGGTCGTTGTACTCGGCGGCAATATCGAGGAAGAGATCGCTCAGGCGGCTGATGCCGCAGGCCCAGATGCGGGGGCGGTCGGTCAGGTCGGTTGCAGTGGGGTTCATAGTGCGGCGCGGCATGGGAAAACAGCGGTCCGGACATTATGCGCCGCGCGTTTCCATATTGAAATCGCAATTTCATTTTTGAAATGGAGTGCGCGCGGGCGGCAACGGCACACCCATACAAATCAACGGGTTACGTCGGTCTGCAAGGGTGGCCCGCTTCCTGCTCTCTTAGGCCGTTCTTTCTGGAGCCCTCATGAGCACAACCCAACGACACCCCGCCAGCGCCGGCGCTAAATTCCGTGCCGCCGTGGCTGAATCCCAACCGCTGCAAGTGGTGGGCGCCATCACCGCCTACGCTGCCAAGATGGCCGAGCAGACCGGCTTCAAGGCTGTGTACCTGTCGGGCGGCGGCGTGGCTGCCAACTCGCTGGGCATTCCGGATCTGGGCATCAGCACGATGGAAGACGTGCTGATCGACGCCCGCCGCATCACCGATGCCGTGCAGATTCCGCTGATGGTCGACATCGACACGGGCTGGGGCGGCGCCTTCAACATCGCACGCACCGTTCGTTCGTTCATCAAGGCCGGTGTGGCCGCCGTGCACCTGGAAGACCAGGTTGGCCAGAAGCGCTGCGGCCATCGCCCAGGCAAGGAAGTCGTTTCTACCGACGAGATGGTCGACCGCGTGAAGGCCGCCGTGGACGCCCGCACCGATGACGATTTCGTCATCATGGCCCGCACCGACGCAGCCGCCTCCGAAGGCCTCGACGCCGCCATCGAGCGCGCCGTCGCGTACGTGGAAGCGGGCGCCGACATGATCTTTCCAGAGGCGATGAAGACGCTGGACGACTACCGCCGCTTCAAGGCCGCCGTGAAGGTGCCCATCCTGGCCAACCTGACGGAGTTCGGCAGCACGCCGCTCTTTACCACTGACGAACTGCGCAGCGCCAACGTCGATATCGCGCTGTACTGCTGCGGCGCCTATCGCGCAATGAACGCAGCGGCGCTCAACTTCTATCAAACGGTGATGCGTGACGGCACGCAGAAGGCGGCCGTGGAAACCATGCAGTCGCGCGCTGATCTGTATCAATATCTCGGCTACCACGCGTACGAAGACAAGCTCGACGCGCTGTTTGCCGCACAGAAATAACGCCTCCGCATCCAAACCAATTCAACGCATCCAAGGAGACCACACCATGAGCGAAGCCGATAACAGCACGCCGAACGCAGGCGCCTTCAAGCCGAAGAAATCCGTGGCCCTGTCGGGCGTGACGGCCGGCAACACCGCGTTGTGTACCGTTGGCCGCACTGGCAATGACCTGCACTACCGCGGCTACGACATCCTCGACCTGGCCGGCGCGTGCGAGTTTGAAGAAGTTGCCCATCTGCTGGTGCACGGCAAGCTGCCCAACAAGGCTGAACTGGCTGCCTACAAGACCAAGCTGAAGGCGCTGCGCGGCCTGCCCGCCAACGTGAAGGCTGCCCTGGAATGGGTGCCTGCTTCTGCCCACCCGATGGACGTGATGCGCACGGGTGTGTCGGTGCTGGGCACCGTGCTGCCCGAGAAGGACGACCACGCCACCCCCGGTGCACGCGACATCGCCGACCGCCTGATGGCATCGCTCGGCTCGATGCTGCTGTACTGGTATCACTACAGCCACAACGGCAAGCGCATCGAAGTCGAAACGGATGACGACTCCATCGGTGGCCACTTCCTGCACCTGCTGCACGGTGTGGAGCCGCCGAAGTCGTGGGTTGACGCCATGCACGTTTCGCTCAACCTGTATGCCGAGCACGAGTTCAACGCATCGACGTTCACGGGCCGCGTGATTGCCGGCACGGGCTCGGACATCTACTCCGCCATCACCGGCGCGATCGGCGCACTGCGCGGCCCGAAGCACGGCGGCGCCAATGAAGTCGCCTTCGAAATCCAGAAGCGCTACGACACGCCGGACGAGGCCGAAGCCGACATCCGCCGCCGCGTGGAAGCCAAGGAAGTCGTGATCGGTTTCGGCCACCCGGTGTACACCGTGTCGGACCCGCGCAACAAGGTCATCAAGGAAGTCGCGCGCAAGCTGTCGAAGGAAGCCAGCAACACCAAGATGTTCGACATTGCCGAGCGCCTGGAAACCGTGATGTGGGACATCAAGAAAATGTTCCCCAACCTGGACTGGTTCAGCGCCGTGTCGTACCACATGATGGGCGTGCCGACCGCGATGTTCACCCCGCTGTTCGTGATCGCGCGTACGTCGGGCTGGGCAGCGCACATCATCGAGCAGCGCATCGACAACAAGATCATCCGCCCGAGCGCGAACTACACCGGCCCGGACGACCTCAAATTTGTACCGATCGGCAAGCGTCCGTAATCGCGCCTCCAAATGGAACGTCAACGCAAGCCTCCAGACGGTTTGGCCGTTGACGTTCCTGCCCTTGATGGCGCCTTGAATTTTTGTTGCAGAGAGGAAAAAGGAAGGGGAACTGTCTGAGCGAAGCGAGTTTTCCCCTTCCCCTCTCTGCGACATAAATTCAAGGAGTCTTTCGCCATCTCGGGCGCGCCTTTCTTTGCTTACTTTCTTTGGCAAGACAAAGAAAGTGAGTCGGCCCCGGCAGGGGGCGAAACCGGCGGATGCACAACAGCATCAACCGCAGACCGAACACCAGGCAGGCACAAGCACCATGAACACCACCCACAGAAAGCCCCTCCCCGGCACAAAGCTCGACTACTTCGACGCACGCGAAGCTGTAGAAGCCATCAAACAAGGCGCCTACGACAAGCTGCCCTACACGTCACGCGTGCTGGCCGAAAACCTGGTCCGCCGCTGCGACCCCGCCACCCTCGCCGATTCGCTCAAGCAACTCATCGAACGCAAGCGCGACCTGGATTTCCCCTGGTTCCCGGCGCGCGTGGTGTGCCACGACATCCTGGGCCAGACCGCGCTGGTCGATCTGGCTGGCCTGCGCGACGCGATTGCCGACCAGGGCGGCGACCCCGCCAAGGTCAACCCGGTGGTGCCCGTGCAGTTGATCGTCGACCACTCGCTGGCGGTGGAATGCGGCGGCTTCGACCCCGACGCTTTCGCCAAGAACCGCGCCATTGAAGACCGCCGCAACGAAGACCGCTTCCACTTCATCGACTGGACCAAGCTCGCGTTCAAGAACGTCGACGTGATCCCGGCGGGCAACGGCATCATGCACCAGATCAATCTGGAGAAAATGTCGCCCGTCATCCAGGCGCACGACGGCGTGGCCTACCCCGACACCTGCGTCGGCACCGACAGCCACACGCCGCACGTGGATGCGCTGGGCGTGATCGCCATCGGCGTGGGCGGCCTGGAAGCCGAGAACGTGATGCTCGGCCGCGCCTCGTGGATGCGCCTGCCGGACATCGTCGGCGTGGAGCTGACCGGCCAGCGCCAACCCGGCATTACCGCCACCGACATCGTGCTGGCGCTGACCGAATTCCTGCGCAAGCAGAAGGTGGTGGGCGCATACCTTGAGTTTTACGGCGAAGGCGCATCCAAGCTCACGCTGGGCGACCGCGCCACCATCTCGAACATGGCACCCGAGTACGGCGCCACCGCGGCGATGTTCTCGATTGACGACAACACGCTCGACTACCTGCGCCTGACCGGTCGCACCGACGAGCAGGTCAAGCTGGTCGAGACGTACGCCAAGACCGCGGGCCTGTGGTCCGACACGCTCAAGAACGCTGAATACGAACGCGTGCTGCGCTTCGATCTGTCGAGCGTGGTGCGCAACATGGCCGGCCCGTCCAACCCGCACGCACGTGTGGCAACGACCGACCTGGCCGCCAAGGGCATCGCCGCCAAGTGGGAAGAAACGCCGGGCCAGATGCCGGATGGCGCGGTCATCATCGCGGCCATCACGAGCTGCACGAACACCAGCAACCCGCGCAACGTGATTGCCGCGGCGCTGCTGGCGCGCAATGCCAACCGCCTGGGCCTGACCCGCAAGCCGTGGGTGAAAAGCTCGCTGGCGCCAGGCTCCAAGGCCGTTGAGCTGTATCTGGAAGAAGCCGGCCTGAAGCACGAACTGGAAAAGCTCGGCTTCGGCATCGTCGCGTTTGCCTGCACCACCTGCAACGGCATGAGCGGCGCGCTGGACCCGAAGATCCAGCAAGAGATCATCGACCGCGATCTGTACGCCACGGCCGTGCTGTCGGGCAACCGCAACTTCGACGGCCGCATCCACCCGTACGCCAAGCAGGCGTTCCTCGCGTCGCCGCCGCTGGTGGTGGCCTATGCGATCGCGGGCACGGTGCGTTTCGATATCGAACGCGACAGCTTCGGCACGGATGCCAACGGCAAGCCGATCCTGCTGAAGGATCTGTGGCCGACCGACGAAGAGATCGACGCCATCGTGCGTGCATCGGTCAAGCCGGAGCAGTTCCGCAAGGTGTACATCCCGATGTTCGAACAGCGCAGCGAGTCCGTTGCCAACGTGAGCCCGCTGTACGCGTGGCGCGCGCAGAGCACGTATATTCGCCGCCCGCCGTATTGGGAAGGCGCGCTGGCCGGTGAGCGCACGCTCCAGGGCCTGCGCCCGCTGGCGGTGCTGGGAGACAACATCACGACCGATCACCTGTCGCCTTCCAACGCCATCCTGGCGAGCAGCGCCGCAGGTGAATACCTGGCCAAGATGGGCTTGCCGGAAGAGGACTTCAACTCGTACGCCACGCACCGCGGCGACCACCTGACCGCGCAGCGTGCGACGTTTGCCAACCCCACGCTCATCAACGAGATGGCCGTGGTCGATGGCACCGTGAAGAAGGGATCGCTCACGCGCATCGAGCCCGAAGGCAAGGTCACGCGCATGTGGGAAGCCATCGAGACCTACATGGACCGCAAGCAGCCACTGATCGTGATTGCCGGCGCCGACTACGGCCAGGGCAGCTCGCGCGACTGGGCCGCCAAGGGCGTGCGCCTGGCCGGCGTGGAAGTCATCGTGGCGGAAGGCTTTGAGCGCATCCACCGCACGAATTTGATCGGCATGGGCGTGCTGCCGCTGGAGTTCAAGCCGGGCACCACTCGCCTCACGCTCGGCATTGACGGCACCGAAACCTTTGACGTGGTCGGCGAACGCAAGCCGCGCGCGGACCTCACGCTCGTCATCCTCCGAAAAAACGGCGAACGCGTGGAAGTGCCCGTCACGTGCCGCCTGGACAGCGACGAGGAAGTGTCGATCTACGAAGCCGGCGGCGTGCTGCAACGCTTTGCGCAGGACTTTTTGGAATCGAACAAGGAAGCAGCATGAGCCACCCCGCGCAAGTGAAGATTCCCGCCACCTACATGCGTGGCGGCACCAGCAAAGGCGTGTTCTTCCGTCTGCAGGACTTGCCGCCGGCCGCGCAACAGCCCGGCGCGGCGCGTGACGCGTTGCTCATGCGCGTGATCGGCAGCCCCGACCCGTACGGCAAGCAGATCGACGGCATGGGCGGCGCCACGTCGAGCACCAGCAAAACGGTGATCCTCAGCAAAAGCACGCGCCCGGACCATGACGTGGACTACCTGTTTGGCCAGGTCTCCATCGACAAGCCGTTCGTCGACTGGTCGGGCAACTGCGGCAACCTCTCCGCAGCGGTCGGCCCGTTCGCCATCAGCAACGGGTTGGTCGATGCGAGCCGAGTGCCGCAAAACGGCGTCGCCGTCATTCGCATCTGGCAGGCCAACATCGGCAAGACCATCATCGCGCACGTGCCCATCACCAACGGCGCGGTGCAGGAGACGGGCGACTTTGAACTCGACGGCGTGACGTTTCCGGCGGCGGAAGTGCAGCTCGAATTCCTCGACCCCGCAGCCGAGGAAGACGGTGACGGCGGCGGCGCGATGTTCCCCACCGGCAACCTCGTCGATGACCTGGAGGTGCCCGGCGTGGGCACGCTCAAGGCGACGATGATCAACGCGGGCATCCCGACGATCTTCATCAACGCAGAGGCCATCGGCTACACCGGCACCGAGCTGCAGGACGCCATCAACGGCGATGCGAAAGCGCTGGCGATGTTCGAGACCATTCGCGCGCACGGCGCGGTGCGCATGGGTCTGATCAAGAGCATTGAAGAAGCCGCCACGCGCCAGCACACGCCCAAGGTGGCGTTCGTCGCACCGCCGAAGGACTACGTGGCATCCAGCGGCAAGAAGGTCGGCGCAGGCGATGTGGATCTGCTCGTACGCGCGTTGTCGATGGGCAAGCTGCACCACGCCATGATGGGCACGGCAGCGGTCGCAATCGGCACGGCAGCGGCCATTCCCGGCACGCTGGTCAACCTGGCGGCTGGCGGCGGAGAACGTGGTGCGGTGCGCTTCGGACATCCGTCCGGCACGCTGCGCGTGGGCGCGGAGGCCAAGCTGGTGGACGGCGAATGGACCGTGACCAAGGCCATCATGAGCCGCAGCGCGCGCGTGTTGATGGAAGGCTGGGTGCGAGTGCCGGGCTGACCCGCCGACGGCGCACGCAAAGCAAAACCGCCGCATCCGGCTGAAGCAGGATGCGGCGGTTTTTTTGTTTTTCGGAACTCAGTTTGTGCCGGTGTTCTTCATGCCGAGCACCTCTCGGCGCAATCTCAGGCGGTGAGGCCAGCAGCTCGGCCGCATTCGCCATGAGCGCCTTGGCGACCGGGCCGTCGAGATGGGCCTGGCGGTCCTGCTCGCTGGCAAAGGCGTCGAAGATGCCGAATACGTTGGGCGCAATGCGCAGCGCAAACCAGATTGGCGTGGTGGTTTCCTGGTTGGCCATTTGCAGGCCGGCGGAAAGGAAATCGGCCACTGCCTGCTCCTTGCCCGGTTTGGCAATGAGCCGGGCAAATAATGCGTGCTTGATCATTTCGGTCTCCTGATACCGCGCTGAAGGGGCATGCGCGGTCAGGCGTACTGTATGCCGAAAGCGGCGGGCCGCCTCATACGAACACGCGTACGAGCCGTTCCGCACGCAACGGGAACGGCTCGATGACGGGCCAGGCGCACAGGCCGGCCCGCCGTGTTGCATGCGTTCAGTGGTGCAACGCGCCGCCCACCGTGGTCAGTGCGCCACCCACAGCACCCGTGACCGGCGCAAGCGGCGTCGCAGCCCCAGTGGACGTAAGCGAAGTGCCAACGGTGGTGACAAGCGAGCCGACCGGCGCAGTCACACCTCCAGCCGTCGTGCCGCCGCCGGCTGCACCGCCCAAGGCGCCCGTCACGCTCCCCAGCGGATTGCTGCCGCCGCCCACGCCGCCCAGCGCGCCGGTAATCGGCGCCAGCGGATTTGCCGAAGTCGCCCCGCCCGGCGTGGAGGTCACGCCGCCCAACGCGGCCACCGTGTTGCCCGTCGCAGTCACCACACCACCCAGGCCGGACACGACTGGCGCGTTCGTCGCAGTCAGCGAGGTACCCACATTCGCCACCCCGTCGCCCACGGTCTGCAGCAGATTGGTTGCCGGAGCGCCCAAGCCTGTTGTGTTACCCAGCGTCTGCGTGGCGGTGGTCACCTGCGAGGTGAGCGGCACCACAGTGGAACTGACCTGCTGCGTGACCTGCTCCACCGGCCCGGTCGACAAGGCCGTACCGAGCGTGCCGCCCGCGCCCGCCACCGCCTGCCCAACCTGCGAAACCGCGCCGCCCACCGGTGACGTGACCGGCGACAGCGGCTGCAGCGGTCCTGTGCCCAGACTGCTCACAAGGCCACCTGTTGCGTCGACGGTGTTCCCGACCTGCGTCACCACATTGCCGGTGCTCGATACCGTGGTGCCGATCGGGTTCGGGTTGGTGCCGATGCTGCCCAGGCCGGACTGCACGCCCGTGCCGAGGGCCGACACCGTGTTGCCTACGTTGTCGACCACATTGCCCAGCGCCGATGCGCCTGGCAGATTGCTCCCGCCGATGGTCGAACCGAGCCCGCTGACGGCACCGCCCGTGGCCGTCAGCACGCCGCCGCTCTTGTTCGCCACTTCGCCGGTGGGCGTGGTGGATGCGGTGGTGGTCGTGCCGCCCGAGCCGTTGGAACCGGAGCCACCGCCGTTGTTAGCGGAGCTGCCGTCGCTGCCGGACGTACCGCTCATGTCGCCCGAGCCGGAACTGGCGCAACCGCCCAGCGCAAGCAGGCCGACCAAGGCTGCCGAAACCAGTGTCCCTCGTTGCAATGTCTTCATGTCTGCCTCCCGTTTTAAAAATGCGCTTGATAATGCGCACTTTTTGCCTGATTCGATACGTTATCGGTACGCCCCCGGATTAACTGGATAGCGCGTTCAAATTAAGTCTATTCACCGATTCCGCGTCAATTGCAAACATTGTAAAACGCGGAGAAACCGTGCCCCGACGCCAGATTTACGCAGGATACCCACGTAAAACCGGGCATAGCGGGGGCCGCAAACGTTCTCGATATACGCGGGCACTTGCATGTGTTTTGAGGCAGCGTTCTAAATTACCCAAATTGAGTTAAATACCGGCGACTGGATTATCGGGTTGCCGCACGAACGAATGGCGGGCGGGGCAGCCGCAAACCGGCGGGGCGTTTCGGAGCGGCGGCATCAAAGTGATGGCGCTCGATAACGATGCCGCGCGCCGGCGCCCCCTCGATGAAGTGCTCGACCATCTCGCGCACGTCCGGGTCGATGTAATCCGCTCGGGCGCCGTCGATGATGAGCGTGGCGTGGTCCGGCACCTGCGCCAGATAGCGCTTGAGCGGCACCTTGCCCATGAACGACACGTCCTTGCGGAACGACAGCAGGAAGTGGTCGTGATGGCGCGCCATGACAATCGTGCGGCGCAGGTTGGCGCGGATCGCCAGCGCGATGCTCAGCGCAATGCCGATCACGATGCCAATCAGCAAGTCCGTCAGCAGCACGCCGACGATGGTTGCAATGAATGGTGCAAAGCGGTCCCACCCCTGCCGCGCCACCGCCACGAACAGCGACGGCTTGGCGAGCTTGTAGCCGGTGAAGATCAGGATGGTGGCCAGGCACGCCAGCGGAATCAGATTGACGATGGCGGTGAGCGCAAACACGCTCACCAGCAGCAGCGCACCATGCACGACGGCCGACCAGCGGCTCTGCGCGCCGGCGTGCACGTTGGCCGAACTGCGCACGATGACGGACGTGATCGGCAGGCCGCCCAGCGCGCCCGCCACCATGTTGCCGATGCCCTGTGCCTTCAGCTCGCGATCCGGCGATGCGGCACGTTTCTTTGGGTCGATCTGTTCGACGGCTTCCAGGCACAGCAGCGTCTCGAGGCTGGCCACGATGGCCAGCGCCATCGCTAGGCGCCAGACATCCGGATTGCCCAGTGCCCCAAGCGTGGGCGACTCAAGCGCATCGAGAAACGCCCCGAACGACGCGAGCGACGGCAGACCAACACGATGCTCAGCCGGTACTGCAATGCCCGGTGCCACCACCTCAAGCAGCAAGGTCACGCCAATGCCGAGTGCCACCACAACAAGCGGCGAAGGCAGCGCGCGGACCAGCGTGAATCGTCGCAGCATCGGCGTATCCCAGCCGATGAGCACGGCGGCGGAGAGCAGCGTCACCAGCATCGCCGTGACCGAGAACGCGCCAAACGGTGTGGCGAGCGTGCCGGCGCCGGCAGCGGCATCTCCGCTTGCCATCCCAAGCGCGAGCGGCACCTGCTTGATGATCAGCAGCAGCCCGATCGCCGCGAGCATGCCCTTGATGACGGACGACGGCACATACGCCGCAAAGCGCCCGGCGCGCAGCATGCCGAACACAAACTGCAGCGCGCCCGCCAGCGCCACGGCCACCAGAAATGCCGAGAAACCGCCCAGCTTGGCAATGCCGTCCACGACAATCACGACGAGGCCCGCAGCCGGGCCGCTCACGCTGAGTTGCGAGCCGCTGAGCAACGCCACCACCAGGCCGCCGATCATGCCGGAGAGCAGCCCCGCAAGCGGGTCAACGCCTGATGCGTTGGCAATACCCAGGCACAGCGGCAGGGCGACAAAGAAGACGATGACCCCGGCGAGCATGTCGCGCGGGAAGAAAGCCGGAGAGGTTGGTGTCTGCATGGTTGTTGGAGTTGTATGAACTGCGCACGCGCGAACGCCTGCCTGCGGGCGGGGGCACCGCCGGCATGCGTGAGGAGAGAAAACGTCAGGAAACAACGGCAGCCACAAACGCCGCCGCCGATCGGGTTAAGCGATGGCCTCGGCGGGCATCAGGATGTCGCCTCGGGTGGCGTGTTCCGCATCAGGGTCGCCCGAAGCCAGCACGCGGATGTGCCCATCGGCCAGGCCGAAGATCCAGCCGTGGATGCGCGGCGGGCGTTCTGCCTCGCGCACGATGGGGCTCTCGCGCAGGCAGCGCACCTGTTCGAGCACGTTGAGTTCGGCCAGGCGATTGACGCGCGCATCCAGATCGGACACGGCATCGAGTTCTGTACGGTGGCGGCCGGCCAGCGCGCACAGCGGCGCAATGCGGCGCGCGACGTGCGGCAAACCGTCGGGCGGCGGCAGCAGCGATGCACGTACGCCACCGCAGCCGTCATGCCCGCACACGATCACATGCGCGACCTCGAGCACGCGCACCGCATATTCCAGCACGCTCATCGTGTTGTCGTCCGCCGGGCAAACAAGATTGGCGATGTTGCGATGGACGAATAAATCGCCCGGGTTGGAATGTGTAATGGTTTCAGCGGGCACACGGCTATCTGCACAGCCGATCCATAACACCTGGGGTTGTTGGCCTTGGGCCAAACGCGAAAAGAATCCGGGATCACGTGCGGCAGTTTCGTGCGCCCACGCGACATTCTCGACAAGCATGCGTTTCGGTCGATGCATTGGTATGGCTCCTGCGGAATCTGCGAGACCGCTGCAGGCCGGAAACCCGGTTGGGCGGGTGTTCTCGGCAACGTTGCAGTGCAGCGGAAACGTTACGAAAACCATCGTATGAGAAAGGTTCCCGCTGTGCCAGTGAGGGCATCGACGTCAAATCGGATCAAATATGCACCGATAATGCGCACGCCCTGCGTAACTGTGTCGCACCCATTATCTGCAATCGGGAAACTGCGTGCAGTTATTGCATTGCCCGAGTTATCTATCCGAAATATTTAAACCCTGGATCGGAAAATATTCCATCACAGGTGAATGACCCGCGCGCCGGATCAACCGCGCGGGCGCCCGCATTTGGGGCACGTTTTCTAAGCCGATCAACAGCTTGCGCGCTAGCTCAGGCGAACTTGCGCAACGGCCTCGCGCCATTGCGTGAACCGCTGGGCACGCGCTTGCGCATCGCCATCGTCGCGTCCGTAGCGCAGGGCAACGTATCCGGCGGCTGCCTTGCGCAACGCCTGCGCCGCTTGGGGAAACTGCGCGGCGGCGCGCTCGGCGTAGGCCATCGGGCCTTCTGCAGCGCCACGCGTGCAACCGTGCCGTGCCAGCCGGTCACATAGGCGCTGCCACTGAGCCTGCACCGGGTCTGGCTTGGGCTTGCGCTGCTGCCACAAGAGCGGCAGCGCAGCGAGCAGGAACAAACCCGACACGCCCCACAGCACCGCGCGAGGGTCCGCTGCATCCAGCCCCAGCCACGCGAACAGGCGCGCCTGGCGGCTGCGGTCGTAGCCAAGCACCCAACTGTTCCAGCCACTGATAAGGCCATCCAGCCCCCAGCGCACGCTGCGCAGCCACCCAGGTTCTTCTGCACGGCGTGAGCGAAATTCACTGGCGGGCACGGCGGCGGCCAGGCCGCGTTCAACTCGTTGCGGCGCGACGGCGGCGGTTGGGTCCACACGCACCCAGCCGCGTCCGTCGAGCCACACCTCAGCCCAGGCGTGTGCATCGGACTGGCGCACGATGATGTCGCCGCTCATGGCATTGACCTCGCCGCCGAGATAGCCCACCACCACACGCGCCGGCACGCCTGCCGCGCGCATCAGGAAGACGAAGCTGCCCGCGTAGTGCTCGCAGAAGCCACGGTGCGTGCGGAAGAGAAAATCGTCGATCTGCTGATCCTGCAGCGGTTCCGGCTCAAGCGTGTAGGCAAACGGTGCGCGGCCAAACAGCTTGAGCGCCGCCGATACGCGCTCAGGCGGCGGCAGCTCTGCCCATTGCGCTGCCAGTGCACGCGCTTGCGGATTGCCCGCCGGCAACGCCAGCGCCATCTGCTGCGTAAGCGGGTCGAGCGGGCGGGCGTCGTCGGTGCGATTGCGCTCCGGCAGCCGCGAGCGCGCGTGATACCGCACGCGCTGCTCGAGCGGTTGCGTGCTGATGAATTCGCCGTCGATGCTGCGGCCGGTGCCGTCTCGCGCCTCGATCGACTGGCCGCGATCAAGCGCAAACAGCCAGCGCTGGCGCGTCGGTTCCAGCGTGATGTTGTAGTCGAACACGCCGGGCGTACCGCTAATTGCGTCCGCAGAATTGGGTACGCTTTCTGCTACGGGACGTTGCCGCATCGACGCTGCCGTCCACGTCTGGCCATCGAAACGCCACAGCACCATGCCGCGCCAGTAAAGCGTGTCGAGCGGTGGCGGCACGCCGGCAAAATCGACGCGGAAGGCCAGCTCGTCCGAGAGGATCAACTGGCCGACGGAGCCGGGCGCCATGCGGTCAGACAGGCCGCTGACAGCGGTATCGGCAGTTTGCGGCAAGCGCCACAGCGGATGATCCAGCCGCGGGAACAGCAGGAACAGCACCGCCGCGCACGGCAAACCCATGAGCACCAAACGCGCCAGCACACGCGCGGGGGATACGCGCGCACGCGCCTGCGGATGCAGCAGCAACAGCCAGTTGCGCAACAGCAGCGCCACGGTCGCCAGCATGGTCGCGGCCAGCCAGGGCGGCTGGTCAAACAGCACCTGCGAGAGCAGCAGGAAACAGCACAACTGCGTGACGAGCACGCCGTTGCGCACGGTGTGCGATTCCATCAGCTTGAGCACGAGAAACGCGCCAAGCAGCGCCACCGACAAGTCCCGCCCGATGTTTCCGCCGGTGCGCATGGCGAGTGCCAGCGTCACGATAAGCGTGGCCACACCCGTCAGCCCCAGCAGCCACTTGCCGGGCAACGGCGCGCGCCGCACCCACAGCAGCGCGCGCCAGAGCAGCAGCACGCCGAACACAGCGCACGTCACCAGCGGCAGCGCACGCAGCAGCGGCACGAGCACGACGGCAAGCTGTGCGATCAGCCAGCCGTGCTCACGATGGGTCAGCGCGCGGGCGGAGCCAAAGGCGGCCGCTTCAGTGCCGATGGTGGCAGTGGTCATGTGGCTTCGCCTTCCGCTTCCGGCATCGCAGGCTTGCCCCACAGCGCCAACGCACGCAAACACGCATCCCGATGCGCAACGCCCCGCGCCGGGCCAATGACAACGCCCGGCAGGCTCAGCGTGTATTCGGGCTCGTCGCCAGCGGGGGCATGTTCCGCTGCCAGCACCCAGGCGCACAGGCGCGACAGGCGCTGCTCCACGTTCATCGACGACGGCAGCGCTTCCCAAGCGAGCACACATTGCGCGTGGCGCACTTGCTGGCCGGTGCGGCTCATCCACGTGTCGAGCCGCGCGCTGTGCTTCCAGGCAATGCTGCGCAATGCGTCGCCGGGGCGGTAGGTGCGCAGTTGGTCTGCGGCTTCTTCGACATGGGTGCGGGTGGCGCGCGTGTCGTCTTCGTCGCCAGGGTCGGGGGCAAAGCTGGCGGGCAGCGGCGGCGCGGAGGGTTCCGGTGCGGGATAGACCAACAGCGTGAGCGGCGCGTCTGCATAGCTCCACGCGCGAAACAGGCCGAGCGGAAAACGCGTCGACACCGTCAGGCGCGGCAACTTGAACCAACCACGCGGCTGATCGGCGAAAGACAACGCGGCCACGATGGCGTCCTGCGCGTCGAGCGATGTTTCCACCGCGGCAGCTTGCGCGGCGCTCACATCCACACCCACACGCGCCCATGGCGTGACGTTGGCCAATGCCACGCCCACGTTCAACGCGTGCCCGGCAAACACGGCATCGCCCGCTGCGCCGCGTACTTCCAGATCAACGAGGTTGCGATGGGTCTGCCACATGGCGGACGCGGCCACGCCGGCCAGCACGAAGGTCAGCAGAAAACCGAGACTCACGTTGTAGTTGAGCGAAGTGAGCAGCATCACCATCAGCAACAACGCAAAGCCGCCGCCGGCAGCCGTGGGCAGGATGTAGACGTGATTGCGGTCCAGGCGGATGCGGCCTTCGCGCGGCGTGCGCGGCCGTTGCAGAAAGCGTTGCACACGCGCCCGCGCAAAGCGCACGCCGGGCAGCATCGCCAAGCCCGCGCCCAGCACACGCAATGGCACGAGCAGCAGAGAAGTGAACCGCGCCATGGCGCTGCGTTGCTTAGGGGATGGCGACCGTGTCAAGCAGCCGCTGCGCCAGCGCGGTTGCAGACAGCGTGCCGCCCGTAGGCAACAACCGGTGCGCCGCCACGGCCTTGAATACGGCTTGCACGTCTTCGGGCAGCACGGCATCGCGGGCATCGATGAGCGCCCAGGCACGCGCGGCCGCCAGCAACGCCAGCCCGGCGCGCGGCGACAGGCCCATCTGCACCTGCGCATCTGTGCGCGTGGCATTCACCAGCGCGAGCACGTAGTCGACCAGCGCCGGCGCCACGTGCACGGCATCGGCGGCGGCCTGCAGAGCAACAACTTGCGCAGCCGTCAGCACGGCTTCGATGTCTTGCGGCGCACCGCCCCCAAGGTACAACGCACGTTCGGAGCTTTGATCGGGATAGCCCAGCGATAGCCGCATCGTGAAGCGATCCAGCTGCGATTCCGGCAGCGGATGCGTGCCGATCTGGTTCAGCGGGTTCTGCGTGGCGATCACGAAGAATGGCTCCGGCAGCGGATACGTCGCCCCGTCATGCGTGACCTGCCCTTCGGCCATGGCTTCGAGCAGCGCGCTTTGCGCCTTGGGCGTGGCGCGGTTGATTTCATCGGCCAGCACCACCTGCGCGAACAGCGGGCCGAGGTGAAATTCGAAGGCGCCCTTTTCTTTCACGTAGATCGACACGCCGATGAGGTCGGTGGGCAGCAGATCGCTCGTGAACTGCACGCGCTGATACTGCAGCCCGAGCGTGCGGGCCAGCGCATGCGCCAGCGTGGTCTTGCCCACGCCGGGCAGATCTTCCAGCAGCAGGTGCCCGCGTGCCAGCACACACGCCAGCGCCAGGCGGATCTGCAGCGGCTTGCCCAGCACGATGCGGTCGAGCGCGCGCTGCGCCTGCGACAACGCGGCCGGCAAGGTCAGCGGCGTGGCGGGCGCCGTACGAACGGGAGAAAGCGGGACTTGGTTGGGCGTCATCGAGGTGCAGCCGAGGCAACAATGCCAGCGAGTGTAGCGGCATCGCACGACACCCGCGCGCCCATGTCTTGTCTGCGTGAGCGCGCTACAACATCAGTCCGGTTTGCGCGCGGGGATAGCCGCATCGAGCAACACGCGTGCCGTGCGCGGCAGGCTCTTGATCAGGCGCGGTGCATCGGTGCCGAAGGTCTGGCTGGCGGTGTAGGCGCCTTCGATCAGGAAGGCCAGATCGTCGGCCAGCGCATCGGGATCGGTCGCACCGGCGGCCTGGGCGCGGTCACGCAGGCGGGTGAGCAGCAGCGCCTTGTTGCGCTGGACAAACTGCCGCGCCGGATGCGTCAGGTCCGGAAACTCCGCCGCCACATTCACAAACGGGCAGCCCCGGTAGCCAGGGCGTGAGGCGCGTTCGGAGACATCGATGAAGAACTGCAGCAGTTGCGCACGCGCGTCGTCCGGGTGCTTGGCCACGCTCGCGTTGAAGTAGCCCCAGAAGCTCTCGTCGCTGCGCTCCAGGTAAGCGATGACGAGATCGTCCTTCGACTTGAACTGGCGGTACAGGCTCATCTTGTTGACGCCCGCCTTCTCCACCACGGCCTCGACGCCCACGGCCCGCACGCCTTCGTAGTAAAACAGTTGACGAGCCGCCTCGAGCAGGCTGGCGTGCGCGTCCTCGCCGCTGATGCGACGCGGCGTCGGCTTGGATTGATCAACGGTGGAAAGTGCGCGCGGGCCGCGGCGGTTAAGAGTGGCCATGGTGTTGCTCCTGCAAGCGCGGTGGGGCACAAACCCCCAGCCACGCCGGTGTCATTCGAATGCTGCTTGACATGTTACCGATCGGTACCTACTATCGCAACCACGTTGTTACCGACCGGTAACGAATGCGATATTGTCGCCCCAACAAGAATCGAAAGAATCGGACGCCCCATGCAGCGACTTGCCCGCCTCATCGCCCCCCGTTTCCACTACAGCTGGCTTGCGCTGGCGGTGGTGTTCCTGATCCTGCTGTGCGCGGCCGGCACGCGCGCCACGCCCAGCGTGATGATGCTCCCGCTCGAGCACGAATTCGGCTGGAGCCGCAGCACGATCTCGCTGGCCATCTCCATCGGTATTGCGCTGTATGGGCTGACGGGGCCGTTTGCAGCGGCGTCGATGCAGTATTTCGGCATCCGCCCGACGGTGCTCGGCGCGCTGGCGGTGCTGATTTCCGGCACGGCACTCTCGGCGATGATGCATGAGCCGTGGCAGATGGTGCTGCTGTGGGGCGTGATGGTGGGCGGCGGCACGGGTGTGGCCGCTATCACGCTGGGCGCAACGGTGGTCAATCGCTGGTTCACTTCGCATCGCGGCCTGGCCATGGGCATCCTGACGGCCAGTTCGGCCACGGGGCAGCTCGTGTTCCTGCCGATGATGGCCGCAGTGGTCGAGAGCTACGGCTGGCGCCCGGTGGTGCTGATCGTGGCCGGCGCGCTGGCGCTGCTGTTACCGGTGGTGTGGCTGCTGCTGCCGGAATCGCCCAAGAGCGTCGGTCTGCGCACCTATGGCGAACCCGCCGATACGCCGGAAGTCGACCAAGGCCCGCGCGCCAACCCGATCACACTGGCCATGCAGACGCTCGTGCAGGCCGCACGCAAGCGCGATTTCTGGCTCCTGTTTGCCAGCTTCTTCATCTGCGGCGCGAGCACCAACGGCTACATCGGCACGCACTTCATCGCCATGTGCGCAGACCACGGCTTCTCTGAAGTGAAGGGCGCGAGCCTGCTCGCCGCGATGGGGATTTTTGACCTGGTGGGCACCACGCTATCGGGCTGGCTGTCCGACCGCTACAACAGCCGCGTTCTGCTGTTCTGGTACTACGGCCTGCGCGGGCTGTCGCTGATCTACCTGCCGTATGCGTTCGGCTTCGAGTTCTTCGGCCTGCCGGTGTTCGCGATTTTCTACGGCCTGGATTGGATTGCCACCGTGCCGCCCACCGTGCGCCTGACCAACGACGTGTTCGGCAAGGCCGCAGCGCCCATCGTGTTCGGCTGGATCGTCGCGGGGCATCAATTGGGCGCGGCATTCGCCACGCTGGGTGCGGGCATGATGCGCGCCTCGCTGGGCAACTACACGCTCGCTTCCATGATTTCGGGCGGGCTGTGCGTGGCCGGCGCCTTCCTGGTGCTGCGCATTCACCGCACGCCCAAGCAAGATGCCGAGCGCGCGGGCCAGCCAGCTACCGCGTAATCAAGGTTTCAGAAAACCGTACTTGGCCAGCACCGCCTGGCCGGCGGGCGACAGCACATACGCCACGAAGTCGGCCGCCGATTGCGGCTGCTTCGTGCCCGAGGTCACAGCGATCGGGTACGTGAGCGGTACATTCAGCGGCACGGGGCTCGCCACCTTCACCTTGTCAGCGGCGATGGCGGCATCGGTGGAAAACACCAAGCCGGCCTCAACCTCGCCGCGCGACACATAGTCCAGCGCCTGCCGCACGTTCTGCGCCAGCACCGCCTTGGCCTCCACCGGCTCCCACAGTTTGGCCGCTTCCAGAGCACGCTTGGCATAGCGGCCCACCGGCACCGACGCCGGATTGCCGATCGCCACACGTTTCACTTCGGGCCTCATCAGATCGGCCAGTGCATGCACGGGCACCGTGCCCGTGGCGGGCACGATCAGCACGAGCTGGTTGGCAACAAAGTCGTGGCGCGTCTCGGACTTGATGACTTTCTCGGCCACGGCCTTGTTCATGGCCTCCTGATCGGCGGAGGCAAAGACGTCTGCGGGGGCGCCCTTCACGATCTGCTGCATCAGCACGTCCGACGCGCCGAAGTTGAGCACGACCTTGGTGTCCGGGTGCAGCACTTCGTACTGCTGCGCGATCGTCTTGAAGGCGTTGGTCAGGCTGGCGGCCGCCGAAACCACAAGGTCCGCCGCATGCGCGGGCGCTACCAAGCCCAGCGACAACGCAGCGACCAGACCAATGGCGCGCACGTGCGTGCGCCGCGAGAAGCGTTGCATGAAGAACCCGGGAAAAGTGGATGAATGACCGGTCGTAATATACGAGTCGATATAACGCTCGGTCAATGCGCCACGACGTATGTCCGGTATCACCGATGCCGAACCGAGTCTTGCCACCTCGCTACCGCCCCGGACGCATCAGCGATTCATAAGCAAAACTCAAGATTCCTCAGGCTTGCGCAAAGGCGGCAATGACGATGCTAGCCTCTCGCTTACCGATACGCGGGCGCCAGGACGGGGCCGGAATCGAGACACAAACAACAGCAGGCAGCGCACCAGTGGCTTGATCAAAGCCCCGGCATGCATGCCGCATCTCCACGCAGAAGTACCGCGCAATGCGCCGGCCGTTCTCGTGGTTCGGGATATCTGAATTGGGGGAACAGGCATGGAGCCGCTCGCACCGGGCCACGCGCGCGTGGATCACCGACGTGGCCGCATCTCATTGCAGCATCTTGATGAAGGTCTGCAGCGCCGGCTGCGCGCAGGAATCAGCGCACTTGTCGGCCGCTCGCTCTATCAATGGGATGAAGTCCTGCCCGACCAGGCCGATGTGGTGGTACTCGCCCCCGGGTCGGCCGATGCGGTCGCTGCGGCCCCCCTCAAGATCTGGCTCGACGAGACACCACAATCCAGCCACGGCGATGACGCGTTCCATTTGCCACTTGGGTTCAGCCTGCCGGACCTCTGGGTGACGCTGGATCGCGTCGCGCTGCGTCTGATGGACAAACCCGCGCGTCCGAGCCCCGCTGCCGTCGAATCTCTCCCCACGCAAATCACTGAGGCGAGCCCCGAGCCGACCTACCGCCTGCTGCGCTGGGTCACGCTCGAGATGCATCTGCAGGCGCTGCGTTTCCGGCGAGCGATGGCGACCATGACCAATCGCGCGGTCAGCCTGCGTTGGTTGACGACGGATGGCGGACTCGAACACGAAGAGGCCCGCCTGCTGCTGCGTACGCTGAACCGGCTTGGCGCCCTGCAGATCGACGTACACCGCGATGCCCCGTTGGCAACCGCGCCCGACAAGGCAAGCGTTGCGCACAGCCGCTTCTTCGACGTCGTCGGGCGCTGGCTGCGGACGTCTCGCCATCAACTACAGGGCCGGCCCTGAATGCATCGCATTGGCATCTTCGGCCCGATGGGCATCGGCAAGACCACGGCCATTCGCACGCTGTGCGGTGAGGTGACCATCGATTGCGACGTACCCAATCTTGATCGCCACGCGTCTGCCAAGGCCACCACGACGGTTGGCGTCGACTTCGGCGAGGTCGACCTCGGTGATGGCGAACTGCTGCAGATCTACGGCAGCCCCGGACAGGACCGTTTCGATTTCCTGCGGGATTGGCTCATCTCCGTCATCGCCGGCGCGATCGTCATGGTTGACGTCAACGCGCCCGACGCGGGCGAGCGTTGCATCCCTCTGCTGCGTCGCATCGCCTCCGACCCTACGCTGCCATCCACCCTTGTGCTTGTGGCGCGGCCGGCCACGCCTGCTCAGGTCGATGCGTTCTCCGCCCAGCTCAGCCACATGCTCGGGCGGGCCATTCCGGTGGTGATGGCCGATGTCCGCGAGCGGGCACAGATGCTCGATATCGTCGAAATCATGCTCTACACCTTGCAAACATGAACGCAGCAGTGTCCCCCGTTCCAGCCGAACTCACACAAGCCGCAACCGCAGTGCTGAGCAGGTACGCCGATGCGCTACCCGACCTGTCCGCCGCGACGCTCTGTACGCTCGACGGCTTCACGATTGCCTCTGCGCTGGACCCAACGCGCTATAGCGCGGCGCGTCTCTCGGCCATGACGAGCACGGTCATGTCGGTGGTCCGTGCGCTGGGGCGCGAAGTGCGCTTCAACACCTGCCACCGGATGGTGCTCGAAACCGACATGGGGACCATGGTGTTCCAGCCCGTCCGCCAGTCCGCGATCGTGCAGGTGTGCATGGCGAACCGGCAGGATGCCGTGCTCGGGCGCGCCCTATGGGAGGCCAAGCGCATCGCAGAAGAACTCGCTGCGCTGCCCGCCATGTCTTTGCTGCACCGACCCGCCTAGCCGCACCAGCCGCGGTCGCACTGATTTCATCGCCACAACCTACTCACACCATCGGGGGAATCAAATCATGAGCAATCTCAACAGTTCCATTACCCATCTCGCAACCTTCGACGGTGCGATGTGCGCCATGCTGGTCGACAGCGCCAGCGGCATGATCCTCGCATCGGCAGGCGATGGAATCGACCTCGAACTCGCCGCAGCAGGCAATACCGAAGTGGTACGCGCCAAGCTCAAGACCATGCAGGCGCTCAAGCTCGACGATGTCATTGACGACATGCTGATTACGCTCAGCAAGCAGTACCACATCATTCGCCCCGTCGGGAGCAAGCCCGGACTGTTCCTCTACGTCGTGCTCGACAAGAACAAATCGAATCTGGCGCTGGCGCGGCGCAAGGTTCAGGAAATCGAACAGGCCCTGAGCTTTTGATCGGTCGCGTGCCTGCGGCACACCGCATCACTGATTTGGACGGGCGGCTTCGTCAATGCAATCTGCAAGCCGCCCTGCAATGGGCTGGCGGCTGTGGCGGGGGCGTTCGATCAGGCCGATCTCGCGGTAGAAGGTGTCGTCGCCCAGGCTGATGGCACGTGTGCCTGGCGGCCAGGTGGCTTGCGCGGCGGTCTGCGGGGCAAGTGCGACGCCCTGCCCGCGCGCCACGAGTTGCGTCATGCCTTGCAGCTCGTCGAGTTCGATCACGTCGTGCGTTGTGATGCGCTGGTCGCGCAGAAACTGGTCGACGCGGCGGCCGCCGAACGAGCGGCGATCATAGCGGATGAACGGTTGATGCGCGAGCAGCGCGCGCCAGTCGTCGCCGAGCACCGCGGCAGGCACCAGCAGCACGAAGGGCTCGGCCACCAGCGTGCGCCATTCCAGATCGGCCGGCACCGCAAACGGCGGCCGGATCAGCACGGCGAGGTCGATCTCGCCGGCATCCACCAGGCCGAGCAGGTCAAGCGAGACGCCCGGCACGATGCGCGCACGGCAATGCGGGAATTCGCTGCGAAACTGCACCAGCGCATCCACCAGAAACGACGTCTGCACGGAGGCAATCGCCCCGACGCGCACCAGGCCGCGCTGCTCGTTGCCGCCGGCCTGGTCGCCCAGACGGTCATACAGCGTGACGATGTGTTCGGCCAGTGCCAGCGCATCGCGCCCGGCGGCATTGAGTGTGGCCGAGCGGCCCGTGCGATCAAAGAGCGCGAAGCCGAGCGACGCTTCCAGACGCTGGATCTGCGCGCTCACCGCCGACTGCGTCAGGCCGATGCGATCGCCCGCGCCCGCAAAGGTGCCGTGCCGGGCAACGGCGATGAAGGTCTTGAGTTCTCGAAGCATGGAGCACGCGCATCAGTGGAGAAGCGCAAGGATACGCGCGCCGCGCCGGCTCACTTGGCAAACAGCGACGCCATATTGGCAAACGCCTTGATCTCCATGGCATTGCCCGAGGGGTCGAGGAAGAACATCGTGGCCTGCTCGCCCACTTCACCCTTGAAGCGGATGTGCGGCTCGATGATGAACTCGATGCCGGCTGCGCGCAGCTTGTCGGCTGCCGCTTCCCATTCAGGCATCGACAGCACTACGCCGAAGTGCCGCACCGGCACGTTGTCGCCGTCGACGGCGCTGGTCTTGCGGTGGCCGATTTCGTCCGGCACGAGGTGGGCAACGATCTGATGGCCGTAGAAATTGAAATCCACCCAATCCGGCGAACTGCGCCCCTCCGGGCAACCGAGGATGTCGCCGTAAAAGGCGCGCGCCGCGGCAATGTCGTGCACGGGAAAGGCGAGGTGGAATGGGGCAAGCACAGGCGTGACGTCGCTCATGGTGGGGGCAAAGGCGGCAGGGATTGAACAAGGCGGCGCCGGCACGCAGGTGGGGGGCACCCACGCACCAGGCCACGCGGATGAGTCTAGGCGCATCCATTCATCCACAAAAGCGATGTTTTTTTGCGCTGAGCACCATCAATATCGATTGATTTGCCCAAAAAAGACGCCGCTCAATGGCGGCGAAAGAGACACACGGTAGGCGCGTCTGCAGGGGTGCAGACACGCAAAACTCGGACGATTCAGGCGAAAACGAACGGCGTCATGACCGCTTCAACATCGGCCAACGGCAGGCGCACGGTGCAGACGGTGGCATCGCCCGGCACATTCGCAACGCGAAAACCCGCATCGCGCGCCAGGCTGATCATGCGGCGGTTGATGGACAGCACCTCACCGAAGACCTCCCGCGCGCCGGACACCCGCGCTGCGCGGACCAGCGTGGCAAACAAACGTCGCCCGACGCCCTTGCCCTGCCACGCATCGGCCACCAGCATTGCAAATTCGGCCACGCCGTCTTCCACGACGAAGCGGCCATCGGCGATCAGGTCTTCGCCGGTGCCATCAGGGCGCGCCACGCTCACGACCAGCGCCATGTGGTTCACGTAATCGATTTGCGTGTAGGCGGCGAGCATCTCGTCGGTCAGCCGGCCGCCGCCCACCAGGAAGCGCGCATAGCGCGACTCGGACGACAGCCCCTCGACCAGGGCAGCTTCAAGGGGCGCGTCTTGCGGCAGAATCGGGCGCACGGTGGCGATGGAGCCGTCGTGCATGGTCCAGCGGTCGATCCATTCGGCGGGGTAACGGTGGATGGTGTAAAGCATGGGGATCTCCTCACGCGATGGATCGTTGTTATTGACCGCCAGCACGGGATCACCGCCTGACTTTCTAATTTGAAGCTAGATTAGCAGAAACCCTGACTTTTGCAAGTAAAGTCAGAATTGACTATGCTTTTGCCATGAGAATTCCGGAACCCTTCCCCGTCCCAGCGGCGTCGGAGCTTGTGACGTCGATGGAAGAGCCCTGCTCCATCGCGGCCGCCGTGTCGATCGTCGGCGAGAAATGGACGCTGCTCGTGTTGCGCGAGGCGTTTTCCGGCGTGACACGGTTTGACGAGTTTTTGCGCCGCACGGGGTGCTCGTCGGCGATCCTGTCGTCGCGGCTCAAGGCGCTGGTGACGTACGGCATCCTGCGCCGCGTGCCGTATCAGGAACCGGGCGACCGCGTGCGCGACGCCTACCGGCTCACGCGGGCGGGCGTCGACCTGCTGCCCGCCATCGTCGCGCTGATGCAATGGGGCGACCGCTACCTCACGCCCGACGGTGAGGGCCCCATGCTGTTGCGCGACCGCGAAAGCGGCACGCCGATCCACGTCGCGCTGGTCAATGCGCTGGGCGAGCCGGTTGCGCCCAAGAACTCGATGCGCGAGCGCAATCCCCGTTATGGGCAGAGGGAAAGTGCTGCCGCCACGGCCGACGATACGCCGCCAGCCAACGGGTAACACACAACTTTACAGGCCTGGAAAAACGCCCTATCGTCGCGGATGAATGGGCAAATGGCCGCGTTTGGCCCGGCTTTCCAACGCATCCTGCGCCTTGCCCCATCGCTTGATGGCCGCCCCTCCTGATTTCGCCCTCGACCTCGCTGCTCACGCCCGGAACCACGACTGCCATGCCTGATGCCGTGGTACCGCTCTACCACCAGATCTACGTCGTTCTGCGCCAACAGATTCTTGAGGGCCGGTTCAGCGAAGGCCCGATGCCGGGCGAAATCGAGCTGGCCCGCCAGTTCGGCGCCTCGCGCGTCACGATGCGGCGCGTGTTCGACTACCTCGTCAAGGAAGGTCTGGTGCGCCGCCATCGCGGCATGGGCACGTTTGTCGTCAAACCCGATGACCCGTTGACGATGGGCGGCGGCGCCCAGACGCTGCTGCAGAACATCATCGACGTGGGCGAGCGCACCTCCGCCGTCGTCGTCGAATTTGAAGACGTGCTGGCCCCGCCCGACGAGGCCAAATGCCTGGAAATCGCACCCGGCACGCCGATCAAGAAACTCGTGCGCGTGCGCCACCTGGAAGACACGCCCATGGCGCTCATCACCACGTGGCTGCCGCTGGATGTGACAAGCAAGCTCACGCTGGACCGCCTGGCGAACCAGTCGCTCCTGCGGTTGATCGAGGGCTCGGGCGTGCGGATCGATCGGGCGTCGCAGGTGGTGTCTGCACGTTTGGCCGATGTGGCGACGGCGCAGTATCTGGATGTGTCGGTGGGTGCGCCGCTGCTGTCCGTTCAGCGCATCGTGCGCGAGATGAGCGGGCGGCCCGTGCAACTGCTGCAAGGCCTCTATCGACCCGACCGCTACGAATACCGCATGGAGCTGTCGCGCGTGGGCGAAGATCGCGCTCGCCTGTGGATCGACAACGCCGGCCATGACGTGCAGGGCGGCCACAGCGAAGACGTGGAAGAGGCGCCCACCTCAGCCCCTACCCCTGCCGGCCAGCGCGCCTGACACCACCGCCGGCAAGGTTATTGGCCGTCTGCAGGCCCGCATGAAAGTTGTTAGCATCGCCGCTTCGCTGCGATGCAGCAATTTCCTACATGAGGTTTCCATGTCGACCTCGCCTGCGTCCCCAACGCCAGCCACCGCTACCACCACCCCTGCCGGACCTGACACCCAAGGGTTGATCCGCCTGCTCACGGCCGGTGCGGGCATCAGTGTGGCGTGCATCTATCTGAACCACCCGCTCCTGGGCCTGATCGGCCGCGACCTCGCCATCGCACCACACGCGTTGGGCGTCCTGCCCACGCTCACGGCGGCGGGCTACGCCAGCGGCATCTTTTTCTTCGGCCCGCTGGGTGACCGTTACGACCGCCGCATCGTCATCCTGTGGAAGGCGGTGCTGCTCACGCTGGCGCTCATCGCCAGTTGCCTTGCGCCCAGCCTGCCCGTGCTGGCTGCGGCAGGCTTTGCAGTGGGGCTGTCGGCCACCATCGCGCAGGACTTCGTGCCCAGCGCGGCCGCCATCAGCACCGATCAAAACCGCAACCGCAACATCGGCACGGTGATGACGGGACTGCTGATCGGCATCGTCAGCTCACGCGTGTTCAGCGGCATCGTGGCGGACCACTTCGGCTGGCGCGCGGCATTCGGCGTGTCGGCGGTCGCGATTGTTGGCCTGGCGATTGCCGTGCGCGCCGCCCACTTTGGTGTGGCGCCGCCCGCGACCATGCGGAAACCGTACCTCACGCTGCTGCGCTCTCTTGGCACGCTGTTCGCGCAGCACCCGCGGCTGCGCGCGTCGGCCATCACGCAGGCGTTCATCGGCATTGCGTTCTCGGGCTTCTGGTCAACCGTGACACTGCATCTGACGGGTTCGCTCGGGCTGTCGACGGGTCAAGCAGGTCTGCTTGGCCTGGCCGGCGCAGCAGGCGCGCTGGGTGCGAGCATTGCCGGGCGATTGTCTGGCCGCGTTGCGCCAGGCCACATCGCAGCGGGTGGGGCGTTGCTCATGGCGGTGACGTTTGCCGCGATGGCGCTGTTCCCGCAATCGCTCATCGCCATCGTGATCGGCACGCTCGTCTTTGACGTGGGCGTGCAGGCAGCGCTCGTGTCGCACCAGACCATCATCTATGCGCTCGCACCCGAAGCGCGCAGCCGCATCAACGCGGTGTTCATGACGGCGCTGTTCATCGGCATGTCGTTGGGCGCATATGGCGCGAGCCTTGCGTGGACAAGCGCGCGCTGGACGGGACTGATGGCGTTCTGCACGGCGGCGGCGCTGGTGGCGCTCGGCTTGCGCGTGGTGTTCAACGCGCGGCAGGGGGCGCAGTAAGCGAAATCGGATGGGTACGGGCGTCGACCGTACCCGTTTCTGCGTAACCTCAGCACGCCGGTTCCACACCTCCCGCAACACACCATCTCACCCATCGGGGCAACTCCGGGGCGCGACAATCTGCGACATGTCGCTACAATTCTGAGGGTCAGCTTAGGCTGCCCACAGAACAACCACACCGAGACGCCCTCATGGATAGCACTGCCACCCCGCACGCGGTTGACCCGCACGACACACGCCGCCGCATCTTTGCCATCGTCGGCGCGTCGTCGGGCAACCTCGTCGAATGGTTCGACTTTTACGTCTACGCGTTCAGCTCGCTGTACTTCGCGCCGGCGTTCTTCCCCAGCGGCGACCGCACGACGCAACTGCTGAACACGGCAGGCGTGTTTGCGGCTGGCTTCCTGATGCGTCCGATTGGCGGCTGGCTATTCGGCCGCATTGCCGACAAGCGCGGCCGGCGCACGGCAATGATGATCTCGGTGCTGATGATGTGCGGCGGCTCGCTGCTGATCGCGGTACTGCCGACGTACGCGCAGATCGGTGCGCTGGCCCCGTTCCTGCTGCTCGTGGCACGGCTCTTCCAGGGCCTGTCGGTAGGCGGGGAATACGGCACCAGCGCAACCTACATGAGCGAGGTAGCGCTGAAGGGTCGGCGCGGCTTCTTTGCCTCGTTCCAGTATGTGACGCTGATCGGCGGCCAGTTGTGCGCGGTGCTCGTGCTGGTGATCCTGCAACAACTGCTGACGACGGCCGAGCTGAAAGCCTGGGGCTGGCGGATTCCATTTGTGGTGGGCGCGCTGACTGCGCTGATCGCCCTGTACCTGCGTAAATCGCTGCACGAAACGCAGACCACCTCGGCGCGCAAGGCCGAGCACGCGGGCACGATCCGCGGCGCCTGGCAGCACAAGGGGGCGTTCCTGCGTGTGCTCGGCTTTACCGCCGGCGGCTCGCTGATCTTCTACACATTCACGACGTACATGCAGAAGTACCTCGTCAACACGGCGCACATGGACACCAAGACTGCCTCCAACGTGATGACGGGCGCGCTGTTCGTCTACATGGTGCTGCAGCCGGTGTTTGGCGCGCTGTCCGACCGCATCGGCCGACGCAATTCGATGCTGCTGTTCGGGGCCCTTTCCGTGCTGGGGACGGTGCCGCTCATGAAGGCACTGGCCACGGTGTCGACCCCGCTCGCGGCCTTCGGCCTCATCACGCTGGCGCTGGCCATCGTCAGCTTCTATACGTCGATCAGCGGGCTGATCAAGGCCGAGATGTTCCCGCCGGAAGTGCGCGCAATGGGCGTCGGCCTGTCGTATGCGATCGCCAACGCGGTGTTCGGCGGCTCGGCTGAATACGTGGCGCTGTGGTTCAAGCAGGCCGGCACCGAATCGACGTTCTACTGGTACGTGACGGCGCTGTGCGCGGTGTCTTTCGTCGTGACGTACTTCATGCCAGACCCGAGCAAGGAAGGGTATCTGCGCCACGAGCCTTAATCGCGGCTCGCGCTTCAACCACAAGCCCGTACCGCGACCACCGATGTCTCAAACGGCGGTCGCGGCCGAGCTTTCTGCATCAGCGTCCGACTAACTCAGCACGCCAAACGCAGCAGCAACCAGGCGACGCTGCTCCGCCTGATGCGCGCGCACCGACGCATGCGCGCCCGACGGCGTTGCGCTGCGGCACACATTGGCCAGTCGGCTCCCCTCCGGTAGACACGCCTCCAGCGCGTCGCGCACAAAGCGCCATGCGCCCTGGTTGGCGTCCTCCTCCTGCGCCCAGACGATTTCCTTCAGGTTCGGGAATGCCCGTAGCGCAGCCACAAGTGGCTCCTGCGGAAACGGGTAGAGCTGCTCAACGCGCACCAACGCCACATCTGCGCAGGCATCGCGCTCGCGCTGCGCATGCAGTTCGTAGAAGAACTTGCCACTGCACAGCACCACACGCGTGATGGTTTGCGTGTCGGTCACCCAGGCATCGGCCAGCACCGACATGAAGCACCCGTCGATCACCTCCTGCAAGCGCGAATGCGAACGCCCGTTGCCGTGCAGTTCCGTCTTGGGCGACATAACGATCAGCGGCTTGGGCGTTGCCAGCGTGGCTTGGTCGCGCAGCAGATGGAACCACTGGCCCGACGTCGACGGCATGACCACGCGCATGTTGTCATCCGCGCAAAGCTGGAGAAAGCGCCCCAGGAATCCGCTGGAATGTTCCGGCCCGACACCCTCGTGGCCGTGCGGCAGCAACATCGCCAATGCAGACTGGCAACCCCACTTGTATTCACCCGAAGCGATGTACTGGTCGATAAAGACCTGGGCGCCGTTGACGAAGTCGCCGAACTGCGCCTCCCACAGCGTGAGCCGCGTGCGGGTCTGCACGCTGTAGCCGTACTCGAAGCCCAACGCAGCTTCTTCCGACAACGGTGAGTTGACGATATCGAATGCGCCCTGGCACGACGCCACGTGCTGCAGCGGAACGTATCGATCGCCGCCGTCGGACAGCATCGCCTGCGAGTGCCACACCGCATGTCGATGCATGAACGTGCCGCGCCCGACATCCATGCCGGACAGCCGGATACCGTGCCCGTCTTCCAGCAGCGTGGCATGGGCGAGGTTTTCAGCCAGACACCAGTCGACCGGATTCTCGTCGCTCGATACTGCGGCACGCCAGCGCTCGCAAAGCCCGCGCACGACATCGTGCAGGAGCACGCCGTCGGGCGGTGTGGTGAGCGTCTGCGTCAATGCCCGTGCGCGCTGCAATGACAACGGCTGAAGCTGGCGGCGCGCAGCGCTGTGCAGCGGGGCCGCATGCGGCGCCATGCCAGGGGCTGCCTGCAAATCACGCACGGCGGCTTCACGCAGATCCGCCAGGCGCATCGATTCCGCACTGGCAGCGTGATACAGCTCGGTCACCGTCGGGTGCACGGCAATGGCCGCATGCAGCGCGGGCTGCGTCACGTAAGGCGTATCGTGCTCCGAGTGCCCAAGGCGGCGGTAACCGATCAGATCAATGACAATATCGGCGCCATGCTCCGTGCGGTACGCAATGGCAATGCGTGCGGCACGCAAGACGGCTTCGGGGTCGTCCGCGTTGACGTGGAGTACCGGCGCATCAACCATGCGCGTGACGTCGGTGCAGTAGTCGTAGGCACGCACGTCCATCACGTTGGGTGTTGTAAAGCCGATCTGGTTGTTGACGATCACGTGCACGACACCGCCTGCCGTGTAGCCGCTGCGGCGTGTCAGGTTCAGGGTCTCCATGACAACGCCTTGCCCCGCGAACGCGGCATCGCCATGCACCATCACCGGCAGGCACGGCGTGTCGGGGTGCTCGTCCAGATGCGCGCGCGCCATTCCGCAGACGACCGGGTACACGCTCTGCAGATGCGAGGGGTTGGGTGCCAGCACCAGCGTGACCTCATCGTCGGCAACCATCCGGCGCGCAACGCCACCAAGGTGATACGGCAAATCCCGCTGGCTGAAAGCGACTTCCGAATCCGGATCGAGCCGACCGAGCATGCCCCGCGCATCTAAGCCCATCACGTTGACGAGCGTGTTCAAACGCCCGCGATGCGGCAAGCCGAGAAATACGTGCCGCACGCCATGTCCGGCGCCCGCCTCAACCAGCGTATCGAGCAGCGGCACCAGGCTCTCGCAGCCCTCAAGAGAGAAGCGCTTGGCATGCGCGAACGTGCCGGCAGCAAGACGCTCCCACACCTCTGCCGCCACCAGCCGGCGCAGCAGCCAACGCTTCTGGTCCGGGGCAAGCGGCGGCGCCAGCAGTTCTGCCTCCATGCGCGCGTAGAGCCATGCGCGCCGTTGGCGCTTGCGCACGCTGCTGCAATCGAGACCGATCGTTCCGCAGTACACGCGCTTGAGCTGCCATTCGAGCTCCTGCATCGTCGTTGCAGTGGGCAGGCCGGTGCTTGCCGGCTCGCGCTTCTGCGCAGAGTCCAGGCCGTGAAACCGCAGGCGAAGCTCGGGTACTTCGGGCAGGGGCACGCGTGCGAGCGGGTCCAGACGCGCGCGGCGATGCCCATGCTCACGATAGGCGTCGATCAACTGCGTGACAGGGGTGGTTGGGGGCGCCGCCGCGGCAGTGCCAGTCAGCGTGTCAGATGGGTCAAACGCTGCGGCCGAATCCGGATCGGCCATTTGAGGAGCGTGCGAAGACATGGTTGTTCAGGAGATAAGAGACACCGTGGGTTGACCCCGCCATCGGCACTCCGGCGCACGCGCGCGCAATCCCCCGACCAGCACAGCGGTTGCGCAGCAGACACCTGTTCGGCAAATGGCGGGACCGTTCGAAACGCCAAGGCAGGCGCTACGTCGATTCCTTCTGTGACGAGCCGTCTGGCGACGGCCCGTGCCTCCTCCGTTGGACTGCTGACTGCAACATCACTGCGACAACAACAACGACAACGACGAGTTACGAAAGTGTTTATGTTCGCGCCCAGCCAGCGTGTGCCAGGGGAACTGCGTCGGCCTGCGTGCCATGCGCGGGGCCCTGCATGTCGCCATGCAGCGTGAAGGCGCTGACCATATCGGCCAGCTGATCGGCCTGGTCCTGCAGCGCCTGCGCCGATGTCGCGCTTTCCTCCACCAGCGACGCGTTTTCCTGCGTGACCTTGTCCATCTGCGTGATGGCCTCGTTGATCTGCTCGATGCCTTCGCTCTGCTCGCGGCTTGATGCGCTGATCTCGGAAACGATGTTCGTCACGTTCTGGATACCCGCCACCACGTCGCGAATGATCTGGCCGGCCTCTTCCACCTTGGCGGTGCCGGTGCCGACATGGCTGACCGAGTCTTCGATCAACGCCTTGATCTCCTTGGCCGCTGCCGCGCTACGCTGCGCCAGGCTGCGCACCTCGCCGGCCACCACGGCAAAGCCCCGGCCCTGCTCACCGGCGCGGGCAGCTTCCACCGCGGCATTGAGCGCGAGGATGTTCGTCTGAAATGCGATGCTGTCGATCACGCCGATGATGTCGACGATCTTGCGTGACGACGCATTGATGGTGCTCATGGTTTCGATCGCCTCGCCAACGGCATCGCCGCCCTTGCTAGCCACCAGCGATACATTGGATGCCAGCCGGCTGGCTTCATGCGCGTTGTCGGCGTTCTGCTTGACGGTGGAGGTGAGCTGCTCCATGGCCGCCGCCGTTTCTTCCAGCGAGCTGGCCTGTTGCTCGGTCCGGCTGGAGAGATCGATATTGCCGCTGGCCACCTCGCGCGATGCACGCGCGATGGTGTCCGTACCGCCTCGCACACGGCCGACGATGCCATGCAGGTTCTCGGTCATGCGCTTGAGCGCGGCCAGCAGGCGGCCGATCTCGTCTTGCGCGCCGACCTCAAGACGGTGCGTCAGATCGCCCTGCGCCACGGCTTCGGCCAGGTGCAGCGCACGGTTGATCGGGCCGGTGATCGTGCGGGTGATGAACGCGCCCGTGGCAATGGCAAGCAAGGTCGCCAGCACGGCAAGCACGATCATCTGAATCTTCGCGTTGGCGCCTTGCTCGGCGGCTTCGCCGACGTCGTGCTCCATCTCGCTGGCCTGGCGGTCCACCATCTTGTCGACCAGCACGTAGTACTGGTCTTGCAGGCGGCTCATGTCACCCTGGTACAGAACGCGTGCATCTTCGGGCTTGTTGGCATCGACCAGCTCGAAGAACTTGCGCACGCTGGCACCGTAAGCCGATCGCGCGTCGAACTGTTCCTTGAAGAGCGCCTTGCCCGCATCGGTCTTCAGCATCTTCTCCAGCCGCCCATACGCTTGTCCGTTGGCTTGGCGGATGGCCGCGTAGTCGCTCATGTACTTCGCTTTCTGGTCGGCTGACGTTGCCAGCAGCAGATTGCTGAGGATCCCGTTGGCCTTGTAGCCGTTGTTCTTGATCTGGTTGCTCAGCGCGATGAGCGAATAACGCTCGCTGACGATCCGGCCCATCTTTGTGTTGTTGTCGTCCAGCCGTTGGATGCCGACCGCGGCAGTCCCGATCAGCAGCGCCACGACAAGTGCGAACGCTGCACCGAGGCGCACCCCGATCTTCATATCCGAGAGTCTCATTTGCTTCATTCCTGTTTCAGCGGCGTCAGAGAGAGACGTCATGACCTGCGCAACGCCATCGCCGGGGCCAACTGGCGATGCGCTCAGGTGCATGCGTTGAAGCAGGAGAATCTTGAAGACAGGTGCGGCTGTCGTTGACCGATCTTCAAAGCCGTCGCGCTGCAAGATTGCCCAGGCTGCTTCGACGGAAAATGACGGCAACACACAAGGAATCTTGAATGCGACACAGATGCCGCAGCGCGCTTCAAACCTGTGCATGCGACCGCGTGCACACGTTGCCGCTCATGAGCCGTATGGCGCCAGGACTGGCGTGGCGGCACATCTGATCAAAACGAAGCGAATGAAGGCGCACCAGATTTGAGCTTTTTTGAATCTTGGCGGCGCAAAAACTTCCGATCTGAAATTATTTTAAGTCTCGTATGCAGAGGAAATCAGCTTGGTTATCGAGCTGCGATCTGCTGCGCGCGTTGAATTCGAACGCCTGGCCGTGCGTCAGCTCGGACACACATTCCTGGAGCGTCTAAACCGCAGCCTGGCCACCAAACCGTTGGCGAATCAGCTCCGGCGCATACCGATAGTTCCAGCGTAACTCGGCACCGGCGGCCACGCGCTCTGTAGCAAAGAAGGCGCGGATGGAAAAGCGTCGTCCGCAACGTGACGTCGCCTCAAACACCGCGGCCTCCATGTTGTAGCCGGACTCCGCCTGCCGATCGGCCTCTCCACGTTCGTAGGTAAAGATGGTATTGGCCATCGCCAGGATGTTTTCACCGTCGACCCACGAATCGATACCGCCGGTGCTGGTGCTCAGCACGAACGAATCGTCCAGGCAGGTGTAATAAGTGGCGGGCGTCAGAAGCCGGCCGCCGTAAACGCCGAGGCATTCGCCCACGGAAATGTCCCGCGCGGCAAATACGCCGCGCTCGCCAATGAGCGCTTCCTCGCGCATGTCGCGTAGATCAGCGCGTAGCAGCCCCCGGCACGCAAGCGTGTGTTGGTACAGCGCGCCACGCACCCTGGGCGCCACATCGGCTTGCAGATACGGCCATACGGCGTCAGCCGGGTAACGCTCGAAGCGGTCTCTGGCGCGCCCGGTCGGCTCCAGCGTGGTGATGAGAATGGGCTGCTCCATTTCATCGCGAAACGGATAGCGCTGATCAACCTCGGGCGAATACGTGAGTCGCGCAATGGCATGCGCCTGCTTGAATGCCTGCGTCTCTTCTCGAAAGGCCTGAGCGCACTTCAGCACGGTGAGGTCGTCCGGTTCTTCGGACACCAATTCCAGAATTTCGGAGCGCAGCGCCTGAGCGGCTTCGTAAAAGTGTTCGTGCCGCGCTGCGAGTCCGCTCGTCTCGGCCGCCCGTTGGAGCGACAAGCGAATACGATCGACCAGCGCATCGGCAAAGCAAGACGTTGAGGACAGCATAAGCACCACGGCGGAAGAACGAGTCACGTACGGCGATAACCATAGCGGGCGACCGCTGCACGGCGGTGCCACAGGGCGAAACGAGCCGTTGCGAGGCGAAGCGGGTATCGCCAATCGAATTCCTTTCGCAACAGAAAAAGCTCGTCCGATCTGTCACAGCGTTGAGTTGTGCCGAATAACTGCGTCAAGTGGCGCGGAAGAAATCCACCCCCTACTTCAGAGGGGAAACGTGGCACGGTTCCTGCGTAATCAGTGCTCGTTTCACGACAATAAAAATACGGGTGGGGTATGAACGAGAAGCGAATCCCGTCGATCGCGCTAGCGAAATGCGAGCGCCAGTTCGGCATGGGTGCTGTACTGAAACCGCGCGCAAACCGGGGGGCGCATCCGCGCTCAACCCAGGCTTCTTTCCAGCCACATCGCGGTACAGCCTTGACCGCAGCTGCAGCGGCCTGCTCGACGGCATGTGCATCCCTCGTGCCGCTTTGAGCCCCAAGCACATCGCGTTGCCCGTAAACGTCTGCTTTCCGAAGCACGCTTAGCCGTCGGGTCCACCCGTTTCTGCGACGCCGCAAAACGCCTTGCGCAGACGTGTTTTGTTCCACGTCATTCCAGACCTTCGCCGCACGGTGACAGCGCTGTCCCTCATAACGCCTTTGCCTTTTACCTTGCTCCGCCTCTCTGGCCTGGCTGCCGTGCTGATCGGACTGTCGGTGGCACAGCAGGCGTATGCCATGGCGACTGACGAGCCCCAGCGATTGCATATCGAGCGATCGACGCTCGAGCATGTCCTGATGGAAATCACGCGGTTGAGCGGCCAGCCGGTGTCATTCGCATCCAGTCTCGTGAAAGACCGCTGGGCGGGGCCCATCGACGGCACGATGACAGCAGCAGACGCTGCCCGGCTGGCGCTGCAAAACAGCGGGCTCGCGCTCTCCGTGCTGCCCGACGGCACGCTCACCGTCGTGGCGGCCGGCAGCGCTGGCACCCCAGACACGCAGCCGCGCGACATTGGCGCGCTGCCACCATCGGAAGTGCATGGCGTTGGCGACACAGGGTTCGCGGTGCTCTCCAGCAGTGCCATCACCCGCGTTGAAATGCCGATGACGAGCATGACGCACGCCGTCAATACGGTCACGCGCGGGCTGCTGGCCAGCCAACAGCCGACCTCATTGAATGCGGCACTGGCACAGGCCGGCGTGGCATCGGTATTGGCTGACCCGACAGCACCGCCGCTCTACGCCATCCGCGGCTACCTGACCAACACAATTTCGGTGGATGGGTTGCCCGACAAGCTCGCTTCACTGCGGCCGGTAGACGCACTGGAAGAGATCGACGTCATCAAAGGGCCGAACGCAGACGTGGCGAGCGTCGCCATGGCCGGGGGCGCCATCAATGCCAGCCTGAAAGCGCCGACCGTCGCCGCGCAGCGCAGCGTCGCCATGGAGATCAGCGCGCACACCGGGCGTAAGGCGATAGCCGACCTGGCCGGCGCCATCGGGGCCAACGGATTGGCTTACCGCATGGTCGCGCTCAAGGACACGACGGCCGACAGCGACGCCGGATACGCGGGCCACCGCGTCAGCTACGGCCACGCCGCGCTGGGCTGGAACGACAGCGCAACAAGCATTACCGCCGGCATCGAATCGCTCACCAGCCGGCAGCCCGTGCCGCCCGCCACGTTCGCGCTGGGCGGCGCACCTGCCCGCGTGCCCATGCAGCTTCCCTTCGGCAACGTAGACGATCGCGTGGAAGGCAGCGGCACGCGGGTCTACTACACGGCCTCGCGCAACCTGAGCGATGACTGGGCCATCCATTCGCGGGCGAGCTATGAATCTGTAAGAGAGGAATCCGCCCAGTGGGACCTCGGCTCGGCCTCGTCGTATAACGCCACGCCCAACAACACGATCTGCGGGTTGCGCCAAACAGAGAGCCACCTCTGGGCCATGTCGAACGAGCTGACGGGCAGCCTGTCGCACAACGCGGTGCGCCACACATTCACCCTCGGCTGGGAAGAGATCCAGGAGCGGCAAAACCTGACCAGGCCGGGGTTCATTGCACAAGTCACGCAAGACCCGTTTGCGCCCGTACCGCTGCCGGAGGCAACGTTCGTTCCGGGCAACCGGTTGTCGCAAACGTTGCGGCAATCGATCTTCCGGCTGCGTGACCACATCTCCATTGGCGACAGGTGGGAGGTGTCGGGGTCCATCCGCGCAAACAACTACGTCGCCCTGCTGCCCCATATGGAATTGCGGGGGGTGGCCTGGACGCCTGCCGTCGGCGTGCTCTATAAGCTCACCCCCAGCACGGCATGGTTTGCCGACTACATGCGCGGCTTCCAGATCAACACCGGCTACTTCTATGACGGCACCGGCACACAACCTGAGCGCAGCCGCCAGGTCGAAACCGGCCTGCGGTGGGAAAACGCCCACCACACGCTGACGGCACAGGCTGCGCTCTATCGCATCGATGCCAAGAACGTGAGCCTGGCCGACGTATCGCACCCGGGCTACTACACGCAACTGGCCGAACAAACCAACCAGGGCCTGGAACTGTCGATGCAGGGCACGGTAGCGCGTGGCTGGGAGGCCTCGTTGTGGTTGTCGGCCTCTCGTATGTCGGCAAGGCTACCGGGCGGTTACGTACCGGGCGTGCCAGCCCGGAACGCCGCGCTCTGGGCGACGTACACCATACAAAGCGGCGTGCTCGCAGGTGCCGGCGTGGGGCTTGGCATCAGCGCGCAAGGCCGAGCCGATGCCCATGGTGACGTCTCGTTTCGGGTGCCCGGCGCCGTGCGCGTCGACGGCAGCCTCTTCTGGCACCAAAAGAGCTGGCGCATCGACGTCTTTGCCCGCAACCTCTTCAACGTGCGCACGTACGGCAACACGCTCAGCAGCAGCTACATCCCGATCCTGCCCGGCCGCACGCTGGCGCTGCGCGTCACGCACAACTTCTGAAACCCACTGTCGATTGGTCCGCCGCATGCCCTGACACGGCGGCGCGCGCGTGAGTTTGCCTCCTCTCACATCCCTCTGGGCTGCAATTTCGTCTCGGTGATCAGCGCTTCGGCCTTGCTGCATCGCCTGATGGCCGACATTCCCTAACGTTCCATCAAAGTCGCCCGACATGCCATTTCGCTTTGCGATCGGCGTGCCGGCACGCGGCTGCCCAGGGCTGCGCGGCCCGGCACGGGCAGAACGCGCAGGCCATGTCGGCCCCGCGACCCGAACCGGAATCGGAAGCGATTGCCGTGCCGGCGTTTCTCCGCAGACGTCGGTCGCGCGGCGTTTCTCTCCTCTCTGTATCGGCATGCGTCCAGTCAGCGGCCTGGGCGGTGCCATGCATCACGCCTGCCCACTGAGGTGACACATGAATATGAAGGTCCAAGACAACGCTTCACTGAATATCTCGACCCAGCTCCAACTGGATCAGCCCGGCAAACAGAACCAAGCCGAAAGCCCGCTGCAGCATCTCGTGCAAGACATCCTGAAGGTGCTTGAAGCCATGCTGCGCAACGCCACCGCACAAGGCGGCGCCAATGCAGGTGCCGGCGGTGGCTCGGGTGGCCCAGCCGGCGGTGGCGCCCCAGGCGCGGGCGCTGCGCATGGCCCGTCGGCAAGCCAAGGTGCGCAAGGCGCCCAGGGTTCGCAAGGCGCTCAGGGTGCCAGCAAGGGTCAGCAAGTTGGCGATGACAACGGCGGCGACTCCAGCAGCCAAGACCCGATGCAAGCGCTCATGAAGCTGCTGGAAGACCTGCTGAAGTTCATGACCCTCAGCGAGCAGATGCAGCACAAGCTCGACACCGGCGAAGGCGCCAAGGGCGTCGATGGTGCAGGCGGTGCCAACGGCGGCAAGGGCCTCAATATGGACGACATGCTCCAGATGCTCGACGACGCGCTGCAACTGATGCAGCAGCAGATGATGTCGAACGCGTTCGGCGGTGCTGATGGCGGTGCCGGCGCTGGCGCTGGCGCAGCAGGCAGTGCCGATGGTGGCGCTGACGCTGGCGCAGCAGGCAGTGCCGATGGTGGCGCTGACGCTGGCGCAGCAGGTGGCGCTGATGGTGGCGCTGACGCTGGCGCAGCAGGTGGTGCCGATGGCGGCGCTGACGCTAGCGCAGCGGGTGGTGCCGATGGCGGCGCTGACGCTAGTGCAGCGGGTGGTGCCGATGGCGGCGCTGACGCTAGCGCAGCAGGGGGCGCTGATGGCGGCGCCGACGCTGGCGCAGCGGGTGGTGCCGATGGCGGCGCCGACGCTGGGGCAGCCGGCGGTGCCGACAGCTCCAACGGCACAGGCGATGCCGGCGGCGCTGACAGCACGGGCGATGCCAGCGGTGCAAACGGTGCCGACGGCTCCAGCGCAGCCGAGGGCGCATCGGGCGCGGACAGCGCCAACGGTGCCGAGGCCAGCGGCCAGAAGAGCAACGACTCCATGATCGAACAACTGCTGAAGGTGTTGGACGATCTGCTGAAGATGCTGGCCCAACAACAGAAACAGGCGCTTGGCGGTGACCAGACGCAAGGCGGCGGCGCTGGCGCGGGTGGCGCAGGCAACGCAGGTGCGGCCGGTGGTGCAAACGGTGCAGGTGGCGCAGCGGGGGGCGCGGCAGCCGGTGGTGCAAACGGTGCGCCCGCTGCATCCGGCACGCCGAACACCTCCGCTGCGGATGGCGCAACCGGCGCAGACGGCACCGGCAACGGCACCAACAGCCCCATGGCCCAGCTCGAGACGCTGCTCAAAGACATGATCAAGGTGCTGGAGCAACTGCAAGCCCAAAAGGCCGGCGGCGCGCAACAGCAGCACTCCCAGGTGCAGGGCGCGTAACGCCAGGCCACTTAACCTGACGGCCGGCAACGGTCGTCATTTTTGCTATTCCAAGCACGGAGACTCACCATGAGTATCTTCAGCAAGATCAAGCACGCCTTTCAGCACTTGGGCAATGACATCGCCAAGGTCGGCAAGGGCATCGCCCACGCCGCCGAGAGCGTAGGCAAGAACCTCGCCCACGACGTGGAAGCCGTCGCCAAGCAAACGGCGGCCTTGACCAACGACCTGGTGCATCTGCGCATTCAAAAAGCGCTGCACGACGCCGTGGGCGTTGGCGAAGCCACCTTCAAGGGCATGCGGGATCTGAATACCGCCGCCTTTGACGTGGCCGAAAAATCGCTGGAAAACGCCCACCTGAGCAAGGGGCTGGACAAGGCCCTGAGCAAGGTCGACAAGGCCCGCGGTTTCGTCAACGACATCGCCGACCGCACCGTCAAGGGCATCGGCGACAGCGTCAACGGTTTCGCAGACAGCAGCATCGCAGCCGGCAAAGCCGCCGCGCATGGCCACTTTGGTGAAGCGCTGGGTGATATCGGCTCAGCCGCCGGTAACGCTGCACAGTTGGCCTCGGATCTGACGCCGGAAGGCCTGGCCGCCAGCGCGGCCGTGGCAACCCTGCAGAAGACGCACCTGGGCGGCACGGTGGTCGACTCGGTGGTGGAAGGCGCGCTGACCGGCGGCCGCAGCGGCCTGAAGGATGCGGTCAAGCTTGCCGCCAAGGAAGGCACCAAGGCCGAGGCCGGCGTACAGGCACAGAACCTGTTCGACAAGGTGAGCGGCAGCGGCAATGGCACCGGCGGCATGCTGCTCGGCGCTGCTGCTGCGGGCGCTGGCGTGGCAGGAGATTTCCATGCCTCGCGCAAGACCCGGCACGCCACGCAACCTGAAGCCCACCACACCGGCACGCAACATCAAGCCGTCGCGGAAGGCAACGAAGACGCAAGCCGCAAGGGCAAGAAAAAGCACGAGGCGGAAGTCGACTCCAGCAACGGCAACGGTAGCAACGCCGCGCAACCCAACGGCGCCGGCCCCACCGGGCAGGATGCGCTCCTGGAGCTGCAACTCCTGCAGCAGCAGTCCGCACATCAACGCATGCTGAACGCCCTCAAGTCGAACGGCGACGACGATGATGATGACGACGGCGACGACGTCACGTCCAAGGCGCCCATATCGGCGCCGCAGTCCTCCGGCTCGAGCCAAGTGAGCGCTAGCGCTAGCGCCAGCGCCGGCACCCACGCCAGCACGTCGACACATAAGAAGGCTGCATAAGCCACTGCTTGCGTTCGTTTCTCCTCGGCCCCACGCGATGTTTTGCGTGGGGCTGTTGTTTTCCACCATCGGCGCGATACCACCGTCGCGTCTCCTCCGACTCGAATCTCAATGCCTTCGATCAATCCATTCCGCCGCACTTCGCAGGCTCCGGCCGCTGATTCCACGCCCGCGCGCAGCAACGTCCCCGCTTACGCCACGCCCCCGCGGCAGGAGCCGGCACGGCAGCCCCGGCGCAGCGGTATTGCAGGGTTGTTCGGGCTGCGCCGCTCGCCTGCCAATGCTGACGGACCTCCCGCTGCACGCCCCAACATCCGTGCCGGCACATCAACTGGCGCATCGCGCACGGCGCCAAACAGCCCACTCCATGTACGCCCCCCCCCGCGCTGGAAAGCCCGCTGCACGGCGCCGCTGCCGTGAATGCGCGCATCGCCGGTTCCGGCGTCCGCCAGGCCCTGGAAGCATGGCACGCGCAGATGCGTACCCGGATTGCTGACTACCGGCCGGCAAACCCGCCGGCTCACCTCAATGCGGAACGACAGCTCGACATTGCACTGACGCACATCGAAGACGTAGCGCGAGGGCGTCGAGAGCCCGCAGACAAGATCGAATTGAAGGCGACACCCGTGCTCCATCTGCCGGATCTCGTCTCCGAAATCGCGCACCTCAAGACGCTCCACGTGTCGGATTGCGACTTGCGCGAGTTGCCGCATGATCTGGGCAACCTTGGCCTGCTGGAGACGCTCAAGCTGCACGACAACCAACGCTTGCATGCGGTGCCCGACCCGCTGGGGCAGTTGTCGAGCCTGAAACATTTTGAAATCGTGGGAAGTGGCGTGCGCGAGTTACCGCCCATGCACGGTCTGGCGAACCTGGAGCACCTTGCCATCCAGCATTCACCGCTCACCGGATTGCCGCGCGACATTGGCAACGCCCGCAAGCTGAAGACGCTGTCTCTGGCACACACCTACCTGCGCGAGGTGCCTGCCAGCATCGGCAATCTGTCCAAACTCACCGAACTGAACCTGCACCACAACGTGGGTCTGACTTCGATACCCGATTCCATTGGGCAGCTGCGCCATCTGAAAACGCTCGACCTCTCGCACTGTCCGCAGCTACGCGCCGTGCCGGCGTCGATCGGAAACCTGCGCCAACTCAAGACCATCGATCTGCGTGGCTGCACGGGGCTCACGATGCAGGGCCTGCCAAAATCGCTCATCACTCCCGTGCCCGGCCGCAAGGTGCACTTTCCGGAACATCTGCACGCCGAAATCGGCAAGGTGCGTGAAGAGTGGGCGATGAAAAACGCGCCTCGCCTTCAATTGCTGCACGCCGACATCGAGCGCAAGAACGAAGAGATGGAAAATGCCGTCTTCGGTTCGGCAAGCGGCATGAATGACGGCCAGTTGGTCTCGGTCGCGTTTCGACTGAAGAATGCCCATGACCGGCTACCTGAAGTGAGGAATCAGGCCCTGCGCAATCCGACGGCCGTGCAGGCCGAATCGTCTACCGCCATGCGGCAAGCATTGGCCAACGCGTTCAACATGGAGCCCGATCGCGAGGTGTCCGCACGTTTGGCTACCGCTGCGCGTGCGCTGCCGCGCGCCCTGCAGCATGAACTTGCCGATCTGGTGCCTTCCAGCGCGGGGCGCCAGTTGGTGATCGCCATTGGCGAAAGCGCATTTGGCGTGCGTGGCTCCAGCCGCCTGCAACACATGCTTCCGGCGTTCGCTCAGAAGATTGCCAGCCACGCGCAGATCCAGAGCCTGCGCGAGCAGGCAAGGCGCCACCCGTCAACCAACCCTTCGCACCAGGCGGCTGCACAGCTGGTACCGATTGTTCAGCAGTTATGGACGGCCACGCAGGCCCAGGCCACACTCGCAGCGCTTGAACAGCCGTTGCAGACTGAACTGAAACCGCTGCTGGCATCAGAAGCTGGCCGCCAGTTCGTGTTGGACCTCAGCAAAGTGGCCGAGGGTGCCAAGGGAACGAGTACGCTCAGGCGTCTTTTGCCGCAATTGGCCACGCGGATTGCACACGACCCGGATGCGCAGGCACTCCACCGGCTGGCACGGCAGGATCAGCACGGCACCGCAGACGAACGGCGCGAAGGTCTTGCATTGGCATTGCTTCCCATTGCCCAGCGCCACTGGGATACGCTTGCACAGCAAGGCGCCGCCGGGCCGTCAAACCGCCGCTGACCGGATTGCCGGCGAGCACGAACGAAAAGGCCTCCCGAACGGAGGCCTTGTCGTGACTACATTGGAAAAAGCGCTACAGCGCCACCACACGCGGTGTCAGCAAGAACAGCCGTTGAAACCGCTGGCCCGTCGTCTGGTCATGCCGGAACAGCGCCCCCAACAACGGGATCTTCGAAAGCCCGGGCACCGCATCCACACCCTTGGTCTGCTGGTCTACCGAGTAGCCGGCAATCAGCAGGCTTTCGCCTTCGTTGATGAGCGCCTGGGTGTTGATCTCGCTCTTGTTCACCACCGGCAGGTTGCCGACCATCTGACTGGTGATCTGGCCATCCTCAATATGGATGTTCATGCGAATGCGCGAGGTGCCGCCATCGGTCACCACCATCGGCAACACGCGCAACGACACGCCCGCCGAAATGCTGTACAGATCCGCCGACTGATACCCCGCCACCGGCACGTAGAAATTCTGCTTGCTGTCCATGATGGCTTCGGTGTTGTCGAGTGTGGCCACCTTGGGGCTCGCGGTAATGTGCGCCTGGTTGGTCTGCTGCAGCGCGCTGATACGCGCCATCAGGTAACGCGATGCCCCACCGATCACGGCGGTCAACACGCCGCCCGTTGGCGTAGCGGCAATGGCGGCGGCGGCGTTGGCCGTAGTGGATACCGCATCGAGCGAGCCCGGATTGGACAACTGCGTGTTGGTGCCGTAACCGGTTTGCATGTCGACGTGGCTGTTGTGGAGACGCCAGTCGACACCGAGGTCTTCCAATGCGCTCTCACTGATCTCGATGATGCTGGCGCTGATCTCTAGCACAGCCGGGCGCGTGTCCAGCGACTCGATCAACGATTGATGGGCCGCCATGCGGTCTGCGCGGTCTCGCACGAGCACCGAATTGCTGCGCGGGTCTGCATGGATGATCGGGGCGCTGCCGCCGTCTTCCTGGAAAGCATCTGCGCGGCTGCGGCCTTCGCCGCTGGGCAACGGTGCCACAGAACCGCCGCCGGCATATTGCCCGATACCGCCAGGCGGCAGCGGCGCTTTGCCGCCATTGCGGTCGTTGCCGCCCAGGCCAGAAAGCGCGCGCGTGCCACTACGGCCTGCGTTGGCCTCGCCGGGGGCGACGCTGTCGACACGGCGGTCACTGCCGCGCTGCGGCGTGTTCTCCGTGCTCGGTGCGTTGTTGCCGTACATGCTGTTCAGGATGGATGCGACACCACGAATGGTGATGGACTGGCCGTCCACCAGCATGGTGTGATCCGTGGCCCAGGCATAGCGCAGCGGGAAGGTGCGCACGACGGTGCGGTTGGCGTCCTCGCGGCCGCGATCGATCAGGCGTGCGATGTCCTGCACGAGCTCGACCAGGCGCGGCGGCCCGGATACGACTACGCTGCCCGTTTCATCGTCGTACAGCACCGGAAAACGCGGGTCGGTCACGCCCAGGCGCGTCAGCGCACGCTTGACCTGTGCGGTGGACGCGCGCTGCAGCGCGATGGTGGCGCTCTGCGCTTCGTTGGCGCCCGTCACACGCAGCACGGCGCCATCGTAGTACCACGCAAAGCCGAACGTGGCGGCCATGCGATCGAGAAACCGCTGCGGCGTTTCATTGAAGTTGCCCGTCACGCTGCCCTCGACCTGCGGCGATATCCACGTCATGACGTGCTGGCTGGCGCCGAGGTCTCGCAAGACATCCTTCACGTCTTTGCGGTCGGCCACGTATTCAAATTTTTGCGACTGCCACGGGATCACCGCCGCAGCGGCACTTCCGGCCAGCGACAGCACCGCGATGGCCGCAGCCATCAAGCACCGGCACGCGGCCAGCACGCGACCTTTCCGGCCCGCAATTCGAGTCAGATGCATGGTTGCACTCGTGAGAATGATGAAGACAGACCGCACCGGCGCGCGGTCAGGCGATACAGCGCCCGCGGCTTAACGCCAGATGGTTTCCGACGGCGCTTCGTTGAACTGCTTGCGATACCCCTTGACCAGCGCGGAGCGGCTGCGAATGCCCCAACGCGATGCCGTATCGATGATGTTCGATGGCCCGCGCCCCTCGTCCAGCAAATCGGAGCGGATGCCCTCCAGACGCAGGCGCCGGATAACCGAGCTGGGCGACATGCCCACCGCGCTCTTGAACGCAAGTTGCAGCGCGCGTTCGGTTACGTTGATGTGCGCGGCCACCTCACGCGTGGTCAGGTCGCTGCGCTCAATGTTGTCGAGGATGTAGTGATAGGCACGGCGGTACTTGGCAGACAGCCGCGCGCTCACATCATCGGACGCACGTGACGCGGCGGGCGTGGTCTGGCTGACGCGGCGCACGCCGGGCGATTCGGTGCGCAGGCAGCGCAGGGCGTCCTGCATATAGGCGGTGTAGTACTTGAGCGCGCCGGCTGCGTCGCCACGCTGCGCGGCCATCTTGGCGCGGCAGTAGAGGTAGTCGAAATTCCAGCGGCGCGCGCCGAAAGACGTATCGCGATTGCAGATCTGGTCATATACCTTGCCGGCCACGTCGTGCTGCTCACCGCTGAGCGCTGCCAGCACAACCTCTACCTTCGTCTGCATCAACAGGCGGCTACCCATGCGGCGCGATTGCCCGATGATCGCCATGAGCGGGTCGATTGCCGCGCGATCGCCATCTGCCATGCGGCGCAGCAGGCTCAGGTACTCGGCGCGGCGCTGGATCATCGCGGGCACATTCGCGTCGTGCTTGCCATTGGCGGCCCATCCGTCGCGGCCGCCCTGGTGATGCAGCATCGCAGCACCCACCTCGGCCGACTGCCAGAACGCGTGTTCCAGCAAGCGGTTGGAGCACCGGATGCCAGCCTGCACCGCAAACTCGTATACGACCAGATCCAGCGTAGCGAGCCAGCCGGCATCATTGCGCTCCGTTGCAATGGCGCGAGCCGATTGCAGCGCCTCGTCTGCTGCATCCTGCTGACCGAGCTGATGGTGCACGAGTGCCAGGCCCAACATGCCTTCGACGCGCTGCAGCCATGTCGCGCCGTCATCTTCGGCCATGCGGGAGAAGCAGCCTGCCGCGGCCGAATAACGATCGCGCAGCAGCGATTGCCAGCCCATGTTTCGGCACGAGACCACGCGCAGTTGATCGTCCGAATGGCGAATCAGACGCTGCGCGGTGCGGAATGCTTCTTCGGCATCTTCATCGCACTCCAGCAGCATCGATGCATCGGCCATGGCGAGCACGCCAGCGTAGTCGCCCGCCTCTTTGCCGTGCAGGCCACCGTGATCATCGACCAGTTGATACGCGCGATCGAAATCCTCTGCGAAGACGGCCTTCGCATAGTCCGGCAGGCGCTCGCGTGCTGCCAATCCGGAGGCCAAAGCAAAGTAGATGTTTCCCAGCATGTCGACGCTCCCGTGTCAGAGATTGCAGCTCGCGAGGGGCGGGCCGCTTGGTGTTGATTTCCTAAGGACATCCTAAGAAATCGCTGCATCGACAATCTCAACAAAGCTTCGTCAGGCGCTGAACAATACTCACTGCAGATTTTTCGGTTTTGACGACGTGCCATCGCCCACCAGCCCGTTCTTGACCCGCTGCAGCAACTGGCTGTATGTGAGCGTGTCCCGCACCTGGCTGGACATCGCCACCACCAGCGCCGTGACCATGAGGATGGCCACCGCACCCTTGATGGGCTGGCCCAGCGACGCAGGCTCGAGCTTGTCTGCCGCGCGCGAAAGCAGCCCGATGCCAGCGTCGATGAGGAACAACGTCATCATCACCGGCGCGGCCAGCTTGACGGCCGTAGAGAAGATGGAATCGGTTTGCTGCAGCAGAAAACTCTCGGCCACGGCGCTCATGTCAGGCAGCGTGGCGCCCAGCGGCCACCAGTGGAACGACTCGAACACCACGCCCAGCAGAAACAGCATGCCACCTGCTGCATAGAACAGCGTCACGGCCAGATTCAGTAATGTGTTGCCGATGGGCGTGTTCTGGTCACCCTGCAACGGGTTGCTCATCTGCACGTTGTTGAAACCCGCCATGTTGTCAACGATCGTGCCCGCCGTCTGCGCGACCCAGAACACCGTGGACGCCGCGTAACCGAGGCACGCGCCCAGAAAGATCTCCTTGCCCGCCAGCAGGAACCACCGGGCCGCGCTCAGATGTTCCGCCACCGCGGGTGGCTGCGCCGTCGCCACGATGATGGCGAGCGTGTAGACCACGCCATTGCGCGCCGTACCGGGTATGGACTGATCGCTCGTGGCCGGCAGGATCGCGAAGATGGTCATGATGCGCACGCACGACAGCGCGAGCAGCGCAAGGATGACCTCCGCGCTTTCATCAAGATCAAACCAGGCGTGCAGAACGGTATCGATGGCTTCCATATGCGGGCGTGAATATCGTCAGAATGTTTCGTCATCAAGCCGCTGCGCGTGGGCGCGGACGCGCCAGGATGGCCTCCACGGCTTCTTCCTCGGTGGCAAGCTCGCGCTCGGTGGCTTCCTGCTGGTCGATCCGCTCTGCAGTCTTGCGGCATTGGTCGAGCATGGCATCAAGCCGCGCCAGAGCCTGGCGGCGCGCCTTGAGTTCGGCTTCGCGTTCAGCCACGGCAGCGTGCGCAGCCGCCACGTCGTGCTCCGCCTGCACGACCGCATCGTCCAGTTCGCCGCGAAACGCGTCGTAGCGCAGGTATGCATCGGCCAGCAGCACGGGGGCGGCAATCAGCTGATCCATGCGGTCGATATGCCCGCGCAGCCGCTCATGCGCGCGCTCGCACGCGTCTTCACTGTCTTGCGCGGCGGCCTGTGCATCCGCCACGCCTTGCTGTGCGATAGCGATCTCCGCTTCGACACGACGGCGCTGGCGCGTTTTGGCTTCGATCAGCGTGTGCCATACCGCGGAGCGCTTGCGCTTCATGTCTGGCCTACCTCGCTCAGCAGCCGATATGTCTCATCTGGGCTGCACCACTCGTCGGTGCGTTGGCGCAGGAAGTCTTCCATCCAGGCGTTCCATTGCACAGCGGTGTCGGCCACGGCATCGCTGCCTTCCTTGTACTCGCCCATCTGCAGCAGGGTCTCGACTTCGTTGTACTTGGCGAGCAATTGGCGCATGCGGCCGGCAGAGGCGCAATGGTCGGCCGGCGCGACTTGCGTCATCACACGGCTCAGGCTGTTCAGGATGTCGATGGCCGGATAGCGATTGCGCGCGGCAATGTCGCGCGACAGGATCAAGTGGCCATCCAGAATGCCCCGCACTTCTTCGGCCACGGGGTCGTTACCGGATTCGTCTTCGGCCAGCACGGTGTACAGCGCGGTGATGGAACCCGTGGCACTCATGCCGGCCCGCTCGAGCAAGCGCGGCAGCTCCGCAAACACCGATGGCGGAAAGCCACGCCGTGTAGGGGGTTCGCCCGCGGCGAGGCCGATCTCACGCTGTGCGCGGGCAAAGCGCGTGAGCGAATCCATCATCAGCAGCACACGCAGGCCCTGGTCACGGAAATACTCGGCGATGGCGGTGCCGACGTGCGCGGCCTTGGCGCGCTCCACGGACGATCGATCCGACGTGGCACACACCAGCACGGAGCGGCGCATGCCTTCCTCGCCCAGGATCTGCTCGATGAATTCACGCACCTCGCGGCCGCGTTCGCCAATCAGCACGATCACGTTGACGTCGCATTCGGTGCCGCGCGCCAGCATGCCGAGCAGCGTGCTCTTACCCACACCGGCCGGCGCAAAGATGCCCATGCGCTGCCCTTCCGCCAAGGTGGCCAATCCGTCGATCACACGCACGCCGGTGGCCAGCGGTTGTTCCACCAAACGGCGCGACATCGGGTCAGGCGCCTGCGCAAACACCGGCACGTAGCCATACACATCCAGCGGCGGTCCGCCATCGGCGGGTCGGCCCAGGCCATCAAGCACGCGACCGAGCAAGCCGGGCCCGATCCCGACCGAAAGCGTGCGCCCGCTGGGCACCACGCGGGTCGAGCGCGATAAACCCACCACGCCGCCAAAGGGCGCCAGCAATGCAAAGTGTTCGCTAAAGCCGACCACCTCGCCTTGCTGAAGCTCCGTGCCGTCGGGCGTGGCCAGCGTGCAAAGTTCGCCAAGCTTGACGTCCACGCCGCCCACACGCAGCAGCGTGCCCGTCACTTCCACGACCTTGCCTAGCCGCTGGACGGGCGCCACGCTACGGATCGCCTCGTCCATGGCGTCGATCAGCGCGGCCTTGGTCATGCCGCATCCTCGTCAAAACCGCCATCGTCATCTACGAAATCTTCGTGCGGATTGGCATGTTCCAGAGGCTTGCGCCTGCGCGCTGAAAGCGCCTGTCGCAGCGCCGCCAATTGCACACGCAGGCTCGCGTCGGCCACGCCGTGGTCCCATTCGCATTGGCAATGCCCGGGCTCCGCACGATCGTCGGCCAGCACCTCGAAGGCGGCGTTGAGCGAGCCAGTCTGCACGGCCTTGGCGAAGGCGGCGCGAGCCGGTTCGATCTCGTCTGCGCACACGCGCACCGTCAGGCGCGCCTGGCTTTGCAGCACGCGGCCAAGCGTGGCGGCCACGCGCGCGAACAACGCCTGGCGATCGGATTCCAGCACCACATGCTCGACCGCCTGCATGACCGTGGCGATCAAGCGGTCTTCCTCGCGGCGCGTGGCCTCGTCATCGTCGTACGCGCGCGCGGCCATGGACGCGTGAAAATCTTCCAACGCACGTCGCTGGCCGGCGGCATAGCCGAGCTTGGCGCTGCGCTGCGCGCGCTGCTCGGCTTGCCGGAGCAACTCGTCGGCATTGGCCTGGGCTTGCGCGACGACGGCTTCGGCCTGGGCGTGAGCCTGCGCCAATGCGGCCTCGCGCGCCTCTTCCACGGCCCGCCACGCGGCATCCAGCTCGACCACGTGCCCGTAGTCTTCAGCACGAATCACGTCCGAGCTGATGCCGAGCGGGGCATCGCGCCTCAACCAAATAACCATGACAACTCCGGAAAGAGAACGGGCAACGTCGCCATGAAGGCTTCGGCTTGCGTTTCAGCGGTTGGCGTGCCGGCGCACGGCGATGCCGGCGCTTGCATGCCGATCGTCAGGCGCATCAATTGCGCGAGCGACGGATCCCACACCGTACCGTCGGCAATCAGCGCATGCAGGCCGGCCTCGGCAAGCTGCGCCAAGTCGAGCGCCGGCAGCGGCCCACCGGCGTCTGGCGCCCAGTGCTCGCGTTGCGTCAAAGCAGCGAGCGCTGCCTCCCCCAACAGACCGGCAAGACCGGCGAGGTAAGCACCGTCGATGCATCGCGCCAGCGCGGCGCGCCGGCCGATCAGCATGCGGGCAGCCAGCACGCGCTGGAGATCGTCCTTCTCCAGCACCGCCAGGCGATGCGCATGCGAAAGCAATGTCGGCAAGCCCACCTGGCCCACACCCAGCGCGATGCACACCTGGCGCCAGTCTTTGGCTGCTGCCGCCGGCACATCGGCTCCTTGCGCAGCCAGCACCGATGCATCGCGCACGTGCGCAAGCCCATGCAGCCGCTCTTGATATGCGTGCAACATGCGCAGGATCATGGCGGCGGCCGGATCGGGTGCGGCGCTCGTGTGGTTCATGCTGTCGCGCGCTTCTTCCAGCGTGCCGGCAACTTGTCTTCCAGGCGCGCGCGCGCTGCGTCAAGCCGCGTCCGTACAGCAGACAGCCGGGTTGCGGCACGCCACAGCAGGACGATCACGCCCAGTGCGCCCACCACGGCCGCGAGCGTGGCCCACGACACACCGGCGGGCGCGCGGCTGGCGGCATCGGCGGTAGGCGCATCTACGGTGCCAGGCACCAGCGTGACGCTGACGTTCTCATAGGTGAGCCCCTCCACGCTGTGCACGACCAGGTTCTTGATGCTGGGGACCAGCGAAGATACGTTGGCGCTCGGGCGGTATTTGATGAACACCGATGCGCTGGAGGGCTTGACCACGGTGGCCAACGGATCGTTGTTGGGCAGCACGATCTGTACATTGGCCACGGCCACGCCATCAATGCGCGAGAGCGTTTGCGAAAGCTGCTGTGATACGCCGTAGATGAAGCGCACCCGCTCTTCCGTGGGCGTAGAGATGAGCCCGTCCTTCTTGAAGATGTCGCCCAGGCTCGCGTACTTCTCATGCGGCAAGCCGTGGCTGTGCAGGACTTCCATCGCGCGGGCGAAGGCATCCTGGTCGACCATCACCGTCCAGGTCTTGCCGTCGTCGGGTGAATTTTTTTGCGCATCGATGCCGGCCTGCAGCAGCACGGTCAGCATGTCGTTGGCGTCAGCCTCGCTCAGCTGCGCAAAAAGCTGCTTGTTGCAGCCCGCCAGCAACGCAGTCAGCACAAACAGCAGTGCCAGCGCGCCGCGCCGTATGCGGCCGGATGGAAGCGCGGTCCGCATCATTGGTTCCGCATCAAGGTCTGCACGGCATTCTTGCCGGAATGCGCAATGGTGCTGCCCAGATGGATCTTCGTCATGGTGGCCGCGCACTCCATTTGCACGCGCACGCCTTCGGCCACCACTTCCTGCACCGACATGCCACGCTCGGCCTCGGTCATGGCCTCCACACGCGCCATCGACGCCTGCACGGCGGCATCTTCCTTTTTGACCAGTTCGCCAACGGCCGAAGGCGCCTTGCTGTGGTGGTGGCCGTGCTTGGCGTTCTGCAGCATGGATTCGAAGCGAGCGACAAGCTCGGGCGCTGGCGTGGCAGCTTCAGCCGGGGCGATGCCGGTACCCGGTGTGCCGGCAGTCACCGGCGGAATGGCGGTCGGACCTTGGATCATGGTGGACTCCGGGAGGATGGTTAGGCGCGGGTGAAGTAGTGCGCGCTGTGATACGCGCTCAAATCCACACTCTCAGCGGCGGGCGCCGCGGTGGCGGTGCCGAACGTGCCGGCATCCATTTCTTCCTGCACACCGATCAGCGTGCGCACCAGCGCGACGGAATCGGGGTCTTCGTCGCGTGCCAGCACTTCGTTGGCATACACGTGCCATTCCTGATCGCCCAGGGCGTTCAAGCACAGGGCCATCATGGCCGAGGCAAACGGCACCACGCTCTCGGCACGCTCACCGTTGTGCAGCTCACGCAGGATGCGCGCGGCATCGGCGTATTGATGCCGGCCCACCAGCAGCCAGCCTTCCACCAGGTCGAGTTCGCGAAAGTTGGGGCGCAACGTGCGCAATGCAGTCAGCAGCGATTGCGCGTTGTCGAACTGCCCACTGCGCGTCGCATGCATCAAAACTTCGAGCAGCCCACCCAGCAGGCGGTTGCTACATTGAATCGGTTCCATATCGCAGGGTTCTCCGTGTCGGGTCATGTCGATGCCGGCATTGGTAGACCGGCCGACCTCGGGTGGAACCATAGACGCCCGCATGCCGCGCGCCGGGCAGCCGCCCCGAAAAAGAGCGCCCGACCCCGAAGTTGGCCAAGCCCTGTGCGTCAGTGCGCACAACGCAAGACCGCCGACTTTCGCCTCGCCCCGCCCTTGCCCTCCTCCTTGCCCTTTCCCTGGTTTCGGAACGGCGCATCCGCCTTCGCTCAGGCGCCAAGCGCATAGCGCCCGCGTCTGCACAATGCGTCGCATCGCTACGGCACCGTACGCCGCGGCCTCCCCCCGTCGACACCCAGGGCACCGCCATGTCGGACGAAAAAACCGAAGAGCCCACAGACAAGAAACTCAGAGATGCGCACAGAGACGGCGAGACCGCCAAGAGCGCCGACCTGATCGCCGCCGTCGTGCTGCTGGCGGGTTGCCTGCTGCTTGCCATGACGGCATCGCTGCTGGGCGACCGCTGGCGCGCGCTGGTCGACCTTGCGCTCGATGTGAACAACAGTCGGCACCCTGCGATGACGCTCAAGCAGACGCTCGGCCACGTCGCGCTTCAACTGGCGCTGATGACGCTGCCGCTGAGCCTGGTGTTTGCGCTGGTCGCATGGATTGCCACGTGGGGGCAGACGGGCATCGTGCTCTCGACCAAGCCGCTCGAACTGAAGATGAGCGCCATCAACCCTGCATCGGGTCTCAAGCGCATCTTCTCCATGCGCTCGATGATTGACCTGCTCAAGATGGTGGTGAAAGCGCTCGCCGTTGGGGCCGCGCTGTGGAAGCTGGTGCTGATGCTGCTGCCGACCATCGTGGGCACGCCATATCAGCCAGTCATGGATATCGCGCAGATCGGCATGTCGATGCTGGTGAAGCTGCTGGGCGCAGGCGGTCTGCTGTTCCTGCTGCTCGGCGCGGTGGACTTTGGCATCCAGCGCTGGCTCTTCATCCGCGACCATCGGATGAGCAAGGACGAAGTCAAGCGCGAGCACAAGAACAGCGAAGGCGATCCGCACATCAAGGGCCAGCGCAAGCAGCTGGCACGCCAGATGGTGGACGAGGCCAAGCCCAAACAGAGCGTGGCCGGCGCGCAAGCCGTGATCGTCAACCCCACGCACTACGCCGTGGCCATTCGCTACGCGCCCGAAGAGTGCGGCTTGCCATGCATCACCGCCAAGGGCGTCGACGACGAAGCTCTGAAACTGCGCGAAGAAGCGCAGGCGCTAGGCATTCCGATCATCGGCAACCCGCCGCTGGCACGTGCCCTGTACCTCGTGAAGCTGAACGACCCCGTGCCCGAAGCGCTGTTTGAAACCGTGGCCGAGGTGCTGGCCTGGGTAGGCGAGATTGGCGCGAAAGACACCGGCGCCAGACACACCGGCGCAAGCCCTTCCATCTTGAACTGAGGCATCCGATATGGCCAAGAAGACCGCCGTCTCTGAATTCAGCGGCGAAATCGGCATCGCCGCGTTGGTGGTTGCCGTCATCGCATTGATGGTGCTGCCGCTGCCCACCGTCCTGATCGATTCACTGCTGGGGCTGAACATCACGCTATCGGTCGTGCTGCTGATGGTGACGATGTACATTCCGGCGGCGACATCGCTGTCGGCATTTCCGTCGTTGCTGCTGTTCACCACGCTGCTGCGGCTCTCGCTGAACATCGCGTCGACCAAATCGATCCTGCTGCATGCAGACGCCGGCCACATCATCGAGAGCTTCGGCAAGCTCGTGGTGGGCGGCAACCTGGTGGTGGGTATGGTGGTATTCCTGATCATCACCACCGTGCAGTTCATCGTGATCGCCAAGGGCTCCGAGCGTGTGGCCGAGGTCGGCGCACGCTTCACGCTCGATGCCATGCCCGGCAAGCAGATGAGCATTGATGCCGACCTGCGCGCCGGCCACCTGAGCGCAGACGAGGCCCGCAAGCGCCGCGCGCTGCTTGCCATGGAAAGCCAGCTGCACGGCGGCATGGACGGCGCCATGAAGTTCGTCAAGGGCGATGCGATTGCCGGCCTGGTCATCACGCTGGTCAACATCCTCGCCGGCATCGTGATCGGGATCACGTACCACGGCATGACGGCTGGCGAAGCCGCCAACCGCTTTGCCGTGCTGTCCATCGGCGACGCCATGGTGTCGCAGATTCCTTCACTGCTGATCTCGGTCGCGGCCGGCGTGATGATCACGCGCGTGTCAGACGACGACCACGGCGCCAAGCCAAGCTCGCTTGGCAAGGAGATCGTGCGGCAACTTTCAACCAGTGCACGGGCCATGTTCACCGCCAGCGCGCTGCTGGCCGGCTTTGCGCTGGTGCCGGGGTTTCCGTCGTTTCTGTTTGTCGCGCTGGCAGGTGCGGTCTTCGCCTTTGGCTACACGCTGCGCAAGCGCCTGAACACCGGGAGCACGACCGACAGCGATACCCTGCCCGCGCTGCTGCGCGAAGGGTCGAAAGACAAAGCACCGACGATTGCCGACAAGGCCCCTTCGTTCACGGCGCCCCTGGGCGTTCGCCTGGGCACGCGGCTGGCAGAGGGGCTCGACATTCCCAAACTGGATGCTGCATTCCAAAGCGGGCGGCACGCCTTGGCTGAAGAGCTGGGCCTGCCCTTCCCCGGCATTGCCGTATGGAAAAGCGCCGCGCAACCCGAAGACGCCTATGAAGTGCTCGTGCACGACATCCCTGGCCAGCCGGTGGCGGTGTCCGACGGCAAGGTATCGGTATCCGATCTGCCGGAACCATTGCGCGCACAACTGGACGCCACCCCGGATACCGCGCCCCACGCTGAACAGGTGATTGCGGACCACGTCGTGCACGTTTTGCGCAAGCACGCGCATCTGTTCATCGGCCTTCAGGAAACGCAGTGGATCGTGGAACGTGTGACCACCGAGTACCCGGGTCTGGTCACCGAGGCGCAGAAGGCTGTGCCCGCGCAGCGCATGGCCGACGTGCTGCGCCGCCTGCTGGAAGAGCAAGTGCCCATCCGCAACATGCGCGCCATCCTGGAAAGCCTTGTCATCTGGGGCCCGAAAGAAAAAGACACGCTGATGCTGGTGGAGTACGTGCGCGGCGATCTGGGGCGGCAGATCGCGCACCAGGCCACATGCGGCTCACGCAAGATGCCCGCCATTCTGCTGGACCCGACGGTGGAGCAGGCGGTGCGCCAGGCGATCAAACCCACGCCCGCAGGCAACTTCCTGACGCTGGATCCGCAGCAGGTCGACACCATCGTCACGCGGCTGGAACACATGAGCCGCAGCGCGCCGCCGTCGGCAACAACACCGGCGGGGGCGCTTGCGATTGTCACGTCCATGGACATCCGACGCTATGTCCGCCGCATGATCGAGCCGCGATTGCAGGCGCTGAACGTGTATTCGTTCCAGGAGCTGGGCGCGTACGTTGATCTGCAGCCCGTGGGCAAGCTCACGCTGTAAGCCGCCATGACCACGCCCGTACGCCTGTGGCGAGCCCCGCCCATCGTCCATCCGGCCACGCCCGTCCGGCGGCCCCCAGCGCAACGCAGCGCAGACGGGCGCGCCGGAATGCAGGCCGAGCCCTGCGCAGGTGAAGGTACCGCCTGGATACCGCTCGATGCTTACAGTGACGCTGTATGCGAAGACACCCCAGAGCACGAGCCGCCCACGCACGACCACGCCGACGCGCAGCCCGATGAAGCGCAGCCCGAGACCCCGCCGCTGCACACCTCGGCCATGGCCAGCCGCCTGGTGCGCACGTGCTCCGAGATCAGCGTGGGGAGCACCGTGACGGAGCATCTCGCGCAGTTGCTTTCCAGGTTCTGCGGCTCCCGCGTTGTTAAAGCCAACAGCGAATGCTGGGAAGTCACGCTCGATCTCGACCCCCGCGTGCTGCCTGACACCCGCCTCACCCTGCGCCTTTCGCCCCACACGCTATGGCTTCGCTTCCTGGCGGCACACCCACGGGCGCGCGACTTACTCTCAGAGCATGGCGATGCACTGCGCCAACGCATCCACGTTTTGCTGGAGCAGCGCATCGATATCGAACTCGAAGTGTGGTGACCGTTGCCACGCCCCACCCGACACCTCCCGCCGACTCGCTATGGACACCGGGCTCACGCCATCCCCGCTCGATGCGCATCTGCGTGCGTTCACGCCGGCCCAGGCCGCGTTGACACGGCTGATCGGCACGCCGTTCCCAGATGACGACGGACGCCACTGGCAACTGCGCGCCATAGACCACGCCGCGCCCATGCAGGCGCCCATGCGATTGGGCATTCGCTCATCGCTGTGCGCGGTCGACGTTGTTGTTGAAGGCGCCAACCACCCTGCACTCCACGCCATCGCACACGAAGCCGATGCGCAACGCCGCACCGCGCTTGCCGGGCTTTGGCTGACGCCGATGCTCGACACGCTGTCTGCGGCAGGGCTGGGAGACGCCACCTTGGCGACATTCACGCCCGAACGCAACGATGCGCAACGTAGCGATCGGCCTGAACTGCCGATGCGGCTGGATGGGCCGCATGGTGAAACGCCATGCCGCATCGCCACGCTGGATTGGCATGCCGCCCCGCCCGCACCACCCATGGCCGATCGCAACGCTGTGATTGCGCAACTTGGTGTTGTCGGTCTGCCGGTGGGCGTGCGTATCGCCAGCCGTCGGTGCGCAACGCACACCCTCTCTTCGCTTGCAGCCGGCGACGTTCTGCTCGGCTGGGGCCAGCACGCCTATTGCCCCGACACCGATGCAGGCGCCGTACGCCTGACATGCGGCGACAGCCGACGCGCCCACTTCACTGCCCATGGTCACTACAAGGAAGGCACCGTGACGATTCTCGATGTTCCTACGCTCGCTGACGACGACACGATCGCCGCACACGACACCACACACGACAGCTCAGACGGCATCGCAGTAGAAGCACTGGAGGTGCCCGTACACCTTGAGGTGGCCGTGATGAGCCTGCCGCTGGCCGAGCTGGCCGCGCTGGCGCCGAACCATGTCTTGCAGCTGCCCGTCTTGCTGCGCGATGCGACGGTACGCCTGGTCTGCCATGGCCAGACGCTGGGCCACGGCCAGCTCGTGGCAGTGGGCGAGCACCTCGGCTTGCAGATCTCCGCCATGAGCGCGCGCCATGCAGAACATTGAATTCGCCTCGCTCATCATTGCGGCGGTTGCCATTGCACTGTTGCCGTTTGCCGCCATGGTGGTCACGTCGTACACCAAGATCGTGGTCGTGCTCGGCCTGCTGCGCAACGCGCTGGGCGTGCAACAGGTGCCGCCCAGCATGGTGCTCAACGGCATTGCGATGATCGTGTCGTGCTTCGTGATGGCCCCGGTCGGCATGGAAGCGATGCAGCGGGCCCACATGCAGCTCAATGATTCCAGCGCGAACGTCAGCCAGGTCATGCCGCTGCTCGATGCCGCGCGCGAGCCGTTCCGGCAGTTCCTGGACAAGCACACCAACGCACGCGAGAAAGCGTTCTTCATGCGCTCTGCGCAGCAACTCTGGCCGCCAGCCAAAGCCGCGCAGCTCAAGGAAGACGACCTCATCATCCTCGCGCCCGCCTTCACCCTGACGGAGCTGACGGCGGCGTTTCGCATCGGCTTCCTGCTGTATCTGGTCTTCATCGTGATCGACCTGGTGATCGCCAACCTGCTGATGGCGCTGGGCCTGTCGCAGGTGACGCCCAGTAACGTCGCCATTCCGTTCAAGCTGTTGCTCTTCGTGGTGATGGACGGCTGGTCTGTGCTGATTCACGGCCTGGTCAACACGTATCGTTAAAGGGGCCGCCATGGACTACGACAACATCACGCGTCTGACCAGCACGGCGCTCATGCTGTGCCTGCTGGTGTCTTTGCCCGCCGTGGCGGTGTCCGCCATTGCCGGGCTGCTGATTTCGTTTGTGCAGGCCGTGACCTCGCTGCAGGACAGCAGCATCTCGCACGGTCTGAAGCTCATCATCGTATCGGTGGTGATTGTGGTGGCTGCGCCTTGGGGGGCGGCGTCGATCCTGCAGTTCGGCAACACGATCCTGCAATCGCTCTTCCAGTAGGGGATGTCATGACACGTATCTCCGCTTCGACGCCTAACGTTTTCTCGCTGCCCGATCCGGCACCGGCACAACCGCCGAACACGGCTGCTCCGCACCATCGCAAGCACCATCGGCATGGCGTGCACGGACACCACCATGCGGCCGAGCAGTTGGTCGAAGAGCAACTGCACCATCACAAGCACATCGCGCAGGTTGCAAAACGCGTGCGCCGGCCCCGCACGGGCAAGCGCAGCGGTGCGGGCTCGCCCGAAGAGCCGATCACCGACAGCACGTTCGAAGAATTGCTCCTGATGCTGGAGGAGCATGCGCGCAAGGTCGAGCCCATGGTGATCGGGCTGTCATCCCGGCAGGGCCAGCGCGACGACGATGACGAACAGTCGCGAGACCACCGCAGCGCCCAGGGCCGTCGCGCCCTGCTGCTGCAGTACTTGCAGGAACAAGCCGCCGAGACCGACTCCGCTGCGCCGCAGAAAACCGCGGCCGCCCAGGCTGGCGCGTTGCCGACCGACATGCTGCTGCCCGAGCTGGAGTCGTCCAGCTACCAGCGGCTTGAACAGGAGTTGCTTGCCGTGCGGCACGCCATGGATACGGGCCACCCGATGCCGCTGCGCATGGCGTTCGACATCCTGCGCAGCTATCTGAAACAGGCGCCTATTGAAGGCACGCCAGACACGCTGGCCGCCGTGAAAGACCGGCTGCTTGCCGCCACACCACAGCACGCAGCCGCCAGCGCACTGACCGACCGCGAAAAAACGTTCAACCTGTTGTTTCCCCTCTTGCTCCTGAGCCCATCGCGGCCGCGCATTGGCCGCGAGCGCGGCGAGAGCATCGCACGCAGCAGCGCCGTCTCGCGCCGCTGGACAACCGAACTCTGGTCTTACCGGGCGGGGCTAGATCTGGCCCTGCCTCCGCTTCCTGATTCTTCCCCGCAATCACCATGAACAAGCACATTCGCGTGTTGGCAGGCGCGCATGCCGGCGCCTGCCTCGACCTGACGCCGGGCCGCTGGACGGTAGGCCCCGACGCACAAGCCAGCATCCGCATCTCTGATTGGGCGGGCGATCCGATCGCGCTGCTTGTCGATACGGAACACGGCGTCCTGATTGAATCCGACGATGGCGGCAACACCTGGGACGACCTGACGCCCCGCCGCTTTGGCGAGATCATTCTCTGCGTCGGCCCGGCCGGTGAGGCATGGCCGTCCGACCTTGCGCTGCTGGAGCGCGTGTTATCGCCTGCAGCCACAGAGGCTGCCACCTTGGGCGTTACCGCCGCACAAGCTCCGGCTTCCGACACACCCGCACCTGCCCGGCCTCGCGCGCGCAAAGGGTGGATGGGCGTGACGGCAGTCGCGCTGCTTACGCCGTGCGCACTGCTCCTGGCATCGACACGCGAAACATCGTCCGCCGCGCACTCCGCGGTCACGGCGCAGGTACCGCTGCTGGACCGGGTGCGCACATGCCTGGCGCTGCACCGTATCGACGGCTTGCAGATCGAGCAGCACGACAACGAAATCATCGTGCACGGCATCGTGACCTCGGCCGCCGAAGAGCTGGCGACTCTGCGCGATCTGCGCGCGGTGTCAACGTCCGTTCACACCGATCTTTCAATCGCGCAGGAGGTCATTGAAAACCTGCGCGAATCGCTGCAGGAACCGGGGCTGCGCATCAGCTATCTGGGCAGCAACCGGTTCTCTATCACTGGGCCAGCCATGCACCCCGAACGTGTTCGTGCAACGGCAGACCATGTGCGCAGCGACCTGGGCGGCAACATCAAGGACATCGCCCTGGACATCACGCAGGCACGCGTGCGCGACCCCAAAGCCGATGCCACATCCGCACTTTCGGTTGACGAACTGAGCTACATCGAAAGCTCCGACGGCACCAAAGATTTTCTCGCTGCGCAGCGTTAAGGCGCCTGTACGTTCTTGCCAATCCCTTTTCTGGAGACCCACATGTTTGACCATTTCTCGCTCGACATCATCGAAACGTTTGACGGCATTCAGGCTTTTGCCAAGCAGGAAGGTCCGAAGGAATTCGGCCCGCTGAACAAGGCCATCGACGCGCTCAAGCTCACCGCCCTGGACTTGGAACAGCGCGCCATTCGTGCCACCGACGTCAACAACCGCGAGCAGCTTCGCGTGCTGTCGCATGGTTTTTCCAGCGCGGCACAAGTGTGCTCGGGCTTGATCCCGGCATAACACGCGCACCACGCAGACGCGCTTCGCGAGACGACATCACATTTCGCCTTCTCGTCAGTCCAGCGCAGAGAAATCCACGATGATGACTTCACGGCGAACACAACAGCAGCACGTTCGCTAAACCGAATCAGCGACATCCCATACCGGGGTGTTGTTGAAAAACCCGGCTCTCACCCGAGACCACTCATCCACTGCAAAAGGAGTTTTCCATGACGATCCAAACCACTGCCGCCGCCGTTGGTGACACCGCTAGCCGCCTGTCGTTCGATGCGCAAAACACGGCCATCACCAAGGAAGGCGAGGCTGACATGCTGAACGCTGCCAAGCTGCAAAACGAACTGAACCGCACCAACATGTTCGCCAAGCTGATGGAAGCGGGCCCGAAGGCCGCCAAGGACCTGATCTCGTAATGGTCGGTTCTGGACGGCACATCTTGTGCCGCCAACGTTCGGGAACGGGGCCGCGCCGTTCCCGAGCGGTTTTTCAACGCACCACCCGCGCGCTTCTGCTGTTCTCTGCACTCGGCCCATCGCGCCGCCGCCCGATTCACTGAATCCGACCCGCTACCGCGATCCCGACATGACACCCATCCCCCGCAACGTTTCCGCAACTCCGGCAACTCCTGCACGGGACGAATCCACTTCGCGCCGTGTACACGCTCACACAGGTGCGCGCGCATCCGGCACGTTGCAAGCCGTGGTATCCGCCGGCACGCAAGACATGCTGAACGCAGCCCATCTGGAAGATGAGCTGAACCGCACGCAGGCATTCGCCAAGCTGATGGAAGCCGGCCCGAAAGCGGCCAAAGACCTGCTGGTGTAAAGCATGAGCATGGAACAGCGCGACAGCCTCATCCGCGACATGTGCATGCATCTGCAGATTCCGGATGCCGATGCCATCATTGCCGCCGGCAGACTCACGGTGGAAGGGTTCGAAGTCATCATCGATGCAGTCGAGGAAGACCTCGATGCGTTCTACCTGAACTTCGACTACGGCATCGTCACAGGTGGCCGCACGCTGCGCGTATTCCGCCTCATGCTTGAAGCCAACGTCACCATCTATGCCCAGGACCACGCGCAGCTCGGGCTGGATGGCGATACGGGCGGCATCATTCTGATCGTGCGCGTGGCCTACGACCCCGACATTGACGGCGAGCAACTGGCCGAACTGCTGGGTCACTATGCCGAGCACGGCCGCTACTGGCGCGACAACATCCTGCAGACGACCGACGACATGTTCGAGAACCTCTCGAACGGTACCTACGTGTGGATTCGCGCGTAATGCGCAGCGCGTAAGGCAAGCGACAACGCTTCCTCCGGACCGGCTTCGCAGCACTCGTGATGATTTCGTGAACGCGAACGTCCGCTGTCATATAACGCCGTACGCTCGCGGCATTACATGCGAAGGTGCTCGTTGAAGCTGACGTGTCGGCTGCTGCGGCATCGCCAATCCACGTTCATGTCCGCCTCACGCACACCGTATCTTCCGACCCTGGACATCCCGCTTCTGCGCGCCGATGAGTTCTTCCCTTTCGCTGCACACCCTATCCACATCGGCGCATATCAGCTCTGGTTCACGTGTGATGCCGACGCCGACCCAGAGTCCGTCGTCGTTTGTATCGACCTCGGGAGGCCGCTCGAGATTAATGTTGACGAAGCGCTGCACATGATTCTGGGGCTCTGCCTCGGCCTGCCGGCTTCGTCGCGGGGCGTGGTGGCGCAGCAGGCGCACACCGGTACGCTGGTCTATCGCTTTCCCTATTTGCTTCACGACGATCCGACGGGCGCCCTGCTCGTTGACGCAATGAGCGGACTCGCCGCGGCTGCCGTGTCGGTCTCGAAGTGGTCGGTGCACTAACGGATCGCGCATGTGCCGGTGACACGCAACTTCGCCACTGTCCCAGCGGATTCGCATTGCACGCGCGTTTGTCATTCGGCCGCATCAAAGTGGTATGCCGATTGACCACGCCAGCGCCTGAACATCCCGAGCCATGCCACCTTCACGCCTGTTGCCCGTCAACGTGCCGACATCGCCGTCGGAGTACGAGACACTCCACGACTTCGCCGCGCGCACACCATCCCCCGCGCCGGAGGGCGGCGATTCTCAGCAGCCCCGCAAGAAGGGTGGCTGGCTCAGCAACCTGAAATCGCGCGTGCGCGAAAAGCTGCCCAAGAGCGACGAGACAGAACTGGCCACGCTGTTAAGCGACCGCAAGCGCTCCGGCGCATCGTTCAATACGGTGGACAACTACAAGGCGCCCACGCGCGGCACGTTGACAACCACACCCGAGGTAACACCACATGCCGCCGAGGGCACACCGCGCCCTGCCACGCCGCAGGTGCAGGAACAGCACGAGACACGCCGCGCGGCACGTTCCCAGCGCAAGACGTCGACCATGATGCAGCGCGCCGAACAAGGCGCGCAGCGCTTGAGCCAACGTGGAAAACCGCCGACGCCGCCCGCGCCGGCATCGACAGCGGCGCTGACGATGCCGGCCACCGCTGAAGCGTTCCGCCAGAGCATTGCGCAGTTGTTCCGCACGGCGGGCAGCACGAGCGAACGTGAGCTGCTGGCCGATCGGCTCGGCGTCTTGGCGGCTCCGGCGCAGGGCACCTCGTCCGCAGCAGGCAGCTACATCCGCCCGATGTTGGCAGCGCGCGCGCTGGCGGCCACCAGCGGCGGCAATGCGGCCGATGCGCTGCGGGTACTGCAGCACGTTTCGCATGCGGTGCAGTTTGACGCCGCCGCCTTTGCCGCGCCTGTACCGACGCCAGGCAATGAAGGCGCAACGCATTCCACAAGCAGCTCATCGTTGGGCATGGGCCGCCTGTTCAATGAGACCGCATCGGCAACGTCGTCGCACCGCTCCAGCGTGTCTGACCTGGGCCTACCTCATCTGTTTGGCGAGGGCGAAACGTCGCCACAGCGAAGCGAAACCGGCGCCAGCCGAACCAGTGACGAGCAAAACTCGCGTTCGCTCTCTCGGCAATCCAGCCTGTCGGCTCAGTACGGCTCTGACGGCTCCGCGGGTTCTTCACGCAGCCTGACAGTCCCGCCAATGCCGCAGGGCATGAGCGATGCCGGCGTGGCAAGCGCGGCATGGCGCACGGCGCAGTTGCTCTCGCGCAGCCACCACGGCTTTGAAGCGCTGAGCGGTCTGATGCAAACCCCGCCCGCCCCGGAGCAGGCGGACACCGCGCGCGCCTTCCTGCAGGCGGCTGACCATGTGCATACCGCCGCCTCCACGGCGGCCGACCCCACCGCCCTGTTGCACGCGCATCCGGCGGGCAGCGGCACCCAGGCCCAGGCGCTCGCCGTCAACGTCATGCACGCCGCTGCGCTCAAGCTGCGCGGCGAGCCCGTCAGCGCGCAACAGGCCGGGGTCCTTTTTGCGTGGCACCAAGGCTTTCGTGAAGATGGTCCGGGATCGGATCTGGCCAACACCAAGGCGCGCCTGGCCAAGTTTGTCGGGCGCAGCATCCCGCGGGTGGAGAAGCAAACCACGAGCAGCCATTTCTGGCAGATGATCGGCAAGAAGAAATCGCCGCTGTCATCGGCTGCGCTTGGCATGCACGGCGCGCAGCGGCCTGGGCTTGTCAAGGAAATGGACGCCTATACGGCGGCGCTGCGGACGATGGTCGACACGCTCGCGCATGCAGACAATGCGCCATCGATGCACACCATCGCGCACCCGGGCGATCTCTGGCGCAGCACGATCCTCGCGCACTGGGCCGAGCTGGCAGCCGCCAACGCGCCGTTGAGCGACTACGCGCTGACGGCAGAGAAGCTGCGTGCGCTACAGCCTGAAGTGGGCGCAGCCGTCAGCCGTATGCAGCGCGAAAACGCCGAGCCGACCGCCGTCGCACGCACGCCGGGCAGCTCGCCGGCCCACCAGGAATTCGCGCAATTCGTGGCCCTGACCGGACTGACCGACGATGCAGACACCCGGGCGTGGGCGCAAACGCGGCTCGACACGCTGACCCTGCCACAGGTGAGCGCCGCGCAGGCCCACGTGGCCAAGCTCATCGATCATGCCGGCCTGGTGGGCGAGCCACCGGAATACCTGGTCGGGCTACAGCCATCGGCCACGCTGTTGCGCTACTGGAGCGCCCACGCGGGCGAGGCCGCCGAGGCGCCCGCTTTCCGTAGCGCGCTTGAACGTGCCGACAAGCTCGAGCACCCGGAAGACCTCAAGATGCGGGCACCCACCATTGAAGACGCCCGCAAGACCATCGAGACGCTGCTCACGTCCATGGAGTCGGGCAACAAGGTGCGCCTGTCCAACGGGGGATGGATCGGGGGCAGCACGGCCGGCGTATCGACAGGCTTGTCTCACGTCGGCAAGGCGTTGCCGGTTCCCGTGTCCGTCCAGTTGGACGCCAATTACGGCAGGGGCCGCCAGGCCGTGGTGGAAATCGGCCGCAGTTCACACGGGCGCGACGTATTCGTCGGCACCGACCGCACGATGCGCGCCTCAGTCGGTGTGGGCGCCTCCGTTGGCTACGACCTCAAAACGTGGGGCAAGCGCCTGCGCGCCAACCTGCTCGCCGTCAAGGTCACGCCATTCGATCTGGAGACAGGTGAGCCGCGCGGCGTGGTCATCCGGGCCACACGGCCCACGCAGCGCCCGGTGGAAGGCCACGAAGACTGGGAACCCATCAAGTACGACGACAAGGCCGCGGCCGATGCCATCGTCAAGGCCACCAACCTGCTGTTCGAGCAGGCGAGCGCCGCGCCCGAGCACCGGCCCAATGCCGACACGCTGTGGAATACGCTGGCACAGCACTGCGGCGAAAGCGGTGGCAGCGGCGGCATTTCCATCAGTTGGGTCGACCAGACCAAGAAGCGCTGGCGCGCGTCAATGGATGCCAGCGTTGGCATGAACGTACGCGTAAGCAGCCCGCACACACCGGTGCGGATCGGCCCCTCTGCAAGGCTGCGCGGCGAGAAGACACTCAGCAACACAGCCACCCTGCAAGAGAAGACCGGCATGATGCGCATGGAGCAGTTCAGCGTCGCGACAGGGCACAAGGTGACGGCACGCGCTGGCCTGGCGTTCTCGGTGGGCCGCACCTTCTACACGGCGGCTCCCGACGACAACGCATCGGCCAAGGCCGGCGAGAGCGGCAAATTCACACAGTCGTTTACCGGCGGCATGCCGCTGGGGTTCAACTGGAAGCTCTCGGAAGGCGGCCACACGACGAAGGTGAAGATGGCTTACCAGAACGGCAAGATTGCTGATCGCGTCAGCTACTTCGACACCGAATACCGCAGCGTGCGCGAATACCTGGCTGTCGTGCGCAGCGACCGCGATGCGTGGATCAACATGCTCGCCCACAAGCCCGGCGGCACGCCGGAAAAAGCCGCACGCGAGTTCGAGGCCTACTGCGAAACCGTCGAAAAGCACGCTCGTCCTAATCAGCGCTACCTGCACCGGCATCGGCTACGACCGGCTGCCGCACGCGAGATCGAGGGCCACCTTGCCCTGGCGGACCTGCACCGTAGCCTCGACCCGAATTCTGCCGACGCGCAAGCCTCCGAAGCGCTGGCGCAGGCGCTGCTGGAGGCGCCCGCATCGCGTTTGCCGGAAAAGCTGGCCATCGTGGAACAGGTGTCCACCAGCCGCAGCCGTGGGCTGACGAGCGCGCTGCAACTACGTGCCAGCAACGAAGCGGAAGGCACGCGCGAACTCGCCGCCATCAAGTTCGGCTGAAGATGATTCATCAAATTGTCATATAACCCGGCGAATTAATCATTTCACCGGTTTTTTATGCGTTCATGCGCATAATCGTTCACACAGAATGCAGTATTCGCATGCTGAAAATAAAAATTGCATAGTCAACAAAAAAAAATCAATCAGATCTAAACGCGATTTCACTCTTTATAGGGATGTGTGAGCAAATTGTGAACGTTATGCTTGGCCCCAGTTTGAAGCGCCGCTGCAACGATTCAATTCTTAGTGCAGTGGCTTGAAAGAAGGGGAGCACCATGAAGTTCGCCGTATTGACCTCAAACCCATCCAGCTTTGCCTATGTGGCAAGCTGCCTATCCACCCCGGAGGTGGAGTGCGTCCGCTTTGACGACGCCCTGTCGCTGCTACGTGCGCGCCGCACGGAAACGTTTGATCTGTTGATGATCGACGCTCAGCACTTCCGTACGGCGGGGCAACTCGTGCTGTCGTGGCGGGAGTGCAATGCCGACATGTGCTGGCCTACGCTGGTGTTCGGGCAGTTTGTCGACCGGGGGGACATGGCGTCGGCCTTCGATGCCGGGGTGGACGATGTGTTGACCGGTCACTTCAGCGCCGAAGAGCTGCAAGCCCGCGTGCAACGGGCACTGCGCCGTGCTGAGCCGGAGCGCCAGAATGCCGGCATCAATGTCGTGGTGGGGCCGTACCGGCTTTGCCGCCTGACCCGCACCGCCACGGTCAACAGCGTCCCCATTCGTATGACCGCTCGGGAGTTTGCGACGGCATGGTTGCTGTTCTCTTCGCCCGGTTCGTTCCTCTCGCGCCAGCAGATCGCATCCGCCGTGTGGGGCGCAGACGCCAGCATCGTCGAGCGCTCGATCGAACAGCACATCTACAAGCTACGCAAGAAACTTCAGTTCGGCCCCGAGACCGGCGTAGAACTCAAGACCGTCTATGCACGCGGCTATCAGCTGGCCGTGCAAGTCGCCAGCAACGAGCCGGCAGGCCCGCAGGCGCACACTGTTCTGGCCGCTTAAGCGGCCTTTTTGCGCAAACGATTGCGCGCCGTAGGGCCGACCGCGCCTACAGCGAATTGTTTTAGCGTTTCTTAATGAAAATCTTCAGGTCGTATATTTCAGTACCGGCTTAATTAATTCAGTGCCGGTTTAAAACATACTGTCCTGCCATTTGTTATCGCGTTAATGACTTTCGCGCGATCGACCTTCACCCACACATTGCTGATATAACGCTGCCAATTCGGTCCGATTGCGTGCTTGTAAACGCATCAGGATTTGACGCACGTGCGATTTCACGGTTTCTACGCCGATATGCAGCGCCTGTGCGATCTCCACATTGGATTTTCCTGAGGCCGCCTCACGCAGGATGTCGCACTGCCGTGGCGTCAGCACGGAGAGCACAGCCTCCTTGCCGGACGAAGCGGCAGGCACCTTCCGCCTTGACACCAGCATCCGCCCGAGCATCGCGTGCGCCTGCTCCAGCGTGACCGGCTGGGCAGGCGGGTCTTCGCCAGCGGCCTCGGCAAGCTCGGTCAGGTCGACCAGGATCACACCGTTTGATGCGCGAGTCACCTCTCGAACCGTGATCGTCACAGGTAGCACCGCCGGCGCCCGCCAGGCGGCAGCTACAGGAAGCGGGGAGAAATACCGGCTTTCTCGCGTGTTGTCGGCTGCGTGTAGCAGCACGTCGTTCTGGGCCCGGGCGTTCATGTCGTCCTTCGCTCTTGTGGAAGCTATGCATCTGGATGCAGTGGCGCGCGGATGGGGTTCCGCGACAGCCTCTTACTCTCTCTGTGCAACGAGGGAGAAAAACCGGAACCCCGATCGAGAAAAAATTTCGCGGCCGACGTGCGCTCAGCGTGGGCCGATGCGCACCCACACGCCGCCAAGCTCCTTCACCTGGATGGGCAGCGTTTCGGCCAGCATGTGAAGGGCTCGACGTCCCTCCAGTGGGAACCGCCCCGTCACGCGCAGGTCGGCCACCTCGGGGTGCAGCTCGATCAGGCTACGGTGGTAGGGGCGCAATGCGTCGATCACATCCGCCAGCGGCTGGTGTTCGACTTCGACCATGCCGCGCGTCCAGGCGGCCACGTTGCGCGCCATCAACGTCAGTTTTTCGATGCCACCGTCGCCAAGACGCCGTACCTCGCCCGCATGCGCCGTGGAAACGGCACCGGTCGGCGTCGACAACGCCGCGCTGCCTTCGAGCACGGCAACCGTCATCGCGCCACTGGGCTCCAGCGTTGCGCAAATCATGCCACCCGTGCATTCCACCGTGCCCGCCGCAGACCACAACCGCAACTGGCCCGACGGCGATCCTGCCACGGCCAGCACGCTGCCGCTGCGCAGTCGCACGTCGTAACCGCGCGCACCGGCAGAGGCATCCACCGCGCTGCGCGCGTTCAGGCGTAGTTGATAGCCGCCGGCCAGGGTGAAGTCGCGGCGCTCCGAGGTGACCGTACGCATGTCGGCGACCAGGTCGGATAGCGGGATCTCTCTGTCAACGAGGGCGGCAACACCCAGACCCAGCCCGCTGAAGATGAGCGCGCGGCGCACATGCCTTGCCGGCGAAGCAGGCGTATCGAGAAGCCGCCGCGCGGCGCGACGGTGCGGGTCTGCCACGGGCGGCAGTGCCATCGAACCCAACGCACCTTGCAAACGCTGCACGGCAGCGGCATGCGCGGGATCGGCTTCCTGCCAGGCGGCAAAGCGCTGGCGCTCCATCTCCGAAGCCGTGCCCGAGCGCAGTACGACCAGCCACTGGATCGCCTGCTCGGCGATCCGATCATCCAGCGCGTGCTTCACGATGATTCGGCCAGATAGCACAGGCGCATGGCCTGCGTCATGTATTTCTGCACCATGCGAACGGAGACCTGCAGGCGCTCGGCAATCTCTGGGTATGTGAGGCCATCGAGCTGGCTATAGAGAAAAGCGGCGCGCGCCTTGGCGGAAAGCCCATCGAGCATGCGATCGATGGAGGTGAGGGTCTCGAGGATCAACGCGCGGTCTTCAGGGGATGGCAGCGTTGCTTGCGGTTGCGTGGCGGCCCACGCCATATAGGCGTCTTCCAGATCACGACGGCGCCAGAGGTCATAGAGCAAACGCTGCGCAATCGTTGTCAGCAAGGCGCGCGGCTCGCGGATGTCTTGCCACCCGGGCCTTTGCAGCAATTGCACAAACGCCTCCGCCGCAATGTCTTCAGCGCCAAAGCGACAGCCCGTCTTGCCGCCCATACGACGGGCGAGCCATGCATAGTGTTGTCGGAACCAGTCAGAGGCCAGTTCGGTAACTGGCTGGCAGGTTTGCGTCACGGTATCCTCCGCGAAAAACTGTGCTGGCCGTTCCCCGGCAAACGGCCCGATCCGGTGTTGAGAAAGCCCCCACCGAGATGTCGAGATTCTAACCACCGCTGATATTTCAGGTGAGCATTTTTTCGGCTTTTATCGCAGTTTTTCGGCAGACCCGCTACATCCAGACGCCTCCGCTGTCATCGTTCAGCGGTGCAACCCGGTTGCTGCAATTCGTTGCAGCGACAACCGCCACGGCGCCTGCCCATGCCCCCCAAAGAATTGCCCCAACCCCCGTTTGACGACGACGCATTGCCTGCGCATGCCCTGCGCATCGGCACCCGCAACATCTGGCTGGCTTATGACAGCTACGCCGAGCCCGACATGCTCACGGTGTACGTCGAACTTGGGCCGCGCGAGACGTTGGACGTCGCGCTCACGCTCAATCTGCTGCTCGGTCTCTGCCTGGAAGTGGACGATGCTGCACGTGGCAGCGTCGTGCAACACCCGCAGACCGGCCAGATGATCTATCGCTTCCGCTACGCGCTGGACGACGACCCAGAAGCGACCGATTTGCTCGATGCCATCGCTGCGCTCACGGCGGAGCTGGAGGGCGGCGGCGCGCCCCCGCGGTATTGAGCCGCCAAAGCGGTGGCTTCGGATGCCGACGCAGCATTTCGGCGCCCGTGATGTTCGCCGGCAGGGGCTGGCTACGCTTGCAAGGTTCAACTGTGCTCGGGCGAAACCGCATCGGCCCGGCATGCCAACCTCGGAGCCCTCGCCCACCATGAAGATCTTCTCCCGACACTCCAGCGCGACGCCTCCGGCGCAGACGTCGTCCAGTGCACCGGCATCGCAATCCGCGCAGCCGTCAATGCCGAGCGTGCGCAAGACGTCGCAGTTGCCCGGTGGCCTGCGCGATCTTGCCGATATGGTGACAGCGAGCCGCCAGAAGAAAAGCGCTGCGTCGCTGACGAACGAGCAGCTCAAGGTTGCGCTGTCGAGCACCACATTGAGCGGACGCGGAACACGCGCCGCGCACCGGGAGGCCCAGAAGCGTATTCGCAACGGCAAGCTGCAGTGGCCGCCGCAACAGCCCGCGCAACCGCAACCTGCTGCACCGCAGGCACAGGAGCACGCGGGCAGCACCAGCGAAACGCCGCTTCACACCCCACACGCGCAAGCGAATCCGAACCCGACGCCCAAGCCGACCGAGCAGCCCCACGCCGAATCGTCTGGTACGGCCCACGCTGAACACGCTGAACACACAGAACACACAGAACACGCCGAACACACAGAACACGCCGAACACGGCACGCAGCAGGACCTGGCCATCGTGCTGCGGCCGCCGTCGCCCTCGTCGCTGTCTCCCTCGTCCAGCGCGCACGCGCAAGGCCGCCACACGCCGCCGAATGCACCTGTGTTCGATCCGGATACCGGCGCACTCAACAAGCCCCAGTTGCGCCAGATGGCGCTTGCACTGAAAGATGCGCTCCCCACGGTGCCGATGGCGCTCACGCGCTCGCACCCGCACAGTGACGGGCTGCGCGCCAAGCTTCAGCATCAGCTAGGTACCCTCCAGACGATTGCCGCGGACAACACCCGCAAGGCTCCGCACGAGGTTGGCATGGCTGTGCGTGATGCATTTGCATCGGCGGCCAAGACCGCGCGCCAGCTTGCCAAATCGTTGGGCAACCATGATCCGGCCGACGCCTACAAAGGGATCGCCGCGCTGCTCAACGAACTCAAGCGCACGCACCTGAGCGGCAGCGCGCACGACGTCATGAGCCACTATGCCGAGAAGGAAACCGCCAACCTCGAAGCCAAAGCACCGGGTATCAGCACGGCCAAGCCCGGCTCCAACGTGAGCACGGGCACGTCGGGCAGCGTGTCAATCTCAGGCTTTCCCACCAACCGCTATGCGGGTGCCCACGTGTCGGTGGAAGCGGGTGGCGGCAAGGGCAGGCTGTACTTTGCCGATGACGACGGCGACGTCGACTACTGGCCCTCGGCACAGGCCTTCGCCAAAGTTGCGCTGGGCGGCAAGCTGGGCGAGTGGGCCGCCAAGCTGACGGGCCGGTTGGACCTGTCCGGCGGCAATGTCTACCTCGAGCATGATGACTTGCGCCAGCTCGTCAAGCTCGTTGCCAACCACGATGCCAACCGCGCCTGGGTCAAGTCTGCCGGGCCGCATGCGCGCCAGGTGAAGCAGCAGTTGGAATCGTTGGCCAATCTGGTGTCTCACGCCATCGGCCGCAACTACACGGAAGCCCCGGGCAAGCCCTACTTCCTGAACGACGCCAAGATAGCCAAGGGTTTCAACACCTTGAAGATGACGCTGCTGGCCGGCGCAATCGACCAGAAAGTGGGCGGAGACCGCTTCAGCACGCTGATGAAAGCCGCATACCCGCCCATCGCCGACGTGCTGACCGATCGCATTGGCAGCGGGCAGCCCATGCCGGCCCAACCGCGACGCGACGTGCCCGATTCCGTGGCGTATGGCGACCGCTTCCTGGCCTACCGCCAGGTGACCGGCAGCGTAGATGCCACCGTCGGCAACGAAACCCACGGCGGCACCAATCTGGAAGCCGGCGGCAGCTTTGATGTGAACGTGCGCGGCAACGTAGCGCAGTTCTTCACGGAAAGCGCGGCCGCACCGCACACGCTGCTGGACCCGGGCTATCACAAGGATTATCAGTCCACGTTCAAGCTGCATCAGCAGCTCGATGCAGCCTGTGCCGAACCGCCGCCCGCGCAGCTCCACCTGTACAACGAGACACGCAAGGCACTGACGCACGAACTGCATGCGGGCCCCGCGCAGCCCTTCACCGAAGCCGAGCGCCTGCACTACGGCGAGGAAGCCAGCATCCCCGCGCAGTTCCGCAACGCCATCACACACGCCAGCCCCGAGCAGCTTAATCACGCGACGGATCAACTGGAGCATCTCATCGGCAGCTATCTGCAATTTGCGGATCACGCCGGCGCCGTGCTCGCCAGGAACGATCGGTTCATGCCCGCCAAAGAGCGCGATACGCTGAACCAGCATCGCGAAGCGGCCTTCGCACAGATCAACCAAACCGTGTGGCATGGCCGCTATCCGCAAAAGGATGCACTCGCCAACCCCGAGGCGTTCGTGGCAAAGAGCCATGCCGCGATCAGCTTGGCGCTGGGCTGCGTGGGTGCGCATATCTCTGTCGTGAAGCAGCAGATGGCACAGCGTGAGGAGCACGGCATGGCCGCCGCCGAAGCCATCCTGACGGCCGATTCGATGTACAAGACTGCGCGCGGAATGCTGGACAAGACGTACCTGCCGCTCAAGAACTACGACGTGCAGAAGAACGGTCCGTTGAAAGACAAATCGCTGTGGCAGCGCTGGGATACGGCACTTAAGGCGACGGTTTCCGGCGGCGCGCAAAGCAGTGCGCTCAACGCGATCCTCAACCGCTTCGGCCGGTCTACCGGCAAAGTGCAACTGGGCCCGTTCACGGGTTCCATCTCGGTGGGCAATAGTGCGGGGCAAGTCTCGCTCACCGCCGAGGCGCGCCTGATGAATGCCGATCATCAGGCCAACCCCAGTCGCACGGGCAAGTTCTGGCAATTCACGTTCACCGCGCAGGGCGGTGCGCCCATTACCGGCGTGATACTCAACCAGGCAATTGCAGCGGCCGTCGAGAAATTCGCGCCGAACATGCGGCTGCAGGACGACAAGTTCGATCCGCACGAGTTGATCCGCCAAACGCAGGGGCTGCTGCTCAACGTGACCGACGGCACCAGCCTGGTCGTCAAGTTGCGCCAGGCGCCTGACGTGGAGAACGCCCCGATGGAGCTGCAATATGCGCGCGTCCTGCGCAACAAGAACAGCGGCATGAGCCTGTCGTTGACGGTGCCGACGCCGCACGGCACGTTCACGCCGTCGGTCTCGCATACGGACAGCACACAGAGCTACGCGGGCGAGGTGATGGGCTCCGACACGAGCTACCTCATCATGCAGCATCCCTTCCTCGCCAAGATCGTCGACGCGGAAGCCCATGGCGAAGACGCCGCGCTACGGCAAGCGTTCGATGCAAATCCGGTGCAACGCGATCGCTACCTCGCCAATCCGAACCTGATGGCCGATGTGGTGGCCAAGTACGCCGCGGCCACGCAAGAGATCAACGCCGCGGCGTCCGAGAACCGCCCCGTCCAGATCAAGAACGAGTTCGTGCGCTATCACGCGGCAACCCCGTTCGCACGTGCGGCACAGGTGTCGACGCAGGTGGCTGCGCACGCTCCAGGTTCGACCGCTAATGGCGAACAGCTATTCAAGCTTGCCGAACCGCTGGCCAAGCCGATCGACGTAAGCCACCTCGACGTGGAGGCGATGCGTGCACGCCTGCAAGCCATGACGACCATCGAGGAACGCGCCGACTATCTGTGCGACTCCAACCAGGGCCGTCCGCTGCTCGATGCGTTCTCGAAGATCATTGGCAATACGCGCGCCATCAACTCGGCTGCGCTGTTCCATACCGAGGAGCGCAACATCGGCATCCAGTCGCTGGTGCGCAACCCGAAGGCGCTGCAGCGCGAGAACGACCAAACCCAGGCCGCCCTGCACGGCAAGCCGCAACCGTCCGGCACCATCGGCCAACTGCGCACGCGCCTGGAACCGACCAAAGCGTCGATCAAGCAGGCCAACCTGGCGAATCTGCAGCAGCTCGCTGCCATGAACCTGCCGATCAGCCAGCAGGCACAGCAGGAGATTCAGCGCCGCAAAGCGCTGCTTGGCAACGCTTTCCCCGCCGACGAAGGTCAATCGCCGACATAAGCCTCCTCAGACTTCACCCCCTTGACGCCAGCCCAGGAAGCGCCCGGGCTGGCCTTTTTTTTGCCTGCTTCCAAGCGTTTTTGGCCGCGTTGCGTTGGACAAAACAAAGGCCGGCATCAAGCCGGCCGATGGGAAAACACGATTGAACGGCTGTGCTAGCCAGCGTGCAGCCAGTCGCGCGCGACAGCAACATGCCGCTGTGCGAGGCCGTCGCCAGCCCTGACGTAGCGTGCGACGTAACTCTGTAGCGGGGGCCAAGCCGCGAACTTCTGGACAGCCTCGTCAACCGATCCGCCAGCGGCGCCATATTCGAGCAACGCTGCAAAGGCCTCGCCACGCACCATCCGTGCGGCAGCGTCTTCCGGCAACCCGGGCTCGCGCAGGCGCTCGCTCAGCAGCATCGCCATCAGCGCATCAAGCGACAGCGCCTCTTCGTCCAGGCAACCGAGCGCATAGCGCTCTTGGGCTCGCTGAAAGATGGCGCTGCGCAGCGCTGCCAGTTCGCACAGGCCATCCACCAGCAGGCCGAGACGGCGGCTATCGCGGTATGCACGCAAGGCGTCGGGTGCGATGGTGTTGATATAGCGCTCCATCCAGATGCACAAGGCATCGCTGCCATATTCGGCGTCATAGGGCTGCAGGCGAGCGCGCCAGCCCTGGCGCAGCGCAATCCAATCCGGTGCGATGGCAGAACCGGCCGTTGCGATGGCGCCGGCTATGGGCCGCAACTCAGCCAGCCGAGCAGACAGGTGCGCCGGCACATCGACACGGCACGCTGGCGGCAGATCGCGCAGCGTATCAGGCAGGCCTGCCAAGGCGTAGCAGCCGCGCAAATCCAAGTGCGTCAGCTGCTTCAGGTCGCCAACCGACGCTGGCAAGCTGCGCAGCGATCCGCAATCGCGCAGGCGCAGCGTGCGGAGTTGCACGCAATGGCCAATGCCCTCCGGCACGGCCACGAGGTTCGACATGCCAGAGACGTCAAGATGACGCAGCTTGCGCAGTCGCCCGAGCGACCCGGGCAGCGTCGTCATGGCAGTGTTCTCGCGCAGGTCCAGCCGCTCCAGTTCGGCCAGGTTGCCCAGCGTATCGGGCAACACAGAGAGCAGCGGATTGCCGCGCAGGTGAAGCTCGCGCAGTTGCGCAAGCTGGCCCAGGCTGATCGGCAGTTGGCTGAGCAACTTGTTGGATGCCAGCGTCAGCGTCTGCAATGCGGCCAGCGTGCCAAGCTCAACGGGCACGATGCGCAGATCCGTGCCCTGCAGAACCAAACGCTCCAGCTTCGGCAGTTGAGACAACGACGACGGCAGCGCGCGCAGCGGCGAATCGAGCACGACAATCTCCTGCAACTGCAACAGCTTGCCGATCCGCCCCGGCAACGCTGACAACCGCGGGTTGCGCGCGAAATGCAGCGCGCTCAGGTTGACCGGCAATCCACCAGACGCCGGCCACTCGAAAAGATCGCAATCATGGACGGTCAGCCGCTCAAGCTCTTCGGCCAGGCACAGGGCCGCAGGCAGGCGCATCACAGGAATACCGTCGAGCACGAGGTGCCGATTCTTCTGCTGCATGGCCAGCAGCATGCGCGTGGCCGCCAGGGCCAAGCCTTGCTCCGTGGGCCGTGTAGTGTCGGTCAGCAATGGGCCGCTGTAGCGGTGCAGGCGGCGCGCCATCTCCTGCTGCCAACCCGCCACCGCCTCGCATACGGCCAGCCAGCGGCTGGCATCTGTGGGCGGAATGAGGGCCCGCAGGCCGTGGCCCTGTGGCATGGCTTGCTGGATGCGCAATGCATCGCGCGCCGCGCCTGCACGCTGCTGATGCTGTGCGCGCGAAGACGTCGGCGCTGCCTGTCGGTCGTGATGCGAGAGCGGCATGTGAAATCGATTGGCGGCCGGCGACGCCTCGGCGTGCCCGGTCCGCACACGCTGCAACACGCGCCGCAATGCGCGCGACAGCTTGTTTGTCACCGAGACACCTGCATCCGCCGCACCCCGGTCGGCATGGCTCTGCGCGACGGTATCGGGCAGCGTGGAGGCACTACCGTAATGTGATTGCATGATGGGCCCAAGAGAAGATGAAGTGGCAATAAGCGGCGGGCAACGCGCCCTTTCCGCCTGTTTGCTGATCGTATGGACCACCGCGCAACATGACCTGTGGCAGGACGAACCCGTTGCGCCCGCGGCGAACCGTCGTGCCCATGCACGCTGTCGATAGGGTTTCGCTGCAAGCCCGGCAAATTCGCACTGTGCGTGCGCAACGCCCGGCACGCATTTCTATGATGCGCGCATGCTCGTTACCGGAGATCCGCAATGCATGCCCCATCGTCTCGCATCATGGCTGCGCGGGAGCGTCGCGCAGCCACCCATGCAGTACCGCCCACGCGTCGCGAAACGCATCACACCTGGCAGCAGCAACGCCTGCAGCAACGGCACCCCATGACGCGCGCCTGCGCCGGCAGGCAAGAGCATGCGCGGGCGTGACCGGTACGCTGCGGCGCTGCGGCGGGCGCTGGTTTTCGCCATTGCACTGCTGGGCTGCCTGCCTGCTGCAGCCCTGGCCGATTGCATCGACGATGCCGCCGCATACCACGGCGTCAATGCCCAGGTGCTGCGTGCCATCGGCTATCAGGAATCGCACCTGAACCCGCAAGCGCACAACCGGAACCGCAACGGCAGTGAAGACCTGGGCATGTTCCAGATCAACACCATCCACCTCCCGGAACTGTCGCGCTACGGTATCGGCCGCCAGATGCTCTATGACCCGTGCGTCAGCGCCTACGTGGCTGCGTGGCACCTTGCGCGCAAGGTGCAACTGCACGGCAACAGCTGGCATGCCATCGGGGCGTATCACTCGGAGTCTCCCGGGGAAAACGGCGTCTATGCCCGGGCCGTGGAGGGCATTCTCAACCGCAAGCTGGCTGCACGCGCGCCGCTGCCGATTGCCGGGCAAACGCGTGCACAAGAGCCGGCGCCGCAGCCCATGCAGGATGGCGCCAAACCCATGCGCCCCGTCGTTCTCAAGCACGCAGCAGCTCAGCCCCCCGAGCACGACGTACGTGCATCAAACGTGCCGACGGCAGGTGCAGATGAACACTGGCTCGATGCCATGCTGACCAGCCTGAACCAGAGTGCAAGCCTGCGGGATCGGTTCAGCCGGTAAGTCCGGGCGCCACCGCTTGATTGCGGGGCCGGACCACCCCCCTATACCGCGTCGCATCTTCGAACTCTGAATTTTTCTCAACTCGCGTGTCGGCAATGCCGGTCCGCTGACGAAACGCTCTATCCTTCCCGACCACCCCCCAAACAATAAATCGGGTGTCAGCAATACAAGGGGAGCATTCAACATGAAAAAGCGATTTCCTGGAGGAATTGCGTATCGGCCCGCGCGCAGGTCACTGGCTGCGGCGGCCGCGGCAGCCCTGTGGGCATTCATGCCGGCCGGGCATGCAGTCGAACTGGGCGTGCTACATCTGCATTCGAACGTTGGCCAGCCGCTTGATGCGGAAATCGATTTGACGGGGTTGCGGCCCCACGAAGCCCAAACGCTGGTGCTGCAGCCCGGCAACCGCGAAAGCTACCTTGCCGCCGGCGTGCCTTACGGCGCAAGCGCGCCTTCGCTGCGGACGACCCTGGTGCAGCGGCAAGACGGCGGCTACGTCGTTCGCGTGTACTCGACCATTCCGCAGGTGGATTCCATTGCGGATATCGTCGTGCGCCTTGCGGGGCCTGCTGGAAACACGCTGGCGGCATATACGGTGCTGCTCAGCCCGCCAGGCGCGGCAAGCGCCCCCACCACGTTCCTGCAGACGCAACGCAAACCGGCGCCTGCTTCCGCAGTGTCGGCGCCCAGCGGTGCGTCGGTACCACGGGTGCAGCCGCCTGCAGCGGCAGGCGCTTCCACTCCGGCGGCAAACGCGACCACCAGCAGTCAGCCGGACGGCGTGCGTCCATCGGCGGCGGCAACCACCTCGTCTGCGGGTGAAGACGACGAGCGCGCCGCAGCGCCCTATACCGTCAAAGCGGGCGACAGCCTCTCACAGATCGCGTTCGGCACCGTGCGGAATCGGACGGATGTCTCTGCTGCACAGGCGGCGCTGGCACTTTACCGGAGCAATCCGCACGCCTTTATTGCCGGAAACATCAACAGCCTGCGCGCCGGCGCAACGTTGCGTGTGCCAGCGCCAGACGAAATAACCGCGGTGGCAAGAGGTGAGGCCGAGCACCAGATCCGCATGCTGACGCAGACCGTGGCTACCGACCGCACGCCGCCTGTTCCCGAGGCAAATGCCAACGCCGTCGCTGGCAGCAGGCCGCGTTCGGCGCCAGCCAACGCATCGGACAAGGACACGCTGCGCCTTTCCGCCACGGGTGCGCAAGCGCAGGCAAAAGTGGAGCAGCTCAACGAGGAGTTGGTTGCGGCCAGGCAGGCGATCCGTGAACTCGAATCGCGCCTTGCGCAGGTTGAGCGGAATCTGGCCGATATGCGGCGGCTTGCGGCGTTGAAGAATGTGCCTCCACAGACTGCCGCAGCCCCCGCGACGGCACCGTCAGGGGACGAGGTCGAAAGCCGTAGCCCGGCGCCGGCCGACCATGCAGCGCTCTGGAAGCGCGCCGACGTCATGGGTCCAGTCTTAGGCGTCCTGCTGGCTGTGCTATCGGCCGGGTTGATGTTCTATCGCATTCGCATGCGCAAGGTGCAGTCCGCACTGGCCGCGATCTATACCCAATTCCACGATCACGCGGATCCGCTGACCGAGCGCGGTCCTCGCGCCAAACGCAATAGGGAAGCTGCGTCACCCCAGTAGATCGCCGAGGGCGTGGAAGTTCAGTAGCACGAAGAGCGCGCCGTGAGCCCGTTACGGCTGCGCTCCTGGCTGCCTGCTGAGTCCGGCATGGAGCAGCAAGTGCAGGATCGTTTATATGGCGCGCCATTACAGTCGACGCCCAGGCAGTGAAAACCCGCACGCAAACGTTTTTCTTTTGGGATGCCGGTACACCTCCGCGAGTACGTGCCGATTTAAATCGGGCCCTTGCCTTTCCACCGCGGCGTCAAAACGAGCATGCACACGAACCGACAATCGTTTGCATCACTTGGCTCGGCCTGGCGTCACATTAAGGCGGGTCTATACGGGGCGCAAAAGGCACATGCCGCGCCCCACCGCTGGGGTGGATGGCCCAATTCCAATTGATCGACGTTTGCCTTGCACCAAGCCATGCCTTCCGCGTGCCCTCCCCTTCTGAAAGCCATTCCGATTTGCCTGATCCTGACCGCATGCGGCGGTGGCGGCGACGATACGGTCACCGCGCCGCCCAGCGCAACGCAGCCCGTTGGGCCGATTGGAGCACCAGTCGCGCCGGTAGCCCCCATTGCTCCAGCGACGTACACGATTGCTGGAATGGTCTCGGGCCTGCTCGATTACGGCAGCCTCACGCTGCTTAACAACGGCGCAGATCCGATCGTCCAAGCCGCCAACGGCAGCTTCAGCTTTTCCGTTTCCGTAGCGGCGGGCAAAGCCTACGCTGTCTCCGTCAACGCCCAACCGCTTTGGCAGTCCTGCTCCGTTGCAAATGGCAGCGGACTGGCCAACGGTAATGTCAATAACGTAAGCGTGAACTGTGCAGTCGCACAGTCGATGGTGTCCACCATCGCTGGTTCGACCACTGCGGGGTATGCCAACGGCACAGGAGCGGCAGCGTCGTTCCGGCAGCCGAGCGGTATTGCGCGGGACGCCTCGGGCAACCTTTATGTGGCGGATTTCGGCAACCACGTCATCCGCAAAATCACACCGGGCGGCGTCGTCACGACGCTGGCAGGCACGGGTAGCCCGGGCCACGTCGATGGCATGGCGGGCAGTGCCAAGTTCGAGACTCCGGTCGGCATTGCCGTGGCAGCCAGCGGCAACATCTATGTGGCGGAGTTTTACGGCAACGACATTCGAAAGATCACGCCAGGTGGCATCGTAACGACGCTTGCCGGTTCAGCAACGGCGGGCAGCGCCGACGGCATTGGCGTAAGCGCCTCGTTCAACAACCCGCTGGGCATTGCAGTGGATGCCAGCGAAAACGTCTACGTGGCGGATTACAGCAACAACATGATCCGCAAGATCACGCCAGCCGGCATGGTGACCACACTGGCCGGCACAACTACGGCGGGCAGCGACAATGGCACGGCAGCCCTCGCCACCTTCAACGGCCCATCGGGAATAGCGCTCTCACCGTCTGGCACGCTGTATGTAACGGAGTGGTTCAACAGCGATATCCGGCAGATTTCCGCGGCGGGTGTCGTCACGACGCTGGCGGGCTCCGGCGCGACCGGCAGTGACGACGGAGTGGGGACTGCGGCAACGTTCGCCCTGCCGGTGGGAATCGCGATCGGTACCAACGGCGTGCTTTATGTCGCTGACGACGGCAACAACTTGATCCGCATGGTGACCCCGGCGGGCGTGGTTGCCACCTTGGCGGGTTCCCTCAACCCTGGAAGCGCCGACGGCGCTGGCACCACCGCGATGTTCAATCAGCCCTCCGGGATTGCGGTCGACGCAAGCGGCAATCTGTACATCGCCGACCAAGCAAATAATCTGATCCGCAGCGTCGCACCCAACCCGTAAACGTACGGCGTACCCACCGCCCGATTCTGTTTCGCTTTCGCCCTATAGGAGAAAAGAAAGCCCCAGGGCGCTTGTAACCGCCCCGGGGCTTCTTGACCGCTCTTCACGGAGGCACGTGAATCATGGCTACGGATCAGTTTATTGGATCATCGCCCGCGAACGAACGTTGATGAGGTTATTTGAACAACGCGCGCCTCACCGTCATGAAGCATTGTTCATTCAGTGCACCAAGCGATTTAATAAAGCGATCGCGCTATTGAGTCGCCATTAAGCTAACGGCAGACAAACAAGAGAGACACAATCTATCCAATCGCTTGAAGTCCAATTGACCAGTGCATTTAGCGCCTGGCTGGCACCAGCATCACCGGAATCGACTTAGATGTCGGCGTCCCGGCCTCGTCCGCGACATACGACAGCGGCACCAGCGGATTCGTCTCAGGGTAATACGCCGCCAGACATCCGCGCGGGATGTCG
>Ga0157370_10000052_pt1 | contig 122634 bp, 100 predicted proteins | sample C35metaG_FD_113463 | JGI IMG/M metagenome (GOLD analysis project Ga0157370, IMG submission 113463) | Corn rhizosphere microbial communities from Kellogg Biological Station, Michigan, USA - C3-5 metaG | ecosystem: Host-associated > Plants > Roots > Rhizosphere > Soil | place: USA: Michigan...
GCAGATGTCGAGGATAAAGCGCGACAGAATGCGGCCGCCTTGCTTGGTGTGGGTCACTTCCGGGTGGAACTGCACGCCGTAGTAACGACGGTCGTCGCTGAACATGCCGGCAATCGGGCAGCTCGGGGTGCTGGCCAGAATGTGGAAGTCTTCCGGCATTTTGGTGACCTTGTCACCGTGGCTCATCCACACATCGAGGCCGAACACGCCGTCGGCGTCGACATGGTCTTCGATGCCGTCGAGCAGGCGGCTTTTGCCGACCACATCGACACGGGCGTAACCGAATTCACGTAGCTCGGAACCTTCAACCTTGCCGCCCAACTGCTCGGCCATGGTTTGCATGCCGTAGCAAATACCGAAAACCGGCACGCCAAGATCAAACACCGCTTGCGGGCAACGTGGGCTGTTGGCGACGTGCACCGACTCCGGGCCGCCAGCGAGAATCACACCCTTGGGCGCGAATTCGCGGATCGCGTCTTCGTCCATATCGAACGGATGCAATTCGCAGTACACGCCAATCTCGCGCACACGGCGGGCGATCAGTTGGGTGTACTGAGAGCCGAAGTCGAGGATCAGGATGCGGTGGGCGTGAATATCGAGGGCCATGATTCAGTCTCGTCTAATCAATCGGTAACAGTCGTGGTTCAGAAACAACTCGGGGCTGAATAGAACAGCCCCGGTTGCTTAACGATTTGCGTGAAGGCTCAACCTACTCTGTAGTTTGGGGCTTCCTTGGTAATCTGAACGTCGTGCACGTGCGACTCGGCCATGCCCGCGCCGGTGATGCGCACGAACTCAGGCTCGGTACGCATCTGCTCGATGGTGGCGCAGCCGGTATAGCCCATGGAGGCACGCAGGCCACCCATCAGTTGATGGATGATTGCGGCCAGCGGGCCTTTGTAAGGCACGCGGCCTTCGATGCCTTCGGGAACCAGCTTTTCAGCACCAGCAGCGGAGTCTTGGAAGTAGCGGTCGGACGAGCCCTGGGTCTGCGCCATGGCGCCCAACGAGCCCATGCCACGATAGGCCTTGTAGGAACGACCCTGGAACAGTTCGACTTCACCTGGCGCTTCTTCAGTACCGGCGAACATCGAGCCCATCATCACGCAGGACGCACCGGCAACGATGGCTTTGGACAAGTCACCGGAGAAGCGGATGCCACCGTCGGCAATCAACGGCACGCCGGTGCCTTCAAGGGCAGCGGCAACGTTGGAGACAGCGGAAATTTGCGGAACGCCAACACCAGCAACGATGCGGGTGGTGCAGATCGAGCCCGGGCCGATACCGACTTTCACCGCATCAGCGCCCGCTTCGGCCAGCGCCTTGGCGGCGGCGCCGGTGGCGATGTTGCCGCCAATAACCTGCACGTCCGGGAAGTTCTGTTTAACCCAACGCACGCGGTCGATCACGCCTTTGGAGTGACCGTGGGCGGTGTCGACCACGACTACGTCTACACCGGCAGCGACCAGGGCGGTCACGCGGTCAGCGGTGTCGGCGCCAGTGCCGACCGCCGCGCCAACGCGCAGACGACCTTGGTCATCTTTGCTGGCGAAGGGGTAAGCCTTGGCTTTCTCGATGTCGTTAACGGTCATCATGCCTTTAAGGTTGAAGGCTTCGTCGACGATCAGAACGCGCTCGATGCGGTGCTTGTGCAGCAGCTCGCGGGCTTCCTGTTTGTCGGCGCCTTCACGCACGGTGACCAGACGCTCTTTAGGCGTCATCACGTCGCGGACCTTGGCATCCAGACGGCTTTCGAAACGCACGTCACGGGAAGTGACGATGCCCACCAGATCGCCGTTGTGCAGCACGGGCACACCGGAAATGTTGTTCTGGCGGGTGAGGTCGAACAGATCACGCACGGTGGCGTCGGCTTCGATGGTGATTGGATCTTTCACCACGCCGCTTTCGAAGCGCTTCACTTTGCGCACTTCGGCAGCTTGCTGCTCGATGGTCATGTTCTTGTGAATGATGCCGATGCCGCCTTCCTGCGCCATGGCAATGGCCAGACGGGACTCGGTAACGGTATCCATCGCTGCGGAAATCAGCGGAATGTTCAGTTCAATACCACGGGTCAGTCGAGTTTTGAGGCTGACGTCTTTGGGCAGAACTTCGGAATAACCTGGAATAAGAAGGACGTCGTCGAAGGTTAGAGCTTCTTGACTGATACGCAGCATGGCGGGGGCTCCCGGACGGGAAAATGGAAGCGCGCCATTATACCCACGCGGGTAGCTTGGCTCAATGCAAAAGGTGAATTAGATGAAGTGGGCTTTTCCAAAACAAACTCAACTGCTTTGCTCCCCTCTCCCGCGTGCGGGAGAGGGGCCGGGGGTGAGGGCCAGCCGTCACGCAGATCAAAAACAAAAGCCCCTCACCCTCGCCCTCTCCCTAAGGGAGAGGGGACTGACCGAGTAAGCCTCACTTAATCCCTATCCACCACCACTGCCCGCACCCCAAACCGCAGCCGCTCGCCAAACTCTTCTATAAAGGAAGGCTTGAATCCCGCCTCGCCCCAGTTATTGAAAATAAACCCCAGGTTGGAAAACCCGCACGGCTGCAAAAACAAAAACCCATTGATGTCATCTTCGAACCCGCACAGCGGGCAGGTGAAGTTGTCGCTGACCTTGGGCATCCACTCGTCCAGGCTGTCGAACAGCGCCTCGCCCACTTCCTTGCGGCACTGCGGGCAGCCGGCTTCTTCGAGGAAGTTCTTCGTCGGCGTATAGATGCAGCGTTTGGTCACCACCTCCAAGCCATTCACCGGCTGGTCAAACGGCAATCGCTCGGGATGCAAAACAATGCGTCTGGCGCCAGGAGCAATGGCGTAGGCCATGCGGTTGCCGGTGCGCCCGCAGGTGCTCAGCTCGGGCTCGACAATGTTGCGCTGCACCAGCCAACGCAGCATCAACCGCGCCCGCGCTTCGTGGTTGGGAAAGGTGGAAATCTGTGGCACCAGAATGTGTTGTTGCTCAGCCATGCTCGGCCCCAAATACAAAACGACGTGCAGTTTAACAGCCCGCGCCTTTGGCTCACGGCGCGTAAGCCTCTATCATGCCCGCCATGATCAAAGACCCGTTCCAACGCCTCGGCCTTGACCGCGAAGTGCTCACCGTCAGCCAACTCAACGGCCGCGCGCGCGTGCTGCTGGAAGATGTGTTCAGCAATATCTGGGTCGAGGGCGAAATATCCAACCTGGCCAAGCCCGCGTCCGGCCATGTGTACTTCACCCTGAAAGACAGCAACGCCCAGGTGCGTTGCGCGCTGTTCCGGCAGAACGCCGCCCGCGTTCGCCAGGCCTTGCGCGATGGCTTGGCCGTCAAGGTACGCGGCAAAGTTTCGCTGTTCGAAGGCCGCGGCGATTACCAGCTGATTCTCGACAGCGTAGAGCCGGCCGGCGATGGCGCGCTGCGTCTGGCCTTCGAGGCATTGAAAGAAAAGCTCAGCAGCGAAGGCCTGTTTTCTGCCGAGAACAAAGTGCCCCTGCCCGCTCACCCGCAACGCATCGGCATCGTCAGCTCGCCGACCGGCGCGGTTATCCGCGACATCATCAGCGTGTTCAGCCGCCGCGCGCCGCACATTCAACTGACGCTGATCCCCACCGCCGTGCAGGGCCGCGAAGCCACCGGGCAAATTGTTCGCGCCTTGCAGCTCGCCGACCGGCGCGGCTTCGACGCCTTGATCCTGGCCCGAGGCGGCGGCTCGCTCGAAGACCTTTGGTGCTTCAACGAAGAAGTGGTAGCCCGCGCCATTGCCGCCTGCGAAACGCCGATCATCAGCGCCGTTGGCCATGAAACGGATGTATCGATCAGCGACTTCGTCGCCGACGTTCGCGCGCCCACGCCATCGGCCGCTGCGGAATTGCTGGCGCCCGACGCCAACGAGTTGGTGCAACGTTTAACCAGCCTGCACCGCCGCCTGGTGATGCGCATGCACAACCGCATCGAGCGCGAACGCCTGCGCCTGGACGGCATCAGCCGCCGCCTGCGTCACCCCGGCGAGCGCCTGCGCCAGCAAGCACAACGGCTGGACGACCTGGACATGCGCCTGCGCCGTGCCTTCGTCACGCATCGACAAAATTGCCAGGACCGCCTGATCCGTCTCGACATGCGCCTGGCTGCGCAACACCCCGGCCGAGCCCTGGCCTTATTGCGCCAACGCCTCGACGGCCTCAACGAACGTTTGCCACGCGCCATGCGTGAAGCGCTGAAAGACCGGCGCCAGCAGTTGCACAGCCAAGCGCAAACACTCAACGCCATTAGCCCGCTGGCAACGCTCGGCCGTGGCTACAGCATTTTGCTCGACGACAAAGGCCACGCCATTCGTAACGCCGCGCAAACCAAGCCCGGCCAGCGCCTCAAGGCGCGCTTGGGCGAAGGCGAGCTGGACGTGCGCGTCGAAGACAACCATCTGACCCCGGTGACCTTGTCACTGCTGGACTGACTTCCCACTCTTTATTCAGGCTTGCCCATGCGCGCTGTGCTGTTCTGCTTGTTTTGCCTTGCCCTCCCCGCCCACGCCGACAGCTACATCACGCGCCTGCTGAATAAGCCGGTGCCCGGCGGCGTGGCGGTTGTCGACCTGGGCGCTGGCAACGGCACGCCATCCGCTACTTACCAAGGCAAGCCGGTGCTGGTGGTCAATGAACAAGGGCAGCGCTGGCTGGCGATTGTCGGCGTGCCGCTGACCAGCAAAGCCGGCGCGCAGAATGTGCTCGCCAAGGATGCCAGCGGCAGCCGCACGCTGAGCTTTACCGTCGGCGCCAAGCGTTACGCCGAGCAACGCATCACCTTGAAAAACCAGCGCCAGGTCAACCCGAATCCGGCGGACCTCAAGCGCATCGAGCGCGAACTGGCCGAGCAAACCCGCGCCTACCAAACCTTCAGCCCCGGCACGCCCAGCAACCTGCTGCTCGACAAACCGGTGAACGGCCCACTCTCCAGCCGCTTCGGCGTGCGCCGCTTTTTCAACGGCGAAGAACGCAACCCGCACTCCGGCCTCGACTTCGCGGTAGGCGCCGGCACGCCGATCAAAACCCCGGCGGCGGGCAAGGTCATTCTCATCGGCAACTATTTCTTTAACGGCAATACGGTATTTGTCGACCACGGCCAGGGCTTTATCAGCATGTTCTGCCATATGTCGAAAATCGACGCGAAGCTCGGCCAGGTGCTGGCGCGCGGCGGCGTGGTAGGCAAGGTCGGCGCCACTGGCCGGGCAACCGGGCCGCACATGCACTGGAATGTCAGCTTGAATGATGTACGCGTCGACCCCGCCATTTTCATCGGCAAGTTCGAGCCGTAAGCCCAACCCAACGCCTGCACAGGACGATGCACATGCAACAGCACTACGAAAACGCCGTGCAGTGGCTGGAACGCTTTCCTTATCTGTACAACCTGCTGGCCCTGGTGCTGCTGCTGTTTGCCGCGTGGCTGGCGAACTGGTTGATCAAGCGCGTGCTGGTGCGCGGCTTTTATCGAATGTTGCGCGCCACCCATTTGGGGCAGGACAAAGCCCTGGCGCGCTCGCACATCATTTCGCGCCTGGCCAACGTGGTGCCGGCGCTGATTCTGGCCAGCGGCATCGAGCTGATTCCCGACTTACCCAAAGGCGTCATCACCGTCACGCGCAACGTGTGCGGCGCGTTTATTGTGCTGACCCTCGCGCTGGCCGTGAGCGGCGCACTGACCCTGGCCAACTCGTTTTATGAGCGCCGCCCCGACGCGCATTTGCGGCCGATCAAGGGTTACTTCCAGATCGTCAAAATCGCCATCTACGTGATCGCCACGGTGCTGATGATCGCCACACTGGTCGACCGCTCGCCGCTGATTCTGCTCTCCGGCCTGGGCGCCATGGCCGCCGTGCTGATTCTGATATTCCAGGACACCCTGCTCTCGCTGGTGGCCAGCGTGCAGATTTCCTCGAACGACATCGTGCGCGTCGGCGACTGGATCGAGATGCCGCAACTGAACGCCGACGGCGACGTGATCGACATTGCCCTGCACACCATCAAGGTGCAGAACTGGGACAAAACCATCACCACCATTCCCACCAAACGCTTTATCACCGACTCGTTCAAAAACTGGCGCGGCATGCAGGAGGCCGGCGGGCGGCGGATCAAGCGCAGCCTGCACCTGGACCAGAACAGCGTGCACTTCCTCAACCCCGAGGAAATCGAGCATCTGCGTCAGTTCAAACTGCTGGCGCCGTACCTGAAAAGCAAAGAAAGCGAGCTGATGAGCTGGAACAGTCAACTGGAGGAACCGCTGCGCGTGGCGGTGAACACCCGGCGCGTGACCAACATCGGCACCTTTCGCGCCTACGTCGAAAATTACCTGCGCCAGCACCAAGGCATCCGCCAGGACATGACCCTGCTGGTGCGTCAAATGGCTCCACTCGCCGACGGTCTGCCCCTGGAGCTGTATTGCTTCACCAACACCACCGCCTGGGTGGCGTACGAGGCGATTCAGTCAGACATCTTCGACCACATGCTGGCGATTCTTCCGGAGTTTGGCTTGCGCGTGTTCCAGCACCCGAGCGGTGCGGATATGCGCGCCTACCAGGCCGCCATTAGCGAGCGGCCGGCGTCGTTGTAGCGACCTTGGCCCGCGACCATTAAGCCCCAGGCGAACGCCACGATGTGCGCGCGCAATATTTGCCAAACAAGGACTCGTGTCGCACAACTTTATTTCGCCAATTGGCCCGCTGCGCTACAAATCACCAAATTTTTCGCACCGGTTGCCATATTCAACCCAAGTGAATAGGGTTAACGGCATGAAAACGCCCCATACCCTCATTCTGCTGCGCCAACACGCCTGCCTGTGCCTGGTCAGTCCGCGACTGCAAAGCTGACTGCTCACCTCGCCGCGCTACGCTGTTATAGAAATCAAATATCCCGGTCGGCCACCCTCATCTGGCCACGCTTCATAAAGGAATTCGCCATGAGCATGCTCAAAGACCCGTCGCATAAATATCGTGCCTTCACCCCGATCAATATTCCCGACCGTACCTGGCCGAGCAAAGTGATCGACAAGGCGCCGATCTGGCTGAGCACCGACCTGCGCGATGGCAACCAGTCGCTTATTGAGCCGATGGATGCCGACAAGAAAATGCGCTTCTTCAAAACCCTGCTGGCCGTGGGTTTGAAGGAGATTGAAGTGGGCTTTCCGTCCGCCTCGCAAACCGACTTCGACTTCGTGCGTGAACTGATCGAAGGCGGCCATATTCCGGACGACGTGACCATTCAGGTGCTCACCCAGGCCCGCGAAGACCTGATCGAGCGCACCTTCGAATCGCTCAAAGGCGCCAAAAAAGCCATCGTTCACTACTACAACGCCTGCGCGCCGAGCTTTCGCCGCATCGTCTTCAACCAGGACAAGAACGGCGTAAAAGAAATTGCCGTGAACGCCGGCCAGATCATCAAGCGCCTGGCCGACGCCGCGCCTGAGACCCAGTGGGGTTTTGAGTACTCGCCGGAAGTGTTCAGCTCCACTGAAATCGATTTCTCGGTTGAGGTGTGCAACGCGGTGATCGCCGTGTTCCAGCCAACCCCGGCCAAGCCGCTGATTCTCAACCTGCCGGCAACCATCGAAAACGCCACGCCAAACAACTACGCCGACCAAATCGAATGGTTCTGCCGCCACGTGGATCGCCGCGACAGCGTGTTGATCAGCCTGCACACCCACAACGACCGTGGCACCGGCGTGGCCGCCACCGAGCTGGGCTTGATGGCCGGCGCCGACCGCGTGGAAGGCTGCCTGTTCGGCAACGGCGAGCGCACCGGCAACGTCTGCCTGGTGACCGTCGCCCTGAACCTGTACACCCAGGGCATCGACCCGCAGCTGGACTTCTCCGACATCGACACCGTGCGCAAGGTGGTTGAAGACTGCAACCAACTGCCCGTGCACCCGCGTCACCCGTACGTGGGCGACCTGGTGCACACCGCGTTCTCCGGCTCGCACCAGGACGCCATTCGTAAAGGTTTCGCCCAGCAGAAAGAAGACGGCGTATGGGAAGTGCCGTACTTGCCAATCGACCCGGCCGACATCGGCCGCAGCTACGAGGCGGTGATTCGCGTCAACAGCCAGTCGGGCAAAGGCGGCATTACCTTCCTGCTCGAACAGGAATACGGCATCAGCTTGCCGCGCCGTATGCAGATCGAATTCAGCCAGGTTGTGCAGAAAGAAACCGACCGCCTGGGCCTGGAAATGACGGCCGAGCAGATTTACAGCCTGTTGCAGAACGAATACCTGCAAGCGGCCAGTCCGTACGCCCTGAAAAGCCATCGTTTGCAGGAAGAAAACGGCATCTGCAATGTCGATGTCGACGTTAGTGTCAGCGGTGAATTGCGCCGTAAACACGGCACCGGCAAAGGGCCGCTGGAAGCACTGGTTGCCGCCTTGCCGCAGAACCTGGAAATCATCGACTACCACGAACACGCCATCGGCGCGGGCGCCAATGCCAAAGCGGCGGCGTATATCGAAGTGCGCCTGAACGGCGGGCGTCCGGTATTTGGGGTTGGCATTGACGAAAACATCACCACCGCCAGCTTCCGCGCCTTGTTTAGCGCGCTGAACCGGGCGTTGAAGCAGGCTGAGGAAAGCTCGCAGGCGGCGTGAGTGGGTTGCGGTAGTGGGGAAAGGGCGCCTGGTGGGCGCCCTTTTTTATGGCCTTTGGAAGCTGCGGAACGAAGGATGGAGGTTGCAGCCGGGAGATGCGTCGCTGGACTTACCGACGTCCTCGCCCCCACCGCCGTCACCCTCGCGAAGGCGGCGGTCCGACGATTCGGGGTCCAGTATCGTTCAGGCGAACGGTGATCGATCCGAAAGCCTGGATCCCCGCATTCGCGAGGATGACGGGGGTGGGGCCAAGATATCTATCCGTGACTCAACAATGCTTCCCCACCACCACCGTCACCGCCGCGTGCGCGAGGATGACCGGGGATTTAGCTGAGAGGTACGTCCCTAGAATGACGAGGTCCTCGCCCCCACCACCGTCACCCTCGCGCACGCGGGGGTCCACGATCGTTCAGGCGAACGGTGATCGATCCGAAAACCTGGATCCCGAATCGTCGGACCGCCGCCTTCGCGAGGATGACGGTGGTTTGGGCCAGGTCTACCGCCAACCCAACAAAAAGCCCCGCATTCAGCGGGGCTCTTCTAATCCAGCAAAACGCCCTTACTGCCGCGCATTCAACTGCTGTTGCAGGTTCTGCACCTGCGCCTGCAGCGCGCTGATGTTGCGGGTCATCTGCGCACGGAAGGCGTCGAATTCGCTGGTGTTGGCACTCGCCGCAGCCGGGCGGTTTTCCTGTTCGCTTTTCAGCACCAGCAAATCCTGCTCAAGCCGGCCGATGGCGACATTCGGATTGCCCTGTTTTTTCAACGCGTCGATGTCAGCGCCGAGGCTTTTGAGCTGGGCGTCGATCTTGCTGGTGTCACCCTGCGCCGCTTTCAGCGCGGCCTGGTCGCTGGCCACGGTTTTCAGTTTGCTGTCGAACTGCGCGGTGGCGTCTTGCTGGGTTTTCAGGTCGGCGGCGACTTGCTCTACGCGCTTGCTCTGATCGCCCTGCTTGCTGTTCAAGGTTTGCAGTTGCTTGGTCAAGTCGGCGACTTTGCTTTCCAGCCCTTTGACCTGCAAGCGCAAGGCTTCGCTGCCGCTGGTGACGTTGGACTCCGTGGCCACCACCTTGCCGGAAATATCCTGAATACGCCCGGCGGCATCTTCGCTGATGCGGGCGAAGCTTTCTTGCGTGGCTACCAGTTGCTGGCTCATCAGCTCGATTTGCTGATGACTCCACCAGCCCAAGCCGCCAAACGCGATCATCAGGGCGGCGACCAATGTCCACAGCGGCGCCGTGCTAGGGCCTTTGGTTTTGGCGGGCGGGCTTACATAGCCACGGTCCAGCGGCGCATGGCGGGCGTGGTCGTGGTGGTCGGCGGGAAAGTCGTGGTCGCGTGCGTCAGTGGTCAGGCTGGGAACGTTGTCCAGTTCATCGAGAGCGTCGTTACGCATGGGTCAACCTTTTGGGCACGCAGTGAATAATTGGAGCGACAGGGCGCGCAGTATACCGAGCGCAGCGGTGGTGCCCAATGGGGCATAACGCACCGCCGCCGCGCATGTAAAGCGCCTGAGACACCCATCGACCGCCTGCGGGGCGCGCAGTTCCTGGTTTTGTGAACTGGTACAGCATTTGCTATGACCCTGATGCTCGCCAACGAGCGGCGGATAACCCCGCGCCAGATCGGCCCAAGCCGGCAAACGCGCGGGTTATTCAGTCCGGAAAACACTGCCCGACCAGCACACGTTTTCACACCCAGGCTCCGCTTCGGCCTTGGGTTAACGGGGGAGAAATCGAATGGAACTGACTAAATCTGTACTCGATTGCATGCAAACACTGCGGCGCCGACTGCGTCAGGAACAACAGGTGGACGTGCGCCTCAGCCAGCCCGACGCCATCATGTGCATGCTGGTGGCCTGCGCGGCGTCCGATAACGAACAAACCCGCGAAATGGGCCACACGCTCAGTGAGCTGACCGACATCCGGCTCGCCCCGCCGGCACTCAGCGAAGCCGAACTGATCGCCAAGTACACGCGCTACGCCGGCCCGCTACGAGGCTGACGGAACGCGCTTAGCGAGCGCCTTCGCCGACCACTTTCCACCAAGTGCAAAACTCATCAAGCGCGGTCCAGATCGGGGTCTGGGGCGCGTAGTCGAGTTCGCGTCGGGCGCGGCTGATGTCCAGGGAAAAGTCTTTCGACATCACCGCCACCCCCAGGCGAAACAGGTTCGGCTGCGGCCGACCGGGCAGCAGTTTGCACACGGTTTCATTCACCGTAGCGGCGGCGTAGGCCAGGCCAACGGGCACGTGTTTGGTCACGGGCGGCAGGTCGAGCTGGCGTAACACGTAATTGACCACATCCCACAGCGGCACCGGTTCGCCGTTGCTGATGTTGTAGACCTTGCCCAATGCCGGCCCGCCTGCCAGCAGGCTGCTGAACAGCGCCTCGTTGAGGTTGTGCATGCTGGTGAAGTCGACGCGATTGAGGCCATTGCCGATGATTGCCAGGCGGCCTTTGCGCTGCATTTCGATCAAGCGGGGAAAGATGCTGGTGTCGCCAGCACCAGTGACGAAGCGGGGACGCAGGGCGATCACTTCCAGGCCGAATTCCTGCGCCGCCATCACTTCCTGTTCGGCGATGAATTTGGTCTCCCCGTAATGGTCGACGAACTTCTTCGGCACCTGCTCTTCGGCGAGGCCCACATGGGATTTGCCGTCGAAGTACACCGAAGGCGAAGACAGGTGCACCAGTCGCCGCACCTTCTGCCCGAGGCAGGCTTCGATCACGTTTTGCGTCAGCACTACGTTGCCGTTGTAGAAATGCTCACGCCGGCCCCAAGTGCCGACGGCGCCGGCGCAGTGCACGACCATGTCCACGTCGTGGCAGAGGCTGCGCACCAGGCTCGGGTCGCTGAGGTCGCCCTGCACATATTCGGCGCCGCGCTTAATCAGGTGCTCTACCGCTTCCGGGCGGCGGCCGTTGATACGCACCGCCAAGCCTTGCTCCAGCGCAAAGCGGGCAAAACGTCCGCCGATAAAGCCACTCGCCCCGGTCACCAGAATCTTCATTCGCCCACCGCCCTTTTTTTGTAATGGGCGTGACTGTAGCAAGCACAGCGGACCGGCGCTGTGACCTGCAGAGCCAAGATTCTGGCTTGGCACCTGCCTGGCGCACCTGATCAACAGGGGCATCAAGCTGTGCGGCCGTTCCTGAGTTCCGCGCGCACGCCGAGGCGCTCCGAGTCCTCGGGCGGAAAGCTCAGACGCTCAAAGCCGAAGCAGGCGCTTTAGACCACAGCCTTCCTCGGCCAGTGTTTCCACTGCTTCAAAACCCCACACAATCGAGAAAGGACGTAACCATGCATCAGAAAACCACTGCATCTGACCACGACCAACCCGTGCTGACCCGGGGGCTTCTGGGAAAGCACATTTTTGGTGAGCTCCTGCAATTTATAAGCGCCCCGTCGGTGCTTACGTTCGATGGCAAACCGTACGACGACAGTCAGGCCGAGCAGGAATATATAACCATCAACATCGACGGGAAGAGCTACGGATATATGAACGAACCAGACCCGGGCTTCAACACCTCCTGGTTCAACCCTAGTGACAACCAACATGTGATGACGGACGTCGACATCGCGTACGCCAAAAAGATTGATGTAGTTAGCGGTTCCTGATCAGAACCATCGCCAAACAAGCCCGTTTTGGCGGAAATGGGCCGCGCCGCTACGTACATCCGCAATATCGCTCGTACGCACGGCGCGCCCTAAATCTGAACCAGTATCTCTGAGGTGGCGCGCTGCAAGTGGCGGGTCATCTCGCCCAGCAACTCCCCGCCATTGCGCCAGTGGTGCCAGTACAGTGGCACGTCGATCAACCGATCAGGTTGCAGCACCTGCAAGGCGCCGCGCGCCAGCAGGTCGGTTACCTGCAGTTCGGGCACCAAGCCCCAGCCCAACCCCGCTTCGGCCATGCGTATAAACCCTTCGGACGAGGGGCACAGGTGGTAAGCAAACGCGCCGTCCACGCCCTGGCTGGCGAGGTAGCGATGCTGAAGAAAATCGTCCGGGCCGAAGACAATAGCCGGCGCCTTGGCCAAGCCTGGCGCGGTAATACCGCCGCCGAAATGCCGGGCGATAAAAGCAGGGCTGGCCAAGGCGCGATAACGCATAGCCCCGAGCGCCAGGCTGCGGGCGCCCGCCACCGGCTTGTCGGTGGCGCACACGCAGGCCGCCACGTCGCCACCGCGCATGCGTTTTAGGCCAACTTCCTGATCTTCCACCACCAGTTCCAGCAACACCCGATGATCGGCGCAAAACGCAGTCACCGCCTGCGCCCACCACGTCGCCAGGCTGTCGGCATTGAGCGCAATGCGCAGCCGATCGGGCGCGGCGCCTTCGTCCAGCGCCGGCACCTGGCCGGACAGGTCGCGCTCGAGCAAGCGCACTTGCTGCACATGGTTGAGCAAGCGGCGGCCGATGTCGGTCGGCGCTGGCGGCGTGCCGCGCACCAGCACCGGCTGCCCGACCCGCGCTTCCAGCAGTTTGATGCGCTGCGAGACCGCCGACTGCGAGAGCCCCAAGACCTGCGCGGCGCGTTCAAAGCCGGCCTGTTCAACCACGGCGGCCAAGGCGGCGAGAAGCTTGTAATCGAACATTATCGAATTTCCTAATAGGCGATCAGCAGGATTCGTTTTCCTTATACAGCCTCGCCCCGCAGACTCGCCACACGAATCAGCATCAGGACATCTCTCTATGTGGCAGAGCTATCTCAACGGCCTTCTCGTGGCCGCCGGTTTAATCGTGGCGCTAGGCGCGCAGAACGCTTTCGTTCTGGCCCAAAGCCTGCGCCGCGAACACCACTTGCCGGTCGCCGCGCTGTGCGTGTTGTGTGATGCGGTGCTGGTGGTGGCCGGCGTGTTCGGCTTGGCCACCCTGCTCGCCCAAAGCCCGCTGCTACTGGCCGTGGCGCGCTGGGGTGGCGCGGCGTTTCTGCTGTGGTACGGCGTGAAAGCACTGCGCCGCGCCTGCCAGCCGCAAGCGTTGAATGAGGCGGCCACTGCCGGACCGCGCTCGCGCAAGGCGGTGCTGATGACGGCGTTGGCGGTGACGCTGCTCAATCCGCATGTATACCTGGACACCGTGCTGCTGATCGGCTCGCTCGGCGCCCAGCAGGCGGCGCCCGGCGCTTATGCAGCGGGCGCGGCGAGTGCATCATTGTTGTGGTTCTTCACCTTGGCGTTGGGGGCGGCGTGGCTGGCACCGTGGTTGGCGCGGCCGACAACATGGCGGGTGCTGGATGTGTTGGTGGCGATGATGATGTTCGTCGTTGCAGGGCAACTAATAGCCGGTGCGTGAGTCCACCTACAGCGACACCCGCTTGCGCGACTGACGCAGCCGTCTGCAACACAGCTCTGGGCCGGGCTTAACCACACAGTTGCTGCGTGGTTATGCCACAGGCCCGGTGCTATGATCCGACCCCTGCGGCGCAAAGAGTACAAACTCCCCGTCGCATGTTTGGCCGCCCGTGATCGGCCTTGCGCCTATACCGCAACTGACCCTGATTAGGAGAATCACCCATGGCTTTCGAATTGCCTCCGCTGCCGTATGCCCACGACGCATTGCAGCCGCACATCTCCAAGGAAACCTTGGAATACCACCACGACAAACACCACAACACCTACGTCGTGAACCTGAACAACCTGGTGCCAGGCACCGAGTTCGAAGGCAAAACCCTGGAAGAAATCGTCAAGACCTCGTCGGGCGGCATCTTCAACAACGCAGCCCAGGTCTGGAACCACACCTTCTACTGGAACTGCCTGGCGCCTAACGCTGGCGGCCAACCGACTGGCGCTCTGGCCGACGCCATCAACGCAGCCTTCGGCTCGTTCGACAAATTCAAAGAAGAATTCAGCAAAACCTCGATCGGCACCTTCGGTTCCGGCTGGGGCTGGCTGGTGAAGAAGCCTGACGGTTCCCTGGCTCTGGCCAGCACCATCGGCGCCGGCTGCCCGATCACCAGCGGCGACACCCCGCTGCTGACCTGCGATGTGTGGGAACACGCCTACTACATCGACTACCGCAACCTGCGTCCAAAATACGTAGAAGCGTTCTGGAACCTGGTTAACTGGGACTTCGTTGCGAAAAACTTCGCCTCGTAAGCCCAGCACCCGTTCTGAAAAAACCCGGCATTCGCCGGGTTTTTTTATTCGTGCTTCACAGCCTGCTTTGGTAGCGGTTTACGAGCGCGGGCCATTTATCGCAATCTCCACCCCCGACGGCGAGAAAAATGCTCAGCGGTCTAAAGTTGTGAAGAGCCCCGACCGACACAGTTCGAGCGCAACCGTCGCAGCTCAGCGCCTGGTTTGAAAAAGCGCTGGCGGCGCGACGCTCCTTCTTGATAATTTTTTCACTGTGATGGCCCTTTGACTGCTTCCTCACGATTGCTAATACTCCATCGGTATGACGCCTGTGGTCTCGAACAAGGAATGGTCATTTGAAGCTGGAACTCAAACACAGCCTGTCGCTGAAACTGCTCCGCGTGGTGCTGTTATCGGCGCTAGTGGTCGGGGTGCTGTTGAGCTGCGCGCAAATCATGTTCGACGTCTACAAGACGCGGCAGGCGATTGCCGATGACGCGCACCGCATCCTGGATATGTTTCGCGACCCCTCCACGCAGGCTGTCTACAGCCTGGACCGCGAGATGGGCATGCAGGTCATCGAGGGCCTGTTTCAGAACGAATCCGTACGCGTGGCCTCCATCGGCCATCCCAACGAGCCGATGCTCGCGGAAAAATCGCGCGAGCCAATGGTGCGCTCCACCCGCTGGCTGACCGACCCTATTCTTGGCGACGAAGCCACCTTCACCACTCAATTGGTTGGCCGCGGCCCTTACAGCGAATACTACGGCGACCTCGCCATCACCCTCGACACGGCCCGCTACGGCCAGGATTTCATCACCAGCTCGGTGATCATTTTTGTCTCCGGGGTGCTGCGCGCGCTGGCCATGGGGTTGGTGTTGTATCTGGTCTATCACTGGCTGCTGACCAAGCCGCTGTCGAAAATTATCGAGCACCTCACCAACATCAACCCGGACCGCCCCAGTGAGCACAAGCTGCCCATGCTCAAGGGCAATGAAAAAAACGAGTTGGGACTGTGGATCAACACAGCCAATCAGTTGCTCTCCTCCATCGAACGCAACACCCACTTACGCCGCGAAGCCGAAGACAGTCTGCTGCGGATGGCGCAGTACGACTTCCTCACCGGCCTGCCCAACCGCCAGCAATTGCAAACCCAGCTCGACCAGATTCTTGGCGATGCCGGGCGCTTGCAGCGACGGGTCGCGGTGTTGTGTGTGGGCCTGGATGATTTCAAAGGCATCAACGAACAATTCAGCTACCAGACCGGAGACCAATTGCTGCTGGCCTTGTCCGATCGCCTGCGCAGCCACAGCGGCCGCCTCGGCGCCCTGGCCCGGTTAGGCGGCGACCAGTTCGCCCTGGTACAGGCCGACATCGAACAACCTTACGAAGCCGCCGAACTGGCGCAAAGTGTGCTGGATGACTTGGAAGCGCCGTTCCTGCTCGACCAACAGGAAGTGATGCTGCGGGCCACCATCGGCATCACCCTGTTCCCGGAAGACGGCGACAGCACCGAGAAGCTGCTGCAAAAAGCCGAGCAGACCATGACCTTGGCTAAGAGCCGGTCGCGCAACCGCTACCAGTTCTATATCGCCAGCGTCGACAGCGAAATGCGCCGCCGCCGCGAGCTGGAAAAAGACCTGCGCGAAGCCCTTACCCAAGGCCAACTGCACCTGGTTTATCAACCACAAGTGGACTACCGCGACCACCGCATCGTCGGCGTCGAGGCGCTGCTGCGCTGGCAACACCCGCAGCATGGTTTGGTGCCGCCCGACACGTTCATTCCGCTGGCCGAACAGAACGGCAGCATCATTCCAATTGGCGAATGGATTCTCGACCAGACCTGCCGCCAACTGCGCGAATGGCACGACCAGGGCTTCACCGACTTGCGCATGGCCATCAACCTGTCGACCGTGCAGTTGCACCACGCCGAGTTGCCGCGCGTGGTCAACAACCTGATGCAGATGTACCGCCTGCCACCGCGCAGCCTGGAACTGGAAGTGACGGAAACCGGCCTGATGGAAGACATCACCACCGCCGCCCAGCACCTGCTCAGCCTGCGCCGCTCCGGCGCGCTGATCGCCATCGACGACTTCGGTACCGGCTATTCCTCGCTGAGCTACCTGAAAAGCTTGCCGCTGGACAAAATCAAAATCGACAAGAGCTTCGTGCAAGACCTGCTCGACGACGAAGACGACGCCACCATCGTGCGCGCCATCATTCAGCTGGGGAAAAGTCTGGGCATGCAAGTTATCGCCGAGGGCGTGGAGACGCTGGAACAAGAGGCGTACATCATTGCCCAGGGTTGTCACGAAGGTCAGGGCTACCTTTACAGCAAACCGCTGCCGGCGCGTGAGCTGACGCTGTTCCTCAAGCAATCACGCAGAATCAGCGACGCCAGCATTACGCTTTGATGCGTAGTTGTTTTTTGTTGGGGCGCATCGGCGGATGAATGAACCTCGCAGTCTTCACTCCGTCATTCCCGCGTAGGCGGTGGTCCGACAATTCGGAATCCAGAATTGCCCGGCGGACGCAGTCACCTGCCAAATTCTGGATCCCCGCCTTCGCGGGGATGACGGGGATGACGGGGATGACGGGGATGACGGGGATTGACCGTCAGCCCTGATAATTCTGCAACAACCAATTAATCGCCAACGCCCCCGCCAAACACACCACCACGCCCACTCCCGCCTGCCAATAAAACGTGCGGGCCAATTCGTCTTCCCCGGCATTGGAAAGAATGAACGGCTGCGACGTCTCGGGCTGGCCCATAAAGTTGGTCGCTGGCCGCGCGCTGGTCTGCCGGTGCCGGTCTTCGGCTTCGAGCTGCGCAGCCAGGCGCACGCGGTTCCATTCTTGGTCGTCGAGCTGGCCGTCGGCGTTGCTGTCAAAGCGTTGCAACAAGCCGCTGAAATCTCCCTTCCACTCGCGAATCACCTCGCCCTGCGCGGCGTTCAGGTCCAGGCCCTGGCGTCCGCCGCCGGTGGTTTTGAAGTCGCCGATGGCGTACAGCGGCTGGCCCACATGCAGGCGTTCTTCGGTGTAGCGGTATTGGTCGCTGTGGCTGAAGAAGGCGAAGAAACCGGCCTTCGCCGGCCCCATCGGATGGCGGGTGCTGCCGTACCAGACCTTGCGGGTTGAAGGCCGAACCTGGGCGCCGTTGGGGTCGATCAGGCACTCGCCGGTGCTGTCGGACAGTTGCAGCCAGCCTTCACTGGTGCGGCTGTCGACCACGCTCCAGGAGCGGGTTTTGCCATTGCTGCGCGACTCTTCCACCTTGATTCGCCACCACAGGCACGGCGTGCCGGAAAGCGGCGCAATGGTTTGCGCCATGCCCGGCACCTCCTGCAGCACGCCGTAAAACTCAACATAGCCTTGCGCGGCGGAGCGGATTTTCGAGGTCGGTGTGTCGAGCATGTGCCGCGCGGCGCTGAAGCGGCTGATGCACCACCAGGCGCCACCGCCGCACATGGCCACGGCGAAGCACATCAGAAAGCTGAACTGCTGAATGTCCACGATTCAGCGCTTAACCGAACAGTGCTTTGACGTTGACGTCGGCCTTTTCCGCATCGCTGAATACCAGCAAATCGGCAGGCTTGAAGTTGAAGGCGCGGGCCACGATCACATCGGGAAATTGCTCGATGCGCACGTTGTTGATATTTGCTGCCTCGTTGTACAGCTCGCGGCGATCGGCAATGCCGTTTTCCAGGCCGCTGATGCGCTGCTGCAAGAACTGAAAGCTCTCGTTGGCTTTGAGCTGCGGGTAGTTTTCCGCCAGCGCGAACAACTGGCCGAGGCCGGCGCGCAGACCACTTTCGGCTTGGCCAACGGCGCTCACATCGCCCCGTTCACGGGCGGTTCCCACGGCGTTGCGCGCGGCAATCACCTGCTCAAGCGTGGTGCGTTCGTGCTGCATGTATTGCTTACAGGTTTCCACCAATTTGGGCAGCTCGTCGTGGCGCTGCTTGAGCAGCACGTCGATGTTGGACCACGCCTTGGTCACCCCGTGCTTGACCCGCACCAGCGCGTTGTAGATCGACACCGCGTACACCGCGATAAAAAACAGCACCACCAAGGTCACAACGGCCGTCACGCTCATAGCAGGATCTCCCATCCAAGCAGCATTCACGATGCTGGCATTCTAGCCACGAAGCCACCAACAAAGCAGAACTGGCGCACGGGCGAAAACAATAAATCGCGGCACAAGGCTTTGCACAAAATGAAAATCTTTCGCATTATGTGCGCGTTTTGCAGCCCAGACGCGCTGCGCAGTCACCCACCTCACGATGCAAAGGACCTCGCCATGATTCGTATGCCTCTGGCTACCGCCAGTCTGCTGGCCATCGCTATTTCTCTCGCCGGCTGCGGCGATGACAAGAAAGAGCAAGCCACTCAAGCAGCCGCTCCTGCTGCCAGCACCGCCACCGCTCCTGCTGCTGCCGCTACTGGCAAAGTCGATGAGGCTGCGGCCAAAGCCGTCGTCAACCATTACGCTGACTTGGCATTCGCTGTATTCAGCGACGCGGCCACCACCGGCCACGCCCTGCAAAAAGCCGTAGACGCCTTTATCGCTGCGCCGTCTGCCGCAACCCAGAAAGCCGCGCAAGACGCCTGGCTGGCCGCTCGCGTTCCGTACATGCAGAGCGAAGTGTTCCGTTTCGGCAACGCCGTGGTAGATGACTGGGAAGGTCAACTGAACGCCTGGCCGCTGGACGAAGGTCTGATCGACTACGTCGCCGCCGACACCCCGGCCGCGCAAGGCAACCCGGCCGCCACCGCCAACATCATCGCCAACAAGAGCATTCAGGTTGGCGACGACAAAATCGACGTCAGCGAAATCACCGGCGAAAAACTGGCCAGCCTGAACGAGCTGGGCGGTTCTGAAGCCAACGTGGCTACCGGCTACCACGCCATCGAATTCCTGCTGTGGGGCCAAGACCTGCACGGCACCGGCCCAGGTGCTGGCGAGCGTCCGGCTACCGATTACGCCACTGGCAAAGACTGCACCCACGGCAACTGCGACCGTCGCGCCGAATACCTGAAAGCCGCTACCGCGCTGCTGGTTAAAGACCTCGACAGCATGGTTGAGCAGTGGAAAGCCGGCGTTGCCGACAACTACCGCGCCACGCTGGTGGCTGAAGCCCCGGAAAATGGCCTGCGCAAAATGCTCTTCGGCATGGGCAGCCTGTCGCTCGGCGAACTGGCTGGCGAGCGTATGAAAGTGGCGCTGGAAGCCAACTCCACCGAAGACGAACACGACTGCTTCAGCGACAACACCCACAACTCGCACTTCTACAACGGCAAAGGCATTCGCAACGTCTACCTGGGCGAGTACAAGAAAGTCGACGGCACCACGCTGACCGGCCCGAGCCTGTCGTCGCTGGTGGCGAAAATTGATCCGGCCACCGACACCACCGCCAAAGACGACCTGGCCGCCACCGAAGCCAAGCTGCAAGTGATGGTCGACAGCGCCAACAAAGGCGTGCACTTCGACCAGCTGATCGCTGCCGACAACGCGGCGGGCAACCAGATCGTGCGTGACGCGATCGCGGCCTTGGTGAAACAAACCGGCGCCATCGAGCAAGCTGCTGCCAAGCTGGGCATCAACGACCTCAAGCCTGACACCGCTGATCACACGTTCTAAACGCCACCGATCTGGCACCTGAACGTCAAACGGATGCGCCCAAAAAGCGCATCCGTTTTTTTATGCCTGTCGTTTAACCCCCTGTAATCGCTGGGTGGCACGCTATTTTCGGCATCGGCCAAAAAGCATCGCGGCTAAAGCCGCTCCTACAGAACGCAACACCTGTAGGGGCCGCTTTAGCCGCGATCCCTGCAAACGAAAACGTCCGCAGGTCTTCACATCTTTTTGACGCTGTGACAATTAACCTCCTCGGCAAACGCAAATCCCTCTTATTTGAAAGCGCCCTAGCTGCTAAGCTTGCGCGCTTGTTTTCGTGGTCTGGAACACCCCTTGATGCCTCGCGCGCGCCCTTCCCTGCTGCTTGCCCTGAGCGTGGTCACCTTTTGTGTGGCTGGCCTGAGCGCCTGCGATAAGTCGCCGCGCTTTACCGAGGCCGAGCCTGGCGAAGCGCTCTCTGGCGGTCAGGCCACGGTGGGCAAGCACAACCGCGACGCCTTCTCCCAACCCTCCGGCAACCTCACGCCCACTCGGCGTCTGGACTTCGCCGTAGGCAACAGTTTCTTCCGCAACCCGTGGGTCATCGCGCCGTCCACCACCATCGCCCGCGATGGCCTCGGCCCGCTGATGAACACCAACGCCTGCCAGAATTGCCACATCAAAGACGGGCGCGGCCATCCGCCGGTGGGCGATGACGTTAACGCCGTGTCGATGCTGGTGCGCGTGTCGCTGCCAGCAAGCGCCGAGCAGGCCGCGCTGATCGAGAAGGTCGGCGTGGTGCCGGAGCCGGTGTACGGCACGCAGCTGCAAGACATGTCGATTCCCGGCGTGGAGCCGGAAGCGCGCATTCGCGTCGACTACCAGACCCACCAGGTCGCGTTCAAAGACGGCACGCAAATCGAGCTGCGCCAACCGCTGCTGAAAATCAGCAACTGGGGCTACGGCCCGATCAGCCCCAACGCGCAGTTTTCCGCGCGCATCGCCCCGCCGATGATTGGCCTGGGCTTGCTCGAAGCGATCCCCGATGACGCCATTCTCGCCGTCGCCGCCGCGCAAAAAGCCGCGAACAACGGCATCGCCGGCCAGCCCAACCAAGTGTGGGACGACGTGCAGCAGAAAACTGTCCTCGGCCGCTTTGGCTGGAAAGCCGGGCAGCCCACGCTCAACCAACAGAACGTGCACGCCTTTTCCGCCGACATGGGCCTGACCACCACGCTGCGCCCCTTCGACGAATGCACGCCGGCGCAAACCGCCTGTAAAAAAGCCCCTGATGGCGGCATGCCGGAAGTCAGCGACCACTTGCTCAGCCAAGTGCTGTTCTACACGCGCAACCTTGGCGTGCCGGCGCGGCGCCAGGTGAACGACCCGCAGGTGCTGGCCGGCAAAAGCCTGTTCCACCAAGCCGGCTGCCAGCAGTGCCACACGCCGCAATTCACCACGCGCAGCGACGCGGCCGAACCGGAGCTGGCCAATCAGCTGATTCGCCCCTACACCGACCTGTTGCTGCATGACATGGGCCCCGGCCTCGCCGACAATCGCCCGGAATTCAACGCCAGCGGCAGCCAATGGCGCACGCCGCCGCTGTGGGGCATCGGCCTCACGCAAACGGTCAACGGCCACACCCAATTTCTGCACGACGGTCGCGCGCGCAACCTGCTGGAAGCCATTGTCTGGCACGGCGGCGAAGCGCAGGCCGCGCAACAGCAAGTTCTCGCTTACGATGCCGACCAGCGCGCTGCGCTGCTGGCGTTCCTGAATTCTCTGTAAGGAGCTTTTAGCCTCATGTTTGGGAAGAAGACGTTCCGCACCAAATTGCTCTTCAGCAGCATTGCCGCCCTCGCCCTGGGCGCCTGCTCGCCTACCGACCAGCAAGCGCAGATTTCCACCGCGCTGGCCAAGCAAGTGATTCTGCCCACCTACAGCCGCTGGGTTGAAGCCGACCGTGCCCTGGCCGCCAGCGCCCTGGCGTTCTGCTCCGGTAAGGCCGACGTGGAAAAAGCCCGTGCCGACTTCCTCGCGGCGCAAAAAGCCTGGGCTGAATTGCAGCCGCTGATGATCGGCCCGCTGGCCGAAGGCAACCGCGCCTGGCAGGTGCAGTTCTGGCCCGACAAGAAAGACCTGGTCGGCCGTCAGGTCGAGCAGTTGATCAAAGCGACGCCGAATATCGACGCCGCCGCCCTGGCCAAGTCCAGCGTCGTGGTGCAAGGCCTGTCGGCCTACGAATACATTCTTTACGACAGCAAGCTGGACCTCGCCGACGCTGAAACCAAAGCCCGTTATTGCCCGCTGCTCGAAGCCATCGGTCAACGTCAGCAAACCCTCGCCGAAGAAATCCTCGGCCGCTGGGACAGCAAGGACGGCATGGTCGACCAGCTGAGCAAATTCCCCAACCAGCGCTACGCCGACTCCCACGAAGCCATCGCCGAATTGCTGCGGGTGCAGGTCACCGGCCTCGACATGCTGAAGAAAAAACTCGGCGCGCCGCTGGGCCGGCAAACCAAAAACCTGCCACAGCCGTTCCAGGCTGAAGGCTGGCGCAGCAATACCTCGCTGAAAAGCATCGCCGCCAGCCTGGCCAGCGCCGAGAACCTTTGGAAAGGCGTCGACAACCACGGCATCCGTGGCCTGCTGCCGGATGAGCAAAAAGCCTTGGCGGAAAAAATCGACGCCGCCTATGTGGAATCCCGTCGCCAGCTCGACGCCATGGACCGCCCGCTTACCGAACTGCTGGCCGACGAAGCCGGGCGCAAAGCCTTGAATGACTTCTACGACAGCCTCAACGTGGTTCATCGCCTGCACGAAAGCGAGCTGGCCAAAGCCCTCAATGTTCAGCTTGGCTTCAACGCCAACGATGGTGACTAACATGCTCCGCCGCCATGTCCTGGGCCTCGGCAGCCTGCTGCTCGGTGCACTGACACTGGGCGGCTGGACCGTCAGCCGCAAAGGCCAAAACCCGCTGGTGCTGTCGGCGCGCGACGACAGCCATGGCAAACACTACGCCGTCGGCTATCGCCTCGACGGCACTCAGGTGTTCGCCACCGAAGTGGCGCAGCGCTGCCACGACGTGGTCGAGCACCCGAGCCAGCCGGTGGCGCTGTTCGTGGCGCGCCGCCCGGGCACCGAAAGCTACCTGATCGACCTGCGCGACGGCCGCCTGCTGCAAACCGTGCGCTCCCAGCCCAACCGGCACTTCTACGGCCACGGCGTGTTCCACAAAAGCGGCGAGTGGCTGTACACCACCGACAACGACACCAGCGATCCCGGTCGCGGCCTGCTCACGGTGTACCGCTACGACAACGGCCAGTTGCACCACAGCGGCGAACTCAGCACCCACGGCCTGGGGCCGCATCAAGTGTCGTGGATGCCCGACGGCGAAACCTTCGTGATCGCCAACGGTGGCATCCGCACCGAAGCCGAAAGCCGCAAGGAAATGAACCTGCACGCCATGGAACCCAGCCTGGTGTTGCTCCAGCGCGACGGCACGCTGATCTCCAAAGAAACCCTGAGCCAGCAAATGAACAGCGTGCGTCACCTGGCGATTGCCAGCGACGGCACCATCTTGGCGGGCCAGCAATTTATGGGCGATGCCCATGAGCCGGCCGAGCTGCTGGCGATCAAGCGCCCGGGCCAGCCCTTCCAGGCGTTCCCAATAGAAGCCGAACAACGCGACGCCATGGCCCAGTACACCGCCAGCGTGGCCGTGCACAGCGACCTGCGCCTGGTAGCGCTGACCGCACCGCGCGGCAATCGCTTCTTTATTTGGGACCTGGACAGCGGCGCCGTGCGCCTGGATGCACCGCTGCCAGACTGCGCCGGCGTCGGCGCGGTAAAAGACGGTTTCGTCGTCACCTCTGGCCAGGGCCGCTGCCGCTACTACGACTGCCGCAGCGCCAGCATCAGCCCGCAGGCGCTGGATTTGCCGGCGGGGCTTTGGGATAACCATCTGCACTTGAAGACGGCCTGAGCCTCTTTCGTTTCCAGGAATCGAGGCTAAAGCCTCTCCTACAGGTAAAACGCGGTCTCTGTAGGAGAGGCTTTAGCCTCGAGCTTTTCATTTGGCAGCCACGACCGCTCGTCATGGCCATCTGCCAGAATCTTCCTGCGGACTTAAGTCCAATCCCCTACAGCCGACTATATTCAAACAACACCTGTGCGCTCCGGGCCATTTAGCTCGGCGGACAGTTTTGGCGTGTCTGTCGTCATGAGCTACAGGGAAGTAAGACGCCTCGCACCTTGAGCGAACCGGTGTTTAGCCACCACTTTCCCGAGAGGCGTTTCCCTATGTTTTTACAAAACTCCCTGCGCGCGCAGATTCTTGCCCTATTGGGTGGGAGCCTGCTGCTCACCGTGATCATTGCCCTGGCCTGCTTCAGCTTTCTGTCCGGCGGCATTCAGAACTATCGCGGCCTGCTGGACGGCCCGTTGCAAGAGTCGCAACTGGTCGACCAGGCCAACCTCGAATTCAAGTCCCAGGTTCAAGAGTGGAAGAACGTGTTGCTGCGCGGCAAAGACCCCGCCGCACAAGACAAGTACTGGGGCCAGTTCGAGGAGCAGGAACGCAAGGTTCAAAAGATTCTCGGCGACCTGATTGCTGAGTCAGGCGACGACGTTGCGCTAAAAAACCAAGTCGAAAAACTGCGCAGCGAACACCAGGCTCTCGGTGCCTCGTACCGCAAAGGCAAAGCGGCATTTATCGCCGCTGGCGCCGAGCCCACCGCAGGTGACAAAGCCGTACAGGGCATCGACCGCGCCACCAGCGATCAAATGGGCGCGCTGGTTACCCAACTACACCAGCGCAGCGAAGACCAGGCCGCCGCCATCAGCGCCAGCGCCGAACGCACCGTGTGGCTCGGCACCGCCGTGCTGCTGGGCGCCAGCGTGCTGATCGCGCTGCTGAGCCTGTGGCTGGTCAACCGCAACCTGATCACGCCGATCAAAAGCCTGATCGAACACATCGGCCGTCTCAGCCAAGGCAACTTCGGCCAGCGCGTAGACACCAGCCGCCGCGACGAGCTGGGCAACTTGGCCGTAGCCGCCAACACCCTGCGCGACTTTCTCGCCGATACCTTCACCCGCCTGCAACGCAGCACCAGCGAACTGGACAGCGCCAGCGGCGAACTGAACGCCATCGCCACGCTGATGGCCCAAGGCACCGCCGAACAGTTCTCGCGTACCGATCAGGTGGCCACCGCCATGCACGAGATGTCGGCCACCGCTCAGGAAGTGGCGCGTCACGCCGCCGAAGCCGCTGGCGCGGCCGATGATGCCGACCACTCGGCGCAGCAAGGCAGCACGGTGATGCAATCGACCATCCAAACCATCACGGCCATGAGCGGCGAAATCGCTAATACCGCCGAGGTCATTCGCCGTCTGGAAACCGACAGTGGCCGCATCGGCAAAGTGCTGGAGGTGATACGCGGCATTGCCGACCAAACCAACCTGCTGGCGCTTAACGCCGCCATCGAAGCCGCACGCGCCGGTGAGGCGGGCCGTGGTTTTGCTGTGGTAGCCGATGAGGTGCGCACCCTGGCGCAGCGCACGGCGCAGTCCACCGCTGAAATTCACCAGATCATCGACACCGTGCAAACCGGTGCGCTGAACGCCGTGAAAGCCATCGAAAACGGCCAGAGCCGCAGCGAAGCCGGCGTGCAGCAAGTGACCGAGGCCGGGCAGATGCTCGACCGCATCACCCAGGCCGTCGAAGCCATTCGCGACATGAACCGCCAGATCGCCACGGCGGCGGAAGAACAGACGTCGGTGGCCGAAGATATCTCGCGCAACCTCACCGAAATCACCGCGATTGCCACCACGAACCAGGAAAACGTCGTGCGCACGGAAGCAGCGAGCGTGAACCTGCGCGGGTTGTCCGGGCAGTTGAGCGATGTGACGCAGCGGTTGAGTGCCTGACAGCTCAAAGGCAACGGCCCCTCTCCCCAACCCTCTCCCGCAAGCGGGCGAGGGGGCAGACCGCACCGGGTTCAAGCCCATACGTCACCCCTCTCCCGCGCGCGGGAGAGGGGCCGGGGGAGAGGGGCGGCCCAACACACTTTTCCACCGCAATCATTTGCAAATGCCGGGTTTTGACTTGCCAGTAACAGTGGGTCTAAGGTACGCGCCTTGCCTATTCCACAGGCCCATTTTCCCTGCCAAGGAACCGGAATATGTTGCTCCGCCGCTTTCTCATCACCCTCGTGGTGATGGCACTGGTTATTGCCGCGCTCGGCTATGGCTGGTGGACTCACCTGCAAACCCAAATCGCCCAATTCACCGCGCCCAAACCCGCCATCAGCATCTCCGCCGCTCGCAGCGGTGAGCTGCAATGGCAAAGCCGTCTGCCGGCCATCGGCACCCTCACTGCCCTGCAAGGCGTCGACCTGACGGTCGAGTCCAGCGGCACCGTGCGCGACGTGCTGTTCCGCTCCGGGCAGAAGGTCGAGCTGCACCAGCCCATTATTCAACTGGACAGTGAAGTGGAAACGGCCACGCTCGCTACGTCCGAAGCCGAGCGCGGCCTGGCCCAGGTTGAATTCGAGCGCGCGCGCAGCCTCGTCAGCCGGCAGGCGCTGTCCAAAAGCGAGTACGACCGCCTGGCGGCCGAATTGCAAAAATCGAACACCCGCGTCGCGCAGCTCAAAGCCATTTTGGCGAAGAAACGCATCGTCGCGCCGTTCGCCGGCACCATCGGTATTCGTCAGGTAGACGTCGGCGACTTCGTGTCCAGCGGCACCATCATCGCCACCTTGCAAGACGTCAGCAGCCTGTACGTCGACTTCTTCCTGCCGGAACAGTCAGTGCCCCAGATCAAGCTCGGGCAGCGCGTGCGGTTCGTGGTGGCGGCTTATCCGAAGGAAAGCTTTGAAGGCGAGATAAACGCCATCAACCCGAAAGTGGATAACCGCACCCGTAACGTGCAAATCCGCGCGGTGCTGAGTAACCCGGAAAGCAAGCTGTTGCCCGGTATGTTCGCCAACCTTGAAGTGCTGCTGCCCGACCAGGCGCTGCGCGTGGTGGTGCCGGAAACCGCCATCACCTACACGCTGTATGGCAACTCGGTGTACGTGGTGAATGTGAAGAAGGATGAGCAAGGCCAGGACGTGAAAGACGACAAAGGCCAGCCGTTCCTGCAAGTCGAGCGCCGCTTCGTGGAAACCGGCGAGCGCCGCGATGGCCAGGTGGTGATTCTCAAGGGTCTGCAAAAGGACGAACAAGTGGTCACCGCCGGCCAGCTCAAGCTGGATAACGGCGCCCACGTGACCATCGTCGACGACCAGGCACTCCTGAACAGCTCAGCCAGCCGCTAATCCGCCGCTGGTTAAAGGAAGCACTTCATGGCTTTTACCGATCCCTTTATCCGTCGTCCGGTGCTGGCCACCGTGGTGAGTCTGCTGATCATCCTGCTTGGCTTCCAGGCATTCAGCAAACTGACCATCCGCCAATACCCGAAGATGGAAAACGCCCTGATCCAGGTGACCACCGCCTACCCCGGCGCGAACGCCGAGACGATTCAGGGCTATATCACCCAGCCGTTGCAGCAAGCCCTGGCCAGCGCCGAGGGCATTGATTACATGACCTCGGTGAGCCGCCAGAACTATTCGGTGATCTCGATTTACGCGCGCATCGGCTCCGACAGCGACCGCCTGTTTACCGAGCTGTTGGCCAAAGCCAACGAGGTAAAAAACCAGCTGCCGCAAAATGCCGAAGACCCGGTGTTGAGCAAGGAAGCGGCCGACGCCTCGGCGCTGATGTATGTGAGTTTCTACAGCGATGAGCTGAGCAACCCGCAGATCACCGACTACCTGTCGCGGGTGATTCAGCCCAAGCTCGCCACCTTGCCGGGCATGGCCGAAGCGGAAATTCTCGGTAACCAGGTGTTCGCCATGCGCATCTGGCTCGACCCGGTCAAGCTCGCCGCCTACGGCATCACCACCCAGGAAGTGAACGACGCGGTCCGCAAAAACAATTTCCTCTCGGCAGCAGGCGAAACCAAAGGCGAGTACGTGGTCACCAGCGTCAATGCCACCACCGACCTGAAATCCACCGAAGCCTTCGCGGCCATTCCGGTGAAAATCGTTGGCGATAGTCGCGTGCTGTTGAAAGACATCGCCCGCGTGGAAATGGGCGCGGAGAACTACGACTCCATCAGTTCGTTCGATGGCACGCCGTCGGTCTATATCGGCATCAAGGCCACCCCTAGCGCTAACCCGCTGGACGTGATCAAGCACGTGCGCGCCGCCATGCCGGAGCTCGAAGCGCAGCTGCCGCCGAACCTGAAAGTGTCTATCGCCTACGACGCCACGTTGTTTATTCAGGCGTCCATCGACGAGGTGGTGAAGACCTTGTTTGAAGCGGTGCTGATCGTGATCGTGGTGGTGTTCCTATTCCTCGGCGCGTTCCGCTCGGTGCTGATCCCGGTGATCACCATTCCGTTGTCGATGATCGGCGTGATGTTCTTTATGCAACTGATGGGCTACTCCATCAACTTGCTGACTTTGCTGGCCATGGTGCTCGCTATCGGCCTGGTGGTGGACGACGCCATCGTGGTGGTGGAGAACATTCACCGACACATCGAGGACGGCAAAACACCGTTCAACGCGGCCATCGACGGCGCCCGTGAAATCGCCGTGCCGGTGATTTCCATGACCATCACCCTGGCCGCCGTTTACGCCCCCATCGGTTTCCTCGATGGCCTGACCGGCGCGCTGTTCAAGGAGTTCGCCCTGACACTGGCCGGTGCGGTGATCATCTCCGGCATCGTCGCCCTCACCCTGTCGCCGATGATGTGCTCCAAGCTGCTGCGCCACGAAGAAAATCCAAGCGGCCTGGCGCACAAACTCGACAGCATTTTCGACGGTTTGAAAGTGCGCTATCAGCGCGTGCTGCACGGCACCTTGAACACCCGCCCGGTGGTGATTTTTGTCGCCATCGTGGTGCTGTGCCTGATTCCGATCATGCTGAAAATGATCAAAAGCGAACTGGCGCCGGACGAGGACCAGGGCATCGTGTTCATGATGGCCACGGCGCCGCAGCCGACCAACCTCAACTACCTCAACGCCTACACCCAGCAGTTCCCGAAAATCTTTAAGGAGTTCCCCGAGTACTACTCCTCGTTCCAGATCAACGGGATTAATGGCGTGCAAAGCGGCATCGGCGGCTTCCTGCTCAAGCCGTGGAGCGAGCGCTCGCGCACGCAGATGGAGTTGCTGCAAGACGTGCAAGGCAAGCTCGGCGAAATTCCTGGGCTGCAGATCTTCGGCTTCAACCTGCCCTCGTTGCCGGGCACCGGTGAAGGCTTGCCGTTCCAGTTTGTGGTGAACACGCCCAACGACTACGAGTCGTTGTTGCAGGTGACCGAGAAGATCAAAACGCGCGTACAGCAGTCCGGCAAATTTGCCTTCCTTGACGTCGACCTGGCCTTCGACAAGCCAGAAATCGTGGTGGATATCGACCGTTCCAAGGCGGCCCTGATGGGGGTCGACATGGAAGACCTGGGCGGCACGCTGTCCACGCTGTTGGGCGAAGGCGAAATTAACCGTTTCACCATCGACGGTCGCAGCTACAAAGTGATCGCCCAAGTGGAACGCGCCTACCGCGACAATCCGGGCTGGCTGAACAACTACTACGTGAAGAACGGCAGCGGCCAAATGGTGCCCTTGTCGACCCTGATCACCGTGCACGACCGCGCCCGCCCTACTCAACTCAACCAGTTCCAGCAGTTGAACTCGGCGATCATTCAGGGCTTCCCGATCGTCAGCATGGGCGAAGCCATCGACACCGTGCGCCAGATTGCCCAGGAAGAAGCGCCACGCGGTTTCGCCTTCGACTTTGCCGGCGCCTCGCGCCAATACGTGCAGGAAGGCAGCGCGTTGTACGTGACCTTCGCCCTGGCATTGGCGCTGATTTTCCTGGTGCTCGCCGCGCAGTTTGAAAGCTTCCGCGACCCGCTGGTGATAATGGTGACGGTGCCGCTGTCGATTTGCGGGGCGTTGATTCCGCTGTTCCTCGGCTATTCGAGCATGAACATCTACACCCAGGTCGGCTTGGTGACGTTGATTGGTCTGATCACCAAACACGGCATTCTGATCGTCGAATTCGCCAACCAATTGCGTCGCGAACAGGGCTTGTCCCGCCGCGCCGCCATTGAGGAAGCGGCGGCGATTCGCCTGCGTCCGGTGCTGATGACCACGGCAGCGATGGTGTTCGGCATGGTGCCGCTGATTCTCGCCACCGGCGCCGGGGCCGTCAGCCGCTTCGACATCGGCTTGGTGATTGCAACTGGCATGTCGGTGGGCACGCTGTTCACCCTGTTCGTGTTGCCGTGCGTGTACAGCTTGCTTGCCAAGCCGGATGCCGAGCCGGTGGAAGTCGAAGACAATCGAGCAACCCATCCGGTTACTTCCTGACGTTTGAAGCCCCGCACCCGCGGGGCTTTTTTTTGGCCGTGTTTACTGCCGCACACGCGGCGATTTAGCCCACCGTCATTCCCACAAAGACGACGGTCCAACGACTCCGGAATCCAGGGTTTTTCAAGTTACGGTGTTCGACATGCGAGCCTGGATCCCCGCGTTCGCGAGGATGACGGCGGATTTGGTTTAGCCCACCGTCATTCCCGCGAAGGCGGCGGTCCGACGACTCGGAATCCCGAGTTTTTCAAGTTACGGTGCTCGTCATTCTTCCCTGCGTTCTGCGGTTGGGCCACTATCGCCTTCGCGAGCGCGCTCGCTCCTACAGACCAAGAACAACAAAGGAAGCCTCCATGTCCAAAACCGTTTTGATCACCGGCTGCTCCAGCGGCATTGGCCGCGCCCTGGCAGATGCTTTCAAGGGGGCCGGCTTTCGCGTGTGGGCCACGGCGCGCAAGGCCAGCGATCTGGCGGCGTTGAACGCTGCCGGCTTCGATGCGGTGGAATTGGACGTCAACGACAGCGCCGCCGTTGCGCAATTGGCGGCGCGGCTTAGCGATGAGGTGGGCGGCCTGGATGTGCTGATCAATAACGCCGGCTATGGCGCCATGGGGCCGCTGCTGGACGGCGGGCGCGATGCCCTGCAACGTCAATTCGATACCAACGTGTTTGCCCTCATCGACGTCACCCGTGCGCTGTTTCCGTTGTTGCGTCGCAGCCGTGGCGTGGTGGTGAACATCAGCAGTGTGTCAGGCGTTTTGGTGACGCCGTTCGCGGCGGCGTACTGCGCTTCAAAGGCGGCGGTGCATGCGTTGAGCAAAGGCTTGCGCATGGAGTTGGCGCCCTTTGGCGTACGGGTGCTGGAAGTGCAGCCGGGCGCCATTGCGTCAAGCTTTGGCGCCAATGCCAGCCGCGAAGCTGAACAGCTGATTGCCGAAGGATCGCCGTGGTGGCCGATTCGCGAGGGCATTCGCGCCCGGGCGCGCGCCTCACAAGACAACCCGACGCCGGCCAGCCACTTCGCCCGCGACGTACTAAGCGCCGTACAGCGCGCTGAACCGCCGCGTTTGTTGCGCTTGGGCAACGGCAGCCGAGCGCTGCCCTTACTCGCACTGCTATTGCCGCAAGCACTGATGGAGTGGGTGTTGAAGCGCAAGTTTGGCTTGGCGGGAAAGCTGTAGTCCACCGGTGGCTAGGTGTTGGGCATCGCTTCGCTCAACACCAACCTACAAAGCGACTGGGGCGGTTGCGCCTTGGTACAACTTCACTTGATTGCGCCCGCTGTCTTTGGCCGCGTACATCGCCGCGTCGGCATTCTTGGTGAGCTGCACCTCGTCCTCGCCATGCTCAGGAAACAGGGCAATGCCGGTGCTGGATGACAGGCTCAACGGCTGACCACAGCCCAGTTCGAACGGTTGATTCAGGGCTTCGCGAATTTTCTCGGCGACCACTAACGCATCGTTGTCACCGTCGATCACCGGCAGCAGCACCACAAACTCGTCGCCGCCCATGCGCCCGACAATGTCCGACTCGCGCACGCAGTGTTGCAGCCGCTGCGCCACCACTTGCAGCAGGGTATCGCCGACGTGGTGGCCAAGGGTGTCGTTGATGGGTTTGAAGCGGTCCAGGTCGATAAACATCAGCGCCAGCCGCGTGCGGTTGCGCCGGGCTTGGGCCAACGCGTGGGTCAGGTGGTCGCTAAACAGCGCGCGGTTGGGCAGGCCGGTTAGTGCGTCATGCTCGGCCAGGTGGCGTAAACGGGTTTCGCTGGCGCGCAGTTCGCGGGTCATTTCCCGCGCCAGGCTCTGCGCGCGGGAATGGCCAGTGGTCAACATCCACGTCAGCACGGTTAGCAGCAGGCTCAGGGCCAGACCCGCGCCGGCGATCAGCCCGGAGTTGTCTTTGCTAATGGGCCGGTCGCGTTGCTGCTCGCTGAGCATTTCCAGGGTCCAGGTTCGCCCTGCCACTTCCAGGTACTCGACCGCATCGCTGGGGCCGCTGGGGCTGCGGACACCGCCTTCGCTGGAGTCGAACAACAGCGACGCCGGCGTGCGCTTCACACCTTCGTGAATTTTGATGGCGATGGCGCTGGACTGCGGCCCGTACAAGCTGGCCATCAACTTGTTGATGCGCAGCGGCGCAACCACCCAACCGATCAGAGCCGCGCGGCGTTGGGCCTGATTAACGTGGGGTTTGCCTTTGGCGTACACCGGCAGAAACATCAGAAAGCCGGCTTTGCTTTGCGCATCCGCTTCGCCGGGAATCACCAGCTCGACCTTGCCGGTGATTTTCGCGTCGCCGGAATCGCGCGCCTGCTCCATGGCCACGCGGCGCTCGGGGTCGGCAAAGGGGTCGATCCCCAGCACCAGATGGCTGTTGCCCGACAGCAGTTCCATCTGCACCACTGGCGCATAAAACTCACGGTCACCTTCGGGGCTCACCTGAAAGTCCGGCACGCCGCTGGCCCGCTGTTGGGCAATCAGCGCCGGCACGTTTTCGCGGCTGCTCCACTGCACGAAACCGATGCCTTCCAGGCCGGCGTAATCGGCGCCCAGCTGCAGCGAGTCGAGGTAGGTTTTGAATTCTTCGCGACGCACCAGATCCGAAGCGGCGAACAGGCCTTGCACGCCGCGCAACACTTGTTCGTAGGCGGCGATGCGTTGGTCGATGGCGCTGGTGGCTTCACGCAGGTTGTAATCGGCGGTTTCCAGGCGGTCGAGCTGGGCGTTGCGTTGCTCGTGGTGCCAGAGCCAATAGGTAACGCCCAACGACACCAGCAGAATCAGCGGCGCCAGTAATTTATAGCGAAGGCCGAGGCGCGACATGCTCAAAAATTAACCAGCGTATGGGCCAATTCGGCCGGCAAGTATTTGGCAAAGATGCGCTCCACCGTGCCGTCGGCACGCATGCCATCGACCAGCGCGCGCCACTGCGCCTGTTCCTCGGGTGACAGCGACTTCTTCGACATGATTAACCCGTGGGGCGTGGGCGCATCGCCGGTTTCCACCACGCGCGTCTGTTGGCGGATGTCATCGTTTTGCACCTGCGGGTAATCGAACGGCTCGATGATCATGCCTTGGATCTGATTGGCCATTAGCACTTCATATAGCGGTTCTAGGCGGCTGGCGTGGCGCACGCGGCGCTGCGTGGTGAGCTGGTCCACCAGATTATTGGCCTTGGGGCTGTAGCGAAAACTGCGGATGATGCCGAGCTGCAGCGCCGGGTCGGCAGCGAAATCCGCCAGGGTTTGCACGCCGGCGTCCTGGCGAACCAGCAGGTAAAACTGGTCGGAGAAATACCAGGCGAAACTGGCGAAACGGTTTCGCTCTTCGTTGGCGATGCCCGACAGGCTGAAATCCAGCGCGCCTTGCTCGATCAACTGCCAGATGCGCGCGCGCGGCAACAGCGACACGGTGACGGTGCAGCCGCTGCGTTTTATCAACTCGTCGGCGAAGTCTTTATCGATGCCAGCGTCGGTGTCAGCTGAATACAGCAAGCCATGGTCATGCAGCGCCAGCGTCATGGTGCGGGTGCAGGCAATCCCTGGCGCAGCCTGCGCCAGCGTTGAAGCCCCGAGAATGAGTGCACTCAGCACACTAATAAGAAACAGCCGCATCACACCCATAACCCCAAAAAACAGACGACACCATGCGTAAGGTTTTTCCTACTTATACGCCTGCCCGACCCAAAGAATAGGTCAGCCCGGTGCAACGCGTACGACGCGCCGCTCATCGCTGTCCGAAAACGTCGCGAATAGACACGACAACGCCCCGGAATCGGGGCGCTGAATGGCACGTTGCGCCGTTACTGCTGGGCGGTTTCAAGCTCTTTGGGCGGCTGTTTGGGCTTGATCAGGCTGAAGTCGATCAGCGATTTCTTGCTGCCATACGGGTCGCCAATCATGCGCGGGCGTTCTTTGAACTGCGCGCTGACCAGGCTTTTGCTGGCATCGAACTCATCAAAACTGAGGCCGGCCAGATCCGCCCAGGTGTGAATCAACTGCGAGCTGCTGTAAGGCCGCTTGGTGTCGGCGATAAAGCTCCACTCATGCCCTTCGCGCCATTTCGGCGAGGCCCAGACCATAAAGGGAATGGTGTACATCGGCGCGGTTGGTTTTGCCTCGTTGCGCCCCAGCACGTTGCCGGTGGGCGAGTCGAACACGTCTTCACCATGGTCGGAGAGGTACAGCAGAAAACCGTTGTCGTTTTTCTTGGCGTATTCACCGATCAGGCTCGACACCACGAAATCGTTGTACAGCACGGCATTGTCGTAACTGTTGTAGGTCGGCAGTTGGTCGTCACGCAGGCTGGCTGGCGCGCCCGAGCGGTCGGTGAATTTCTCGAACTCTGGCGGATAGCGGTACTGGTAACTCATGTGCGTGCCCAACAAGTGCACGACGATGAATTTCTTCGGCGCGTCTTCCTGCAACACCTTGGCAAACGGCGCCAACACATCACCGTCGTACTGGCGCGCGTTCTGGTTGCGGTTGTTGTTCAAGTACACCTGCTCGTCGGCCTGCTCGGAAAACGTGGTGAGCATGGTGTTGCGCTTGGTCATGGTCTGCTGGTTGGTAATCCAATAAGTCTTGAAGCCGGCCTGCTTCATGACACTGACGATGGACGGCGTTTTCAGGTAAAGGTCCGGGCTCTCTTCATCGGCAAAGGTCAGCACTTGTTGCAACGCTTCGATGGTGTAAGGGCGCGGGGTGACCACGTCGTCGAACACCAGCATGTCATTGCGCAGTTTGTCGAGATTGGGCGTGGTGTTGCGCGGGTAGCCGTACAGGCTCATACGCTGGCGGTTGGTCGATTCGCCGATCACCAGCACCAGGGTCGCCGGCTCGTTGCCAAGGCTGCTCTTGAGGTGTTTGAGCGGCGGAATTTTTGCCACGTCATTGAGCATGCCCTGCATGTTGCCCAACTGCTCACGGTATTGCCGATAGCCCAACACCAGTTGCCACGGCACCGCCGGTTCCAACTTGGCTTCGACTTTGAGCAAGGCATCGCCCAGGGTTTTCTCCCGCAGGCTTTGGCTGATCAGCGGATAACCAAGCGAACACAACAACATAAACGCAGCCGCAGCAAACGCTGGCTGGCCGGTCATTTCAATCGGCCGCACCCGGCGCCACAACACGTAGGCCACCACGGTGTGCACGACAAAGGCCGGCACCATCCACCAGGCGAAATATTGCGTCAGGTATTCGCTGCTCTCGGCCAGATTCGACTCGAACATGATGAAAATCACGCTCTGCGAAAACTCCTGCCCGTAGATAAAAAAGTAACCGAGACTGGCCAGCGACCCGGCCCACAGCACCACGCCGATCACACCGGCGATCACCCGCGTTTTCGCCGGGAACAGCAACACCGGCACCAGCCACAGCGCGCTCATCAAAAACGCCTGGCGGAACCCGGTGAAACCAGAGGTGCCGGTAATTTGAATGAGCAACTGCGGAACGCAGGAGAAATACCAAAAAAATAGAAACAACCAGCCTATACCGGCCCAGTCGATACCCCACCCTTTGCTGCTTCGAACTTGCATATGCCGCTGCTCCGCCAAAAACCCGGACATCCGCTGGAAAGAAACAATGCGTAGCGGAACGTAGGGCGAACACCGTACGGCAGGGGGTGTGAAAAAAATGTCAGATGTCGCGGATGGGCAGGCCAGACGCCAGGCGGGGTTTGCAGGAAATCGCGGCTAAAGCCGCAATGTTCTTGATCTAGCGGGTGCCGCAATCGCGGCTGAAGCCGCTCCTACAAATTTCGCGTTCTGTAGGAGCGGCTTTAGCCGCCATGCTTTTGACCTGGCCAGGTACCGCCAGCGGAGCTGTTTAAACCAGCCAGCCCAACGCCTTGGCCCTGGCGACGGCTTGCGTGCGGCGCTCGACGCCCAACTTGACGTTGATGCGCCGCGCGTGGGTCTTCACGGTGTGCAGCGAAATGTGCAGCCGATCGGCGATCTGCAGGTTGGAATAGCCTTGGGCAATCTGTTCCAAGACCATTTTTTCGCGCGCGCTCAGCGGCGATGTTTCCGCCGCCGCCTCGGCGCCCGCCCCCGCCTGACTCAGCAACAGCCGCAGTTCCAATGGCTCCGCCAACTGCGGCAGCACGTTTTCCAGCCACGGGCCAAATTGCGCGTGCAGCGCCTGCAGGTCGGGACTCACGCCCTGCTGCTGCGCCGTTTCCAGGGCCAGCCGCAACATGGCCTCGGCCGGTTTTTCCAGGCCATTCGCCAACAGCGCCTGCACCAGGCTGAATCGGCAGCGGTTGAGCAGGCTGCGGTAACCGCCGCGCTCGCAGTCGTCACTCAGGGCTTGCAGCGCCTCCAATGCCGGGCGCACTTCGCCCAGTTGCAGGTCAGCCAGGGCCAATTGGTAGCGCAAGCGCGGGAGCAAATCGTAGAAACCCGACGGTGCCAGCAGGTCGCGCTCAAGGTAGCCGTCGAGCGTGGTTTGCAATACGGCGCGCGCCCGTTGCGCTTCGCCCTGGCGCAACCACAGCGCGCCTTGGGCCAGTTGCAGCACGCCGCGATAGCGCACTTCCGGCACGTGCTGCCATTGCATCAGCCGCTCGGCCTTGCGCAGCAGTTGGAACGCCAGGGTGAAGTCGTTGGCTTGGGCCGCCAATTCGGCGAGGCCGTGGTAGCCAAAAATAACGTAGGCGTCTTCGCAGGCTTCAGCGGCCTGCAAGCCGGCGTTATACGCCGCGTGAGCGGCCTCGGTTTGACCTTGGCTGGCGAAAAGGCTAGCGCGCAGCAGCAACAGGCGCCCCATCACCGGACCCTGGCGCCCCGCCGCTTGCAGGTGTTGCAGGCACAGGTCGGCCAGCTCCAGTGCCGCTTGGGTGTCGCCCATGATGGTCAGTTGGTGCACGCGGTCGACGCTTAGCAGCGCTTCGAACAACACGCTGCCGTTCAAGCGCGCCAGCTTTAATCCCTCCTGGATGTACTCATAGGCCTCATCGAGCATGTGCTCGGCGAACGCCTGCTGGGCGAGCGCCTGATAGCACAGCGCGCGCTGCGACCACGCTTCGTCCGCCAACACCTCCAGCGCTTGCAACGAATGCTCGCGGGCGCTGCGCTGGCCGCGCTGGCGTTGCAGCACGCCTTGAATAGCCTGGTAATGGGCAAACAGTTGTTGCTGTTGCCGGGCCGTGGGTTGCGGGAAAAAGCGGCCCAGGTCTTTAAGGCAATCGTCCACTTCATCCAGGCGCGCGCAAATCAACAGCGCCCAGGCTTGCAGGGTAATCAGCCGGGGTGTGCTGGAGTACAAGCTGGCGGGCAGTTCGTGTCGCCATTGCAGAAATTGCGCGACGCTTTGACCCACCAGCAACTGTTCCTGGCCGAAGCGCTGCAAGTAGTTGGCCGCCACGTCGGGCTGATTGGCAAACAGCGCGTGCTCGACGGCCGCACGCACGTCGCCGTGGCTGGCAAACCATTGGCAGGCGCGCACGTGGGCCTGCGTGGGAGCGGGTGCCGAGCTTTGACGCTTGAGCACTGCCGCCAGCGGGCGCGACAGGCGGAACCATTCGCCGCAGCTGTCCATGCCCAGAAAAAACATCTGCCGAGCATGCAGTTCTTCAAACAGCTGCGCGCCGTTTTCATCCAGTACGTGCTCGCACAGCGCGGCGGAAAAACGCGGCATGTGGGCAAGCACCGACAAGGCCCGCAGCAAGGTCGGCGACAGCCCGGACAGCACCTCGCGCACGATGTATTCGTGCAGCAACGGCGTACCGGACGCCAAGCGTTCGGGCAGATTCTCGGCGGTGCCTTTGATCAGCAGCAGGCAGGCGCCGGCCACCCAGCCTTCGCTGTTGTGTAGCAATTGCGCGCGCAGTTCGGCGGGCAGATCCAGATGGTGTTGCTCCAGCAAACCGTTTAGTTCGGGTTCTTCCAGGGCCAGCGCCGAGGCGTCCAGTTCCAGCAAGTCACCCTGCAGCATCAGGCGCGGCAGGTTCCAGGCTGGGCGCCGGCGCCCGCCGATCCACCAACGCAAGGTGTGCGGGGCCTGTTCAAGCAGACGGTCGAGGCAGTCATCCAGCTCGGCGCAGGCTTCGCGCGGGTAGTCGTCGAGCACGATCCACAGCGGTTGCTCGATGCGGCTTAGCAGGCTGCACAGTTCGTCGTAGGTGTCGCCCTCCTCCACGGCGCGGCCCAGCGCTTTGGCCAGGCGGGCAAGCAGTTCGATGGGCGTGAGGGCGCGGCCGAGCAGGTCTAGCCACACCACTTGGGTGCCGACCGGCGCCTGGCGCACGCATTCGTTGAGCAACACGCTTTTACCAAAACCGGCCGGTGCGCAAATCAGCGCCAGGCGGCTGTCGCCGGCCAGCAGCGCCTGCACCAGACGCGGACGGGGAAAATGGGCCGCCGGCAAACGCGGCAGCGGACTGTCGGATAAACGCAGGGGGCGCGGTCCAATCGGGTGGACGTTATGCATGGTCGATGCCTCTGCTTTTTTTGTTTTTATTCAAGGTGAAACAAGGCCCGATCTTAACCACGCTTAGCTCGTAACGGGCGGCCAAATAAGAAAAAGGCGACCCGCGGGCCGCCTTATTCATACACCTGAGCAGTGCTCATTAAGCTGTGTGATGGACGCTCGTTGGGCTTCGCGGCGCTAGGCCTAACCAACGTCCAAATTGTTTCGAAGCTTAACGAACGCCAGCGTTACGCAGGGCTGCCGGGGTGTAGTCGGTGGCCGAGGTTTTGATGCCGTATTCAACCGAGTGTTTCTCTTCGTTCATCATGCCGATGGCCAGGTAACGGCCAGCGATGATGTCGTAGAGCGCTTCGAACGCATAACCCGGGGCCTGCGCCACGAACTGCTGGTACAGGAACGCTTCGCCTACGCGCCACAGTTGGCCACGGCCGTCATACATTTCCGAAGCGGCGATCTGCCAGGAGTCTTCGTCGACGTAGAACTTACGTTTGCCATAGATGTTGCGCTCGCCGCTTTTCAGGGTCGCTTCCACTTCCCATACGCGGTGCAACTCGTAGCGGGCCAGGTCGGAATTGGTGTGGCCAGCTTTGAGGATGTCGGCGTATTTCACGTCCGGCGATTGCAGCTTGAAGTTGTTGTACGGGATGTACATTTCTTTCTTGCCGATCAACTTCCAGTCGTAACGGTCAGGTGCACCGTTGAACATGTCGAAGTTGTCCGAGGTACGCAGACCGTCCGAGGCGGTGCCTGGGCCGTCATACGAAACCTGCGGTGCACGACGCACGCGACGCTGACCGGCGTTGTAGATCCACGCCATGCGCGGCTCGGCAACCTGGTCGAGGGAGTCGTGTACCAGCAGCACGTTACCGGCCAGACGCGCGGGTTCGGTGACTTGCTGCTTGAAGAACAACAGGGCGTTTTCCGCTTTGGCCGGATCCAGGCCAGGCATACCCGCCGGGAACGACACCTCGTCGGTGAAGTGCACCAAGGTGTAGCTGCCGTTGGTTTGCGGCGTGGCCTGCACGATGTTGCGGCGCAGGTTGCCACCGCGATAACGGGTGATGTGGTTCCAGATCACTTCCAGGCCGTTCTGCGGAATCGGGAACGCGTAGTAGCGGCTGTCGGTGAAGTTTTTCAGGCCGTTACCGCCTTCGAGCAACACCGTTTTTTCGGCGCTGATCTTGGCTGCTTTGTTGATTTCTTCCGGCACGGCGGTGGTGCGGTGAGTCGGGTAAACCGGCATTTTGTAAGTGTCGGGATAGCGCTTGAACATCGCCAGTTGGCCAGCCGAGAGCTTGGCTTTGTACTGGTCGGCGTTGGCGGCGGTAATCACGAACAAGGGCTTTTCGCCGGCAAACGGATCGCTGACGAAACCACCGCTGTTTACCGACGCGGCGTTCTTCGCCAGACCGCCGTTCCACTCCGGAATGCTGCCATCGGCATTACCCGCTTTCTCACCGCCCAGCGGGGTGAGCGTGGTGCCGAGCTTGGCCACATCGGCGGCCGGTACGGCAGCCAACACGCTGCTGGCAAGCAGCGAAAGAGCCAGGGCACCCAACAGATTTTTCGTTGTTTTCATTGTTCTTGTAGTCCTCTGTTATTTCCGCAAGCAATTCTTAGAAGTTCACGCCAACGCTGAGGGCCAGGAAGTCACGGTCGGTGAGTACGTTGTAATCGCCGCCGAAGAAGTTGGTGTACGAAATACCCGCGGTGTAGGTGTTGCGGTACTCGGCATCCAGACCAATGCTCGCGGCCTTGGCGCCTTCGTTGAAGTTCGGGCCATAACCATCGACATCGTGCGACCACGACAGGTTCGGCTTGAGGTTCACACCGGCGAACACATCGCTGTAATCCCAGATGGCACGAGCGCGGTAGCCCCAGGAGGTGTTGGTGTAGTAGCCGTGGTCGCCGCCTTGAATTTGGTTACCGAAAGTGGAGTCGCGGCCATAACGCACATCATCGATGTGCTCGAGACCACCGATAGAGTTCGCGCCGATCTCACCCACTACCGTTACCCGATCTGCGCCCATTACCTGGTCAAAAAAGTGTGTGAACGTGGTTTGGATCTGGGTAACTTCTTTGCGGTTGTAGCCACGGTGGTCGACGTTGGCTTGCGCCGCGACGGCAGCTGGGCCCCTCGGAATGGCTCCGGCAACACTGGTTGCAGCCAGTGGAGTCATATCGTTGGTGTTGATCTGCAACGGCATGTTCGGCCGATAGCTGATTTCCCCGGACCAGGCGGTACCAGTAGGCAGCGTGGTGGAGAAGCTCAGCCCATAGAGGCGAATGTCTTCTGGATATTCAAAATAGTACTTACCTGTACCCAGCAAGATGGGCTGCGCTAGCGCGCCACCAAAAGTACTAAATGCTCGACCAATATCGGCGAAATTGGCGTTTTGAATTCCCAAGTACGGCGTACGTGCGTGGTAGTTCATAAAGTACGCACCGTATTCCGTCTCATCGCCTTGCCAACGCAATGCTGCACCCCACTGGCCCGAGTCGCTTGGGTCGCGGTCGCCGAGGCGGCGCATCGCTACACCCTGCGAGTTCAGATCAACACCAGCGCCGGCCAATGCATTTCGCAGCGCCGGGTTGTTGTTCAGGTTGGCAACCGTAGCGCCATCCAGAATGCGGTAGTTGTTATCGCAGCCTTCCTGCAACACATCCGTGCTGGAGAAGAAGGTGCCGCAATTATCCACAACGGTCTGGTCCCACTCGATCTGGTAGAACGCATCGGCGGATAGATTCTCGGTAATGCTCTGCGAGAGGTAGAACATGTTGACCGGAATCAGACCCTCCTTCACTTCGGCGCCTGGACGGCGGAAGGCGGAAACGTCGACCGGGTTGATCGAGTTGATGCCGTTCTGGATGAACGTACTTTCACCCCAGCTCACCACCTGCTTACCCAAACGTGCACTGCCTGGCTGATCGGCAATGGCGTAGTTGTGGTAGACGAACGCATCAAGCAGCTGATAGCCCGACGAGCGCGCGCCCATCTTGGCGTGGTCATCGTCGATGTCCATCAGCTCACGGCTTTCATCTTTAAGCTCGAAGTCGTACCAGTATTTACCGCGCAGGAAGACACCGGTGTCGCCGTACTTCAGCTCAAGGTCATGGATGCCTTTGAAAATTTTCGAGAACGTTTTGTCTCTTCTGAAATTCAGTCGGCCATCGTCGTTGGTCTGAGTGAAAGCGTTGCCGCCGTTAGCGCTACCGATGTAGTCCTGGTTTGCTTTGGCAGTAGACCAGCTAGCACCAAGCGACAGCGAAGAGTCGAACTGCCCCTCGATCTCCCCAATATTGAAATTCACCGCGTGAGCCTGGGCGCAGGTGCCCAATGCGATCGCGATTGCCAGAGTCTTTGGCTGGAACAGTCCGGGCCTTTTTGTTGTTGTCATGCGGCTCTCCTAGTTGGTGAAACTGTGGTGCACCGTACTCAGCGGATGACACGCGGATAAGCGCACGAAGGTTTGATTCTTCGTGTCGCCCAAAAGGATGAATGCCCGCACCATGCGGTCATCACAGGGCACCAACACTGGAATGAATGGGGGGGCATTCGGCGAGGCGGGAACTTTTGCAGTTTGTAAGAAAACCAGCGCAAAACTTTGCCTTCGCCACAGACCCTGTAGGAGCGGCTTTAGCCGCGATGCTTTTGGCTCAAGCGCATCGCGGCTGAAGCCGCTCCTACAGGTGTGAAATGTGGGCAAAAAAAAAACCAGCCCCTCTTAAAGGGGCCGGCTTTTTTAGCGAGCAGTGATTACTTGCCGGCGTGTTTCTGCAGATTCGCCATCATCGCTTGCAAGGCTTGCAGGCTGTCTTCGGGATGGCTGGCGCCTTCGAAGTCGCCGATCTCTTGCCAGTGGGCGGCAACGTCGTCAGCGGTGAAGCCGACTTTCGGATCAAAGCCCGCGCCGTTGCTGCGCTCCCAACGCACTTTACCGATCCAGCCGCCACCAACTTCGTAGAGGCCGGCGGTGTCTTGGCAGTTTTCGCTGCCCAGGTACACCACCAACGGGCTTACCAGTTCAGGCTTCAGTTGCTCGAACACTTGCTGGGGAATCAGCCCTTCGGTCATGCGCGTGCCGCCAGTTGGGGCAATGGCGTTGACGAAGATGTTGTTCTTGCGACCTTCAATGGCCAGCGTGCGGGTCAGGCCGTACAGGCCGAGCTTGGCCATGCCGTAGTTGGACTGGCCGAAGTTGCCGTAAATGCCCGAGGTGGACGAGGTGAAAATCACGCGACCGTAGTTCTGCTCACGCATGTGCGGCCAGGCGGCGCGGGTGACTTTATAGGCGCCGGCCACGTGCACTTGGTAAACCAGGTCCCAGTCGGCGTCTTCCATTTTGTGGAAGGTTTTGTCACGCAGGATGCCGGCGTTGTTAACCACAACGTCGATGCGGCCGAAGGCGTCGAGGGCGTTCTGCACGATCTTCTCGCCGTCGGTTACCGAGTCGTGGTTGGCCACGGCGGTGCCGCCGGCCTCAACGATTTCAGCCACTACGCGGTCTGCCGCCGAAGCGTTGGCGCCTTCACCGTGGGTGCTGCCGCCCAGGTCGTTGACCACCACTTTGGCGCCGGCTTTGGCGAATGCCAGGGCGTGCGCGCGGCCAATACCACCGCCAGCGCCGGTAACGATCACAACCTTGTCTTCAAAACGAACGGACTCGCTCATATCAAACTCCTGTGGCAGATAGCAGAACATGCGATGGCGCCGAGTGTCGCGGAGCGCGGCGGCGGCCACAAGAAAAGCGGCCGGGGCTGAATGGCGCGCAATAACGGTAGGGCATGATTCGCGCCGCTCACTGCCGCCCCGGCGCCGGTGCCGGACACGTCGGCGAGACGACGGCGGGCGGCTCCACGCGGGTGTAGCGATAGGTGACATCGCGGTCTGGCGCGCCGCCGGCAATGATCAGGAACATGCCGAAACTGCTGGTGTGCACCGTAGCGGCCAGTTGCTCGGGGGCGCTCAGTGCGAGCGTTACGTCACGCGCGTTATGGCCCCAGGCGATAACCGGAATGCCGTTGAAGTCGCTGTCGGAGAACTGGTATTGGGTGCCGTCAAGGTGACCGGCAATGCTGAGCTGCCCAACGCAGCGCCCTTCCCGATGCAGGCGCACGGTCAGCTGTTGGTCTGCGTCGATGTCCAATTGAACCAGGCCGGCGGTGGCCGGCGCGTCGTTAACCGGGAAATTGGCGCGACTGGCCAACAGCGGCCAAAGCCCCGGCGCGAACTGTGGATTACCCAGCGGCTGCTGGGCATACCAGCCTTGAAACAGCGGCGCCTGCTCAGTGGGCGCGCTGCCTGCGCAGCCGCCCAATAGAAGCGTCGCCGTGAACATCGCTGCCGTGCGCATATCGCCTCCCGCTAAAAGTCAGCGGCTAGGCTACCGCAGCTCCAGCGAGGGCGGCGCGAAATGCTTGGTAATGCTGCAACACTTCAGCTGGCGCCTCGGTTTGCGGGTAATGGCCGATGCCTTCCAGCAACACGGTGTCCGGTTGCGGGATCAGCTCGCGGTAGCGCGCCACCATGTGGGCGCCGGAGATCGGGTCCACGGCGCCATCGATTACCCGCAGCGGCAAACCGCCCTTCTGCATCGCCGCCACCCAACGGTCACGCTGTTGCCGGCGCTCGGGAATGTAATGAATCAAACGATGCATCACCGCCGGGCCGTTGTTATGGGCGATCAGGCTGTAGAAGTCGTCCAGTTCCTGCTCGCTAGGTTGGGTGTTTGGCCCGAAGACCTTGGCGAAACTTTCCGCCAACTTCTGCCGACCGAACATCCGGCCGATCAGCGGCCCGAGCGGACTCAACAGCAGCTTTTGCACCAGCACCGGGCGATGGGTTTCCGGGAACAAGCCGCCGTTAAGGAATACACACGAGGCCAGGCGAATTCGCCCTTCGTGGTGCCGCGCCACCAGCTCCTGCGCCACGCTGTCGCCGTAGTCATGGGCCAACACATGCACCGGCGCGTCGATGTTCAACTGGCGCAGCAGCGCCTGTTGGATATCGGCCTGTTGCACCAATCGGTAATCGTGACCACGAGGTTTGGCCGAATCGCCAAAGCCGAGCATGTCGCAGGCGATCACCTGATAGCGCTGCGCCAAAGTGTTCCACAGGTAATGCCAGTCCCAGCTGGCAGTGGGGAAACCGTGGATCAACAGCAACGGCTCGCCGCGCCCTGCCGTCCAATAGGCAATCTTGTGACCCTCAAAGGTCAGGCTCTTCGCCTGCGCGCGCCAGTCGCGCAGGGGAATGCCGGCGAGGGCCGGCGTCATCACGCGCTGTAGCCCGGATTTTGTTGATCCAGTTTGCGCAACAGCGCCGGCCACGCCAGCGAGCCGCCCATGCCTTGGGAGGTTTTCATCACGCCCTGCACCATGGCTTTGGCACCGTCGAGAATCTGCTGCGGAATGTGGATCAGCTCGGCGCCGCCGCTTTGCGCCATCACTTGCACTTCGCAGGCGCGTTGCAGGGTGAACATCATCAGGAAGGCGTCGGCGATGCTGGATGAGCAGGTCATCAGGCCGTGGTTCGGCAGGATCATAAAGTTGCTGTCGCCCAGGTCGGCTTGCAGCCGTGCTTTCTCTTCATGGTTCAGCGCCACGCCTTCGTAGCCGTGATACGACAGGCTCGACAGCACGAACAACGATTGCTGCGACAGCGGCAGCAACCCTTGCTTCTGCGCCGACACGGCAATGCCGGCGGCGGTGTGGGTGTGGATCACGCAGCCGACGTCGTGACGTACTTCGTGCACGGCGCTGTGGATGGTGTAGCCGGCCGGGTTGATTTCGTACGGGCTGTCCATTTTCTTCACGCCGTCGAGGTCAACCTTTACCAGGCTGGAGGCGGTGATCTCATGGAACATGAGGCCGAACGGGTTGATGAGGAATTCTTCGGTGCCCGGCACCTTGGCCGAGATGTGGGTGAAGATCAGGTCGTCCCAACCGTGCAGGGCGATTAGGCGGTAGCAGGCCGCGAGGTCAACACGAGCCTGCCATTCGGCGGCGGACACCTGGTCTTTGACGTTCGGTACGGATTTGATTTGCGCAGCGGTCACGGCGGTCACCTCGGTTGTTTTTGTTTTCAGTGCCGGTGAGTCTAGCGAGGGATGGCGGGGGCGGTAGTCGCTCTGGCAGCCAGCTTAGTGGCCTTGTGGGTCAGGGGTGAATGAGGAACAGCACGCCCTCTCCCCCAGCCCCTCTCCCGCGAGCGGGCAGAGGGGGGTTAATCGAGGTTTAGGCAAATAGCTCGGTCTGCCCCCTCTGCCCGCTTGCGGGAGAGGGCTGGGGAGAGGGTTTTCAGCTTTTCAGCGCCTCAACAAACCCCGCCAACCACGGCTCGGCATCCGTCTCCGGCGTCACGCTCTCGCTGGCATCCAGGCGCAGCATGTCTTGCACTTCGCGAAGGCCCAACTCGGCGAACAGCTCACGCACTTGCTCACCGCCGCCACAGAAGGTGTCGCCATAGCTGGCGTCGCCCAGGGCAATCACAGCGCCCGGCAGGCCGCGCCAGTTCGGCAGTTCGTCTCGAATGGCGTAGTACAGCGGTTGCAGGTTGTCGGGCAGCTCGCCCATGCCGGTGGTGGATGTCACGCCCAGAAAGGCGTCAGGGGCAAAGGCTTTGAGGTCATCCAGCGTGGCGCGCGGGTTGTGCCAGGTTTCGAAGCCAGCGGCCTTGAGCAACGTTTCAGCGTGGCGGGCCACTTCTTCAGCGGTGCCAAACACCGAGCCGGACAAGATCGCAACTTTCATTTATTCGCTCCGTTAGCAGGCTAAAAAAAACGCCGGACATTATGCCTGAGCCGTGTCGCGATCGGTCTCGAACGTCGGTAAAAGACTGCGTAACAGACGCCTGCGCGCCGTTTGTCGGAAAGCCTGACGCTTTCACTAATAAAGCCTATACGGCGTTGTCCCACCACCGACGCATCTGGCCCATCTGATTGCCCTTCGTGTAGTACTGGAGCATCTGCCATGCAAGACCCCCGAATTCTTACGCGCGAGGAACTGGAGTTTCTACAGGACCTGCAAGGCGCTGCTCGCCCGAACGGCCCGATGCAAACGCCAAGCTTGCGCGTAGATGGCGGCACGCAGACCAAAGACCTGCTCACTCGCCTGGCGGCCAGCGACCAATTGACCATCGAAGCCCATTTCAACGGCGAGCGCGTGACGTTTCCGCTGCAACTGGTGGAAGACGAATTCCACAGCATGAGCCTGGAAATCGGCGCACCGCAGGTGATCGAGCAGGGCCCATCCGAGCGGCCGTGGCGCCTGAATATCGAACCGGCTGTCGAGCTGGTCGATGAACACGGCAACCCAAGCGGCATGTGGCTGCACAGCCTTTCCACCACCGGTTTGCTGATGGAGGTTCGTCATCAAACGGTGCCGAACAGCTTTACGTTGTGGCTGCCGCAAGCCGGCGCTGAACCGCTTCGTTTGCAGGGCATTCTGGCGCGGCGCAGCAATCAGCGGCTGGTGGCGTACCGCCTGAGCGGGCGCAAAACCGAGCACAGCGAGCGGCTGCGCCAGTACATCTATCAACAGCATCGCCTGCTCAACCCGGTCGCCAAGGCGCCTGCCATCTGACGAGCTGCCCGCTCTAGTCCGCATCTTTGCTGGCAAATCACCCGGCAAACCCACTATTCTTCGCGCCATAACGCCCCGCCACCCTGGGGCGCTTTTTTGCCAAGGCTTTACCCAAGCGGCGGCACGGTTTTGAGGAGATACATAATGTCTGCTTCCCCCGTCACCCTGATGGTGGCCCGCCGCGTGCCGCGCGAGCGCTACCAAGACTTCATGCTGTGGCTGCGTGAAGGTGAACAACTGGCCACCGACTTCCCCGGTTATCTAGGCTCTGGCGTGCTTGCGCCGCCGCCCGACGATGACGAATTCCAAATCGTATTCCGCTTCGCCGACGCCGACCTGCTCGCCAGTTGGGAACACTCCGCCTCACGCCGCGCCTGGCTGCAACGCGGTCAAGGGCTGTTCGCACAGCCGTTGGAGCACCGCGTTCAGGGCATCGACGCCTGGTTTGGCAGCGCGAGTCGAAACGTCCCTCGCTGGAAGCAAAGCGTGGCGATCTGGCTGGCGTTTTTTCCGGTGTCGCTGGGGTTTAATCTGATTTTTGGCGGGGTTTTGAGCGAGCTTCCCCTGGCAGTGCGCATTCTGCTCAGCACCCTGGCGCTTACGCCGCTGATGACTTACTGGTTCATTCCGCTATCCACCCGCCTACTGGCGCCGTGGCTGCACAAACGCAAGGCGCTGCCGGCCGTTACCGCGCAGGGTTTGGCCAGCGGCGCGAAGTAAGCACCGCGCCGCGTTTTGTGCCGGAAGGCAGACTGGGTTACCGTTGCCGGGCCTGTCTGCCAACGAGTCGCCCATGTCTGTTTCTGCCCCCATTCTGCTGACCGGTGCCGGCCAACGCGTCGGCCTGTATTGCGCCGAACGCCTGCTGGATGACGGCCATCCGCTGATCATCACCTACCGCCAGGAACGCCCCAGCGTGCAGCGCTTGCGCGAGCGTGGGGCGGTGGCCATTGAGGCGGATTTTTCCAGCGAAGCTGGCATTATCGCGTTTGTCGCCGAGCTGAAAAAACACACCTCAAGCCTGCGTGCCATCGTGCACAACGCCTCGCAATGGCTGGCGGAAACGCCCGGCGATGAAGCGGCGATTTTTCAGCAGATGTTCAGCGTGCATATGCTCGCGCCTTACCTGATCAACCTGCATTGTGCCGAGTTGCTGCGCCAGTCGACCCCGGCCGACATCGTGCACATCAGCGATGACGTGACGCACAAAGGCAGCGCCAAACACTTGGCCTACTGCGCCAGCAAGGCGGGACTGGAAAGCCTGACGTTGTCGTTCGCCGCCAAGTACGCGCCGGCGATCAAGGTCAACGGCATCGCCCCTGCGCTGATTCTGTTTAACGACGGCGACGACGCTCAATACCGCGCCAAGACGCTGGCCAAATCGGCGCTAGGCATCGAACCCGGCGCTCAGGTCATCTATCAAAGCCTGCGTTATCTGCTCGACAACCCCTATGTCACCGGCACCACCCTGAGCGTCAACGGCGGCCGGCATCTGAAGTAAGCAACCGATTCGATGGAGTACACCGCTATGCCGCGACTGGAGCCTGGAATGGCGCGCATCAAGGTCAAAGACCTGCGCCTGCGCACCTACATTGGAATCAAGCAGGAAGAGATCGATAACAAGCAGGACGTGCTGATCAACCTGACCATTCTTTACCCCGCAGTGGACGCGGTGCAGGTGAACGACATCGAGCACGCGCTGAACTACCGCACCATCACCAAAGCGATCATCGCCCACGTCGAAAACAACCGCTTCGCCCTGCTCGAGCGTCTGACTCAGGAATTGCTCGATTTGGTGATGGCCCACCCGGCTGTGCGCTACGCCGAAGTGGAAGTCGACAAGCTGCATGCCTTGCGTTTTGCCGAGTCGGTGTCGATCACCCTCGCCGGCCACCGTTAACCCGCGCGCTGTTTATCCGGATGGCCTCGCGCCCGCATTGAAGTGCGGGCGTGGCGCTTCTATCATCGCGCCGTTCCGCCCTTCACCCTTTCGCACGTTCTCGGAGTACGTTGCCATGACCGAGCAAGAACAGATCGAACTCGAAGCCGCCGCCTTTCGCCAATTGGTTCAGCACCTGCGCGACCGCACCGATGTACAAAACATCGAGCTGATGAATCTGGCCGGGTTCTGCCGCAACTGCCTGTCGAAGTGGTACAAGGCCGCCGCCGACGACGTGGGTTTGCCGGTGACCATCGATCAGGCGCGCGAAGAGGTGTACGGCATGCCGTACAGCGAGTGGAAAAGCAAATACCAGAAAGAAGCCAGCGGCGATCAGCAAGCGGCGTTCAACAAGGGTCACAAGTAATGTCACTGTCTGATTTTCGCGCCGCCTTGCGCAGCGACCAGCACCTGTTCGCCAGCACCCTGGCGTTCATCGCCGAGCATTACGACTACCAGCCCAGCGCCTTTGTGAACGGCAACCAGAACAACGCCAGCGGCCAGAACGAAGGCTCGTGCAAAACCCTCGGCCTGGCCTTGCTGGAGGGGTTGAATCTGGAAGAAACCCTGCGCGCTTTCGGTGAGCATTACCGCAGCGTGTTGGCGACGCCGACCGGCACTGACCACGGCAACATTCGCGCGTTGATGGACACGGGCCTCGGCGGCGTGAATTTCGAGCAGCAACCGCTCAAGCGCAAGGCCTAGCGCGTCGCAGAAAATTCAATTGATGTAGCAAAACTCTTACATACATCACAGAAACATCCGTCTATTCTGCTCGCCGGTTCACCATGGACGGTGCCCTGCGGCAGCACGCCAGCGCCCCACCGTTCATTTCTGGATATGCACGGATGCAGCCTACCTCGATGCAACAAACCCTTGTGTGGAAACCCTGGCTCAACCCCGGCGTGGAAAACCTGCGCCTGCGTCAGGACGAACGCGGCATTCATGCCAGCAGCCACCTGATTCAGAGCGTACGTGGCAACAGCATCGCCGCCACCTATGTGCTGGCCTTTGACGCAGCTTGGCGCTTTCGCCGGCTATGGCTGAAGGTCGACAACCTCGGGCAGCGCAGCCTGAGCCTTGAGCGCGACGTTCATGGCGGCTGGACGCTCAACGGCGAACCACGCGACGACCTCAGCGACTGCCAGCATGTGATGCTCTCCACCACGCCTTTCACCCACACGCCGATCTTGCAGCGCTGCGCCTTGGCGGTGGGGCAAAGCGAAGAGGTGCGAGTGGCCTTTGTCGACATGCTCACCTTCACCGTCCAACCGCGCCTGCAGCGCTATCAGTGCTTGCGCCAACAGGACGAGCAAACGCTCTACCGCTACGAAACAGCCGGCAAACAGAGCCGTGAATTGACCATGGACGGCCAGGTGTTTCTTAACAAAGCCAGCGAGCAATACCTGCGGCTGACGTCGAAGCTGGCGCTGGAATTGAATACGTGGGTTTGACGCGCAAAAAGCATCGCGGCTAAAGCCGCTCCTACAGGATTTGTGCGATCCGTAGGAGCGGCCTTAGCCGCGATGGGTCCAGCAAGCAATCAAGCCTTGGCCGGAACGCCTGCCACCTCTACCGACGACTCCGCCGACCAGCCTTTCAGGCGCTCAACACTCGCCCGATACGGCTTCAGGCCTTTGGCCAACAACACCACCGAGAACAGCACCGCCACGGTGGTGACGATCAGCAGCGAATACTTCAGGTCGTTGTCGTTAGCGAACACGTAGTCAGTCACCAAGGCCACCGCCGTTGGCCCCACGCCCAGGCCGATCAAGGTGATGACGAACAGATAAATCGCCGACGCCTGGCCGCGCATGGAGTTGGGCATGATGTCTTGAATCGCCGCCGGGGCCACGCCGAAGGGCATGCTGAGGAAGAACACCGCAGGCGCCATCATGATTGAGGCGATGTTGCCGGTGCTGGCCAGCGGGAACGCGAGCACGCAGGGCAACGCGCCCAATGCAGCGATAAGGCCCACGCGCATGTTGCTATCGGTGCGGCCGCGCTTGCTCATCCAGTCCGCCAGGCGCCCGCCGAAGACGATGCCCAGGCAACCGAATACCGCCACGATGCTGCCGTACACCACGCCAACATGGCCGGCATCCCAGCCGTAGGTGCGAATGTAGAATGTCGGAATCCACGCGGCGCTGCCGTAACCGGCAAAGGCCAGACCGGCGAAACCGAAGTTGTGGCAGATCACGGTGGTGCGGTTGGCACGGATGTAGCGCCCTACTTCAGCCAGCGGCACGGCCACACCGGCGCCTACACCACGACGAGCCGGCTCACGCACGGCAAGCATCAACAAGGTGAACACCACGCCAGCTGCGCCCAACAGCAGGAAGATCAGCTGCCACGGCCGCACTTCACCGATCACCGGCAACACCACATCGCCCTGCGCCGAAGCGAACTTGATAACCAGGCCGCCGAGCAGAAACGCCAGTCCAGAGCCCAGGTAAACGCCCATCGAGTACACGCTGATGGCGGTGGCGCGACGGTCGCTAGGGAAGCTGTCGGCAATCAGCGAATACGCCGCCGGCGACAACGCTGCCTCGCCCACGCCCACGCCGATGCGGCACAGCAGAAACTGCCAATACATACGCGCCATGCCGCAGGCGGCGGTCATTGCGCTCCAGAACAACACGCCAATGGCGATCAGGCCGCGACGACTTTTGGTGTCGGCCAAGCGTCCCAGCGGAATGCCGCAAATGGTGTAGAACAGCGCAAACGACAAGCCCATCAGCAGGCTCATTTGCGTGTCATTGATTTCCAGATCGCGACGGATCGGGCCCACCAGCAGGTTAAGAATCTGCCGGTCGATAAACGATAGAACGTACGCCACCATCAAAATCGTGACGGTGCCCCAAGCGCGAAGGCTGGAGGGATAGCCGGCATTATTGTTGTTATGCACCATGGTCTCCTTCGGCGCTGCCAGTGCAACGCGCGGCCGTTGAAAGTGCTCGCAGAGTAGCCGCAACAGAGGGTGGTTTTGGTCGTTATCAGCCTAGCGAATGCAGCGTAAAGGCGTTGGCGAATGACCTGCCAGTCAGGCCGTCTGGCATTGGTACTTTGGGGTGATTGACCGGGCAAATCGGCCGGAAAAACTCATACTTTTGGGTGCTTTGGAAACGGCTTTCATGGCTGCGACTTAGCCTCGCCGTCGCCGCCCTTGTCGCAGTGATTCCGAACGACCCACCGCGTGAGCGCCCGTTTTTTCCCATCGGCATAAAAAAGCCCCGCACAAGCGGGGCTTCGAGCAAAACGGCAAAGCGCTGTTACGATTTCAACGGGTTTCCCAGCCCCGCCGGCGCGTTTTCACACAGCGTCGTCAGCGCTTCAACCCATTGCGGGTGGTCGTTGACGCACGGCACCAGCACCAATTCTTCGCCGCCGGCTTCCTTGAACTGCTCTTCACCGCGAATGCCAATTTCCTCAAGGGTTTCGATGCAGTCGGAAACAAACGCCGGGCACATCACCAGCAGCTTTTTCACGCCCTGCTTGCCGAGTTCGTCCAGGCGCGCTTCGGTGTACGGTTCGATCCATTTGTTGGCGCCCAGGCGCGACTGAAACGACACCGACCATTGCCCCGGCTTCAGGCCAACACGCTCGGCAAACGCTTCGGCGCTGCGCTGGCATTGGCTGCGATAACAGAACGCCATGATTTCGTCGCTCACGCCTTTGCTGTCAGGCGCACGCAAGTCGTGTTTTGGGTTGCGCACCAGTTTGCGGATATGGCTTTCCGGCAAACCATGGAAGCTCAGCAGCAGGTGGTCGAACCCTTGCTCCAGATAGGGCTTGGCGCTGGCCACCAGGGCGTCGATGTAAATCGGTTCGGCGTAGAAAGGTCGCAACGTGGCGAATTCCAATGCCAGCTTGTGCTCACTGACCACGCGCTTGGCTTCTTCGATCACGGTGGTCACGGTGCTGTCGGCAAACTGCGGGTACAGCGGCGCCAAGGTGACTTTCTTGATGCCCTGCTTGGCCAGGCGCGTCAGCACGTTTTCCAGTGAGGGCTCGCCATAGCGCATGGCCAGTTCGACCGGGCCGTGTTTCCAGGTGTTTTTCATTGCTGCTTGCAGACGCTGGCTCAGCACAATCAGCGGCGAGCCGCCTTCCCACCAAATCGAGCCGTAGGCTTCAGCGGAAGCCTCCGGACGCTTGATCAGAATGAGCGACACCAGCAGTCGGCGAATCGGCCATGGCAGGTCGATTACGTACGGGTCCATCAGAAATTGATTGAGGTAGCTGCGTACATCGGCCACCTGCGGCGAGGCCGGTGAGCCAAGGTTGACCAGAAGCAAGGCGTGATCGGTCATGCATATTCCTTAGCAAAGCGGAGCGGTTGTGAAGAAACGGCGCACAGCATCGCGCAAACACATGAAATTGCAAAATCGGTCATGGCTATTGCGCTGATTAATGGCGAATCTGTCGGCTGCCAGGCGACGAACAAAGCAGGCGTCTGCTGTTCAAGCGTTCTATACCTAACACAAGCACACAGGCCGTTCGAACCTGTGGCCAATCCGCGAATCAGAGCGAGGGAAGGAACTCGCAAAAGCAGGCCCGATGACTCCAAGCGGGGTCGTTGGCAGCTGCTTTTCCACGCCCATGGCCAAACCAGGAGAGCGTCAGCCCAGTTTGCGAATTTAGAGGTCAGACATGAGTTTCCCCATCGCCATTATTGGCACCGGCATCGCCGGTCTTTCTGCCGCACAAACCCTGCACGAGGCAGGTCTTAGCGTTCAACTGTTCGACAAAAGCCGTGGCAGCGGTGGCCGCATGGCCAGCAAGCGCAGCGATGCCGGCGCACTGGATATGGGCGCGCAGTACTTCACCGCCCGCGACCGCCGCTTCATCGACGCCGTACACCAATGGCAGGCCCGAGGCTGGGTCGCCGAGTGGACGCCCAGCTTGTACACCTTCAGCAACGGCGTGCTGGGCGCCTCGCCCGACGAGCAAGTTCGCTGGGTCGGCACACCGCGCATGAGCGCCATTACCCGGGCGATGCTCGGCGCCCTGCCGGTCAAGTTTTCCTGCCGTATTACTGAAGTGTTCCGCGGCCCCGAGCACTGGAGCCTGCAAGACGCCGAAGGCCAAGTGCATGGCCCGTTCAGCCAGGTGATCATCGCCACCCCTGCTTCCCAAGCCAGTGGCTTACTCGCCGCCGCCCCGAAACTGGCCGGCGCTGCTGCCAGCGTGGCCATGGACCCGACGTGGGCCGTGTCCCTGGCGTTTGCAGAACCGCTGGATACCCCGGTGGAAGGCTGCTTCGTACGCGAAGGGCCGCTCGATTGGCTGGCCCGCAACCGCAGCAAACCCGGCCGCGAAACCGTGATGGATACCTGGGTGCTGCATGCCAGCAGCGCCTGGAGCCGACAGCACCTGGACCTGACCAAGGAAGAAGCCATCGAACACCTGCACGGCGCCTTTGCCGAGTTGATCGGCTGCGCCGTACCAGCACCGGCATTCACCCTCGCCCATCGCTGGCTTTATGCACGGCCGGCTAGCAGTCACGAATGGGGCTCACTGGTGGACGCAGACCTGGGCTTGTACGTGTGCGGCGACTGGTGTTTGTCCGGGCGCGTCGAAGGCGCCTGGCTGAGCGGCCAGCAGGCGGCGCTGCGGTTGCTGGATCATTTGCAATAAGGCGCAGCCGACGCCGCCCCCCTGTAGGAGCCAGCTTGCTGGCGAAGCGGCTCTATAGGCAAACGACTATATTGCGACCACAAAAAAAGGAGCCTTACGGCTCCTTTTTTCTAACCCATTCCCTACTAGTGCAGGATCTGGCTCAGGAACAGCTTGGTACGGTCGCTTTGCGGGTTGTCGAAGAAGTCGTTTGGTGCGGCTTGTTCAACGATCTCGCCTTTGTCCATGAAGATCACGCGGTTGGCCACGGTGCGGGCGAAGCCCATTTCGTGGGTTACGCAGAGCATAGTCATGCCGTCTTCAGCCAGGCCGATCATGGTGTCGAGCACCTCTTTCACCATCTCGGGGTCGAGGGCGGAAGTGGGTTCGTCGAACAGCATGATTTTCGGTTTCATGCACAGGGCACGGGCGATGGCGACGCGCTGTTGCTGACCGCCCGAGAGCTGGCCCGGATACTTGTGCGCTTGCTCCGGAATGCGTACGCGCTCCAGGTAATGCATGGCAATTTCTTCAGCCTGACGCTTGGGCATTTTGCGCACCCACATCGGCGCCAACGTGCAGTTTTGCAGAATGGTCAGGTGCGGGAACAGGTTGAAGTGTTGGAACACCATGCCGACTTCACGACGGATCGCTTCGATCTGCTTGAGGTCGTTGGTCAGTTCCACGCCGTCAACGACGATGCGGCCCTGTTGGTGTTCTTCCAGACGGTTGAGGCAACGAATGGTGGTCGATTTGCCCGAGCCGGACGGCCCGCACAGCACGATGCGCTCGCCCTGTTGCACGTTCAGGTTGATGTCTTTGAGTACGTGAAACTGGCCGTACCATTTGTTCACGCCCTGCATTTGGATAATGCCTTCAGGGCTCACAGGCTGTTTGATCGCTTCGCTCATTTAATCGACTCCTAACGCTTGTGGCCTGTGTCCAGCTTGCGCTCCAGGTGCATGGAGTAGCGGGACATACCGAAACAGAAAATCCAGAAGACCAGGGCTGCAAACACGTAGCCCTCGGTGGCCATGCCCAACCACGTGGGGTCGGCGGCCGCTTGTTTGACGCTGTTGAGCAGGTCGAACAGGCCGATGATGATCACCAGGCTGGTGTCTTTGAACAGCGCGATGAAGGTGTTCACGATGCCGGGAATCACCATCTTCAGGGCTTGCGGCAAAATCACCAGGCCCATGCTGCGCCAGTAGCCAAGGCCCATGGCGGCAGCCGCTTCGTACTGACCTTTGGGAATGGCCTGCAAACCACCGCGCACCACTTCGGCCACGTAGGCCGACTGGAACAGGATCACGCCAATCAGTGCCCGCAGCAGTTTGTCGAAGCTCATGCCCTCTGGCAGGAACAACGGCAGCATTACCGACGACATGAACAGCACGGTAATCAGCGGCACGCCGCGCCAGAATTCGATGAAGGTCACGCAGACCACTCGAATTGCCGGCATGTTCGAGCGCCGTCCCAGCGCCAGCACAATACCCAGCGGCAACGCACCGGCAATACCGACAGTGGCGATTACCAGCGTCAGCATCAGGCCGCCCCAACGGCTGGTGGGCACGTTTTCCAGACCGAAGTAACCGCCGTGCAGCAGCCAGAAGGCCACCAGCGGATACACGATCAGAAAGCCGATGCCGTAGGCAGCTTTGCGCGGGAATTTATTGATGAACAGTGGCGCCACGCCAATGATCGCCAGCCACACCGTGGCGTCTACACGCCAGCGCAATTCGCTGGGGTAGAAGCCGTACATGAACTGACCGAAACGCTGTTGGATAAACACCCAGCACGCGCCTTCCTTGGTGCAGTCAGCGCGGGTGGTGCCAATCCAGTTGGCGTCGAAAATCGTCCAGCTCAGCAGCGGCGGCACGATCAACCAGATCAGGTACACGGCGAACAACGTCAGCAGTGTGTTGAGCCAGTTGGAGAACAGATTGCTCCGCATCCACGCCACTACGCCGACGCTTTTGCGCGGCGGTGGCATGTCGGGTTTGAAAGTATGAGTCGTCATGCGCCTTTCCTCACCGCTCGATCAACGCAATGCGCTTGTTGTACCAGTTCATCAGCAGGGAAATGCTGATGCTGATGGCCAAGTACACGCTCATGGTGATGGCAATTACTTCGATGGCCTGTCCGGTCTGGTTGAGCACCGTGCCGGCAAACAGCGAAACCATGTCGGGGTAGCCGATACCGGCCGCCAACGAGGAGTTTTTCGCCAGGTTCAGGTATTGGCTGGTCAGCGGCGGAATGATAACGCGCAGGGCTTGCGGGATGATCACTTTGCGCAGCGTCGGACCGTTGCGCAGGCCCAGGGAATGAGCCGCCTCGGTCTGGCCGTGACTCACTGACTTGATGCCCGAACGCACAATCTCCGCGATAAACGCGGCGGTATACGCGGTCAGGGCGATGGTCAGCGCCAGCAGCTCGGGGATCATTACCCAGCCACCCACGAAGTTGAAGCCTTTGAGTGCCGGTGCAACCCAGTGCACAGGCGCACCGAAAATCAGCACGCTGAGGGCGGGAATCACCAGCATGATCGCCAGGCCAGCCCAGAACTTGTGGAACGGCACGCCTGTGGCTTCGAAGCGCTTGTTGGCCCAACGCACCATCAGCGCGGTGCCGACGATGGCCAGCAGCAGCGCCACGGCAAAGGCGCCAAAGCCATCGGCCATGGTGCCCTCGGGCATGTACAAGCCACGGTTACTGAGGAAGAAACTGTCGGCGATGTTCAGGCTGTTGCGTGGCCCCGGAAGAGGCAGCAACACCGCGAAGTACCAGAACAGAATCTGCAGCAGCGGCGGAATATTACGGAAGGTCTCGATATAAACAGTGGCCAGCTTGCTGACCATCCAGTTGGATGACAGCCGCGCCACACCGAGGATAAAGCCCAGAATCGTGGCGAACACGATGCCAATGGCCGATACCAACAGAGTGTTCAGCAGACCGATCACAAACACCCGTGCGTAGGTGTCGGATTCGGTGTAGCTGATCAGGTGCTGGGCGATACCGAAACCGGCACTGTTTTCCAGGAAGCCAAAACCCGAGGTAATGCCTCGGTGTTGCAGGTTGGTTTGCGTGTTATCGAACAGAAACCAGCCCATTGAGACCACCGCCACAATGGTGATGATCTGAAATAGCCAGGCACGAATACGCGGATCGCTTAGCGAAAAGCCCCGCGAGGTGCCGATTTGTTTTTGCATGGAGTGAGTGCCCCAGGAACGTTGAAACGGAAAAGCCCAGTGACCGCAAAGCAATCACTGGGCCGTCCACCTGACCGAGCGCACCCGGTCAGACGGCTGACAGCCTGTTAACGAACCGGAGGTGCGTACTGCAGGCCGCCTTTGTTCCACAACGCGTTCAGGCCGCGTTCGATTTTCAGCTCACTGCCCGCACCGACGTTGCGGTCGAACACTTCGCCGTAGTTACCCACTTGCTTGATGATCTGCACTGCCCAGTCTTTCGGCAGTTTCAGGTCTTTGCCGTATTCGCCGTCAGCACCCAGAAGACGCAGAACGTCCGGGTTCTTCGAGGACTTGGCTTCAGCTTCAACGTTTTTCGACGTCACGCCCGCTTCTTCAGCATTGAGCATGGCGAACAGGGTCCACTTAACGATGCTGAACCACTCTTCGTCGCCTTTACGCACGACTGGGCCCAAAGGCTCTTTGGAAATTACTTCCGGCAGAACCACGTAGTCGTTCGGCTGAGCCAGCTTGATGCGCTGAGCGTAGAGCTGCGATTGGTCGGAGGTCAGCACGTCGCAACGGCTGGCTTCCAGCGACTTGGCGCTTTCGTCAGAGGTGTCGAAGGTGATGGGGGTGTATTTCAGGCCGTTCGAGCGGAAGTAGTCGGACACGTTCAGTTCGGTAGTAGTACCGGCCTGGATGCAGATGGTCGCGCCGTCGAGTTCCTTGGCGCTGGAAACGCCGAGCTTCTTGTTAACCAGGAAGCCGATACCGTCGTAATAGGTTACGCCGGTGAATACCAGGCCCATGCCCGCATCGCGGGAGCTGGTCCAGGTGGTGTTACGCGACAGCATGTCGACTTCGCCGGACTGGATTGCGGTGAAGCGTTCCTTGGCGGTCAGCGGGCTGTATTTAACTTTCGATGCATCGCCCAACACGGCAGCAGCAACACCGCGGCAGATATCAACGTCGATACCCTGGTAGTTACCCTTGGCATCTGGAACCGAGAAGCCCGGCAGACCGTCACTTACACCGCACTGAACGAAGCCTTGTTTCTTGACTTTATCCAGAGTCGCGCCTGCTTGAGCGAAGCCGCTGGCGCCAAGAATGGTCGCTGCGGTCAGAATAGCCAGGGTGGATTTCACCATCTTCATTAAAACCTCCAGTTGCTGTTGTTGTGTTTGGAGTCTTGGCCCCACCGCCGTACCCTTTTGAGGCACGCTCGTCCATCGGATGACGGTTGAAACGGGGTGCAGACCTGGGAGCGAGTCTAGTTGGCGATGCCCCCATCGGCCAAAACTCACCCCCCGCTTACTCTTCGCATGGGTTTGCTGAAATAAACGGGTTGGGGATTTTCCCGTTCGCTTAGTCACTTTTCCGAAGTGACCCGCGGCGAATCTGTTGGGAATTTCCCGTGGCTTTTTTTAAGTATGTTCCTGCGTAACGCGATTGCCCGTTTACCGTGCCGCTCTACTTTGCATGAGTCGGACCGCACAAACGGTGGAGTGTTACCCAAATTGGGGCATGCAACCGGTTAATCCGTCTATAGCAAAGCCCGTACCACACGCTCTTGAAAAGGCCGAATTAGGCAGGTCAAGAGCAAAACTTGTAGCCTTGCGACATGTTCGTAACGGATACACCAACCCCTCATTCAAGCGGCGCCCCGAAGCAGGGCGTGCGCACCGAACTGGAGCCTAGCATGCACGAAAATCTGATACTCGAACCCACACTTTCTGCAGACGCGTGCGTTATTTGGCTGCACGGCCTGGGCGCCGACCGCTTCGATTTTCTTCCGGTTGCCGAAGCGTTGCAGCAACAGCTCACCAGCACGCGCTTTGTGTTGCCCCAAGCCCCCACCCAAGCGGTGACTATTAATGGTGGCTATGCGATGCCGAGCTGGTACGACATTCTGGCCATGAGCCCGGCGCGGGCGATCAACAACGAACAGCTCGAAGCCTCGGCGCAACGGGTGATCGAGCTGATAGAAGCGCAGCGCGACGGTGGCATCGACCCGTCGCGCATTTTTCTCGCCGGCTTTTCCCAAGGCGGCGCGGTGGTCTACCACGCGGCTTTCCTGCGCTGGCAAGGACCGCTCGGTGGGGTGCTGGCGCTGTCCACCTATTCGCCAACCCTGAGCCCCGATGTGGTGCTGGCGGATACAAAAAAACAACTGCCGGTTTACTGTTTGCATGGCACGTTTGACGACATCGTGCAGCGGGCCATGGGCCGCGCTGCGCATGACTGCCTCGAGGCGCAAGGCGTGCCCGTAACCTGGCAGGAATACCCGATGAGCCACGAAGTGTTGCCGCAGCAAGTGCGCGATATCGGCACTTGGCTGGCAGCGCGGTTGGGCTGAAACCCGCACAGCAAAAAAGGTCCGCACATGAACCAAGCCGTTGTTCATCAACCCGCGCAAGTTCCCGCTATCGCTTCGTTGCGCGACACCCTGGCGATTGAGCAAATAGCCCTGCAAGACCGCGACATGGCGCCCAGCACTTACGCCGTGTTGCAACGCAGTGCAGCGCGCAATCCGAACGCCACGGCGCTGACCTTTTTGCTGCAAGGCAACATTGAAGAACAGCCGTATCGACTCAGCTACGGCGAGCTGTTTGCCAAGGTCACGCAAACCGCCAACGCCTTGCACCGCTTGGGCGTGCGCGCCGGCAAGGCGGTGTCGTTCTTGCTGCCGAATCTGCCGCATACGCATTTCACCTTGTGGGGCGGTGAAGCAGCGGGCGTGGTCAACGCGATCAACCCGCTGCTCGACAGCGAGCACATCGCCGAGCTGATCCGCGCGTCGGACTCCGAAGTGCTGGTGACCCTGGCGCCCTTCCCCGGCACCGACCTGTGGGACAAAGTCGCCGGCCTGCGCGAGAAGTTGCCGGATCTCAAGCACATTGTCACCGTGGACATGGCCAACTACCTGCCCGAGCCACAGCGCAGCGGCATCAAGGCCCAGCGCGGCGGCTTGCCGGCGGGCGTGCTCGACTTCGACGAGCTGATCGCCGGCTGCCCCGACGATCATCTGGAAAGCGGCCGCATCATCAGCCCGGACGACATCGCCTCGTACTTCCACACCGGCGGCACCACCGGCACGCCGAAGCTGGCGCCGCACACGCACCGCAACGAAGTGGCCATGGCGATGATTCTCGCCTTCGCCATCGACCTGCATGCCAGCGACGTCACCCTGTGCGGTTTGCCGCTGTTCCATGTGAATGGCGTGATGGTCACCGGACTGGCGCCGTTCTATGTCGGCGCCGAAGTGCTGCTCGCCACGCCGCAGGGTTATCGCAACCCGAGCCTGATTCAGAACTTCTGGAAAATTATCGAGCGCTACCGCGTCAGTTTCTTCAGCGGCGTGCCGACTATTTACGCCGGCCTGTTGCAAGTGCCGAGCACCGGGCACGACTTGTCTAGCCTGCGCTATGCCTTGTGCGGAGCCGCGCCGATGCCGGTGGAATTGATTCGCCAGTTCGAAAGCAAAACCGGGCTGAAGCTGATCGAGGGTTACGGGCTTACCGAAGGCACGTGTGGCACCTGTGGCAACCCGCCGGCGGGGGAAAGTCGCCCGGGGTCCATTGGCATTCGCATGCCCTATTGCGAGGTGAAAATTGCCGTGCTCGACGAGCAAGGCAACTACCTGCGCGACGCCGCCGAGAATGAAATCGGCAATCTGGTGCTGCGCGGCATCACGGTCTTCAAGGGCTACCTGCAGGCCGACAAGAATTCGGGCATTTGGGTGGACGGCGACTGGTTCAACACAGGCGACCTGGGTCGCATCGATGCGGACGGGTACATCTGGCTGACCGGGCGCAGCAAGGATTTGATCATCCGCGGCGGCCACAACATCGACCCGCAAATGATCGAAGAAGCCTTGCACAAACACCCTGCCGTGGCGCTGGCCGCGGCCGTCGGCAAGCCGTGCGCGAAAGCGGGTGAACTGCCGGTTGTGTACGTGCAGTTAGTTCCAGGCGCGACGGTCAGCGCTGAAGAACTAATGACCCACGCCGCTGCACATATCCCGGAACGGGCCGCTGTGCCCAAAGATGTGTGGATCATCGACGCCATTCCGCTCACTGCCGTGGGCAAAACCTTTAAACCAACGCTGCGCTACGACGCCATCCGTCGGGTATTTGAAGCCGACCTACGGCATATCGATCCGCAGGTGAAGGTCGAGGTGACAGCTCACGACAGCTACGGCCAGTTGGCACGCGTGTACCTACAAGAGCTAGACGCGACGCGCCGTGCAGCCGTGGACGACTGCCTGGCCGGCTACTCGGTTCGCTACGAGGTAGTGGCCAGCGCCTGAGGCTACCCAAATAAACAGTGAACGGAAAAATCGGTAGCAGACTCAGAATTATTGTCGGGCTGTGAACCGCTGAGCAGCACAGCGCCGCCATGCCAGCTATGGTTCACCTGGGTCTTCACCAACCCGTTGAAACGGCGAAACGCCAGCCGCTGGCGCAGCGAACATGATGATCGCCTGCGCCAACCGGGGCCTCGTCAGGCGGTTCAGCAAATCGGGTTTTCGCACTAACGAAAGGATGCGTCGCGATGCCATTCCCTATTGTTCACACACACGGAACGCTTCAATTGCGATGAAAAACGCGCAGTGGCAGGCCGACCTGCACTCCATCCATGACATGCGTCTGTTCCAGAACGTCGCGGCCCATAACCTGGGGCGTTTGCTGGAAAAGTTTCATGCCTTCGAACTGGACGCTGAGGAAGTGCTCCTCTCTCCGTTCGACCGCAATCAGCACCTTTACGTGTTGCTGGAAGGCGAACTCAAGGTGTTCCTCGGCTCGTTGGACAACCCTGCCGTGACCACCCTTCAGCCCGGCGAGTGCGTGGGGGAAATCAGTTTTATCGACAACGATCACCCGTCCGCCTATGTGGTTGCGGCCGGCCGTTGCCTGGTGCTGCGCCTGCACCGCGAGTCGTTGTTCAGCCTGTTCGCGCAATCGCCGGAGCTGATGCAAAACCTGCTGCAACTGCTTTGCGAGCGTGTGCGCCAGGGTAACCAGATCATTATCGACAGCGAGCAGAACGCCAACGTCGACACCCTGACCGGCGCCTTTAACCGGCGTTGGCTGGAACATATCTTCGAACGGGAAAACACCCGCTGCGCCTTTAACGGGCAGCCGATGTGCCTGTTGATGCTCGATGTCGATCACTTCAAGTCCTACAACGACAACCACGGCCACCTGGCCGGCGACGACGCGTTGTGCCTGGTCGCGCATACCCTGCGCAATCAGCTGCGCCCCAAAGACAGCCTGACCCGCTATGGCGGCGAAGAGTTCGTGATTCTGCTGCCGGAAATGAACGCCGACGAAGCCCGCGCCATCGGCGAACGGCTGCGCGCGGCGTTGGAGCAAGTGACTTCGTTTTACTCGCCGGTGGGTGTGCTGCCGGGGGTGACGATGTCGATTGGCTTAGCGGAAATGCGCGCCAATGACACCTTGCAGAGTCTGATCGCGCGAGCGGATAGCGCGCTGTATCAGGCCAAGCAACAGGGGCGTAATTGTTTGTGTGGGTGAGGTGAGGTCGCGATAACGCTTCAAGAGCATCGCGGCTAAAGCCGCTCCCACAGAAGAGCGCGCTGCGCGCACAAAAAAGCCCGGCTAATCAGCCGGGCTTTTTCATTTCAACGCCACGCTTACTGAGACAGTACCTGGCCGATGGTTGGATCTTTGAACGAGCGCGTCAGGGCGTCGCTCAACACGTCGCTGACCAGCTTGGTGTTGGTGTCCTGGTTCGGCGCCATGCCGAATTTCTGGTCCAGGGTTGCGCCGTAGCGACCGCTGTAACGGCGGGTGGCGTTTTGTACGTCGACACGGAAGGTCGCGCCAATGTTGGCTTCGGTAACGTACATGCCTTCTTTAGGCGACTGGTATTTCAGGTCGGCCAAGGTGAGGGTAATTTGCGGCGCGTTCATTGCACCCGGCGACGGGGTGAAACCGAGCAGGCGAACGGCGGCTTCGGCTTGTTGTTGCAGCTTGGGCACAATATCGGCGCCGGCAACGCTGATGGCGCTGGTTTCCGGGTACAGACCGCCGCGGGTGCCGAGAATGGGCGAAGGACGACCGTCAACCACACGCACGATAACAGGCTGGCCCTGGCCGACCGGCGTCAGGTTGCCGTTGAGTTTGGGGGTGGGGCTCAGTTGTTGCGGGCTGTGGGCACAGCCAACCAGCGCCAGGCTGGCTACAGCGATCAGACCTAACAGCAGACGGTGCAGCATGCTCATCTCTCCACAAGGGTTGGAACGCCCGGTTGGGCCGCTTGAAGTGGCCGCAGTATACCCAGCGCAGCGGCGGCCTGACAGCGCTGAAGGTTGAGACAAAAGCGGCTTTGCGAGGTTCCGGAAATGCGGGGTTTCAGGCAGTTCAGCGGCCAATCGCTACCGGTCGGCCCGCGTGCAAACGTCACGCAAGTGTTGGTGGGCTGACCGATGGGTGAATAAAAGTCACGCTAAAAAACCAACTTTTGTCATTTCACCGTTATAATCGCGCCCCGATTATAAGGACGTCTCCTGCTCGGGCCTCGCAGCTACCCTGGTGTACTCAGCATCAGCAAGCACCGCCCCAGAGAGTCGCCCACTTCGCGTGACCTTTGCACTATCTCTGCCTTGCTCCAGCACCTTGTCTTCATGGGTGTAAAAGCGCGCAGATCGTAGCCATAAGGCACCTGAACTTTTGAGGTTCACGTTTCCAAAAGAACGTGAAAAAACGGTTTCACAACTTCACAAGAGTGTGGCGAGCAAATGGCGCAAAACGATTACGAGGCTGTCGATGTGCTGCTGGTTGGTGCCGGCATCATGAGCGCGACATTGGCCGTGCTGTTGAAAGAGCTCGACCCCGGCATCAAGCTGGAAGTCGCTGAAATGCAGGCGTCGGGGGCCATCGAAAGCTCTAACCCCTGGAACAACGCCGGTACCGGTCACGCCGGTCTGTGTGAACTGAACTACACCCCCGAAGCCGCCGACGGTTCGGTGGACATCAAAAAAGCCGTGAACATCAACACCCAGTTCGAGGTGTCGAAACAGTTCTGGGCGCACCTGATGCAGCAAGGCAATTTCGGCTCGCCGAAAGCCTTCATCAACCCGATTCCGCACCTGAGCTTCGTACAGGGCGACAAGGGCATCCAATTCCTCAAAACCCGCCACGCCGCCATGGTTAAACACCATGCCTTCGATGACATGCAGTACACCGAAGACAAAGGCGTAATGGCCGAGTGGATGCCACTGATGATGCCCGGCCGTGCTGCCGACGAAGCCGTCGCCGCGACCCGCGTGGAGTCTGGCACCGACGTCAACTTCGGCGCGCTGACCACACAACTGCTGAAGTTTCTCGGCGAGCAAAGCGATTGCCGCGTGAGCTACAACCAGAAGGTTGTCGGCCTCAAGCGCACCGATAAAGGCTGGCGCGTCAGCATCAAGAACACCCAGTCTGGCGCCACGCGTGAAGTGGACACCCGCTTCGTGTTCCTCGGCGCTGGCGGCGCTGCCCTGCCCTTGCTGCAAATGTCCGGCATTCCCGAAGGCAAAGGTTTCGGCGGCTTCCCGGTTAGCGGTCAATGGCTGCGCTGCGACGACCCGGAAATCGTTAAACAGCACGAAGCCAAGGTGTACAGCCAGGCGGCGGTCGGCTCGCCGCCGATGTCGGTTCCGCACCTGGACACCCGCGTGGTCGACGGCAAGAAATCGCTGCTGTTCGGGCCATACGCCGGCTTCAGCACCAAGTTCCTCAAACACGGCTCGTTCCTCGACCTGCCGCTGTCGGTTCGCCCGAGCAACCTCGGCCCGATGCTGGCCGTGGCACGCGACAACTTCGACCTGACCAAGTACCTGATCAGCGAAGTGCTGCAATCGAGCGAGCAACGCATGGAATCGCTCAAGCGCTTCTTCCCGCTGGCCAAAGCCTCGGATTGGCGTTTGGAGATTGCGGGACAGCGCGTGCAGATCATCAAGAAAGACCCGAAAAAAGGCGGCATCTTGCAGTTCGGTACCGAACTGGTCGCGGCCAAAGACGGCACCATCGCCGCACTGCTGGGCGCTTCGCCTGGTGCTTCGGTCACCGTGTCGATCATGCTGGAACTGATTGAGCGCTGCTTCCCTGAGCAAGTGAACGCTGCATGGGCTGAGAAGCTGAAAGCGATTTTCCCGGCTCGGGAAAAGGCATTGGAAACCGACGCCACGCTGTACCGCGAAGTGAACGCCCGCAGCAATGAGCTGCTGGGGTTGACGCCGCGCAAGGTGGAGTCTGCGGCGACGGTTTGATAGCTGTCCCGAACGAAAAAAACGGCGCCTGATGGCGCCGTTTTTTTTAGAGTTCGCGAGCAAGCTCGCTCCTTCAGGTTGTGCGGCCTGTAGGAGCGAGTTTGCTCGCGAACCCTGAAAACGAAGTCCTCAAAACAAAAAAAAGCCCCGCCAAAGCGGGGCCTGAAGTGCGGCGCCGCTAGGGCACCGCAAAGGGAAACATCAAACCAGGCTGGTCAATGCATCACGGCTGAACGGAAGAATCTCGTCTTCACGGCCGTCACGTACTTTCACCGCCCAATCCGGGTCAACCAACAGCGCACGGCCCACGGCTACCAGGTCAAATTCCTGCTTGTTCAAGCGCTCCAGCAGGGCGTCGAGTTTTTCGGGCTGCGCAACCTTGTCGGTCTTGACCATGAACTGCATGAACTCGCCGTCCAGGCCCACGCTGCCAACGGTGATGGTCGGCTTGCCAGTGAGTTTGCGGGTCCAGCCGGCCAGGTTGAGGTCGGAACCTTCGAACTCGGGCTCCCAGAAGCGGCGGGTGGAGCAGTGGAAAATATCCACGCCGGCATCCGAAAGCGGTTGCAGGAATTCGCCCAGCGCTTCGGGCGTGGTGACCAGGCGTGCGGTGTAGTCCTGCTGCTTCCATTGCGAGAAACGGAAGATGATCGGGAACGTCGGGCTGGTGGCGGCGCGTACGGCCTTGATCAGCTCGATGGCGAAACGCGAACGGTTGGCCAGGCTGCCGCCGTATTCGTCGTCGCGTTGGTTGGAGCCTTCCCAGAAGAACTGGTCGATCAGGTAGCCGTGGGCACCGTGAATTTCCACGCCGTCCATGCCGATGGCCTGGGCGTCTTTGGCGGCCTGGGCGAAGGCGGCGATGACGTCGGCGATGTCTTGCTTGGTCATGCCGTGCACAACCTCAACGCCGTCTTTCACTTTGCCGGTTGGGCCGTAGCCCGGAACGCTGGCGTCCGGCTCGGTGCCGATACGGCGAACGCTGCCGACGTGCCAGAGCTGCGGAACAATTTTGCCGCCTTCAGCGTGTACGGCATCGACCACTTTTTTCCAGCCAGCCAGGGCGTCTTCACCGAAGAAACGCGGCACATGCGGGTAACCGTTCGAGGCTTGGTGGCCGACGGTGGTGCCCTCGGTCACGATCAGCCCCACACCGCCGGCAGCGCGGCGACGGTAGTACTCAATGACGCCCTCGTTAGGCACCCCGCCTGGCGAAAACGAACGGGTCATTGGCGCCATGACCACACGAGTCGGCAACTCCAGCTCGCCTAGGCGGAACGGTTCGAACAGGGCTTTCACAAGAGCGGTCATGCGGTTCTCCTAACGGGCATCTGGGTTGCGCAGCGTGGCAGCGCAGTGGTTTTTTGAAGAATCAAACGGGCGTCAGCAGACGCTCCAGTTGGTGCAGAAAAACGGACAGCGGCGCGGCGTTGGCACCGGCTTTCATGCGCATCAGCGTGCCTTCCCAGGCATTGGCGATAAATTCAGCCAGCTCCACACAATCAGTGGCGGCGCTCAGTTCGCCGGCCTCGCGCGCTTCCAGTAAGCACCCGGCGAGGATGTCCACCGAGCGCTGCAGAATGCTTTCCACCTGCAAGCCAATGGGCTGCGACGGCTCGGCCATTTCAAAACTGAGACTGCCGATAAAGCAGTGGTACTGCGGCTTTTCCTGGCGGCGGAAGTGGTTCAGCAGCTCGCCGTAGAAATTCAGAATGCGTGCCCGTGGGCTCAGCGCCGCGTTGCTCAGCGCCGTGGCGTAGCGCTGCAACCGCGGCGCGTACAAATGCTCGAGCGCGTGCACCGCAAAGTCTTCTTTGCTGGCGAAGTAGTGATAGAACGAGCCTTTAGGAATACCGGCGGCCTGCACGATTTCTTGCACGCCGGTGCCGTGGTAGCCGCGACGCAGCATCACTTCCGAACCCTTGGTGAGGATCAGATCGCGCTTGTCGAGACGGATAGTGGAGGTGGCGTTGTTCATGGCGGCGATCATATGACCGGTCGTCTCGTCCCGCCCAGCATCATTGATAGGAGTGATAAAGCGCTACAAACGCTTCGGAAAATCCCGATATACATCACTGTGGCGACAGCGTGGTTTGGTCGATACCAGCTATTGAACGGGTCGATTTCAACAAAAGCGGAGCGAGTAATAGTCTGAGCCCACTCTCACTCACCGGGCCGATAGGAGGCTCCAATGAACCGCTTAATGACTATCGCCCTGCTGCTAACCGCCATCGTCCTCACCGGCTGTGCCGGCCAAGGCCATTCGATGCTGGAGTTGAAACCCTACACCGCCCTAGAGCTTCGCCAGAAAGCGCTGGAAGACTTGAGTCGTCAGGGTTTGTCATTCGACGAATACCAGCTCAAACGCGCCCAATTGCAGGGCCAGCCAGTACGTGATTTCGACTTTGATGGAATGGATGAACTGAACGCGGGCCGTAGCAATGGCAGCCGCGAAGCGCATCAGGGGTAACGAGGCTCTTAGGCTTCTTCCGAGCTTCTGCGCTAGAGCCAGGCAAGGCGCCCCGGAGCTTTTAAGCGCAGCGTACTCAAGTACGTGAGCAGTAAAAGCGAGGACGCAACGCAGCCTGGCCGACGCGCAGGAGGTCGTAATTAAGCCAGGGCTTTTTCGATGGCTTGGACGATCGCCGGATCATCCGGCGGCGTTCTTGGCGAGAAACGCGCCAACACGCGGCCATCCTGACCTACCAGAAACTTCTCGAAATTCCAGGTGATGTCGCCAGGAAACTCCGCGCCCTCGCCCGCCAACAAGCGATACAGCGGATGACGGCCAGGGCCGTTCACCTCGAGCTTGCTGCTCAGGGGGAAGCTGACGCCGTAGTTGAGGCTGCAGAATTCTTTAATTTCGTCTTCGCTGCCAGGCTCCTGGCCGGCGAACTGATTGCAAGGCAGACCGAGCACGCTGAAGCCTTGGTCTTTGTATTGCTGATACAAGCTCTCCAGCCCTGCGTACTGAGCGGTGAGCCCACATTTCGAGGCGACATTGACCACCAGCACAACCTTGCCCTTCAAGGGCGCGAGCGGCAATTCCTGGCCATCCAAGGCGCGTAAATTGATGTCGTGAAAAGCACTCATGACGAACTCCAAATTGTCATCGGACAAAAGAAAGCGCCCGTAGGCGCCGTCTTTTCAAATCCAGTTAGCCGCTCAAGCAGCTTAGCTGAATCAATGGTGGTGACCACCTTCGCCATGGATATGACCATGGGCAATTTCTTCTTCGCTGGCTGCACGTACGGCAACCACTTTGATCTGGAAGTTCAACCGTTGGCCGGCCAGCGGGTGGTTGCCGTCGACGGTAACGTCGTCGCCGTCCAGATCGCGGATGGTGACGATCTGCATGCTGCCATCCGGCGCCGACGCGTGGAACTGCATGCCGACTTCAAGCTCATCAACGCCTTCGAACATGCTGCGGCTCAAGGTGCTGACCAATTCAGCGCTGTATTCGCCGTAGGCTTCTTCAGGCTCAACGGCCACGTTCAGTTCATCGCCAGCCTGCTTGCCAACCAAGGCTTTTTCCAGACCGACGATAATGTTGCCTGCGCCTTGCAGGTACACCAGCGGAGCGCCGCCGGCAGAGCTGTCGATCACCTCACCAGCATCGTTGGTCAGGGTATAGTCGATGGAGACAGCCGTATTGGCAGCGATCAGCATGGGGCAGAACCTTTGCGAAAGAGTGGAGAACGGGCAAGTTTAACCAAGGGTTCGGCCGAAAGCGAACCGAGCGCAGACGGACGGCCCCACGCCCCGGCGCGCAGCGCAGCGCGCATTACAGGCTTTCGCCAGGACGAAGAAGGGCACTGGGTGGCGATACTTTCCTGCGGACATACGCAACACCTGCGCCACCAGCCGCCCTGGCAAAACCGCGACTGGGTGCAAGACCCCACGCAACGCGCTGAAAAAATCGGTCAGCCTTTCCCCTGCGGCTGGTGCGCGCAAGGGGTGGAACCGAATGGAGTTGGACAGCAAGGCGAGGAGCAGTGATGCAAGCACGGCATATTCTGGTGATCAATTGCGGCAGTTCATCCATCAAATTCGCCTTGATTCACGAGGCTCACTCACAAACGTTTTTGAGCGGTGAAGCGCAAAACCTCGGCACCTACGATGCCGAATTGCATTGGCGCCGGGGCGCCGAGTTCGACAGCCTGATGATTCCCAACGCCGACCACCGCGCCGCGCTCTCGCAGCTGCTGCCCGTGGTGCAAAGCGCGTGTGGCGGCAAGCTGCATGGCATCGGGCACCGCGTGGTGCACGGCGGTGAGCGCTTCAGCGAAGCACGCCGCATCGACGCCCGCGTACTGGCCGAAATCAACGCCACCGCCCACCTGGCGCCGCTGCACAATCCGGCCAATCTGCTGGGCATCGAAGCCACCCTCAAACTCTTCCCCAACCTGCCGCAAGTGGCCGTGTTCGACACCGCGTTCCACCACAGCCTGCCCGACTACGCGTACCGCTACGCGCTGCCGGAGAACCTCTATCGCGACCACGGCATTCGGCGCTACGGCTTCCACGGCAGCAGCCACCGCTACGTCACCGGCCGCGCCGCCGAAATGACCCACCTGCCGGTGGAAGACAGCTGCTGGCTCTCGGCCCACCTCGGCAACGGCTGCTCCACCTGCGCGGTGGTCAACGGCCAAAGCCGCGACACCAGCATGGGCCTGACGCCACTCGAGGGCGTGGTGATGGGCACCCGCAGCGGCGACGTCGACCCCAACCTCCACAGCCATCTCGCGCTGAGCCTGGGCTGGGACATCGAGAAAATCGACTCCATGCTCAACCACGACGCCGGCCTGCTCGGCTTGTCCGGTTTGTCCAACGACATGCGCACGCTGGAGCAAGCGCACCGAGACGGCCATGAAGGCGCGACGCTGGCCATCGAAGTGTTTTGCTACCGCCTGGCCAAATCGCTGGCGGCCATGAGCTGCGCCTTGCCGCGTCTGGACGGGCTGATTTTCACCGGTGGCATCGGCGAGAATTCACCGCTCATTCGCAGCAAAACCGTGAGCCATTTGCGCTTGCTGAACGTGCAGCTCGACGACGAAGCGAACGAGCGTTATATCCGTGGCCTTTCCGGTACGATCCACGCCTACGGCCACCCACGCGTACTGGTGATTGCAACCAACGAAGAGCGGCAGATCGCCCTCGACACCTTGCAGCTACTGCACTAACAGCGCTGTCGAACAATGGGCCTTGCCGATCAGGCGAGGCTTTATAAAAAAGCGCGAACCACGCGCGGTTCAGGAACTTGCATGCAGACTTATTTTCTTGCCCCCAGCGGTTTCGGCGTCGGCCTGACCTCCATCAGCCTTGGCATGGTCGGCGCGCTCGAGCGCGTCGGTTTGCGCGTCGGTTTTTTCAAGCCGGTGGCGCAGCCGCAGCCTGGCGACCAGGGCCCCGAACGCTCCAGCGAATTGGTGGCGCGCACCCACGGTTTGCAGTCGCCGCCGCCGGTTAGCCTCGCCCATGTGGAGCGCATGCTCGGCGAAGGCCAACTCAACGATCTGCTGGAAGAATTTATTCGCCTGTACCAGGACGCCGCCCGCGATAAAGACGTGGTGATCGTCGAAGGCATGGTGCCCACCGCCCATACCAGCTATGCCGCGCGCATTAACCTGCACCTGGCCAAGAGCCTGGACGCTGAGGTCATTCTGGTCACCGCGCCGGATGGCGACAGTGTCAGCGAGCTGTCCGACCGCCTGGAAATCCAGACGCAAATGTTTGGCGGCCCGCAAGACAGTTCGGTGCTCGGCGTCATCCTTAACAAAGTGCGCGACGACGAAAACGCCACTGCCTTCGCCGCCCGCCTGCAAGACCACTCGCCGCTGCTGCGCCGACACGATTTCCGCTTGCTCGGTTGCATCCCGTGGCTCGATCAATTGAACGCCCCGCGCACGCGCGACATCGCCGACATGCTCGGCGCCCGCGTAATCAACGCTGGCGAATACGAGCAGCGGCGCATGCAGCGCATCGTCTTGTGCGCCCGCGCCGTAGCCAACACCGTGCAGTTGCTCAAGCCGGGCGTACTGGTGGTCACCCCTGGCGATCGCGACGACATCATCCTCGCCACCTGCCTGGCCGCCACCAATGGCATGCCGCTGGCGGGCTTGCTGCTGTGCAGTGATTTCCCGCCGGACCCACGCATCATGGAACTTTGCCGGGGCGCGTTGCAAAGCGGCTTGCCGGTGCTGTCGGTGACCACCAGCTCGTACGACACCGCCAACAACCTCAATCAGCTCAACAAAGAAATTCCCATCGACGACCGCGAGCGCGCCGAGCGGGTGACGGACTTTGTTGCCAGCCACATCGACCATAGTTTTCTCAGCCAGCGTTGTGGCGAACCCCACGAGCACCGCATGTCGCCGCCGGCCTTTCGCTTCCAGCTGGTGCAACGGGCGCAGGCAGCCAACAAACGCATTGTGCTGCCCGAAGGCAGCGAACCGCGCACCGTGCAGGCCGCTGCTATTTGCCAGGCGCGCGGCATTGCCCATTGCGTGCTGCTGGCCAAGCCTGAAGAAGTGCAATTGGTGGCCCAGGCCCATGGCATCGAACTGCCGCCCGGCCTGGAAATTCTCGACCCGGATTTGATTCGCAGCCGTTACGTGGCGCCCATGGTCGAGCTGCGCAAAGGCAAAGGCCTGAACGCGCCGATGGCCACGCAGCAGCTCGAAGACCCGGTGATGCTCGGCACCATGATGCTGGCGCTGGACGAAGTGGACGGCCTGGTTTCCGGCGCGATTCACACCACCGCCAACACCATCCGCCCGGCCTTGCAACTGATCAAAACCGCACCGGGCTACAAGCTGGTGTCGTCGGTGTTTTTCATGCTGCTGCCCGATCAGGTGGTGGTATACGGCGACTGCGCCGTTAACCCGGACCCAACGGCCACGGAGCTGGCAGAAATTGCCGTGCAGAGCGCCGAGTCGGCAGTGGCCTTTGGCATTGAGCCACGGGTGGCGATGATCAGTTACTCCACCGGTGAGTCCGGCACCGGCGTGGATGTCGACAAAGTGCGCGAGGCCACCCGCCTGGCCAAGCAGGCGCGGCCTGACTTGCTGCTCGACGGCCCACTGCAATACGACGCCGCCGCCATCGAAAGCGTGGCCCTGCAAAAAGCCCCGAACAGCACCGTGGCCGGACATGCCACCGTGTTTGTGTTTCCCGACCTCAACACCGGCAACACCACTTACAAAGCCGTGCAACGCAGCGCCAATTGCGTGAGCGTGGGGCCGATGCTGCAAGGTTTGCGCAAACCGGTAAACGACCTGTCGCGCGGCGCGCTGGTGGACGACATCATCTACACCATCGCCCTGACCGCAATTCAGGCAGCCAACCTACCGTAACGTCCCGCCGCTTCTTTGTGGGAGCGGCTTGAGCCGCGATGCTCTTGACCCAATGTCGCGCAGAAGCAGAGACGCTTGCAGTTCCCCCTGCAATGGTTAATCTCTGCGCCTAACAACCGCCATCTTCTGCAAAAGAGCGGGAACCACAATTTATTCACGAGGCACCTGCCCCATGCTGTCTTTCCTGCCTGCGCCGCTTCGCGGTGTGCTCGCCACGATCTTGCTGTTTGCCAACACCCTGATCTGGTGCTGGTTTCTGTTTATCGCCGCGCTGGTGAAATTGTTGCTGCCGTTCAAGCCGGTGCGCACGGTGTGCAATTGGGTATTGAACTGGGCGGCCGAAGCCTGGATTGCCTGCAACAGCGGCTGGATGTGGCTGGTGCAAAAAACCGAGTGGAACCTCAAAGGACGGGAGCAGTTCAAGTACGACGGCTGGTACCTGGTGACCAGTAACCACCAGAGCTGGGTCGACATTCTGGTGCTGCAACACACCCTCAACCGTCGCCTGCCGTTCTTCAAATTCTTTCTCAAGCAGGAGCTGATCTGGGTGCCGGTGATTGGCTTGTGCTGGTGGGCGTTGGATTTCCCGTTCATGAAGCGCTACACCAAGGCGTACCTGGAAAAGCACCCGGAAAAGAAAGGCCAGGACACCGCCGCCACCCGCCGCGCCTGCGAAAAATTCCAGCATGTGCCGGTCGCTGTTTTCAACTTCCTGGAAGGCACGCGCTTTACCCAAGCCAAGCACGACCAGCAAGCCTCCCCCTTCCGCTACCTGCTCAAACCCAAAGCCGGCGGCATCGCGTTTGTGCTGGATGCCATGGGCAAGCAACTGAAATCGATGGTCAACATCACCATCCACTACCCCGAAGGCAACCCGAGCTTCTGGTCATTTCTGTGCGGCGAAGTGCCAAAGGTGGTGGTGCGTTATCACACGCTGGAAATCCCGAAAGAGTTCCTCGGTAAGGATTACAACAGCGATGAAACCTACCGCCTCGGGTTTCAGCAGTGGGTGAACAAATTGTGGGAAGAGAAGGATGCGGAGTTGGGGCGGCTGCATGAAGAGTTCCCGCCCTCGCGCCAGCCATAAGCGATGGTCTCCCCTCGCCCGCTTGCGGGAGAGGGGCCGGGGGAGAGGGCCGGCATCGGCGACACATTCTAGGTCGCCCTCTCCCTAACCCTCTCCCGCAACGGGAGAGGGGACCGACCGAGTTATCCCTACTGCTTGCGATAAACATCCCAATCAATCTGCGCCGGGAAGTGTGCCGTCTCTGCCACCGGCAAGCCCTTGGCAACCAGGAAGCCCTGCATGATGTGGCAGCGGTGTTCCAGCAGCCAGTCGCGCTGTTCGATGGTTTCCACCCCTTCAGCGATCACTTCCAAGCCCAGGTGATGCCCCAGGTCAATGATGGTGCTGACCACCGCCGCGTCCTTGGGCGAGCTGAGCATGTTGGAAATAAACAGCCGATCAATCTTCAGCGTGTCCAGCTCGAAGTGGCGCAAATAGGCCAACGATGAGTAACCGGTGCCGAAGTCGTCGATGGCGATTTTTACCCCCAGCGCCCGCAGTTGGCTGAGCTGTTCGCGCGTGGTGTCGAGGTCTTGCATCAGCGCGCTTTCGGTCACTTCCACTTCCAGCTGCGCCGGGCACAAGCCCAACTCCGCCAGCACTCGCCGCAAATCGTCCACCAGTTGCGGCATACCGAACTGCACCGGGCTGACGTTGAGGCTCACCACCACCTGCTCGCCAAACATTGGCCGCCACTCGCAACACTGCTGCACGCCGCGTCGGAAGATCCAGTCGCCGAGGCGGTTGATTAAGCGGGTTTCTTCCAGCAGCGGAATAAACACATTCGGCGCAATGGTGCCCGACACCGGGTGCTCCCAGCGCAGCAGCGCTTCGAAGCCGCGTAGCTTGCCGGTTTCCAGATAGATTTGTGGCTGATACACCAACACGAAATCGTTTTGCTCGATGGCGTTGCGCAGGCTCTCTTCGAGCATCAAGCGCGAACGCGCGCGGCCATTCATTTCTGGGGAGAAGAAGCGGTATTGCTGGCGACCAGCGCGTTTGGCCTCGTACATGGCCATGTCGGCGGCGCGCATCAAGCCATCCACGCTGCGCCCACATTCGGGAAAACTGGCGATGCCGATGCTGGCGCCGAGCGTCACGTCCATGCCGTCGACACGGTGGCGCACCGACACCAGCTCGATCAGCTTTTCAGCAATGCGCGCGGCATCTTCCGGGTGCTCCAGGCCGTCGAGCAACGCGGTGAATTCGTCGCCGCCCATGCGCGCCAGCACGTCGTATGGTCGCAAGCTTGAGCGCAGCAAATCACCCACCTGGCGCAGCACTTGGTCGCCGGCCGCGTGGCCGAGCGAGTCGTTGATGCGTTTGAAGCCGTCGAGGTCCAGATACAAAATCGCCATGCGTTTGCCGCTGCGATCCAGCCGCGCCAGGCTTGATTCGAGTGCTTGGTGGAAGCCGCGGCGGTTGAGCAAACCGGTCAGCGCGTCGGTCGCTGCTTGCGACTCCAACTGCGCGTAGAGATTGCGCACCACGGACATATCCAACGCCAGAATCACCATCGAACGCTGCAGGCGCGGCAGCGGTGAACTGGACAGCGCCACCGGCAACATCTGCCCGCTCACGGCGCGCAAGCTGGCGTCGTGCAGGCGATACGCTTCGCCGCGCAACCAATGCTTGTAGAACTCCGAATCTTTCCAGGCGGTGGGCATCCCGGACGTCACCAGGTAATCGAGCAGCGGCGTGCCCTCAATGCCCGCGACCGTGCCGTTGAGCATGCGCGCCATGGCCGGGTTAACGAAGTTGATGTTGCCCTCCTCGTTCACCACCACGATGCCCTCGGCAGCGTTTTCCAGCACCGAGGCATTGAAGGCGCGGGCGCTGTCGAGTTGCTTGGACAGCACCTGCAAGTCGTGGCGGTTGCGCTCATGCTCCAGCAGCACATTAATTTTATGCCGCAGTACTTGCGGGTCGAAGGGTTTGAGAATGAAGTCCACCGCGCCGGTGGCGTAGCCACGCAACACCGAGTCTTCAGTGTGGGCAATGGCAGATAGAAAAATGATGGGGGTGTATCGGGTGCTGGGGTTGCCGCGCATCAAACGCGCCACTTCAAAGCCGTCCATGTGCGGCATCTGCACGTCCAGCAGCACCAGCCCCACATCGTTGTCGAGCAGGCATTGCAACGCTGCCTCGCCCGAATTGACCGTGCGGACTTCCCACGGGCTGTCGCCCAGCAAGGCTTCCATGGCCACCAGGTTTTCCTCGCGGTCATCGACCACCAGCAAGATCTGCTCGCTGGACTGCGGTTTAAGCTGCGCCTGAGCCATTACGTCCCTCCGAATTCGCCAACCAGCGTTGCAGCAGGGCCATCAGGTCCTGGCGCGCCACTGGTTTGGCTAGGTAGTCATCCGTGCCCGCGGCTAAACATTTTTCGCGGTCGCCCTTCATCGCATGGGCCGTCAGAGCAATGATCGGCACCGTGCAGCCTTTCTCCTGCTTCAGCAGACGAGTGGCGGTATAGCCATCCATGTTGGGCATCGCCATGTCCATCAGAATCAGGTCAAACGCTTGTTCCGCAAATGCGGCCAGCGCCTCGAAGCCATCTCGGGCCGTACTGACTTCCAACCCCAGCTCATCCAGCAAGGCGCTCATCGCATAAATGTTGCGCACATCATCGTCTACCAACAGCACCCGCTGGCCTTGCAGCGGGTTGATTTCCGGCACCACAACCTCAGGCTGTGGCTCACGCACACTGGACAAAAATCCTTGCACCGCCAGGCTCAGCGCTTGCAGGTCCTGACCGTTTTTTTGCACCACCACCGCCGAATAACGACGCAGGCGTTGCAGGCTTTGCTGGGTCACATCCACGCCGGTGTTCACGACCACCCGTGTATTGCTGAGAGGACGCTGGCGCGACATGAGTTCAATCAAATCAAAACCGTCCTGGTCGGGTAGATCCAGGTCAACCACCACCGCCGCAAACTCGTCTTCCTGATAGGCATCACGCGCCTGCGCCGCGGTCTCCACCGCCGTTACCGAAAAGCCAAGGTGGCTGAGGTGCTCGCGGTAGTACTCGCGTTCCGGCGCGACGTCCTCTACCAACAATAGGCGGTTATGTTCGTCGTGCTCGTGGCGAGCCAAATCTGTGAAGACTTTCTCGAGATCGGCACGGGCGATCGGCTTGACCAGGTAGCGCGTGCCGGTGTCGTGCCAGTCGTCCGGCTGCGGCACGCAGGAAATAATGTGCACCGGCAAACCACGATGCTGTGGGCTCGCACGCAAGCTGCGGTAAATCTGCCAGCCGCTGATGTCGGGCAACAGGATGTCGAGAATCACAGCGGCAAATTGCTCGCGCTCCAACAGGCCGAGCGCTTGAGCACCGCTGCGGCAATGCACGCAGGCAAATCCATGGGCCTGCGCCTCGTCGGCGATCAGATTGGCGAAATCCTGGTCGTCCTCGACCACCAGCAACGTCGGGCCTTGCCCTACCCGAGTAGGCGCCACGGCGCTAACTTGCGGGAGCCCGACCGTGCCTTGCACCACAGTGACCGGCAGCTGCACGGTGAACACGGAGCCTTGGCCCGGCGCGCTGTCCAACTGCACGGTGCCTTCCAGCACCTCAACCAGTTGCCGGGTAATCGCCAGGCCCAAACCGGTGCCGCCAAACGCCCGGCTGGTGGAGCCGTCTATTTGCTGGAAGGCTTGGAACACGCGCTGATGCTGGTCGGCCGCAATGCCGATACCGGTGTCGCGCACCACGATCTTGAGCATTTCGCGGCCGTCATCCGCAGGGGCGCAACCGACGCTCACTTGCACCTCGCCGCGCTCGGTAAATTTCAACGCGTTGGAAAGCAGGTTGCGCAAAATTTGTTGCAGGCGACCACGGTCGCTGTACACCACCCGTGGAACCTGGGGGTCGACGCGCGTGATCAGGCGCAAGCCCTTGAGTTCCGCCATGGGGCGCAAGCTGGCGTCTAGCTCCTGCATCAGGTCGTGAACATTCATGTTCTCCATCTTCAACTGCACGCGCCCGGCTTCGATGCGAGCCAGGTCGAGCACGTCGTTAATCAACTGCAACAAGTCGCGGCCGGCGCGGTGAATGATGTCCGAGTGTTTGACCTGCTTGTCGTTGAGGTTACCTCCGCCGTTCTGCTTGAGCTGTTCGCTGAGGATCAGGATGCTGTTGAGCGGCGTACGCAGCTCATGGGACATGTTGGCCAGGAACTCGGACTTATAGCGGTTGGCCAAGGCCAATTGTTCGGCCTGCTCACGCAAGCGCGCCTCGGCGGCTTTGCGTTCGCTGATGTCGATGATTACTGCCTGCACCAGCACGTCTTCGCCGCTGCGCAACGGCGACAGGCCAACTTCCAGCGGAATCAACTCGCCATCCCGATGCCGGCCGAACAGCTCGCGGTTGTTGCCCATTTGCCGAGGCTCGGGTGAACGCAGGTAGCTCTGACGCAAGTTAACGTGCAATTCCTGCAACGACTCGGGCAGCAGCTTTTCCACCGGCTGGCCCAGCAGGTCTGTGCGTGGGTAGCCGAACAGCTGCTCGGTCTGCCGATTGGCCATGGCGATCCGCCCTTGGCTGTCGACCAGCACAATGGCGTTGGGCGACGCCTCGACCACCAAACGGAAGCGCTCCTCGGCGGCCTTGCGCGCGCTGATGTCGATGATCACCGCCTGCACCAGCACATCAGCCCCGCTGCGCAGCGGCGAAAGGCCGACCTCTACTGGAATCGAGTGTCCATCTTTGTGCTGGCCAAACAGATCGCGGTTGCCACCCATTTGCCGGGGTTCCGGGGCTTTCTGAAATTCACGGCGCATTCCAACATGGGCGTGGCGTAATGATTCGGGCAGCAGCTTTTCTACCGCTGCGCCAACCAGTTCATCGCGCGGATAGCCAAACATCAGCTCGGCCTGCTGGTTGACCATGGCAATGCGGCCGTTGCTGTCGACCAACACAATGGCGTTGGGGGACGCCTCAACCACCAGGCGAAACCGCTCTTCACGCTCGCGCAACCCGGCGCTCATGATTTCGCTATTGGCCAGCGCTCGCTCGCGCAGCAACAGGTAGCCGCCCACCATCAGCCCCAGCAGCACCGACGACAACAGCCCAACCCACAGGTTGAATTGCAACCGTGGGTTTTCCATCCGTCGCTCGTATTCAGCGGTGCTACTGACCGTAACCTGCCACTCGCGCCCAAACACAGAGAGGCGGCGGGTCAACTGAAAGGCCGCACTGCCTAGGTAACCGCCCTGAAGCAGCGCGCCGCCGTCATCGGCGTTGTCGGCCAGCTCAATCTGAAAAAGCTCAGCACGACTGCCCAAAATACCCTCAAGCAAGTCATGCATCCGAAACGAGCCCGTGACTGCCCCCAGGAAGGCTTTCTGGCGTTCTTCCGGGCTAGTGACCGGCGCGGTGTTGGCGTACACGGGCATGTACAACACAGCACCGATTTGTGGATCTTGATCGGTTTCGGATTTGAGCCGGAGCGGCGCCGACAGCACCGCTTCGCCCGTGCGGCGCGCCTGAAAAACCGCCTTGCGGCGCACTTCCTCGGACAGCACGTCGAAGCCCAGGCCGCGGCGGTTCCGCCAGTCGAGCGGGCTGATGTAGTCAGCAATCAGGTATTCATCACGCTCGCCGGGAGGAAAAATACGGAAGTCTTTTCGATCGCCCCGCTCCCCTTCGATAAACGCCGACAGTTCGGCAGCGGGCACGTAGCGGGCCCAGGCCACGGCTTGGATACCGGGATAACGGTCTTGGAGTTGCAATTGGTCGGTGGCGCGCATCCATTCTTCGGCGCTAACCGCATCGCTGCCAGCCAGTAACCCGGCCATGCCGCGCAGCACCATTTCATAGGCGTGCATGCGTTCAAGAATGCTTTGCTGCACATCGTCCACAGCAATGCTGAAGCGTTGTTCCTGTTCGCGCCGGTTGTTGGCCTGCAGCTCTTGCCACTGCCACACCACCAGCGCGCCCAGCCCCGCCATGAGTCCCAGCGCTACCAAAAAAGGCAGCCAGGGGCGGCGCGAATGTAACCCGGGGTTTTCGTCCATGTAAGCTCCTGATCCTTCGCCTGCGCCCCGACCTCTCGGTAAAGCGACCTGGCAACCAATGGTCTAATCGGGCCATTGGGCTGAAGTCTAGTCAGGAATTTCGAGCGCGGCGCTTTGCCACTAAAAGATCAGCGAGCGGATAGGAGGCAATCGCAAAGGCATGTCGACTGCATCTGTATCGGCCATGAAACTCGGCACTTTTTGCCTTCACGTAGATAGCTCAAGCGCACGAACAAAAAAGGCCTCCACGTGGGAGGCCTCGGCAGCGCCTAGCGCTTATTGCGGATATTGCTGGTACTGCTGAGGTTGCTGCTGGTATTGCTGCGGCTGCTGCACCGCTTGCGGCAGCGGCTTCAGGTTGACCTCCACGCGGCGGTTCTGGGCGCGGCCATCGGCCGTGTCGTTGGTGGCAATCGGCTGGTCCGGGCCGTTACCGCGAGTGGACAACCGCGAGCCGTCTACACCCTGCGAGGTCAGGTAATTGGCCACGCTGGCCGCCCGACGCTGGGACAAATCCATGTTGTGCTGCCGGCTGCCGGTGCTGTCGGTGTAGCCCACGATTTCAATGGTGTTCTGGTTGTACTGCTTGAAGGAACTGGCGAGGTTGTTCAGCGGTGTATAAAAGTTGCTGGCGATGTCTGACGAGTCGGTGGCGAAGGTGATGTTGCCGGGCATGATCAGCTTGATCTGGTCGCCCTCACGCTGCACCTGCACGCCGGTGCCTTGCATGCTGCGGCGTAGTTCGGCTTCCTGCTTGTCGGCGTAATAGCCATAACCCGCGCCCGCTGCGCCGGCCACGGCGGCGCCGATCAGCGCGCCTTTGCCACGGTTGTCGTGATTGATCAACGCACCAGCAGCGGCACCCGCCAGCGCTCCGATACCGCCATATTTCGCGGTGTTGTTGGAGCTTGGGGGTTGATTGTCATACGGATTTTGCGAGGCACAGCCAGCCAACAGCGCGACGGCAGTAGCGGCAATGATCAGGCGACTGAAGGTAAACATGGGGGCGTACTCCTAAAACGCGGTCCACCCTGCTGGGCGGACCACCGTTGGAGCATAAAGTTAGCTGAAAATTCCGTGGCGCCGAGGGCCTAAGCGAAGCGGCGTCAGGCGCGAATGTACGGGTTCTCGCGCATCTCATCGCCCAGGCGCGTATCAGGCCCGTGACCGGTCACCACCGTGGCGTCTTCATCCAGCGTATACAGCCGCTGCTTGATCGAGCGCTCAATCGTCGGGTAGTCGCCGCCCCACAAATCGGTGCGGCCAATGCCCCGGCGAAACAGCGTATCGCCGGCAATCAGCAGCTTGGCCTGCGGGAACCAGAAACTCATCGACCCCGGCGTATGGCCTGGCGTATGCAGCGCCACCCCGCAACCACAGGCCAGCTCCTCGTCATCGCGCAGCCACTGGTCCGGCGCCGGCACCGGCGTATACGGCACGCCAAACATGCGGCACTGCATCTCTAGGTTGTCCCACAGAAAGCCGTCTTCCTCATGCAAGTGCAGAGTGGCGCCGGTTTTCTCCTTCATCTGGCCCGAAGCCAGAAAATGATCGAGATGGGCGTGGGTATGGATGATGCTCACCACCTTCAACCCATGGGCCTCCAGCCGCGCCATGATCAGATCCGGATTGCCACCCGGGTCGACCACGATGGCTTTCTTGGTGACCGGGTCGCCAATGATCGTGCAGTTGCACTGCAACGGGCCGACGGGGAAGGTTTCGCGGATCAGGGTGGGGTTCATGACAGCTCCTTCGAATAATCGGTGCCATTCTCGGTTTCGGTTCCGCGCTCTTCAAGGGCTAGTTGAACAACCGACACCCCTCGCCCGCGCATGGCCACGAAACGCCCAATGAAGGATGAATGCACCAATACCTGCCGTTAGCTCCCGGTTTAGAGCGCTCGCGAAATTTCCTTCAAACAATCCGGCTCCTTCTCGATTCCCCTTTTGGCCCGTTCACGCGCTACTGGCTCGCGGCTTTAAAGGCCTCGGGGACACAGAAACGAGTAGGCGACGGATTGTTAACCTACTTGCCAAATACAACCAAGAAGGTTAATTTGAAATGGAGAAACGGACTCCCCATTCTTCCCTCGCTCAGGTGAAGTTGTTGGTCTCGCAAGGCAAGGTTCGCACGACTCAGTCGGCTCGAATTGGCGCCAGCGAATTAGGTTTGGAATTGAGTGATGTGCTGGCTGTGGTGATGGCGTTGACGACCAATGAATTTCGAAAAAGCATGACGACGCACGCGGACCACCGCATCTGGCAAGACGTTTACTGCCCGAGTACGTGCATGGGTGCTGTGTATCTGAAGCTGACGATTACCGACGATCTTCTGATTGTCTCGTTCAAGGAGTTATGAACATGAAATGTCCCGTTTGCGGTGCTGCGCAGTTGGTTCACGAGACGCGTGACCTGCCGTATACCTACAAAGGCGAAACCACCGTTATTACCGGCGTCACCGGCGATTTCTGCCCGGCGTGCCATGAGTCGGTGCTCGATATAAGCGAGTCGGAGCGCGTGATGAGTGCGATGCGTACATTCTCGAAGCAAATCAACGCGACCATTGTCGACCCCACCTTCATCGCCCAGGTGCGGAAAAAACTTGCGCTGGACCAACGCGAAGCTGCAGAAATTTTCGGCGGCGGCGTGAATGCGTTTTCGCGCTACGAAACCGGTAAAACCAAACCGCCGCTGGCGCTGGTCAAGCTGTTCAAACTGCTGGATTTGCACCCTGAACTGCTCAACGAAATTCGCACGGCTTAACCCTCTGTCCTGTAATCACTCGGCAATTTCCCCGTCCACTTCTTAAACGCCCGACGAAAATTCGACGCATCGCTAAACCCCAGCAGGTATGCGATTTCATACAGCGGCAATTGCGTGGTGCTGAGGTATTGCAGGGCCAGGCGTTTGCGGACGTCGTCGAGCACTTGTTGATAACTCGTGCCCATCGCCGACAAATGCCGGCGCAAGCTGCGGCCGCTGGTGTGCAGGGCTTTGGCAGCGCTGCCAAGGTCGGGGAAGTCGCCGGGGCGTGCTAGCAGCAAGCGGCGCACGCGGGTGAGCAAGGCGTCTTGAACATCGAGTGTGGCGAGCAGCGCTTCGCACTGTTGCTCACACATGTGCACAGTCGCCGGGTTGGCCAGGGCCATGGGGCGTTCTAGGTAATGTTGCGGGATGCTGATGCGGTGATAGGCCTGGTCGAACTGCACGCGCACGCCGAACACTTCTGAGTAACGGGCGGCATGTTGCGGCGCCGGGTACGCGAAACCTACCTCGATACCGTGCATTTTTTCCCCGAGCAAGAACTGCGCGATGCTGTGCAGGCTGCACAGTAAGCCTTCGGCGGCGAAGCGACTCAATGCGCCGAGCGGCATCGCTTCGCTGGCGCGCAATTCCACCCGTTCAAACGCTTCTACCCTTTCCAGTTCATAGGCAAGCCCCAGTACGCGGTAGTACTTGAGGGCGAATTGAATGGCTTTATCGAGCGTGGCGCTGGACAGCACGGCGTAGCCGAGAATGCCGTGGGTGGATACGTTCAGGCGCTGCCCCAGCAGCAAGCCCAACGCCGGTTCTTTGCATAGCGTGAGCGCAGCGCTGGCGAGCAGGTTGAAGTCGATAAACGACAAGCGCCCGTTCGGCGATTCAAGCAACTGCGGTTTGACGCGGGCAGCCTGCAACAGCTCGTCACGTGGCACGCCGAGTTCGGTCGTGAGGTCGATCAATGCACTGGCGTAAGCGATGGGCACCAGCTCGGCAGCAAAATTCATGGACTGCTTCATCGTGGCTAAACTTCTTCCTTATTGTCCTTTTTTAGCGCCGGGCCGGTGGCCAGAAATGACGCGCAACGCAGGAATACTCAGGCGTACCAAGGTGTCACACCACTCCTAAAGGATTGGAAATTAGCTCCAGCGAGCAAATGCTAAGTGCCTTTGCTGTTACCCCAGTTACCTCAAGGTGACACGCCAACTGGCCACATATGACCGCCACATTGGCAGCTATCAACCTTTGCGAGGTTGCAAGCCGCGGCCATAGTGCCAACCATGGTTAAGCAACGACTCAGGGAGTCAGCAATGGTCAGCACCACGCCCGAAGGCTTGCAAATTCGCCCCCGCCACCTGGATTTCGACCTGCCGAATCCACTGCCTCGGCACTGGCACGGCGGCGATGCATTCAAGACCCACTTGTTCGACGCCATGTCGGTGTTGTTCCCCGACGGCGAGCGTTTCTTTATTGACTCGGTGCGCCACTTCCGCGACCAAATCACCGACCCGGTATTGAAGGAACAGATTCGAGGCTTCATTGACCAGGAAGGTCACCACAGCCGCGAGCACTTGGAATACAGCAACCGCCTTCGCGACCTGGGCTACAACATCACGCGAATCGAGAAACGCGCCCAGGCCCGAATCCGCTATACGCAGAAGAAATTCTCACCGCAGCGCCAACTGGCCGCGACCGCCGCGCTGGAGCACATCACCGCGATCATGGCCGACGGTTTGCTGCGAGAGCCGCGCCATTTGCAAGGCGCGCACCCGGAGCTGATTCGCCTCTGGCGCTGGCACGCGCTGGAAGAAACCGAGCACAAAGCCGTCGCCTTCGACGTCTACAACCAAGTGTGCGGCAGCCGCAAATTGCTGCGCCGGGCGATGATGATGGGCACGTTCTTCTTTGTGTTCGACACGTTCCGGGGCATGACCCACATGCTCAAGCAAGACGGCCTGCTGTGGAACTGGCGCGTCTGGCGCGACGGCATTCAGTGGATGTGGGGCAAGAATGGCGTGTTCCGGCCGTTGATCAAAACCTATCTCGATTTCTTTAAAGATGGCTTCCATCCGTGGCAGCACGACAATATTGATCTGCTGCACAGCACGCGCGATGAGTTTGATGTGCCGGTGGCGCAGACGGCTTGAGCACCGAAGCTCGACGAAAAAATGGCTCTCAAATGAGCCATTTTTTTCGCCTTGCGATCTTGTAGGAGCGAGCTTGCTCGCGAACCCTGCTAACGAAGGGCTTCGCGAGCAAGCTCGCTCCTACGATTCTCTTTAGCCCTGCAAAAACCGCAGCGCATCCGCCGCGCTCTGCTCTGGAATTTCTTCCATTGGAATATGGCCCACGCCCGGATAGGTTTTCACCTGAATACCCGGCAAATCGCGCTGCCACAGCGGCACATGTTTCGGCGAAATCCAGCGGTCCCGGTCGCCCCACATCAGCAGCGTTGGCGTGGTGATCTGTGCCACGCGCGCCGGAGTGCCGTGCAGTTCTTCGCGGTTCACGTTCAGCAGCACGCGGAAGATATCCATCATTGCCCGACGGTTGCCCGGGCGGCGGCTGAGGTCGTAGTAACGATCGACCACGCCAGGTTTGATACGCCCAGGTTCCCCATACACTTCCTTAATGCCTTGGGCGATCAGCGCGCGCGGCATCCACATCGGCATGGCCCAGGTGGCGCCGGGCAATGCGGCGGCGGCGATCATTAGCGGCACTTTGCGCATGTGGTAGCCGGCGGGGTCGATCAGTATCAATTTCTCCACCCGTTGCGGCTGCGCCAGGGCGAAGTTCCAGGCAATGTAGCCGCCCAGTGAGTTGCCAGCGATCACCGCTTTGTTCACGCCTAAGTGGTCGAGCAGCAAACCGAACACCTTCACCATGCGCTCGGCGTTGTACTGGCCGTCACGCGCAGGGCCGGTTAGACCGAAGCCGGGCACGTCAAACCGGATGATGCGGTACTGATCGGCGAAAGCGCTGATCCAACCGTCCCAGGTATGCAGCGACGCAACCACGCCGTGAATCAGCACCAGCGCCGGTTTGTCTCGCGTACCTTCATCGCGGTAATGCACGTTGAAACCGTCCAGCTCAACAAACCGCGAGCCGCTGTCCGGATGGGCGTAACGCGCTTTGAGACGATCCAGGGGCAACGCCCCAAACCCCAATCGGGCAAAACCCACCGCCAACGGCGGCGAAAGAGTCAGGCTGGAAGCAGACATGCGAAGACCTCGACAATCTTGTTATAGGTCGTCGCATCAAAGCATGGCCGTTTGCGCCTGGCGCCCAACCTAGGTTGTGACGGGGCACAGCGCGGCGATCAACAAGTCGCCCAGCACCGTCTTTGCGTGTTCGATTTCTACCCGCGTGGCCGAGCGGCCGAGCAATTCCAAAGAGCTGGTTTCCAGCGCCCAGATCAGCGCGCGGTAGGTCAGCGGATCGCGACGATTGCCGTCGTGCTCCAGGCGCTCGACCAACAAAGCGGTCATTTCCACGTGGGCGCGCTGGCGATGACGGGCCAGAGGCGAGTCTGCTCGCAGCGCCTCTTCTTGCATCAGGCGAATGATCGGCCCCACAGCCGAGTGGTAGTCGAAGAAACAACCGACCATATTTCGCAGCCATTCCTGCGGGCTGCCGGCGCCCTGCTGCATGTCGCGAAAGCGCGCCAACAGCAGCACCACGGCGGTTTGATAGATGCCTTCGAGCACATCCATTTTGTTGTCGAAGTATTTATAGAAGGTCCGGCGTGAGACGTTCGCCGCTGCGAGCAGGTCGTTCACGGTGGTCTCGCTCAAGCCTTTACGCGCGAACACCGGAATGGCCGTGAGCTGGATGTTGATGCGCTGCAAGTGCCCAACCAGCGGACCGTCTGCCACCTCGCCTTGTTGGCGTGCCACAGCGCCGTAACCGCCGAGGTCTTCGAACACCGCCAACACGGCGCCCTGCACGGCCTTTTCCGCTTCCATTGCACGTTCTCCTAAAACCAACCCTCAGCCCGGTGACGGCGCCAAACGGGCTGGGTACTCTTGCACCCATTCCTATAAGAACCGCTGCCGGAACGCCCTTGCCATGAAGCTATCACGCCGCCTGTTCTGGCCGCTGGCCATCCTTTTGCTGGTTATCACGCGCACGCTGCCGGCTGCGGACCTGTTTTATCTCGGCGAAAAAATTCCCGACATCCAGAAACCGTGGAGCAGCCGCGACTACCATCAGCTGGTCGAAGCACTGCAAAAACTCGACAGCAGCCAGGCCAACGCCCTGCCCCGGCGCAGCGGCGAGTTCACCGGGCCGATCTATCAGCGCATGGTCAGCGAAGAAAATTTCCGCGCGCAGCTGAACATATACGCGCCGCTGGAGCTGCGTCAGAACGAGGCGCGCGAGCTGCTGTTCCAGCTAAAAGAATTGATGCGGCTGTACTTTGATTTCCACGCCGTGCAGCAACCCTACGGCGCCGAAGCGCTGGGTTTGATGACGTATTCGCTGCGCCAGCAAGCGGTGCTGTTCACCCTGACGACCGAGTTCTGGATGACCCTCTCGCAGCCTGAACAAAGCAACCCGGTGCGCCTGCAAGGGCTGCAAGACACCAAAGAGGCCGCTGCCATGCTCACCTCCAGCGCCCTCGACTATTTGGGTTTGACCAAGCAATTCGGCCGCGAAGATTTGGCCCTGTATGCCGCCGAGATCAGCAAACAACTGCCCGAGCTGTTCGTGCACCTCAACGCCCAGGTGCGGCCGCAACTGCTGGCGCGCATTGACGAGTTGGCGCAAAAGCACCCGTACAGCGAAGTGCGCAGCAGCATGAACGACCTGCTGCCGGTGCTGCTGGCGATTCAAACGGATGTGGAAAATCAGCTGGCGATGCCGGCGCCGCAGAAGCCGGCGGCGAAGAAGCTGGACCTGACCGCGCCTTGATCGTTGCCCTGTAGGAGCGACCTTGGTCGCGAACCCTGGAAACGAAGTTTGAGAATTTCGTGTGCAGGGTTCGCTAGCAAGCTAGCTCCTACAACGAAGAACCAACGAACCAAGCACTTAGCGCAGCACGCCAATCGCCTTAGCCCGCGCCACCGCTTGCGTGCGCCGCTCGACGCCAAGCTTGCTGTTGATATGCCGCGCGTGGGTTTTTACGGTGTGCAGTGAGATAAACAGCTGCTCGCTGATCTCCTGATTGGAGCAACCTTTGGCGATCAGCTTGAGCACCGACAGCTCACGACTGCTCAGCGCTTCGGTCTGCACGCTGCTATCGATGGCTTCAAACACCTCGCCCTCTTCCAGGGCCGGCAACAACCCAAGCAGCCGCTCGCGCAGTGGGCAACCGGGGCGGGGCAGCAGCTGTTCACGCAGCCACTGGGGGTGTTTGCTGAGCAGTTCGTTAAACGGCAGCAGCCCGCCGCCAATCGCCGACTCCATGCTGCTGAAGAGTTGCTGCTGGGCTTCGCGCTCGCGCCCTTGGTCAAGCAACAGCAGGGTCAGTTGAACCTGGGCAAAGCCGCCCATGAGCTGACCGCCCACGCCTTGCGCTCGTGCAATCAACGAGCGCAGCCGCCGCTCGGCATCGGCCGTGCGACCTTGCAAGCGCTCCAGCACCGCCTGCTGCATTTCGATGTGCAGCGGCAGTTGCGGGTTGTATTCAGGCGCGGCGGCGGCCTGTTCGCCGCTGTAGGTGGTGGCCAGGCGATACAGCCAGTCGCTGGCCAATTCAGTCTGGCCGCGCATCAGCCACAACTCGCACTTCACCACGGTAATCATGGCGAGGTAGTAGATCGCCGGCACGTCCCAGATATGCATCAAGCGCTCGGCTTCGGCGAGCTGGGCGAACGCTTCGTTCAAGCGGCCGCTGCGGCCCTCGATAGTGGCGAGCACGCAATGGCCGATAAGCACGCTGGTGTCGCGACAGGCGCGGGCCTCGCTGATGCCCGCCAACAAACGTGCGCGCCCGGCTTCAGGGTCGAGGCGCAAGGTGAGCAGATAACCCTCATACAACGTCAGGCGCGCGCGTACCGCATACAGGCGCTGCGACGAAAGCCCGCGCAAACAATCCAGGCCGTGGCGCACTTCTTCCTGAGCGCGCAACACTTCGCCACGGGCTTGCAGCACACGGGCGCGGTCGTAGTAAGCCAGTGCTTCGAACAGCGGATTGCCGTAGCGCTGCGCCAGCTCTAATGCATCGCGGTTCAAGCCACGGGCGCGCCACAAGTCGTTGCGGGTAATGGCCAAGTTGGCCAGGGTCGACAGGCACATCAGGCGCTGGCCGCAACGCTCCTGCGGCAACGCCGACAAGGCCTCGCTGCAATACGCTTCGGCCAGCGCGCTGTCGCCACGACCGCGAGCAATCACGCCGCTAAGCGCCAGCCACTGGCCGATCATGGAGCGTTGCGCGCGGGCGTTGGCCGCCGGCAAGAAACGCGACAACTGGCTGGCCAAGTCTTCAGCCGCATCGAGCTGACAGGCCAGCGCCAACGCCCAGGCGTACAACACAATCAGCCGCGGCGAACTGCCGAGCAGGCTTTCCGGCAAGTCCATTTTCCAGCGCAGCAACATCGCTACGTTCTGTTCACCGAGCAACTGCTCCTCGGACAAATTTTGCACGAGACTGGCGGCCACATCCGGCTGCCCGGCCCGCAGCGCCTGCTCGATGGCCTCGTCCAGCAAACCCTGGCCGCTGAACCATCGGCACGCGCGCAGGTGCAGCTTTGCTGCCGGCTGGCTTAGGGAGACCGGTAAGCGGGCGCGCAGTAAATCGGAAAACAAATGGTGATACCGAAACCAACGCCCGTGCTCATCCAGCGGCACCAGGAAAACCTGATGCGCTTGCAGGTGTTGAAGAATGGTGGCGCTGTCATGGCTGTCGCGCACGGCGTCGCACAGCTCAACGCAAAAGCGCTCAAGGAACGCGGTTTCGTAGAGAAATTCCTGCACGTCGGCGCCCTGGCTTTCGATCACTTCTTCGAGCAAGTAATCACGAATCAGGCCATCGGCGCCGTCCAGCGAGTGGCCCCAATTCTGCGTATCGCCGCCTTCGCTAGCGGCCAACATCCATAAGCGCAGACCCGCCACCCAGCCTTCGCTGCGCTGCAACAGGTTGTCCAGCGCCTCGCCTTGCAGATTCACGCTCTGGCTTTCCAGCAGTTGGCTAGACTCGCCGAGCGTCAGGCGCAGGTCCTGCTCTTGCAGTTCCAACAGTTGACGCGACAAGCGCAACCGGGCCAGGTGCCAGTTCGGACGCTGGCGGCTGGTGACCAACAGCAGCATTCCGGCAGGCAAATGGTTGAGGAAAAATTGCAGACAACGGTCCAGCACTGGGCCTTGAGCCAGGTGGTAATCGTCGAGTACCAATAAAAGCGGATTGGCCGGGTCGAGGCGCTTGGTCAGGTCGTCGAGCAGGCCGTCGAGCCACTCTTCAAAGGCAAACGGCTGATGGCGCTGGCGCAACTTGAGCAGCCCTAACGCTTCCTCACCCAAACCGGGAAAGCAGCGCTGCAGCCCAAGAACCAAGCGCTCCAGAAAACGGCCAGGGTCGCTATCCATCTGGCTTAGCCCCAGCCACAGACTTTGCCAACGGCTAGGCAAGCGTTCACAGAACTCGATCGCCAACGAACTTTTGCCAAACCCCGCCGGGGCCGTGAGCAACAGCAAACGGCCCGACAAACCGCTGATCAGGCGCTCACACAAACGGGGCCGGGTGATATAGCCAGCCGGCAGCGGTGGGCGGAAGAACCGCCCTTCTCCACCGGCGATGGTAGGAAAGGCCAAACCTTGGGAACTGGAAAGATCGGTCATCGGCGGTTTCTTGTTATGGGGCCTGTAGACGTCATGGCGGGCAATGCATCGGCGCTTTGCAGCCTAGCCCCTTGAGGCGTGCTTTTGAAGTATTGCCGGTGAACTTGCACGAAAATGCTGAAAAAGCTGTAGATCAAAAGCATCGAGGCTAAAGCCTCTCCTACAAAAAACTCGGTCCCTGTGGGAGAGGCTTTAGCCTCGATGCTTTTGCTTTTCGACCGCCACAAAGATCGAGATTGAGCGAGCTAAGGCGAGGCAAGGCGCCCCGCAGCTTTAGAGCGGAGCGTACTGCAGTACGTGAGCATCTAAAGCGAGGACGCAACGCCGCATCGCCGACGCGCAGCCGATCGCTCAGCCAAAAAAAACCGGCCAGGAGGCCGGTTCTTTTATGGCGCTACGCTTACCGAACGCCGGACTGGCGCAGGGCTGCTGGCGTGTAATCCGACTCGGATGCTTTGAAGTCGAAGTCGTACGCTTGTTTCTCTTCGTTCTTCATACCCAGAGCGATGTAACGGCCAGACAACAGGTCGTACAGGGTTTCCAGGGTGTACCACGGCACTTGCTTGTCGTAGTAGTACTCGGCATGCGCTTCCGCTACACGCCACAGGGTGCCACGGCCGTCGTAGTGGTCGCCTTCGGACACCTGCCAGGTGTCTTCGTCGAGGTAGAAGTCACGCTTGGCGTAGATGTGGCGCTCGCCGGCTTTCAGCGTGCCGACTACGTGCCATACGCGGTGCAGCTCGTAACGGGTCAGGTCCTGGTTGATGTGACCGGCCTTGATGATGTCGGCGTACTTCAGGTTCGGCGAATCGAGGCGGTAGTTGTTGTACGGAATGTAGATCTCTTTCTTGCCTTCCAGCTTCCAGTCGTAACGATCTGGCGCGCCGTTGTACATGTCGAAGTTGTCCGAGGTACGCAGGCCGTCAGCGGCGGTACCTGGACCGTCATACGACACTTGCGGAGCGCGGCGAACACGACGCTGGCCGGCGTTGTAGATCCACGCCAGGCGCGGCTCTTTAACCTGGTCGAGGGTTTCGTGCACCAGCAATACGTTACCCGCCAGACGCGACGGCGCCGTTACCTGTTGCTTGAAGTAGAACAGGATGTTGCTTGGCTTGCTCGCGTCGTAGTCAGTCAGGTTGGCGCGGAAGGTGAACTGATCCTGGAAGTACACCAGCGAGTAGGAACCGTTGGCCTGAGGCGTGGCCTGGGTTACCAGACGACGCAGGCTACCGCCGCGATAACGGGTGATTTGGTTCCAGATCGCTTCGGCACCGTCCTTCGGAATCGGGAACGGGTACGCAGTGGTGAAGTTCTCCAGGCCGTTGCCGCCCTGAACCAGCTTGGTGTTAACGGCGTTTTTCTTCGCCGCTTCCTGCACGTCAGCAGGAACGGTAGCGGTACGGTGAGTGGTGTACACCGGAATCTTGTAGGTTTCTGGGTAGCGTTTGAACATCGCGTACTGGCCAGGGGTGAGCTTGGCTTTGTACTGCTCAACGTTTTGCGCGGTGATGGTGAACAGCGGCTTTTCACTGGCGAACGGGTCGCTGATAAAGCCTTTGGCATCTACGGTGCCGGCATTCTTTGGCAAACCGCCAGTCCAGGCCGGAATAGTGCCGTCAGCATTGCCGGCCATTTCCGCGCCCAGCGGCGTGAGGGTTGTACCGAGCTTGGCAGCTTCTTCGGCCGAAACAGCGGCCATTACGCTAGTAGCCAACATCGACAGCGCCAGTGCAGCGCCGGTGTTGAGCAGACTCTTTGTTATTTTCATAGTCATCGTCTTCCTCAAAGTTCTTTGTCTGCTTAGAAGTTCATACCGAAGGTCAACGCCACGAAGTCGCGGTCATCAGTCGTCGTGAATTGGCCATCGAAGAAGTTGGTGTACGAGAGGCCAGCGGTGTAAGTGTTTTGGTACTCAGCATCCAGACCAAGGCTTACAGCTTTACGACCTTCTTCGAAGTTGCCGCCAGGACCTGGCGAGTAACCGTCTACGTCATGCGACCAGGCCACGCTTGGACGCAGGTTCACGCCAGCGAATACCGAGTTGTAGTCCCAGATGGCGCGAGCGCGGTAGCCCCAGGAATCGGTGGTGGTGAAGCCGTCGCTGTCGCAGTTGCGGCTGCGGTTGTTTTGCGGGCTGGCAGCACCCAGGGTGTTGGCGTTGAGCGCCACGCAGGTCGGCAAACCGCTGAGTGTGCCCGGCAGTTCGCCAGGGCCAAAGATCGGGTCGCGGCCATAACGGGCTTTCGAGGTGCTTTCCAAACCACCAACATGCGTCCAGCCCACCTCACCGACAACGGTCAAACGCTCAGCGCCCATAACTTGGTCGAAGAAGTGCGTGAAGGTGGTTTGCAGTTGGGTGATTTCTTTACGTGTGTAGCCATGCAAGTCGCTGCCGGCAGGTGCCCCAAGAACAGAAGCGTTGGCGTAAGGACGAGCCGTGCCCACCGGAGTGGTAATAGCCAGGTTTCTCAGGCCCGCGTAAAGAACATCGGTGGTACTGAGCTGAACTGGCGCGTTTGGCCGGTAGCTCAAGTCGCCGCTCCACGCAGTACCTGTAGGCAATGTGGTGGAAAAGCTCAAGCCGTACAGGCGGATATCTTCCGGGTATTCCATGAAGTACGAGCCGTTGGCGGCTGAAGCAGCAGCACCAATGGAAGCAGCCCCAGCGAGCGCAGCTGGCGAGAAGCCACCGCCGGCGGCAATTTGGGAAACGCGGGCGTTGATACGTGCTTGGGTGGCAGCGTCAGCACCGGCACCGCTGAAGATTGGAAGGCGGCTGTGATAATTCATGAAGTACGCGCCGAACTCGGTATCCAGCGGGTCGAACATGTAGCGAAACGCCAAGCCGAACTGGCCGCTGTCACGGGCATCACGGTCACCGCCACGCTTAACGATCAAGCCCTCACCGTAAGGTGAAGGAGTCACGCTCAGACCTGCCGGACCCAAGGCGCCGTTAATGGTCGCTACGGAAACCGGGTTATTGGTCAGCACTGCCAGGTTTTGGTCGCAGCCGTCGGCTACAACGTCTGCTTGAGCGAAGAACGTGCCGCAGTTGTCGGTAACGGTTTGGTCCCATTCCAACTGGTAGAACGCTTCCGCCGAGAGGTTTTCAGTCAGGCTTTGCTGAATGAAGAACATGTTGACCGGAATGAGGCCTTCTTTGATTTCCGCGCCAGGGCGGCGAAACGCCGAGACGTCAACCGGGTTGATGGCGTTGATGCCGCCTTGGATGAACGTACTTTCACCCCAGCTCACAACCTGTTTACCCAAACGCACGGAGCCTGGCTGATCGGCTACTTGGTAGTTGTGGTAAACGAACGCATCGAGGATCTGCGCGCCGGAGGCTTGAGCGCCTTCCTTACGATTGTGATCGTCGATGTCTTTGAATTCACGGTGCTCGTCTTTCAGCTCGAAGTCATACCAGTACTTGCCACGAACGAATACGCCGGTATCGCCGTACTTCAATTCGAGGTCATGGATGCCTTTGAAAATTTTCGAGAAGGTTTCGCCCTTCTTGAAATTCATGTGTGAGTCATCAGACGTCTGCGACAGTCCTTTGCCCCCATTGTTGGAACCGATCAGTTCGTCGCTAGGACTGGCAGTCGACCAGCTCGCCCCCACCGACAGCGACGAGTCGAACGAACCCTCGATTTCGCCAACGTTAAAGGTCACAGCAAAAGCAGGTGTGGCGAGGGTGGTGGCGAGGCTGACGGCCAGTGGCAGTTTTGCCCGGCGCCAGAACGTTCTTGTTGTTGTCATCGACGCTACTCCATGTTTGTTTTTTTGTTATGGATGGCAGCGACTATAGCCACAAGGTCGTACGCAATGATCCATCTAAAGTGTGATTTGAACGCGCCAAGCACTCTGGAATGCAGGTTTCGGCGGTTTTAGAGGGGTGACAGAGGGTGGGATGTGGCGCAAAGCCAGCGCCGGAGGGGCCAAGCGCTTGCTTGGGAGGCGGGCCGCACGCTGTGTGTGCGGCCCGATACAGTCAAACGGTGGACAAAAATGCGCTGCCGGCTTCCTGCCATTGGGCGATATCCAGGCGGATACGTTTCTTGTCCAGCTTGCCGACGCTGGTTTTGGGAATTTCGGTAACAAGGGCAATTTGCGAGGGAATCGCCCACTTGCTCAGCAGCCCTTGTTCCACGAATGGCTTGAGGTGTTCCTTCAGGCTTTTCGCGTCCAGCGTATGACCGTCGCGCGCAACCAGCAGGGCAAACGGGCGCTCGCCCCACTGCGGGTCGGGAATTCCCACTACCGCTACTTCGCGCACGCCGGGGTGACGGCTGACGAGGTCTTCCAGCTCCAGCGAGGAAATCCATTCGCCGCCGGTTTTGATCACATCTTTGATACGGTCGCGAATGTCGATAAAGCCCATGTTGTCGAGCGTGGCGACGTCGCCGGTGTGCAGCCAGCCGCCTTCCCACAACTCTTCGCTTTTCTGCGGTTCCAGGTAGTAACCCTGGGTTAGCCATGGCGCGCGCAGCACCAGCTCGCCTTGCGACTCGCCGTCGGCGGGCAAGAAGTTGCCCTCGGCGTCGATGACGGCCGCTTCCACCAGCGGCACCGGCACGCCGGCTTTGATTCGGTAGCTGGTGCGTTCGTCTTCGCTGCCGGCCAGCAGCTCGTCGTTCATGTGGGCGCAGGAAATCATCGGGCAGGTTTCGGACATGCCGTAAGCAGCGGTCAGATGAATGCCGCGCGCCTTCGCGGCTTCATACAGCGAGCGGTTCAGCGAGCTGCCGCCGATGATGATTTTCCAGCCTTTGAAGTCCACGTCTTGCGCGGCTTTGGCGTTCATCACCATTTGCAGAATGGTTGGCACGCAGTGGGAGAAGGTGACCTTCTCTTTCTTCCACAAACCCACCAAGAGTTCGGGGTCGTAACGGCCCGGATACACCTGTTTGATCCCGAGCATGGTCGCCACATACGGCACGCCCCAGGCGTGAACGTGGAACATGGGGGTGATGGGCATGTACACATCATCGTTGGCCATCAGCCGCGGCGTGTGCACGGCGCCCATCATGCTGGCCATGCCCATGGTGTGCAGCACCAGTTGGCGATGGGTGAAGTACACGCCCTTGGGATTGCCGGTGGTGCCGGTCGTATAAAAGGTGGTGGCGACTGAGTTTTCATCGAAGTCGGGGAAGTCGTACTGCGCGCTGGCGGCTTGCAACAGTGCTTCGTACTCACCGACCAGACCGGGCAGGTCGGCCGTTTTGTCAGCGCCGTCGGTGAGCAGGATGGTTTTTTCAACCGTGGTGAGGGCGCCGGCGATGCCTTGGTAGATCGGCAGGAACTCGCTGTTGACCAGCACAAAGCGGTCGTCGGCGTGGTTCATGGTGTAGAGAATCTGCTCGGGAGACAGGCGGATATTGATGGTGTGCAGCACGGCGCCGATCATCGGCACAGCGAACATGCATTCCAGGTAACGGTGGCTGTCCCAGTCCATCACGGCCACGGTGTCACCGGCTTTCACGCCGGCATTGGTGAGCACGTTGGCCAGACGGGCGACGCGCTCGTTGAAGGTGAGGTAGCTGTAACGCACCAGGTCGCGGTAAACGATTTCCCGGGTTTTCTCGTAGCGACTGCCCGACAGCAGCAAGCGTTTGATCAGTAGCGGCGCTTGGTAAGCATTGTCGGCGGGTTGGATTACGCGGGTTTGCAGCATGGAAAACACCTATGCACACGGCCTAATGGAGTGAAACACCTGCGCCGGACCTGGCGATTCGCCCAAGTTTCAGGGACCTGCGGGCACGGTCGCGACGTTTCACGTTTTCTTGTATGGCGCACTCTAGAGCCGCTGCGCTAGGCATAAATCAGTCAAAAGAATGATTTCCACGTGACTCTTTGGCCACTTTTAGTCACGAGGTAGAATCGGCTCCATCGGCCGGTCTCCGACGGCCACACCAGACGTTTCACCAGAACAAGAGAGAGCAGCTCACATGTCAGACATCGTTATCGTCAGTGGCGCCCGCACCCCAATGGGTGGTTTCCAGGGCAGCCTGTCCAGCGTTCCGGCCGTCGACCTCGGCGCCCTGGCCATTCGTGAAGCGGTGCAACGCGCCGGCATCGAAGCCGCCGATGTGCAGGAAGTGATCATGGGCTGCGTATTGCCCGCCGGCCTCAAGCAAGGCCCGGCGCGCCAAGCCTCGCTGAATGCCGGCCTGCCCGCCGCCACCGGTTGCACCACCATCAATAAGCTCTGTGGCTCCGGCATGAAAGCCGTGATGCTCGCTCATGACCTGCTCAAAGCCGGCACCAACACCGTGATGGTGGCGGGCGGCATGGAAAGCATGTCGAACGCGCCCTACATCTTGGAAAAAGCCCGCTCCGGCCTGCGCATGGGCCACGGTGAGGTGAAAGACCACATGTTCCTCGACGGCCTGGAAGACGCCCGCACTGGTCGCTTGATGGGCTCGTTCGCTCAGGAAACCGCAGACAAATACGGCATCGGTCGCGAAGAGATGGACGCCTACGCCATCGAGTCGCTCAAGCGCGCGCAGAAGGCGATTGCCGACGGCTCGCTGGCCGCCGAAATCGTGCCGGTCACTGTCACCAGCCGCAAAGGCGAGGTCGTGGTGAAAGACGACGAGCAGCCGCTGAATGCCAACCTGGAAAAAATTCCCGGCCTGAAACCGGCGTTCCGCAAAGACGGCACCATCACCGCCGCCAACGCCAGCTCGATTTCCGACGGCGCCAGCGCGCTGGTGCTGATGACTGCCGAAGAAGCTGCGCGTCGTGGTTTGAAGCCGCTGGCAAAAATCGTCGGTCACGCCACCCAGAGCCAAGACCCCAGCGAATTCACCATCGCGCCCATCGGCGCCATGAGCAATCTGTTCGCCAAAACCGGCTGGAACAAGGACGACGTTGACCTGTTTGAAATCAACGAGGCCTTCGCCATGGTCACCATGCTCGCCATGCGTGAACACGGTCTGGACCACGCCAAGGTCAACGTCTACGGCGGCGCCTGCGCCCAGGGCCACCCTGTCGGCTCGACGGGCTCGCGCATCATCCTCACCTTGATCAACGCCCTGAAAAACACCGGCGGCAAACGTGGTGTGGCGTCGTTGTGCATCGGCGGTGGAGAAGCGACGGCAGTGGCGGTTGAGTTGGTTTAAGCAATTGCCAGAAACGCAAAAGCCCGGCTCTGATGCCGGGCTTTTTTTTCACTGTAGGAGCGAGCTTGCTCGCGAACCCTGCAAACGGCGTTCGCGAGCAAGCTCGCTCCTCCATGTGCAACGCGTGCTTACGGCATCCGCGCCAACGCCACCTTCACCCCCAACCCCACCAACACCACCCCCATCGCCCGATCAAACCAATGCCCCATGCGCGAAAAACCGGCGCGTACACGCTCCTGGCTAAACAACCACGCCACCATGCAAAACCATGTCGCCGTCGCGGCGGCCAGGTACACACCGTAGCCCGCCTGCACCGGCAACGGCGTATGCGGATTGATGACGACGGTGAACAGCGAGAGGAAAAACAGCGTGGCTTTGGGGTTCAAGCCGTTAGTGACAAAGCCGCTGACAAACGCACTGCGGGCGCTGCGCTGCAATGGCTCCACCTGCAACTGTTGCTCATCGCCGGCAGGCGCCGGTTGCGCGCGAAGGGCCTTGATGCCGATGTAAATCAGGTAGGCCGCCGCCAGCCATTTCAGCGCACTGAACAGCACAATCGACTGCGACACGATCAGGCCGATGCCCAGCAGCGAATAGGTAACGTGCAGGAAGATTGCACAGCCCACACCGAGTGCGGTCCAGGTGCCGGCGCGTCGCCCGTTGGCCACGCTTTCGCGCACCACCACGGCGAAATCCGGGCCGGGGCTGGCCACTGCCAACAGGTGAATCAGGGCAACGGTTAGAAACTCCGTCCAGTACATAAGTGGCGCTCCGCAGTCTGTTAGGCTGGCCACGATACGCCCTCCCCCGACCGCAAAAAAGGTACAGCTGATGACCAGCCGCAGCCGCGCCGTGTTTCTCGATCACGACTCCCTCGACCTCGGCGACCTCGACTTCGCCCCGCTGCGCGCCGCCTTTGGCGAGCTGACCCTGCATGGCAGCAGCACGCCTGAGCAAGTGGCTGAACGCGCGCAAAACGCCGAGGTGGTGATCACCAACAAAGCCCCTCTCACCGCTGAAACGTTCGCCGCTTGCCCGGCGCTGAAACTGGTGTTGGTGGCCGCCACCGGCACCAACAATGTCGACCTCGCTGCCGCCCGTGAACACGGCGTGGTGGTGTGCAACTGTCAGGGTTACGGCACGCCTTCGGTGGCCCAACACACCTTGATGTTGCTGCTGGCTTTGGCGACGCGTTTACCCGATTACCAACAGGCCATTCGCAACGGCAAATGGCAGCAAGCCACGCAGTTCTGCCTGCTGGATTTCCCCATCGTCGAACTGGAAGGCAAAACCCTCGGCCTGCTCGGCCACGGCGAACTGGGCAGCGCAGTAGCGAAGCTGGCCGAGGCGTTCGGCATGCGCGTGTTGCTGGGGCAATTGCCGGGACGACCGGCCCGAGACGATCGCCTGCCGCTGGAACACTTGCTGCCGCAAGTCGACGCGCTGACCCTGCACTGCCCACTCAACGAACACACCCGCAACCTGATCGACGCGCCGCAGCTGGCACTGATGAAGCCCAGCGCAATTTTGCTGAACACCGCCCGTGGCGGTCTGGTCAATGAACATGCACTGGCCGATGCGTTGCGCCGGGGTCATCTCGGCGGCGCGGCCACGGATGTGCTGAGCCAGGAACCGCCAAGCGCTGGCAATCCGTTGCTGGCGAACGACATTCCACGGCTGATCGTCACGCCCCACAGCGCGTGGGGAAGCCGCGAAGCGCGCCAGCGCATCGTTGGCCAACTGAGCGAAAACGCCGAAGCATTTTTCCTCGGTGCGCCGAAACGACAGGTCGGCTAAGCTGCCCGGCTTTTTGCCAGGCCCCACTCAAGGAGACGCCCATGGACCCGCGAAGCGAAGTGCTGCTGCGTCAGCCCGAACTGTTCACCGGTAACGTGCTGTTGGCGGGTTTGCCGGCTGACGGTTTACTCGGCGAACTGCCTGCTGCACACGGCTGGAGCTGGCATGCTGGCGACCATAACAACCTGAATGAGCGCTTCGCGCAGCGCTGCCATTTCGGCGTGGCGCCGAGCGATCAGCCCTTTGATGCCGCCGTGGTGTTTCTGCCCAAGTCCCGCGAACTGACCGATTACCTGCTGACGGTGTTGGCGTCGCGCCTGGCCGGTCGCCAGTTGTTTCTGGTGGGTGAAAAACGCGCCGGCATCGAGCGTGCGGCCAAACAACTGCAACCCTTTGGCAGCCCGCGCAAACTCGACAGCGCGCGGCATTGTCAGCTGTGGCAAGTGACGGTGGAAAACGCACCGGCCGCACCGGATCTAAACGCCCTGGCGCAGCGCTACGAGCTGGAACTGGATGACGGCCCGCTGACCATTCTCAGCTTGCCGGGCGTATTCAGTCACGGCCGTTTGGATCGCGGCACCGCGCTATTTCTACAGCACGTGGACAAGCTGCCGAGCGGGCACATGCTCGACTTCGGCTGCGGCGCCGGCGTGGTGGGCGCAGTGCTGAAACGGCGTTATCCAGAGAGTTCGGTCACGCTATTGGACGTGGATGCATTCGCGGCGGCAAGCAGTCGGTTAACCCTGGCGGCCAACGGCCTTGAAGCGGATGTGATCTCCGGCGATGGCATTGATGCCGCGCCGAAAAACCTGATGGCCATTCTGACCAATCCCCCTTTCCACGAAGGCGTGCATACCCATTACCGCGCCACGGAAGAGCTGTTGCGCAAGGCGGTAAAACACCTGGAGCACAAAGGTGAACTGCGCCTGGTGGCCAACAGTTTTCTGAAATATCCGCCGCTCATCGAACAGCATCTGGGCCCGTGCGCCACGCTGGGGGAAGGTCAGGGTTTTCGCGTTTACCGAGCCAAACGGCATTAACTTTGGCTTGCCGCTTACAGCGTCCTCGGGCAGAATCCGCTCCGTCCTAGGGGAGTAGTCTCCCGCAAGCACTGCAATTGCCAGCGCTTCGCCCGGCACGCGTCAACATACTTGCTCCTCAGAGCATGGCGCGTGCGACCCAAGGTCCGCCTAGACGGACCCAGGGGTTTGACAAGACCTATGACACGTAACTCCTTACCCGGGGCGGGAAGAAGTACGTGTCATAGCCGTGTCTACCCGCCCCTGAGGAAGCCTGATGCTTGATTCCCTTCTCGTTCCAACCGGTATTGTCGCCTTGGCTGAAATTGGCGACAAAACCCAGCTACTCGCCCTTATTTTGGCGGCGCGGTTTCGTAAACCCTGGCCGATCATTGCCGGCATTGTTGTGGCTACCCTCGCCAACCATGCGGCCGCCGGCGCGGTGGGCGCTTGGGTCAGCGGATTTTTCTCCGATGTGGTGTTGCACTGGATTCTGGCGGTGAGCTTTGCCGCGACCGCCTTGTGGACCCTGGTGCCGGACAAAATCGATGACGACGAAACGACTACGGCCCGTAGCTTCGGTCCGTTCCTGACCACGCTGATTGCTTTCTTCCTGGCGGAAATTGGCGACAAGACCCAGATCGCCACCGTGATGCTCGCCGCGCAATATCCCGAGCTGTGGCTCGTCATTATCGGCACCACGGTTGGCATGTTACTGGCCAACGTGCCGGTGGTATTGGCCGGCAATTTCGCTGCCGAAAAACTTCCGCTCACCTTGATTCGCCGTTTGGCAGCCGGTGCGTTTTTCATTCTGGCGGGCATCGCGATCTACAAAGCACTGCAAGCGAGCGGCATGGTTTAACCCGCACCACTTATCTGACGCCAGGTTACTGGCGTTTCGGCCAATGCCGATTCACAGCGGCGCCAGGCAGAGTCCGCTAGGCTTGCTTCTGGTTAAAGGAAGCCCTCTAAGCCCACCCTGCCGAGCGCCGCTATGTCATTGGATGATATGAAAAAGCTGGTCCGCCACCACATCGACCTGTCATGGAATAAAGGTCGAGTCGCTCTCGCTGAACAACTGCACAGTAAAAGCTTTATCTACAAAAGTTCGTTCGTTGGGCGCCCGCTCGACAGCGAAGCCTTTGGCCATATGGTCGTCGACATCCGCAGCGCCATGCCCGACTTGGTTGTGGTGGTCGAAGAAATGTTGGCCGAGGGCAATAAGGTGTTCACGTGGAGCACCCTGATCGGCACTCTGGAAAAACCTACCCTCGGTTATCCCGCCAGTGACAAAGTGCTGAGCATTTCGGCCATGGCCTGCTGGACGCTGACCTGTGGCGGGGAAATCGAAGAGCTGTGCACCATCTTCGACATGGAAAGCTTCCGCTCCCAGCTGGGCTTGGTGACCCGACCGTTCGCGGAAGTGGCGTTGCCCTAAACGAATACAAAGAAGCTGTGGGAGCGGCTTTAGCCGCGATAGGTCAGTCGCGTTTCTAAGCCTGACCAAGCGCGGCCAACCGACTGCCGCACACCCGCTCCCACAGTTTTATTACTTCGGTTTGGCTTGCTGATACAACGGCTCAACTTTCGGAATCGCCGCCTGCAACGAGGCGATGCGGCTGCTGCTGGCCGGGTGCGTGCTCATGAACTCAGGCGGCGAACCTTCGCTGGCCTGGCTCATTTTCTGCCACAGGGTTACCGCTGCATTGGGGTTGTAACCGGCGCGGGCGGACAGTTCGAGGCCGATCAGGTCAGCTTCGTTTTCGTTCTCGCGGCTGTTGGGCAGCGTCAGGCTGTATTCCACCACCGTGTCGGCCAAGGCCATCGAATCTTCGCCCAGCCCCAGCAATGCGCCGGCCCCTTGCTTGGCGATTTCCATGCCGTAGGCCTTGGACATGGCCTCGCGGCCATGCTCGCGCAAGGCGTGGGCAATTTCGTGGCCCATGACGGCGGCCAGCTCGTCATCGGTGAGTTTCAGTTGGTCGATCAGGCCGCTGTACACAATGATCTTGCCGCCAGGGCCGCAGTTGGCGTTGAGCTCTTCGCTGTCGACCAGGTTCACTTCCCACGCCCACTGCGCCGAATCCGGGCGCAGCTTTGGCGCTTGGGCAATCAGCCGTTTGGCCACTGCGTCAACGCGTTTGGCGTTGGCGCTGGTCTTGTCCAGCTGGCCTTTGCCTTTGGCCTCGCTAAGGGTTTGCTGATACGACTGCGCATACATCTGGTTGACCTCTTGGGTCGACAGCATGCTGAACATGTACTGCTTGCGTCCCACTCCAACAGAGTCGCCGCTGGTGGTGTTGACCGCCTGACAGGCGCTCAGTAGCAGGCCTGCGGCCACTACCGTCAAACGAAAAGAGTGCTTCATACCGGTCCTCCATAAACGGGTTCGTATGCTAGTGCGCCCACCTTTGCAGAACAACCACACTTGCGCTCTGGCAATCGGCCATCTTTGCTACACATGTCCGCCGCTCATGCTTTCGCAGCAGGCGGCCGATACGCCAGGGACAGGTTGCCAACAAAGTCCGATGTGGGGGTGTTCATGCGTTTGAAATCCATCCAGTTCTCTGTGGCCTTGTTGGCCGGTGCCAGCGTGCTGGCGGTCGTGGCCGCGTTGGTGCTGTATTCGCTATTCGCCGGTGCGCGCACCCAGGACATGGTGAAAACCAGCACCCAGTCGCTGCTTGAAGAAATGATTCACCAGCGTCTGACCACACTGGCCCAGGCGCAGGTCAGTCAAATTTTGCGTGAGCTGGAATATCCCTTGGTCATCGCCGCCGGCGTCGCGCAAACCAATGCTCTGGTGGGCGAGACCGACAGCAGCGGCGCGCCGGCGGTGAGCCTGTCGCGGGAAGAATTACTCAACCTGCTGCACGACGCCCTGCAAAAGAATCCGAAACTGGTCGATGCGTATATCGGCTGGGAGCCTGGCGCGTTTGACGGCAATGACGCCGCCTACGCCGGGCAGACCGCCAAGGGCGCCAGCGACATCGGGCGTTTTATTCCGTGGTGGTACCGCAAAGAGGACGGCAGCCTGACCCTCGACACCCTCGGCCCGGATATCGAAAGCAGCAAGCTGCTGCCCACCGGCGTGCGTGCCGGCGAGTATTACCTCTGCCCGCGCGAAACCAAGCGCACCTGCCTGATCGATCCGGCTCCCTACGAAATGGGCGGCAAGATGGTCATGCTCGCCTCGTTCAACGTGCCGATTCTGGCCAAGGGCGAATTCAAAGGCATCGTCGGTGCCGACCTCACCGTCGACTTCATTCAGGAACTGCTTAAAACCGAGGACGCCAAGCTTTACGACGGCGCCGGTGAGCTGGGCCTGATTTCCAATAACGGCCGCATCGTTGCCTACACCAAAGACCCCAGCAAACTCGGCGCACCAAGCACTGAAGTGCTGCCGGGCATTGGCGATGTGAAATCGCTGCCGCTGGGCCAGGCGACCTTCAGCACCAACAAAGACACCGGCGAGCTGCAATTGTTGATGCCATTCAACATCGCCGAAACCGGCAGCCGCTGGACCCTCGTGCTGCAAGTACCGGAAAAAGCCGTGTATGCCGAACTCAACGCTCTGCATCAGAAACTCAACGACCAACGCCAAACCGACACCCTCGGCATGACCCTGGTGGGCCTGGTGATTGCCGGCATCGGCCTGTTGGTGATCTGGTTTGTGGGTTACGGCATTGCCCGCCCGCTGAAACAGATGGTGGTGATGCTGGACGACATCGCCAAAGGCGACGGCGACCTGACCAAGCGCCTGCACGTGGACCGCGCCGACGAGCTGGGGCAAATCGCCAACGGCTTCAACACGTTCCTCAACAAGCTGCAAAACATGATTCGCGATGTGGTGGGCTCGGTGCAGAAAGTCAGCGACTCCTCGGAAAACACCGCTGACATCGCCATCCGCACCAACCAGGGCGTGCAGCGACAAATGACCGAGATCGACCAGGTGGCCACCGCCGTGCACGAGATGACCGCCACTGCCCAGGACGTAGCGCGTAACGCCACCCTGGCAGCCGAGTCTGCCAACGCCGCCGACCGCTCAGCCAATGAAGGCAAACGCATCGTCAACAACACCTCGCAGGCCATCGCCTCGCTCGCCACCGAAATCGGTCGCGCCGTGTCGGTGGTTCAGAACCTGGCCAAAGACAGCGAAAACATCAACGCCATCCTCACCGCGATTCGCGGCATTGCCGAGCAGACCAACCTGCTCGCCTTGAACGCGGCCATCGAAGCAGCGCGGGCCGGCGAACAGGGCCGCGGTTTTGCCGTAGTAGCGGACGAAGTGCGCAACCTGGCGCAGAAAACCCAGCAGGCCACCGAAGAAATCCAGGCCATGATCCAGCAACTGCAGCACGGCACCCGTGAAGTGGTGAAGGTCATGGAAGACAGCCAAGGCAAAACCGACGAGAGCGTTAAGCACGCCGCCCAGGCCGCCGGCGCCCTGGATGCGATCACTGAAGCGGTGTCGGTGATTAACGACATGAACACCCAGATCGCCAGCGCCGCCGAGGAGCAAAGCGCGGTGGCCGAAGACATCAACCGCAACGTCACCAACATCGGCCAGGTGGCGGCCGAGGTGGCTGGTGGCGCGGATGAGGCCAGCAAGGCGAGCGCTGAATTGACCAAATTGGCCGAGCAGCAACGGCGGCTGATTAATCAGTTTCGGGTGTAGGCGGAACCGAGCTTGAGGCGTAAATCGCAGCCCTCTCCCCAGCCCTCTCCCGCTCGCGGGAGAGGGGGCCGATCGCAGACAATCCGGAAAACGTCACCCCTCGCCCGCTTGCGGGAGAGGGGCCGGGGGAGAGGGCGGGCCCCAACACCCGATCCCGGTTAATCCCACACAACAAAAAGCCCGGCATCCGCCGGGCTTTGTTTTTTACTGCGTCAGTTGTTAGCTGATACGGCCAGCACCTACACGATCAGCACCACCTTCGGCTACGCGGTTAGCGCCAGTGCGATCAGCGCCGCCTTCAGCCACGCGGTTAGCGCCAGTACGGTCGGCACCGCCTTCAGCTACACGGTTAGCGCCAGTACGGTCGGCACCACCTTCAGCTACGCGGTTAGCGCCAGTGCGGTCGGCACCACCTTCAGCTACACGGTTTGTGCCAGTGCGGTCGGCACCACCTTCAGCGACGCGGTTAGCGCCAGTGCGGTCGGCACCACTTTCAGCGACTACTTGGGAATTCAGTTGTTGGTACAGGTCGGTGGCGTGAACAGTCACAGCGCTGGCGGCCAGTACGGAGAGGGTCAAGCTGAGGATCAATTTGTTGGTTTTCATGATGTTCGCTCCAGAAGTTTTGTTTGCTTGGGTGTGAAACGAGTATTGATCGATTTATTTACTGCGAAAAGCGCAAAAATCCGCCTAAACATATCCACTTATTCGATATATAAGCCTATGCACAGGCGGATAGCGCCGGTCGCAACTGAGTGTGGGAGGGTTAGTAAGGGCTTGCTGTCGGCCGAACGATCAGCTCGCTGACGTCGACATCCGCCGGTTGCTCGACCGCGTAGGCGATGGCGCGAGCGATGGCCGATGCCGGGATGGCAATCTTGCGAAACTCACGCATCTCAGCGCGCCCGCCTTCGTCGGAGATGCTTTCGGCCAGCTCGGATTCCGTCACACCCGGCGCGATGACGGTGACGCGAATGTCGCCGCCCACTTCCTGACGCAACCCTTCGGAGATCGCCCGCACCGCGTATTTAGTTGCGCAATACACAGCGGCGGTTGGGCTGACGGCGTAGGCGCCGATAGAGGCGATGTTGATGATCTGGCCGGCACGCTGTTGCTGCATCAACGGCAACGTGGCGGCGATTCCGTGCAGCACGCCGCGAATGTTCACGTCGATCATCTGATTCCACTCATTGATCTTCAGCGCTTCGAGTTTGGACAGCGGCATGACACCGGCATTGTTGACCAGTACATCAACGCGACCGTGCCGCTCGACGGCGAAGTCGATAAACGCCTGCACGTCTTGCATGTCGGTGACATCCAGCGCGCGGACATCGGCGACGCCACCGGCCTCGCGAATTTCGGCGGCCAGCGTTTCCAGGCGATCGGTACGGCGGGCGCCGAGCACCACGCGGGCGCCCTGACTGGCGAGAAGGCGCGCGGTGGCTTCGCCAATGCCGCTGCTGGCGCCAGTGATGGCGATGACTTTCTGAACGGTTTGCATGGCGTATCTCCTGATCCGTTTTTTTAGAGGTCCTGCCTGAGCAGGTCTGGGATCAAGAATAAAAACGCCGGGCCAGTGAGGGTTATTCGATTCCTGCGGCGTGTTTGCACATTCCTGCAAGCGTGAATTGGCAGCGACAAAGCCATCGCCACCACGCGCTCAATCGCCTAGGGTGTGGTTATCGCTATCCCATGTCAGGAGAAACCATGGACGCCTTTATGCAAGCGGCAATCGAAGAAGCACAGTTGGGATTGGCCGAAGGCGGCATTCCGATTGGCTCGGTGTTAGTGCATGACGGTCGCATCATCGGGCGCGGCCATAACCGTCGTGTGCAAGACGGCAGCGTGATCAAACACGGCGAAATGGATGCGCTGGAAAACGCCGGCCGCCAACCCGCCAGCCTGTACCGCGACGCGGTGCTCTACACCACGTTGTCGCCCTGCCCCATGTGCAGTGGCGCAATTCTTCTGTACGGCATTCGCCGCGTAATCGTCGGTGAAAACCAGACCTTCATGGGCGACGAAGAGCTGCTGCGCAGCCGCGGCGTGCAAGTCGATGTGCTGCAAAACCACACGTGCGTGTCGCTGATGGAACAGTTCATTGCCGAGCAGCCGCAGCTGTGGAATGAAGACATCGGCGAGTAAACCCTCGCCAACCCGCGTACCTGCGCTCGGGGCAGCCGCCCCGTTCTCGCCGCCCGACTTCAAACTTTTCCGCGCGTGCACGCGCGAAAGACTTCCCGCCGCGCCAGCCCCTAGATTCGAGCCCCTGCCCGCTTTACGTAATTGCGCGCCGGCCACGCCGTGGCTCGGCAAACCCACAACGAATCGATGCAAGGCATAACTCTAATTACCTGCTCGGTTCTTCGGAGTAAGCATGATGAAAGGCTCGTTCGGCAAAACCACCCTCGGCTGCGCCATGGGGTTAGTTCTGGGGTTTTCACTGCACGCCAGTGCGGCCCCGCAGGAAATCCATTTCGCCAACTGGGGCGATTATGTCGGCCCCACCACCTTCGCCGATTTTGAAAAGGAAACGGGCATCAAGGTGGTGCTGGAACCTTACGACTCCAACGAAATTCTCGAGACCAAACTGCTGACCGGCAACTCCGGCTATGACGTGGTCGTGACCTCCGCAGAGTTTCTCGCCCGCCAGATCAAGGCCGGCATCTACAGCCCGCTCGACCGCGCCCAGTTGCCCAACGCCAAAAACCTCAACCCCGAGCTGATGAAAAGCCTCGAGGCGTCGGATCCCGGCAATACCTTCTCCGTGCCGTACCTGTGGGGCACCATCGGCATTGGCTACAACACCGCCAAAATCAAAGCCGCTCTGGGCGATAACGCGCCCGTGAACAGCTGGGATCTTGTGTTCAAGCCCGAGAATCTGGCCAAGCTCAAAGGCTGCGGCGTGGCCATGCTCGATGCGCCGACCAAGATCATTCCGCTGGCGCTGTTCTACCTGGGCAAAGACCCGAACAGCGAAAATCCCGAGGAGATCGCCGCCGCCACCAAATTGCTGCAAACCCTCAAGCCTTCCATCACCTATTTCAGCTCCACCAAATACATCGCTGACCTCGCCAACGGCGACATTTGCTTGGCCGTCGGCTTTTCCGGCGACGTGCTGCAAGCGCGGCAAAGCGCCATCGACGCGGGCAAGAAAAATGACGTGGCCTATAGCGTGCCGGATCAGGGCAGCAACATCTGGTTCGACAACCTGGCGATTCCCAAAACAGCCAAGAACGCTGCCGGCGCCCATGCGTTTATCAACTACCTGATGCGCCCGGAGGTTATCGCCGGCATCAGCAACTACCTGCGTTACGCCAACCCCAACACCGCCTCGCAACCGCTGCAGGACCAAGCGGTGCGCGAGAACACGGCGATTTACCCAGACGAAAAACTGATCGCGAAAATGTTTGTCAGCCTGCCACCTTCGCAAACGGCGCTGCGGGTGATTACGCGCAGCTGGAGCACGATCAAGTCGGGCATTTGAGTTGCTCGCCTGAATAAGAAACGCCCGGTCAGAGCCGGGCGTTTCTTATTCAACGAATCGCTTTTGTGTAGGAGCCAGCTTGCTGGCGAAATGGCCACCGCCGCTTTCGCCAGCAAGCTGGCTCCTACAGGTGAGCCTCAGGACTGCGCTTCAATCTTGAAACCAAACCGCGGGAAGTGCACATGCACCACCCCGCCGCGTGGGTCTTCACGACGCAAAACCAACTCTTCACGCCCAGCGAACAGCAGCTCACCCGCCACCGGATCGACGCCGTAGTCCGTCGCGGCGATGGTCACTTTTTGTCCAGCCTTGAAACCGTTAGGGTCGACGAATGCCTCATCAGGCAAAGGCGCAGGCGTGGCGCTGCGAGCGACTTCCAGCGCTTCTTCTGCCGTCATCGGCGTTGAGGAACCGTGGCCAAAGCCCAGCACGCGACCAAGCCAGGCAGACACCAACGGATAGTCATCCACCAACGGCGCGGTTACCGGCGTGGCCTTGAGGAACCACAACTGGTGGGCCAGGGCGAAGTCGGCATGGCTGGCATCGCCGAACAGGAAGTCATTGCTGCTGGCCGCGAGCTGCTGCTCTAAACGGGCCATGAATTGCGGCCAGTGGTGTTGCGCTTGCGCCAACGGCACACGACTGGCGCTGCCGCCGCTGAAAAGACCGGCGCGGTCAGCGATAAACGCTTTCACCGCCTCAGGCGGCAATTTGCCAAAGCGCACGGCGACCGAATCCGGTTGAAACACCAGGGACACCGCGTGTTGGAACAGCACCGAATCGATCCAGTTGGTAAAGCCGGTGATGGCGAACAATTGCTCAGCCGGGAACAGCGCGGGGGCGGCTTTTTCAGCTTCAAGACGGCGGGCGATCAAGGCGGTATCGCAGTAAATATCGGCGCCTACTTGCAGCACCGGAGTCTTACGGTAGCCGCCGGTCAAGGCGACCAGATCGGGTTTGGGCATGACCGGCGAGATCATGACCGAGCGCCACGACAGCTGCTTGAACCCCAACATCAATCGCGTTTTTTCAGCAAAGGGCGATGTGGGGTAATGGTGCAGAATCAACTCAGACATAACGGCTCCGGGGCGCTAGATGAACGCTGAAGCTTACGCGGCAAAGTGGCCACGGCCCACCCAATCAGGCTGATGGCGCGTTATCACCCGATTGAATCACCGTGCCGCTCGCGGCGAGTATTTCTTTGGCTTTTTTGCTCAGCCGTTTGATCGCGCGTTCGCGACGCAACGCATCGCCCTTGTTTTCACAACGCTCTACATACACCAGCGCCACCGCCGGGCTGGAATAAAAGAAGCGCGCGCCTTTGCCGCTCTGATGTACCGCGAAGCGCCGATGCGCGTCATCGCTGATTCCACAATACAAGGCGCCATTGGCCGCACGGACCAGGTAGACGAACCAGGGCTTGGCGCTTGGCTCGCAAGCGGGAGGCGGCTCGCAAACGGATGGGGATTCGCGATCACAGGGGGAAGCGGGCAACTGCAACCTGAGTACCTTGTAGAAAGTATTACTGCGCTGGCAGCGCAGCGGGTTGGGCATGGTAACCGAGGCACGGCTGCACATAGTTGGGCGATTCACCGCATTTTTCCTAGCGCATCGCCGGACTCTCCAGGTCGCAGCCCAGGATCCTTCGACCTGCGGCCACCCGGCAGGCTGAATACACTGATGCCTCCCGTATACTGGAGCGACACTATGCTAACGCTGTATACCAATGAGGCCCCTGTAATGGCATCGCCCGTCTTGTCATTTCGAGTCGAAGACGATCTGGTTGAACGCTTGGACGAGCTCGCCCAAGCGACCGATCGTGATCGCCAATACCACCTCAAGCGCGCACTGGCGCGCTATGTGGAAGCCGAGTCTTGGCAGCTTCAAGCCACCATCCAAGGAATTGAGGATGCCGACGCCGGCAACCTCACGGATATCGACGCAGTGAAAGCGAAGTGGGTGAACCGTGCGAAAACTCGTACTGACCAATAAAGCCGAAAGCGATCTGGAGGCGATCCACGACCACTATGAAGCCTTAGTGGGGGCGGCCCATGCGGACGCCCTCGTGGTACGCCTGCTTGATTCGCTGCATTGTTTGCAGCGGTTCAACGGGCTGGGCCGGCCCTCACAGGCTCCCGGCATCCGGGAGCTGGTGTTAAACGAGTTGCCCTTTATCGCGCCCTATCGATTTGTCAAAAACGAGATTCAGGTGCTGCGGCTGTTGCACCAGCGCGCCGAGCGAGGCGAAAGCGGCTGAACGGCTACGGTTCAACTCAGCGCCCCGCCCGAAACGCCGCCAACCCTTTGCTCGCCTGCTTACGAATGGCGCCCTGCACCAGCGGTGTCCAGCCCAGCAACGAGCCTTTGGTCCCAAGCGCCTGGGCAGACCATTTCCACAGGTCAAAGCGATCACGGTGCTCAACGATTTTGCCGTCGCGAAAAACGAAGCTTGCCTCAATGCGATTAACCACCGTGCGCCCGGTGCCGCTGAATAAATAAGTAGCGACCCAGTGCGCACTGCCAGTTTGCTCATCGGCTTGCACGTTTGAGTAATCGAGCGAGAAGTTCTGCGCACGGCTGGTGAGCATGCGCCACATATCAGCGGCTTCGCTGCCTTTGAGCACGGGGAACACCGGATCACTGAAGGTCACGTCATCGGCATAGCACGCGGCCATGGCTTCGGCGTCTTGACGCTGGAACGCTTGGTAGAAACGGGTAATCAGTTCAGCGTTGGGGTGGCTCATGGCGGCTCCGGTTGGCGATGGAAGTGGCGGCATTATCGAGTCACGGGTCAAAAACCACGATTGGCTAAATCGACAAGTTTGTGTTCAAAATAGCCATCCTCTCATTTTACGGTTAGCGCTTCATGTTGCGCATCGCCCTCTATATTTGCCCGCAAACGGTGTGCTCGAGCCTGAGCATGGCCATGGATGCCTTTCAACTGGCAAACCAGCTAGCCGGCGAGCGCCTGTTCCATTTACAGCGCTTCAGCCTGGACGGCCGCGTCGTGCAATTGCAGTTTGCGAGCATCAGCGTAGACGCAGACATGAGCCTCGCCGAGAGCGCCGACTTGATCCTGCTGCCGGCAACCGGCAGCGCCATCGACACCACCTTGAGCGTGAACGCTGCCTTGTTGCCTTGGCTGGCGAAACAGGCGCCGCGGCGTTTGCTCGCCAGTTTGTGCAGCAGTGCCTTTTTGCTCGGCGCCGCCGGGGTTCTCGACGGTCGCACTGCCACCACTCACTGGAGCCTCGCATCGCAGTTTCGCCAGCGTTTTCCACGCGTGAACCTGCAAGCTGAACACCTGCTCACCCACGATGACCGCCTGTTCTGCTCCGGCGGCGCGCACGCCGGGCTAGACCTGTGCCTGTACCTGATCGGCTGGCATGCCGGTGCCGACCTGGCGCACAAGGTCGCCGCCGCGCTGGTATTCGACCAAGGCCGTGGCGAGCAAACCCGTTTTGCACCGCTGGTGCCCGACACCCCACGCACTGACCCGCTGCATCCGCTGCTGGCCTGGATGCGCGAACACCACGCCGAGCCGCTGGACTTACCGCGCCTGGCCCAGCAGGCCAATTGCTCACCGCGCACGTTGCTGCGCCGGTTTCGCGCCAGCACCGGCATTACCCCGAACGAATATTTACAGCGGCTACGCATTAGCGCGGCCCAGGCGGCGCTGCGTCAGCCGGCGCGCTCGTTGGAACAGGTGGCCGCCGACGTCGGCTTCGGTGACCGTGCGGCTTTTGCCAAGCTGTTCAAGCATTTATCCGGCGAAACGCCGGGCGCCTTTCGCCAACGCTTGCGCGGTTAACAGCCGCCAGACAAAACGGCCGTCACCGCATAGAATCGCCGCAGCCTTTAGGAGACGCCTGCCATGCTGATGGTGATTTCACCCGCCAAGACCCTCGACTACGACACCCCGCCTGTTACCAGCCGCCATACCCAACCGCAACACATCGACCATGCCCAGGAACTGATCGCCCAACTGCGCGACTTCACCCCGGCGCAGGTGGCCGAGCTGATGCATTTGTCGGACAAGCTTGCTGCCTTGAACGTGGCGCGCTTCGGTAGCTGGTCGCCAAAATTCACCAAAAAGAACGCCAAGCAAGCACTGCTGGCGTTTAAAGGTGACGTGTACACCGGCATGCATGCCGACGACTTCAGCGAAGACGATTTCGACTTTGCGCAAAAGCATTTGCGCATGCTTTCCGGCCTATACGGCGTGCTGCGCCCGCTGGACTTGATGCAGCCGTACCGCCTGGAAATGGGCACTAAACTCGCCAACGCGCGCGGCAAGGATTTATACGCATTCTGGGGCGACCGCATCAGCGGCTGGCTGAACCAGGCGCTCAAAGCGCAAGGCGATGACGTGCTGCTGAACCTGGCCTCCAACGAATACTTTGGCGCGGTGAAACGTCAGGCGCTGAAAGCGCGAATCATCAACACCGACTTCAAAGACCTGAAAAACGGCCAGTACAAAATCATTAGTTTCTACGCCAAAAAAGCGCGCGGAATGATGGCGCGGTACGTCATTAAAGAGCGCCTCACCGACCCGGCCGGCTTGAAGGATTTCAACGACCAGGGTTACCGGTTCGATGCCGCGCAATCCAAGCCCGATCACTTAGTGTTTTTGCGCGACGCGGCTGAAGACTGAAGACTGAAGCCGTATACGCAAAAAAAAACAGCCGCTTTACGCGGCTGTTTTTTTGCATGGAACAAGGCGCTTAGCTCATTTCAGAGCAATGTAGCGTTACGGCTTGATCTGGAAGACTGCATTGATTTTCTGCGCCTCCAGCAACTGCTTGCGGAACGTTTCAGGCGAATTGGCCATTGTCTCCAGGACCGCGTCGTAGCTCATTTCCACAATAATCGGGACCCAGACTCCCGACTTGAACCGGTACTCGACGCTGGTGCCACGTGCGATAACCTGAGCGGCGCCATTAACGAACAGATTGGTTTCCCAGGCAGAGTTTCGGACCAGCTTCAGCACGGCACCTTCGCTAGCAGTGGCAGGCAAGTGGATATTGCCCGTCCAGTTGCCATCCGACAGCACCAGAGTTACGCGCATGGGCGTGCGGAAATACTGGCTCAACCCATCTTTTCTATTTTCAAGGGCGCGCAGCTGAGCGTCTTTACTCAACGTGATGGCATTGGTAGACCATGCCCCGTTAGTAAATGTATAGGTACGCGTTTCGCCGTATTCAGGCGTATCGATGCCGTACTCTTTGCTGACAATATCGGTCGGCCAGGCGCCAGTACGTGTCAGCGTGAATACGCTTCCTTCAGCCACGTTAGCGACGGGCAAAACGACGGTTCCGGTCCAGGCACCATTTTTGGTAACCGCGATCACCTGCTTGTATGACTTGAGCAACGTCTCGACATTAATCGCACGAAGCTGTTGGTCATCCGTGATGGTTATCGACTCCTGACGAACCGGATCAACCACCGGAGGGGTAACGGGCGGCTTGGGCGTACCCGGCTCAGCAGGCGTTTGCGCCGAAGACATAGCGTCAATCATGGCGTTCACTTTCGCCACCTGTGCACTCATGGAAAGTTGTTCAGTGCTGGCACCAAAGTTCCAAACAAAGAGACCGCCGAAACCATTTTCGGCCTGCCACTTAGCGCGGGCCACGTTGTTCTCATCGGTTTCAACAAACGGCCCCTGCGGTGACCACTGTGCGTTGATGGTATTGCCCAGCACCACCTTTGACTTATCGCCCAGAACATTCGCGTAGTTCTGCAGCGCCACTTGGTATTTGAAATTCTTACCAGCGTCATAGGTCATGACGTTGAAGAAATCGAAAATATTCTTCGATTTGGCCAGCAGGTCCACCACTTCCCCATGGTGCGCCGACCGATCGGTTTCGATGTAGGAGCAGTTTTCCAGCACAGCGCTGTTCGCGCATTCCACAGGATCCGCGCCTACGTGATAGGTGGTGAGCGACATAGTCTTGTTAGGAGCCAATTCGCGGATGCGCTGGACCAGCGCCAGCAGGTGGGCATTTTCTTCGGGAGTAATACGTGCTGCTTTCTCGAAGTCGAAGTCGACGCCATCCAATTGAACAGTGCCGGCCTTTTGATAAACGGTAAAATTGCAACTGCCGTCCCAGTTGAAGCTCAGGCAGCCGTCAACGATATTGTCCGGCGTCAGGTTCTTGCCATACACCGGAAAATCGGTGTTGAGCAAGGCAACTATGTTCTTGGCCAGAATCTCACGGGCTTCCGGCGTCTGGATGTAAGACCAGATGCTTTCGTATGTTTGCCCGCCAAATGCCAGCAGCATCTTGCGTTTGGAATTGTTGTGTTTGAGTTCGGTCCAGGCGATGTATCCCGGCGACATCCAGTAAGGGTCATACGCTGGAATGGTGACGATATCGTCAGAGGAACTAATAGTGCCCTTAGCATCCCATTGACCAAACGAAAGCATGTACGTATCGACCGCCGACTTCTCCAGCGCGGCCGCGTCAGACAGCCCCCACGACGTCAGATAAGCAACCTTGTGAGGCGCGCCCGCGAAAGCGGTCAACGAGCCGCACATCAATAGCGCGGTTAAAGCGGTCTTTGAACTAACCATGGTGTCCTCTCTTCAATTTGATTGGGAGACTGCAAGGCAGAAAGCCAGCAGCGACGCCAGGCTAGGCACGCAAAAAAACGAAAGAAGTAGGTTCTGTACCCGTCGTTGCAGGAAGCGTCCGAAATTCAGCGAAGTTTGCGGAGGGAATTCGGTTGGCGACCCATAACAAATGCTGCGCAATGGATATTTGGCGTCAGATAACAAGCGATACGTGCGAGCCGTGAACGGCGAAGACCTGAAAGGTTCCCCGCACTATGCCCAACTTTAATTCGGCGTTATGGCCCTAACTGTCGTGCCTGCGCCGGCGGCACTTCAACTAATCTTTAGTAGTGGCCAAAAGTTATTGAACTGCGTAACGCCCTATAACCGGCGGCATACAGCGCGCCTGCCACTATATTGAAATCACCTTTAATAAGCCGCTTATTTAAAAGTATTGCGAAACCCTGACGAACGGTAGGAACTATCATTTCCCCAGCGGGCTCATAAACCCCGTAACGACTTTACAGGTCGACTTTCTTAGTGCTGCCCGCACTAGCCGACCCAACTTGCGCACTAAGCCGTAGATGTTTATTCGCTATAAGTCGCTACAACCAAAGCGCTACAAACCCGATGTAAACGAAGCAGCACATGATGGAGAAGCAGTACCCAAAAGACCTACTGCACAGCCTCACCAAAGGCTCTACGACCAGTGTTGGAGCGTAGGCCTGCTAGCCGGGCGCATCCCTCTTACAACATGCCCAAACACGCATTCACACAATTGAATGTGACGAACTTTTTATGCCTGCGCTTTTGCGGCTTATATAAGCGAAGCGCTTTACATGGGCGGTGGTTAATTAATCACCCACTGTTTAACGGCGTAACTCAAGGTAATAGGTGAATACAATGCGTATTAGCATTTTTGGTTTAGGTTATGTCGGCGCAGTATGTGCCGGTTGCCTGTCTGCACGCGGTCACGAAGTTGTAGGCGTGGATATATCCGAAGACAAGATCAACTTGATCAATAGCGGCAAATCCCCAATCGTCGAACCCGGCCTTGAAGCCTTGTTACAGCAGGGCATAGAGACCGGCCGCCTGCGAGGCACCACCGATGTTGCCGCTGCAATACGCGACACCGAACTTTCGATGCTGTGCGTCGGCACCCCAAGCAAGAAAAACGGCGACCTGGAACTCGATTACATCGAGTCGGTGTGCCGCGAAATCGGCTTTGTCCTGCGCGACAAAACGACCCGCCACACCGTGGTAGTGCGCAGTACCGTGCTGCCCGGCACGGTGAAGAATGTGGTTATTCCCCTACTCGAAGACTGCTCGGGCAAAAAGGCCGGGGTGGATTTTGGCGTGGCGGTGAACCCCGAATTCCTGCGTGAAAGCACCGCGATCAAAGACTACGACCAGCCGCCGATGACCGTCATTGGCGAGTTGGACACACAATCGGGCGACGCTCTGGAATCGCTGTACAGCGAGCTGGACGCGCCGATCATCCGCAAAGACATCGAAGTCGCCGAGATGATCAAGTACACCTGCAATGTCTGGCACGCGGCCAAGGTCACGTTCGCCAACGAGATCGGCAACATCGCCAAAGCCGTCGGCGTCGATGGTCGCGAGGTGATGGACGTGGTCTGCCAGGACAAAACCCTCAACCTGTCGCAGTACTACATGCGCCCCGGCTTTGCCTTTGGCGGTTCCTGCCTGCCCAAAGACGTGCGCGCCCTCACCTACCGCGCCAGCCAGCTGGACGTCGAACATCCGATGCTGGGCGCCATCATGCGCAGCAACGTAGCCCAGGTGCAGAACGCCTTCGACATCATTGCCAGCCACGACAAACGCAAGGTCGCCTTGCTCGGCCTGAGCTTCAAAGCCGGCACCGATGACCTGCGCGAAAGCCCGCTGGTGGAGCTGGCCGAGATGCTGATCGGCAAAGGCTTCGACCTGAGCATCTACGACAGCAACGTCGAATATGCGCGGGTCCACGGGGCGAACAAGGACTACATCGAGTCGAAGATTCCCCACGTTTCATCCTTGCTCAACAGCGACTTCAACGAGGTGGTGGATAACTCCGACATCATCGTTCTGGGCAACCGCGACGAGCGTTTCCGGCCACTGGCGCAGCATGCCCCGAAGGGCAAGCAAGTGGTCGATCTGGTGGGCTTTATGAAGCACACCAGCAACGGCACTACCGAAGGCATCTGCTGGTAGCCGTAAGTCCGGGGCGCGCGATGTTTGGCTGAAGTGCCGCCCCGACTTTTACCCCTGCCTTACACGCAACACGGTCGCGCGCGCAGTGCGCTGCGCCTTGGCCGAAGGCATGTTTTTGAGAGACGGACAGGACACCTAAATGGATAGGCTCAAGCAGGGTTTAACAGAAGGCGCGGGGTGGCTGCTTTACCTCAGCCTTTTGTGCGCACTCGCCCTCGCGCTACCCCGATCAGTGTTCGACCCCGAGTCCAAACACTTCATTCTGCTCATCGGTGTGGTGGGCATCTGGCGCTACTCCATGGGCGCGCTGCATTTTCTGCGCGGCGTGCTGTTTTTGTACGTGGTGTTCCCCCACTACCGGCGCAAGGCGCAGAAGCTTGGCGAGGCGGCAGACCCATCCCACGTGTTTCTAATGGTCACCAGTTTTCGTATCGATGCACTGACCACGGCGCAGGTGTACCAGTCGGTGATTCGCGAGGCGATTGAATGCGGCTACCCCACCACCGTGGTGTGCTCCATCGTCGAACTCTCCGACGAATTCCTGGTGAAAAGCCTGTGGGAAAAATACAACCCGCCGGAGCGCGTCACACTCGACTTCGTGCGTATCGCCGGCACCGGCAAACGCGATGGTTTGGCCCACGGTTTCCGCGCCATATCCCGGCACCTGCCTGACCGCGATGCCGTGGTGGCGGTGATCGATGGCGACAGCGTGCTGGAGCCTGGCGTGGTGCGCCGCACCGTGCCGTATTTCAAGCTGTTCCCCAATGTCGGCGGCCTCACCACCAACGAATTCTGCGAGGTACGCGGCAGCTACATCATGAGCGAGTGGCACAAGCTGCGCTTCGCTCAGCGGCACATCAACATGTGCTCGATGGGCTTGTCCAAACGTGTGTTGACGCTAACCGGGAGGATGTCGATGTTCCGCGCGCCGGTCATCAGCAACCCTGAATTTATCGCGGACGTGGAAAGCGACTCGCTCGACCACTGGCGCCTGGGCCGCTTCAAGTTTCTCACCGGTGACGACAAGTCCAGCTGGTACAGCCTCATGCGCCTGGGCTACGACACGTTCTACGTGCCCGACGCGGCGATCAACACCGTCGAGCACCCGCCGGAAAAGAGCTTTATCAAGGCCAGCCGCAAGCTGATGTTTCGCTGGTACGGCAACAACCTGCGGCAGAACTCGCGGGCCATGAAACTGGGCGTCAAACGCCTTGGCCTGTTCACCAGCGTGGTGCTGTTCGACCAGCGCGTGTCGATGTGGACCTGCCTGCTGGGTCTCACCGTGGCGATCATCGCCAGCCTCAAATACAGCATCGCGTTCTTTCTGGTGTACCTGCTGTGGATCGGCTTTACCCGCCTGGTGCTGACGCTGTTGCTCGCAGTCAGCGGCCACCACATCGGCCCCGCTTACCCGGTGATTCTTTATTACAACCAGATCGTCGGCGCGATGGTGAAGATCTACGTGTTCTTCCGCCTTGACCAGCAATCCTGGACCCGCCAGCCGACCAAGCTCAACCGCGACCTCGCCAGCTTTCAGCAGTGGTTCAACACCTGGTCGTCGCGAACCATGACCTTCTCTGCCACCAGTGTGTTTGTCGCCACGCTGCTGCTGGTGGTGTGAGCGCGACCCCAATGGATCAACGACTCTCGAGTAGGAACAAGCCCATGAATACAGCCGTCAACGTCAATGTGGTGCACGAATCCGAAGCCCAGCGTCAGTTCGCCCGGGTGCGCCTGCCGGCCAAAATCCGCTTCAGCGGCAAGAACCGCGAGGTGGTGGAACAGACCGTCACCGACATGTCTGCCGGCGGCTTCAGCTACGCGGCGGCCACTAGCAACGTGCAGGTGGGCGACTTTCACAAAGGCAAGATGCTCTTTGTGATCGACAACATCACCCTGGCCATCGACACCGAATTCCAGGTGCGTTCGGTAGACCCCGACACCCAGCGCGTCGGCTGCCAGTTCAGCAACATGCGCCCCCGGGAAATCGCCACGCTGCGCCATTTGATTACCGCCCACTTGAGTGGCGAATTGGTCAGCGTCGGTGAATTACTCACCACCTTGCAGCGCGAAAACTTCACCAAAGCGCGTAAGCAAAAAAGCGGCGCCGGCATGAGCGCGTTTGCCCGCATGCGCGCGGTCACCTTTAGTGTTGGCGTGTTCCTGGTCGGCCTGCTGGCGTTCGGTTTTCTGTTCAAATCCATCTACAGCCTGTACTTCGTCACCCACGCGCAATCGGCGCTGGTGAACGTGCCGGGTATGCAAGTGACGATGCCTCGCGAAGGCACGGTGCAAAGCTTGATCGGCGCCGATGGCCTGGTGAAGAAAGGCGCGCCTATCGCCACCTTCAGCGCCTCGATGCTGGAAATGCTCAAGGGCCATCTGGACGACAAACAACTGAGCCCGTCCAACGTCGCCACGCTGTTCAGCAAGCAAATGAAAGGCACCCTGACCAGCCCGTGCGACTGCGTGCTGGCCAAGCAATACGTGGCCGACGGCCAATACGCGAGCAAGGGTGATGTGATTTTCGACCTGGTTTCTCGCGAGGCCAAAGCGCAAATCGAAGCGCGTTTTCCCTATAGCAAATTCAACGAAATCAAACCCGGCGCCCGGGTGAATTTCCAAGTCGCGGGCGTGGACGACGTGCGCGGCGGCAAGGTGCTCAGCAGCAGCCTGAATGACACCGGTAATTTGTCGTCGGACATTCGCGTGGTGATCCAGCCCGACGAGCCGCTGGACAACGCCCTGGCCGGTCGCCCGGTTGAAGTCAGCAGCGACAACGGTCCGTCCTTCGGCTGGTTCGCCGACAAGGCGTTGGCGGCAGGGCTTTAACCCATGGCCGCTCCTACTCTCCACTCGTTTGCACGCACGCCGTGGCTGGCCGTCACGCCATGGCTGCTCGCCCTGGCCATGTCCGGCTGCGCGGGCTTGCCCGATCAACGCCTGGCCAACGAGGCGCTGAAAAACGGCGACACCGCGACCGCTCAGGCGAACTACAAAGCCTTGGCCGACATGGGCTACGCCGACGCCTCGGTGGGGCTCGCCGATATCCAGCTGCAAAGCGGCGACCCGGCGCAACTGGCTGCCGCCGAGGACACGTTCCGGCAAGCCGCAGACAATTCGCCGCGTGCGGCGTCGCGTCTGGGCCGGCTGCTGGCAACCAAACCCAACGCCACCGAAGCCGAGCACAAGGAAGCCGAGCAGCGCCTGAAGCAAGCGTTCGCCAACGGCGAAGAAGGCGCTGTGCTGCCGCTGGCGATGTTGTATTTGCAATATCCGCAGACTTTTCCCGAGGTGAATGCCCAGGAAAAAATCAGCCAGTGGCGCGAACAGGGCCACCCGCAAGCGGAGCTGGCGCAAGTGCTGCTGTATCGCACCCAAGGCAGCTACGACGCACATTTGGCCGACGTGGAGAAAATCTGCCAACAGGCCCTGGCCACTGCCGACGTCTGCTACGTCGAACTCGCCACCGTGTACCAAAAGCGCGGCGAAGCAGAGAAGCAAAAAGCCTTGGTCGAGCAACTGCGCAGTGCCTACGGCCGTGGCGTGGTGCCGGCGGCGCGCATGGAAGGCGTGGCCCTGGTACTGGCCGATCAGGAGTTGGTGACGGCCTCGGCTGACAGCGAGAACGCCGGCAAAACCGACCCGGCCACGGCGCAAGAGCTGCTGGAGCAGATTGCCCCCACCTACCCCGCCGCGTGGGTCAGCCTGGCGCAGCTGCTGTACGACTACCCAGAACAAGGCGACATCGACAAGATGCTCGGCTACCTGAAAAACGGCCGCGACGCCGCGCAACCGCGCGCCGAACTGCTGCTGGGCAAACTTTATTACGAAGGCAAGCTGCTGCCGGCCGACCCGCAGAAAGCCGAACAACACCTGCTTAAAGCGGCGCCGACCGAAACCAGCGCCAATTACTACCTGGGCCAGATGTATCGCCGTGGCTACCTCGGCAAGGTGCAGCCGCAACAAGCGCTGGACCACCTGCTGGCCGCCGCCCGCGCCGGGCAGAACA